>Ga0187771_10002871_pt1 | contig 11963 bp, 12 predicted proteins | sample 0116_SJ02_MP15_1_FD_133139 | JGI IMG/M metagenome (GOLD analysis project Ga0187771, IMG submission 133139) | Tropical peat soil microbial communities from peatlands in Department of Meta, Colombia - 0116_SJ02_MP15_10_MG | ecosystem: Environmental > Terrestrial > Soil > Wetlands > Peat | place... | reverse complement strand
GAGTCAAATCGAAGCCCAGATGACAACGCGTGCTTCTCTAAGAGTTTTAAGTAGTTCTGTGCCAAACCTATGAGTAGGAAGAAAGTGCGTGTAAATGAAGCAAGACTTGTTTGTTCGCGGTGGTCATCCGCTCGTTAGCAAAGTTACTTGCAAGGGAGATTTGGGAGAGTCAATTGAGCTTTCCGTGTCGCTTATTGGCGGAATTGGAAAACTTGTGAAGAGTGGCGATATTGTCCTTCTTAAGCCTAACTACAATACTGCAGATCCATTTCCTGGCTCGAGCGACCCCGAATTTATGAAGACTATCATTAGAATGCTCTATGATGCTGGCGCAGAAAGAGTTATTCTGGCAGAGAGGATCGCTTTTCTTCACAGCCGCAGGGTTTTGGAGCAAGCGGGCATTGTTGAAGTTGCTGAAAAAGCCGGAGCCGAGGTCAGAGTGGTTGGGAAGGATGGTTGGGAAGGATGGTTGGCAAGCATTGTTCGACAGAAAGGGTTGGCAGCGCACCAAGGTCCCAGGCGGCAAGTATTTGCGTACGGTTTCGATTGCCAAAGAAGCCTTAGAAATAGACAAGATTGTTTATGCACCACTCATAAAGACGCATCACGCAGCAGACTTTACAGGCAGTATTAAGCTTTCAATGGGCTTTGTCAAACCTTTCTTCGACCAAATCACGTTTCACACACGACGTCTGCACGAAAAACTTGCAGAATTAGGCCTAGTAATCAAACCAAGCCTGATAGTAATGGACGCGAGAAAAGTATTCATCACTCGTGGCCCTGCAAAAGGCGAACTGCGTGAACCTAACCTAATTCTGGCTTCTGGCAATCAAATAGCGATAGACGTGGAAGGCCTAAAGATACTTCAAAGCTATCCAGGCAACAGCTTAGAAAGCAAGAATCTGTGGAGGTTGCAGCAAATAAAACATTCAATAGAGCTGGGACTTGGTCCCCACAACGAAAAAGAATACGAGGTCATAATGCGCTAAAATTGGAAAAAATCCAGGCATCATTGATTATCCTTGCGTATATGTTCGTAGTTTCCCAGTGTTTTTGGACATGGTGGTCGCATGGCCTTTTATGGTTTCTTTTGGTGCTTTGGCGAGTTATGCGCACGCGCTAACATCCACTTCAAAACTTGGAGAGAGCGAATATTCAATGAAACAATGCCCACGTTGTCCATGCGTGTTTGAAACAGAAGCAGATTATCAGGCGCATATGAAAGCGTTCGGATCAGACAAGGAAGAGCATCTTCGCAGGTTTCAGACACATCTCTGTGCAGAACGTGGAGATTCCGAATACGGATGAATGCTGAGATGAAGCGGTCTCTCAGAATAGTGCGCGCTCTAACTGTTGGAGTTAGGACAGTATAGTTCTAAGGAAATCAGTCAATTCCATGGTTTCGATTTCTGAACCACAATGGCTACATTTTCTCAGCGATTCCAGTCTTGTGCCCTTGTCTATTTTCAACGTTCCTCCGCAATTTGGGCAACGATAGACTGCCACTAAGCCACTGTCTTTGACTTGTTGTAGTAGTGCATTGATGTTCACTGAAACGTCGGTCTTTTTGATGACTATGTGCCTGTCTTTTTCACGCAACTCTCTGGCTTTGTCATAAAATCTCAGTTCTTCGTACACTTTGGCTGAATCGGTTATGCGTCCGCACCTTTCCAGATTTTGAGCTAACGCCAGCTTAGCACTGTAAGAGGACTTTTGAGCCATCCAGAAAGGTTGATTTGAAGAATCCAACCAAGGAAACGCCACCCATCGTTCACTATGAATCTGAACTGCATATCTGGCTTTTTCTGCGAATTCGTGGTTGGTACTCATTGAAAGTGCGTTGAGAATAGAATTATTCCAATACTTGACCCACTCTTTGTTGAAATTCTCGACGTCTGTTCCTATAGAATCTCCCGTTGGGTATGCAAGCACTCTCTGCCAAAATTGATAGAAGCACTCATCAGAACAGAAACCAACGGTCTCATAAAGCGCGCCTTGTCCCAATGCGTCCTCAGCTGACTGCTTAATCAAGAAAGTACCGCGCCAATTTGGGACACACTTATTACAGACAATTTTGCCACATCCAACGCATGTTTTAGTCGAAACCCCAAAAATAGAGCTATTACCGCAAGATGGGCATCTCCCCGTAACAAAAGCCCCCAAGTTCGTGCTTTTTTATGACAAATCTGTTATTTAAAATGTGGGTTGAATTTGGCGCGCGCGGACATAAGCCTGCCTAGAAAACGAATTTAGGATCAGCCATGCGCGCTATTCCTTCAGTGCTTTGACTGAGAGGAGAGCGAGGATGGGCATCGCTATTATGACACAGATGAAAGGGTATTGCGGTGATTCTGCATAGAGGAATCCTCCGACGTAGGGCGCAGCAGACGAGGCAAGCATGGACAATGTTTGAGGAATGGCGATCCATCGTGCTCTGCATGATTCGGGTGCTGTGGGACCGACGATCGCGCTGAGCATAGACCAAGTTATGTAGGACCCGCCGTTCAAAACGAATGACAAGGCAAGAACGCCGAAGTTGCCAGACCACAGCATCAGGACCATTGCTACGGCGCTGAAGATTAAGGAGATAGCTAAAGAATACGATGCTCGTTTGATGTCTCCAAGCCTGCCGAGCAAGATTCCAAGTACAGCTGAGCTGGCGAAGAGAACGGAGCCCAAGACGCCTATCTCAAAGTCCGTAGACTTGTAGACGTCTGCGAGGTAGGTTGGAACGAAGTTTCGAGACATCATTATTACAAACATGAGCATGGCGAAGAACACTGACATGGACAGTAGCTTCTTGTTCCTCAAGAGCTCAAGGAAGGAATACTCTTCTCCTGAAGCATTCTGCTGATGATTAGCATACTGGCTCTTGATGAACGAGAGAGTAAGACAGGCGGAACTGTAGAAGATGAAAGCCAGGTAGAAGACAATTTTCATTCCGACTGTCCCAGCCAAATATCCGCCCAACGCTGGAGAAAAGACATAGCCCAACGACCAGCCAGCGGACATTATAGTGAACGTCAAGGTTAGCCTGCTCCTTTCGGCCGAGGTCACTATGTACGCGGAACCTGCGGGCTGTCCAAGCCAAAACCCCCATAATACCATTCCTGGAATCATATCTATCCAGTTTTTGGCAAACGCAAAAATCAGCGGTGCAGGCAACCATGCAAGCCATCCAGCAATCATGACTTTCTTGCGGTCATACCGGTCCGCGAGCGTTCCTGAAATCAGCAGCGTTAATGCTGCCGCCAAAACCGTCAAAGCGTAGAGTACGCCGATCTGAATCGGATCAGCTCCCAGCACGTTGCGCATGTAGACAGGCAACAAGTAGGCGAAGAGACCGTCGCCAAATGAACCTACCACGTTAGTCGTGAAAACCAGCTTCAAGTCTCTGTTCAGCATTGCCCGGTGCCCAACGCCAAACCCGTGAGAGGCGACGTTCATATAGTTTTTCGAGAAACAAGAACACGCTCATACACAAATGACTTGCCACAGCTACGCGCTAATAACGATTCGAGTACAAAAGTATTAAAAAGCACAAAGAACGGTAGCAAAAAGATAGGTCTTTATGGGATTTGTCCACTATGTGGAAGCTGCATCTCGTTAAAGAGGGCATCTATAGCGTACCACTCTATCTTTCTTCATCGCTCAGACCCAGAAAAAGACAGTCTGAACATACATTATTGGCTGCTCAGAGACGCATAGTCAGGTTTGCCGAGAAGCAAGGCTGGAAAGGCTTGACAATGCAGGGCTTCTTTGACAGCGCTCGAATATTTGACAGCGCACGCGAGGAAAACAGTTCGTGAGTTGTAGCTGTTTCGGATTCATGTAGAAAATGGCTAGTATCATCGAGTCATGGCTCTTCTGAACACGGGCAAGGCTATTGCCGTCATCACTACTCCGAATACTATGAGTATTGTCACATCGGTCGATATTGCCGGAAGTCCCGCACCTAGGACCATGACTTTTCTAAGAGCTTGAGAAGCGTACGTGAGTGGAAGAACTTTCGATATGTCTTGCATGTACCACGGCATCTGCTGTATTGGGAAGAACACGCCGCTGAGAAACATCATTGGAAACATCAGCGTCATCATTATCATCATTGCCGTTTCTTGATCCTTAGCAAAAGAAGTGAGGACGACGCCGAGACCCACGAAGCTGAACACGCCCAGAAGAAGCAAACCAAAGACAAGAAAGATACTTCCGTGTATAGTAACTCCGAACAAGACAGTAGCTAGCACGAGTATAATCACACCTTGGAACAGACCTCTTGCTGTTTGAGCAAGGGTCTTTCCGAGTATTATGGACAATCTGTTTATGGGCGCCACCATCATCCCGTCCAAAGTGCCGATTTCTCTTTCATGAGATATAGCCGCGGGAAGCCCTGTCATCACGCTCATCATCACGGTCATAGCCATTATCCCCGGCGCGATGAAGTCAAAATAATTAAAGTGTCCCGAGACGACCCCTTGAGTTTGAATCTCGTACGGCTGAACTGTCGCCAAAGAGTTGTTTTCGTTCACTCGTGTGCTATTCAGTGAGAGAACACTGTGTTGGGCTATCTGGGTATTCATCTGCTGAATAACGGCGGTCAAAGCTGCCTGGATCGTTGCCGACAGCTGCGGGTTAGACTGATCGGTAATGATTATGACGGTGGCCTGCTTGCCGCTTTCGGTGCTCTCTGTGAAGTTGCTGGGAATGACTACACCGCCTTCAACAGTCCCTTTCTGAATCAGATCTTTTATTTGGTCAAGACCCGTGGCGTTGGTGATAGTGAACATCCCCGTATTCTTGTTAATTTCCTCCAAGACTGAAAGGAAAGTTAGGCTTCCATTCATATTGTTGTGGAAAGGTGTATCCTGATTCGCAAGGGCGATGGGTACATTGCTTATGGTGGTGTTGGTCGGGTAGATATAGCCAACCATGACCATCATGAATAACGGCATCAACACAAGCATGATTAGCCCCAGTCTGTTTCGGAACAGTTCCAGCAGGTCTTTCCAAGCTATTCGGAAACTGTTGGACACTATGCCCATCTTGTCTCACCTCACCCTCGACGGCGCTGCATTATGATGATGCGCCAAAGGTATTTTGCGGTCCGTGCTGTCCCTCACTTCATGACCAGTCACGTGCAGAAATACGTCTTCAAGCGTAGGTTGAAGGTTTTGTATCGAGTCTATCTTAATCCTCCTTGCTCTCACGGCGTCGACGATGGTGTCGAAGGCATCGTTCCCATGAGCGTGGATTCTCAAGTGGCTAGAGTTTTCTTGAGAGACAGCCTCTACGCATTCAAGAGAGCGGACCATAGAAACAAGATCGGGCGTAAGGTTTGAGATTTCAAGCACTAGTATCGTCGTGTTTGCCCCTTGAATCATCCTTTTCAAATTGGCGGAAGTGTCTAGCGCAACGATTTTCCCATGATCAATAATACCTATGCGGTCACACAGCAAATCAGCTTCACTCATCATGTGGGTGGTAATCAAGATTGTAGTCTCGTTCTCTCGGTTGATTTTTCTTATGAATTCTCTGATTTCAACCGTCGACTGAGGATCGAGGCCCAACGTCGGCTCGTCTAGGAACAACACCTGCGGCATGTTAAGCAACGCCCTTATGACATTCATTCTCTGCCGCATACCCGTGGAGAAGGTACCCACCAGCGAATCCTTCCACTTGGTCAGCTGGACTAGCTCCAGAAGTTCGCCGGTTCTCTTGTCCAGAACATTCTTTGGAAGACCGAATAGACTCCCGAAGAATTGCAGGTTTTCCTTTGCGGTCAAACGGTCGTACATGATCATTTTCTCTGAAACGATTCCGACGAGTTTCCTGACCTCGGTGTCATTCTTCACTATATCGTAGCCACCGATAGTAGCCGTCCCTTTCGTGGGTCTGCTTAAAGTGCAGAGCATCCGGATGGTCGTGCTCTTGCCGGCTCCGTTGGGACCGAGCAGACCGAAAATCTCTCCTTTCTTAACGTCGAAGGAGATGCTGTCAACGGCAGTAAAATCATTAAACATCTTGGTTAGGTTCTTTACTTCAATCATAGACTCTTTTTCCAAGAAACTCACCGCGCAAATGGTAACATTGCCTTTACTTGCTCCACGCTTATCTCTTCCTGCGCTTTAATCGTTTCGCAAATTCTTTCCGTACCTTTTTCACCTGAAAACAATAAGGGAGTGGTCACGAAAGTTAGGCGTTCTGTGCAAAAATGACCACCCTACTGGTCAGTTTTTCTTCTCTTCGACCAATTCATAAACCGGAAGCACCCTTCCTTCTTCACAAAACTCCTTGTTTCACCGCGCGCGCAGTTCGGTATACCGAAGCAAAATATGAACATTCGTTTATATCAACGTAGTTCGGATGAGACGTTATGCCAACCGAAAACAAAAAGGAGGTGCGCGCTGCTTTGAAGGGCGTTTACGTGCTGGTTATTCAGGTGGATAAGGATAAGCGGGTGAACGTGGGCGCGCTAGGCAAATCAACTTTCAAAAAAGGCTTGTACGCATACGTTGGTTCTGCGCAGAATAACCTAGAACAACGCGTAAAACGACATCTCAGAAAAGAGAAACGCAGGTTCTGGCACGTTGACTACCTTCTCGATGATGGCGCAACAAAAGTTGTCGAAGTTTTCCACAAACTGGCCGATAGAACCGAAGAATGCGCCTTAGCCAAAGCAATAGGCCAAAGAGGCGAACCCATAAACGGCTTCGGTTCTTCAGATTGCAACTGCAGGAGCCATTTGTTTCGGATAAAAGACTACGAGTTTTTACGGGAATCTATGCAAGTACTAGACATGAAAACATAAGCTTCTCAAGAGATTACAGCGAAGAATAACTCGCACTTTTCACATAGTCTTTAAATTGCCAGTCAACGCTCACGAAAGAATCCAAACGCAGAAAAAATGGCGCTATGATTAGCGCACTCTAGAGTTTCAGTCCCTTTCTCACTTTTCTCCCTAGGTCAGGGTCGGCTTTAGCTAGATTTTCGACTATGCGTTGCTGGATAGGCTTGTCAGCTTTTCCCAGAGAATCAACGATGCTATTGATCAAATGTTCCTGATCCACTTTGCCTAGTTAGCGCGCGAATGCATCGATAATTGCGCCCTGAGGTTATTCCACAACTATTATATGCCAATCTAGCCTTAATGATGCTCAGAGGGGAATGAACGTTGAGGGGAATGGGCTCAGGCATTATTGTTGTGTTGTTGTTTTTTGGTTTATTTGCGTATGCCTTTACTATTCAACCAGCCAAAGCACAAACTGGAACTATCTATATCATGCCTGACGGAAGCATAAACCCGCCAACAGCACCAATAAAACGAGACGGAGACCTCTACACCTTAACCGACAACATCACAAGCAACGCCTGGGGGATCATAATTGAAAGAAACAACATGACTCTTAACGGAGCTGGATACACCATTTATGGACCAGGAGGCCTACATTACTATGGAATATATGTACCTGGAGTTCCACATAACGTAACTATTGCGAATACTACAGTTACAAACTTCGACAACGGCATCGTGTTTGATCCAGATTCTTACGACAACGTAATATCTAACAATACCGTTGAGGGTAACTACATTGGCATACAGTTCAGTTTCGGCACTGGCTATGGGCTCCATTCTCACGGCAATCGCGTATCTGAAAACAATGCAACAGCAAACTTTGGCATAGGCGTCCTTTTTGCGCCTGGGTCATACAATAACAGCATTTTATCCAACACCATTACCTGGAACGATCAATGGGGCCTCTGGCTTGATGGGAACAGTTTAAACAACACCATTTCTAACAATTTTATAGCACACAACCCGGTCGAGGGGATATACATAAAGGCGCATGATAACAATAACCTCATCTCTCACAACAGCATTTTTGGAAACGGTGACCCATACTACGCCCCCTGGTCAAACGGCATAGGGTTAACGTGGTTATGTATGAACAACACATTCATCGACAATAATATAACAGAGAATTACAACGGAATGCAAATCGATTATTGTGAAAACAACACGATCACCGCAAACAACATAACCGCAAACTCCCCATATGGCATAGAATTCAACAACTGTTCAAACAATCTTGTCTATCATAACAACTTCGTAAACAACCTAATTCAAGCCTACACTGTAAATTCTTCGGTAGAATCTTGGGACAACGGCTACCCGTCTGGCGGTAATTATTGGAGCGACTATATGGGCAGAGACTTGCGCCACGGTCCCTACCAGAATGAGACAGGCAGTGACGGAATAGGAGACACACCGTATTGCGTCAATCCAAATTCCGTTAGCGCAAGCAACTTGGACCGTTATCCATCCATCAAACCGTACCCCTGGGCTGCACACGACATCGGGATAACCAGTCTCAGTGCGGCTGAAAACGTAGTCGATCGTGGCCAAAAGGTGAACATAAGCGTGGAGATCTTCAATTACGGCACGAACACTGAGAATGTAAGCGTCACAATCTGGGCCAATGCACGCTTACCCTTTACCATAACCATCGCAGAGTTTAGAGGCATCATCTTGACAAGCAGAAACTTCACGATAATCACGTTCTCATGGGATACCACTGGCGTTCCCTACGGAACTTACACTCTAAGCGCCTACGCTCCACCAGTTCCAGGCGAAACAGACACGACAGACAACTCCTACACGAACGGCACAGTCACCGTGAACCCCACGCCTTCAGTTACTATCTCGCCTCAGTCGGCTATTATTATTCTTCCTTTATCTCATTCTCAGACCTTCACGGCAAACGTTACGGGCGGCACACCACCGTACACTTATTACTGGGGCTCAGGCACCTCCATCTCCCAGGCGATCCATAACGCCAATCTCACCTCCAGCCAAACGTGGACTTTCTATGCGCATTCACCGGGCTTTTTCTACATTGTCTGCATCGTCGTAGACTCCGCAGACGGTTCTACGTTTAACTACGCCACAGTCATCGTTATCTTCCTCCGCCCCTTCCCTCCCCTTTCGCTGTTCGCATCGAGTCGTTGGTGGGCGACTCCTAACTAGGCATCGTGCTAATGTCAAAGTCGCTTCGGCCACGATGATTGTGGTAGGCTTTGTTTTGGACCTGAACTGCGAATCAAAATGAACGCTCTGACGCTGTCCGTCGTCGTCCGTCGTGGTGTGTGTGGGCGGTAAGGTTTTATCTTTTTTTGCACCTCCTGCCCTCCAGCGTTTTTCAGTTCTTCAGCGTTAGCACATGTAATGCTGCGCCAGCAGAACATCAAAAAAAAGGTAAAACTTTACCCCCCAAACTCAAACTTTCTAAGTACTTCTCTGCACATGCTAGCTTTCAGAATCAAAAGGAAACGGAAGCAAATCTCTTAGTTTTACTGTCTTGTTTTTTCTGATGATTACGTCGGTAGCAAGATTCTCTTCATGGATTTGGCGCATGAACTCTCTACATCTTCCACATGGCGGTAGAGGCATTCCATTCTTGTCGATTGCAACTATTTTCCTAATCAAGTATTCGCCGTGAGTAACCATTGCAGCAATTGCACTGTGCTCAGCACAAAACCCCATACCACAGCAAGTATCAATGGAAATACCAAGATATACATTGCCTTTACTCGTGACTAGTGCAGAAGCAACGTCCCCAATTGAACCATTTCTAATCTGTCTGGGCTTAAGTACAGACTTCGCCTTTTGAATCAGTTCTCTATTGCTTATTGTAGGCATAAGAATCGTCCCTCACAGAATAATAAAAAGGTAATGACTTGTTTTAACTCTATTGCGCGCGCTATAGATAATGAATCATATAAGCAAGGCATAAGAGCGTGTGCGCGTGACTGTCTAAGCATGTTAAATCTCGCTGATTTTGTAATAGGTTTCTTCGTTGTCTTTGGTTGTCTATTTCTGATTGGTATTACTCGAGGAAAGTGGGTTTCACAGAAAGTGTGGGTTTTCTTATGGTTAACTTTCTCCATATTATTCGCTGTTTTCCTGTGTATAGCCTTCGTTCTGGAGGCAGCCTTCTCAAGTTTCGCATTGGGAGGTTCGCTCGGGTTTGTAATCGCAGTCGCAGTTCACACAACAGGACATGCAATAAAAGAAGCTAAGAAATAAAATCTGACCGACGCCTTTGTTGTTCCCATTGGCTTGTATTTTTAATCGTGAGCACACATGAAGTAACACTAAGAGTATTTAGATGTGAAGAACCGTCACCTTATAATGGGTATTCCTTGGCGTATTCGATTGTCTGAACGTTTTGGCAGTGTTCTTTGAACAGTTCTTGATTCTCGGTGTGGATGGGAAAGACCTTCTTCGGCTGGATGTAGCTGATTAAGTCTTCCAGGTGTTTTCTGTCCATGTGTCCGGAGGCGTGTAGTTGGTGAAAGTGCATTTTGAAGTGGTCTGTCCAGTTGTGCATGATTTGGTCTTCTATGTCTTCTTCGCTGAAGGGTTCACTCATGCTGTGAATAAAATGACTGCCTGGACTCGGTTTGATGTCGATCAGTTCTGTGAACTGGTAGAAGTCTAGGTCCATGATTAGGTGTTTTTGGTTCTTGTGGATATGCTCGTGTGTGACCATTTTGTCCATGAAGTCTCTTTCCCAAGCGTAATAGTCTTTTTCGTCGAATTGCCCAGACTTTTTGCGTTTGTAGTAGACAAGAATCGCATCGTCTTCTAACGGATTTGGAAGATGAAGACGCTCATCGCTTAAGAGTTTACTCAGTAGGTAAGCCGTCTTCGGAGATACAACGATCTGCCTATCATTCTTCTTGGCTACTTCGTAGAAGCTCCTGAACCTGTCCATGTCTCGACTGTAGCGCGTGACAAACACCATCTTGTCCGTCGAGGAAACGACCTCGTTGCTAAGGTCCTTCACCTGCGCCTCGGAATAGTTCTTCCGTGTTTCCTTCTCAACCATCCTTGTTCCCTCACAGATCATGGCGATGGGCTCGCACTGTTTGGCTTGCTCCATAAAATCTTCCGTGAGATCCTTTCTCGGACCGTGCATCCGTAGATCGCCAGTGTAGACGATGGCTCCTGCAGAGGTGTGAATGATGAAACCGTACGCGGCTGGGATAGAATGATCCACATGCACAGGCTCAACCTTGATGCCATCTATCTTTTTCTCGTGTCCAGTGCGAAACTTGTGACACTTGTGCTCTCCATACCTGCAGAAACTGCTAGTCTCCTCCATAGACTCCATAAGCAACTTCGCACCAACACCAAGACAAACAGGAATCTCTGGGTCCAAAAACTGAACATGAGTTATATGATCGAAATGCGCATGCGACAAAAACACCGCATCGATCTGAGGCTCAGTGTACGCAAGGTCTGTAGACGCCAACTGCTCCTTGGAATACAGTCCGCTTATTCTAGGCAAAAGACCGAACGCAAAATAATCACCCAAACCATTCAATGCTCTCGGCGCAAGCCAGCTGGCAAAGTAATCGGTACCAAAATTGAAAGCCTGACCAAAATCAAAAAACAACCTAGTCTTCTTATCCTCAACCAGAACCTTGTTACCACCAATCTCATCTACTCCGCCATAGAAAGCCAGCTTAGCCATCTCAACCACAGGTACACAACTCAGGCGATCCTTGCTTTTCTATCTAACGTACCTAGCGCGCGCTAGGACAGCGATATGAGGTCCTTTACGACCTGGTCAGATCTCGAACTTGTCTAGAATTTTGGTCTCTCTGTCGCCTGTTATTTCTGCGACGACGCGAATGTAGTTCCTGAGCCCCGAGTCCTCGATGCGGGGTTTCAGTAACTGATCGATCTGAAAAATGCCCGCTGGATTAGACATCATGATCCTCACCGTAACCGGTTTCACGTCCCCTTCTTGAATGCTCACCTTCTCAATCGAAAGTGCAGAAACAGAGTGGATGTCCACTTTTCCGGCCTCGAAAGGTATCCGCGCCCTGCCTTTCTCCATATCCAAGGCATCGGCAACGCGCACTATCCCTGCCTCTATAGTCAAGGGCTTACGTGGCTC
>Ga0187771_10002870_pt1 | contig 11965 bp, 13 predicted proteins | sample 0116_SJ02_MP15_1_FD_133139 | JGI IMG/M metagenome (GOLD analysis project Ga0187771, IMG submission 133139) | Tropical peat soil microbial communities from peatlands in Department of Meta, Colombia - 0116_SJ02_MP15_10_MG | ecosystem: Environmental > Terrestrial > Soil > Wetlands > Peat | place... | reverse complement strand
GTAGTTCGTGCACCGTGTCCTCGATATTCCACTGGCCGACAGCAGCTTCGTGGGAGCGATCGTGGCCGAGTCTTCCCCTATCCCGAAAAAGCAGGTGTTTATTATCTGATCTATCGAAAACTTTTGTTGTTTCAGACCCAAGGGCTTCAGCTAAGCGACATCTTCCTCGATTAAGACATTTTTACCATATTTTCCGTTGTAAAATACACAATTCCCCCCATTTACTAATGAAGCCGTTGGAGTAACTTGGTTTACTGTAGAGTGGGAGGGGGGAGTAAACCTTTCTCATTGTTCCCCAAGGGGCCACAATTCCCTGGGTCAAAGAGTAAGGGGGGTGAAGATACGATATGAAGCTGCTTTGTTGCCATCCGAGCGGGCTTATGTACACAGAAATTTACCTCCGTCTTGAGCCGCTTGGCCTGGAATTGGTTGCTTAGGCTGCGTGCAACGCCGGGCACCAAGTACGACTTCTCGAAACAAGGAGGTGTTTGAGTATTGGAAGAGGTTAGGGCTCGCCTATATATTTGTTGGGTTGGAGGCAATCGACGAGGAAGCGCTGAAGTCCTTCCACAAAGAGGTATCTCTGGCAGGCAGTTTTGAGGCCCTTGAATATGCCCGTACCCTTGGGGTCGTTGTTGCTACCAATATCATCGCGGATCCGAGTTGGGATGAAGAACACTTCCGCAGGGTTCGGGAATGGGCACTCTCAGTGCCTGAGATCGTCAACATAAGTATCAATACTCCATACTCGGGAACGGAGAATTTTCTTTCAGCGGGGGACAAATTATCCACCCGTGACTACCGCCTCTTTGACATCCAGCATGCCGTTTTGCCGACGAAGATGCCTCTCAAGAAATTTTATGAGGAGTTGGTGAAGACCCAACAAGTCCTTAATATGAAACATCTGGGAATGGGTGTCCTAAAAGAGACGGCAGGACTTGCAGCAAAGCTTCTGTTGAAAGGTCAAACTAACTTCGTGCGGATGCTCTTCAAGTTCAACGGCGTCTTTAACGCCAGAAGACTATTGGCGGACCATCAAAAACCAGCGGACTACGAAATGCACCTCCCTTGTGTGCCCGCTGACGCTCCCGGGGTGACTTTTTTTTCAGGCGCCGGTGTGACAAAGAGATCCATGACGGTTGCTCAACCTGTGTCTTAAAAGGGACCTCTTTCCGCTTTCGCTTCCTAAGACTGCCGAATAATTTGCATTGGGTCGAAATCACAACTCGTCCGCTCAAAACTCTCGATTATCTTGACCCATTCAATAGCGCCAAGCCCATCCTTTCAAAGCGGGGTAAAGGAAGCGCTGCTCAGGGACAACCGTGAGCCCTCGGCCTGAACTCGGGTTGAAGGCAAGCCCCTGCTTTCAGGCTCGAGAGTTGAAGGGTTGACTTTTCCTCCACTTCTTCATAATAATTGAACAAACAAGAAGGGAAAGCCGGGGAGTGATCAGAGAAGGGGTTGCCAAAGCATTTCGGGAAATGTTGGATATTGAGGAGATCCCCTTCAACGTGCCCCCTCAGCGAGAGTTGGGGGATTTTTCGAGTGCCGTTTGTTTGTCCATGGCAAAGCAGAGACGGGAATCTCCAATGAAAATCGCTCAGGAAATGGCTGAGCGATTGAAATCGAACCTTCCACCTCACATTCAAGATGTAAGCGCTTCTCCCCCGGGATACCTAAACTTCAAAGTGGATTGGGCAGCTTTGTCTCAAGACCTCGTCCCTCGGATCCTTCAGGAAGGGGAGCTTTTTGGAAAGCCGGTTTCAAGACCCGGGAAAAAGGTCTTTATCGAACATACGAGTGTCAATCCCAACAAAGCGATGCATATCGGTCATCTCAGGAATTCGGTTTTGGGAGACACGATCGCCAGGGTTCTGAAATGGCAAGGTTTTTCAACAGAGGTCTGCAATTACATTGACGATACTGGTCTCCAGGTGGTGGATATAGTGACCGCGCTTCTTTATCTGGATCCTCCTTCGTATACGGAGGGATCTGATTTTAGAGTGATCTGGGCAAAGGTCCCGCAGGAACAACCTTTGGACTACTTCTGCTGGGACCTCTACGCCCGTTTTCAGAATGAACTTGAGAGGTATTCTTTTCTGGTTGAGGAAAGGGAGGAGGTTCACCGCAAGATCGAAGGTGGAATCCATCCTGTTGCGGGTTTTGCTAAAGAATTATCAATAAAGATTGTCGAATCTCACCTGGAGACAGTGGCTCAACTTTCTATCTTCTACGACCTTCTCAACTGGGAGTCGGATATCATCGAGCGTGGATTTTGGGAGGCTACTTTCGAGCTTCTGAGAGAAAAAGGGGCCCTTCGATTGGAAACAGAGGGTCCGAATGAGGGGTGCTGGGTGGTTCCGTTTGGTGGTATCGTGGAGACAGCCGAAGGAATGAAAAGCCTGGACAAGATTCTTGTTCGATCAAACGGGAGCGTGACCTATACCGGGAAAGATGTTGCTTATCAACTCTGGAAATTCGGCCTTCTCAAGAAAGATTTTCTATACAAACCCTGGAGTCTCCAAGCCAATGGAATGGTGCTCTGGACAACAGCTCGGGACGGCGAGGCCGGGGAAAGTCTTGCCAAACCATTCGGCCACGCAGAAAAGGTCATCAATGTGATTGACACCCGACAGAGTTATCCTCAGCAGGTCGTCGTGGAATGCCTTCGACAAATGGGCTTTGAGGGAGAGGCGAACCAGTCGGTCCATCTGGCCTATGAAGTCGTCAACCTTTCTCCCCAGGCTGCCCGACTTCTCGGGATGGAAGAAACAGAAGAGAAAAAAGCCTATGCCATGTCGGGCCGTTCCGGAACGGGCGTGAAGGCAAAGGATTTTATCCGGATGGTGAAGCAGAAGGTGGTCGAGAAAGCGGATCATCCTCTGGAAGAAAGGGTTGCCTCCGCCTTAGCTTCAGCGGCCATCCGATACTATTTGCTGAAATTCACGTTGGAGAGTCAAATCGTCTTCGATTTCGATGAGGCCCTGAAAACGACTGGGGATACGGGAGTCTACCTGGAGTACGCTCATGCCCGGGCGTGCAGTATCTTGAGAAAGGCCGAGGGCCAGAAAATCGATTTTGGATGGAGAATGAATTGCGTTCCTAAACAACTAACCGAAACGGAAAGAGGGCTGCTTGATGCTCTATCACGGTTCTCTCCTACCATTGCGAAAACGGGAAAGACGCTGAGGGTCTCCCAACTGACGGAATATGCCTTTGATCTCGCAACCTCCTTTACGGATTTTTACGAGCATCCGGACCCGGGGGCAGATGTCCAAACGCCATTCATCCATCTTCAAGATCGGGAGATTCAAACCTTCCGCCTCTCTTTGGTCAAGGCATTTCAAAATGTGATGGAGAATGTGCTTAACCTGATGGGCATGACCACCCTGGAAAGAATATGAGCAAGTTCATAGTTCAGAGTGCAGAGTTAAGAGTTGAGAGTTCTGGACTGTTAGAAGTTTTAACGACTCACGATTCACGAGAACGAGAAAGAGGTGAAAGCCATGAACCGAAGAAAAAGAATTCTGCCGAGGGGATGGTATCCTGTTGATGGAAAGGATTGCAAAAGAGAGATCGAATCTTATCTTGAGGGATGGGGACCGTCTCGACTTCCCGCGAGCAAGCGATTGGGTGGAATTGTGCCTCATGCAGGATGGTATTTCTCCGGAAAGCTTGCCGTAAGAGTGTTCTATGCGTTGAAATCAAACAGCAAGGCTGATGTTGTTGTTCTTTATGGAGGGCATCTTTCTACTGAAAGCCTTCCTCGGATTGTGACGGAGCAGGCCTGTGAGACGCCTTTCGGTGATATTGAGGTTGATACGCGCTTTGTAAAGAACCTCATGGAGAGCATGGATATGGAAAAGGAGGGTCCAACCAGCGGAGACAACACGATTGAGATTCAACTGGCCATAGTGAAGTATTTTTTTCCGGAAGCGAAGCTTGTTGCTATCCGGACTCCTCTGTCGCTGAAGGCAGAAACCTTAGGGAAAGAAGTCGCGGTCATTGCAAAGAAGGAAGGCATCTCAATCCTTGCAATCGGATCAACGGATTTGACTCACTATGGGCCTAATTATGGGTTTTTGAAGAAAGGGGTTGGCCCTGTTTCTGTGGAGTGGGTGAAGAAGGAGAATGATAAGGGGTTTATTGACCGAGCACTGAGCATGGATGCAGAGGGCCTCCTGAGACATGCGATAGAAAATGATAGCGCCTGCAGTGCAGGAGCTGCCATGGCTGCTGTCGCCACATGCAAAGCCCTGGGATCAGAAAAAGGAGTGCTCCTCGACTACTACACCAGTTATGACATCATGCCAGACGATAGTTTCGTAGGGTATGCAGGAATCATTTATTAACGGGGCCAGTGAGGATTCAAGCCCCCTCACCCTACCCCTCTCCCCGCCGGGGAGAGGGGTAGGGTGAGGGGGTAAAAACGCAAAAGAAATTCACCTCCCTAGAAATGATGCGTTACTGTTCTGTAACGGGCTGGGGTCGTGGAATACTTCCAAAAGAGTTTGGCGCCCCGGTAGAATTTCTGACCGGTGGATGAAAATGCGATTGCAGAATCTGTGATGCAAAAGAGAGGATGGACAAGGATATGAAAAAGGTGGCTATTATCGGAATAGGTCATGGGAAGTTTGGAGTGAGAGCGGACGCCTCTCTCCGAGAATTAACTTTTGAGGCGGTGAAGGCTTGCGTCGATGATGCAGGTGTGGGTCTAAAAGAAGTGGAGAGTATGGTAACGGGCATTGCAGGGGATGAATTTTCCATGGCCCTACAGCCTTCTGCGCAGGTTCACGACTACATCGGTTTTCACCCGAGGCCCAATTTCCGCGTGGAAGGCGCCTGCGCCACGGGGAGCATGGCCTTGAGAACGGGCTGGATGAATGTGGCCTCAGGCCTCGCCGACCTCGTTCTGGTCGTCGGCGTGGAGAAGATGACCGAAATTCCCACCAGCATGGCGACAGAGATCATGGGCAGAGGCGGGGACGCTACCTGGGAATATCCCTTCGGCACAACCTTCCCCGGCTATTATGCGTTGATTGCCAACGCCCATATAGCTGAGTTTGGCACAACGGAAGAGCAGCTCGCCATGGTGGCCGTAAAAAATCATTACTACGGAAGCCTCAACCCTTATGCCCATATGCAGAAACCGATTACGCTGGATAAGGCGTTGGCTTCGTTCACCGTGGCTCATCCATTGAAACTTTTCGATTGCAGTCTCATTACGGATGGGGCTGCCGCAGTGCTCTTGGCCTCGGAAGAAAAGGCAAAGGCCCTGTCCAAGAAACCGGTCTGGATCGCAGGACTGGGTCTTGCCACGGATACGATGAGGATCGGAGACCGGAAGAGCTTAACCTCCATCGCTTCAAGCCGCGAGGCCGCCAAGACAGCTTACCGGATGGCGGGAGTGGGGCCGTCCAGCATCAACGTCGCCACAGTCCATGACTGCTTTACCATTGCCGAGATCGTAGCATATGAAGATCTTGGTTTCTGTGAAAAAGGGGAAGGCGGGAAATTGATCCAGCAAAAGGAGACCTATGTCGGGGGGAAAATCCCGGTCAATGTGGATGGGGGATTGAAATCAAAAGGTCATCCCCTTGGAGCCACCGGGGTCTCGATGGCCATTGAGATTACGAAACAACTGAGAGGGGAAGCGGGTGAGAGACAGGTGAAAAATGCAGAGACCGGCCTGACCCATAATGTCGGCGGGACCGGACAGGTAGTGGCTGTTCATATCTTAAGGAGGGAATAAAATGGATTTCAAAAGTTTCTCCTTAGCCATCTCACAGACGAAAGTAGCTCGATTTGCTGACGGCCTTGCGGCGGGGAAGATTATGTCAACGGTCTGCAAGAAATGCGGGAGGGAATACTACCCACCACGGGCTGATTGTTCGGAATGTATGTCCAGCGATATGCAATGGAAAGAGTTGAAGGGGGAAGGGACGCTCGTCACGTTTACAAAGATATATGTTGCCCCCGATCATTTTGGAGTGCGGCAACCTCTGATGCCTTTTTCAAGTGTTGCTTTTGAGCCCACGCCTATTGGAATCCTGGAGGTAGAGGGCGGATTGAGAGTGATGGGCTGGATCCCAAAAGTAGATCTGAAAAAGATCCGCGTCGGGATGAAGATGCGAGCTTCCCCGCAAATACTTCCCGATGGTAGGATCACCATCGTCTTAGAGCCGACTTAGAAAGTCTCGGATTTCGGCAGGGTCAGCTTAATAACGGCCTTTGCCGCCCTGATTGGATCTTCCCCCCCGGCCGCCATGACCTGAGGATCCCCCACGGTCAGGGCGAGGCCGAGCTTCGTTCACATTCATCTGCCGGCCGAGGAGCTCTTTTCCGTTCAGGCTTGCAATCGCGGTGCGAGCCTCATTTTGGTCGGGCATTTCGACGAAGCCGAAACCCCGAGACTGGCCACTGTACTTATCTCTCACGATTGTAGCCGAGTTGACCTTTCCAAAGGCTTCGAAGGCCGTCTGGAGGTTTTCTTCCTTCACGTCGAATGACAGATTCCCCACATAAATGTTCATCGTCTCTCTCCTTTTCAGTACTCGACAAAGCTCTTCAGTTTCTCGGCTCGGCTCGGGTGTTTTAGCTTCCTCAGGGCCTTTTCTTCAATCTGCCGGATCCGCTCCCGGGTCACGTTAAAGTCCTGTCCCACCTCCTCAAGCGTATGGTCGTGTTTTTCCCCGATCCCAAACCGCATCCTTAGAATCTTTTCCTCCCGCTTATCCAAGGTGGAGAGCACGGTCTGGGTCTGTTGGGCCAGGTTGGAAACAATGGCTGCCTCCTGAGGAGAGATGGATCCCTTATCCTCGATAAAATCCTCCAGGCGGCCATCCTCCTCCTCGCCGATAGGGGTCTCAAGGGAAATTGTTTTCTTGCTGACCTTCAGAATCTTCTGAACGTGATGAAGAGGGACCCCCATTCTTTCGGCGATCTCCTCCAGGGTAGGTTCCCTTCCCATCTGCTGAACAAGAGAGCGGGAGGTTCGATTCAGTTTGTTGATGATCTCGATCATATGGACCGGGATGCGTATGGTTCGGGCTTGGTCAGCGATAGCGCGCGTGATGGCCTGGCGAACCCACCACGTGGCATACGTGCCGAACTTATAGCCCCGCTGATATTCGAACTTTTCGACCGCCCTCATCAACCCGATATTTCCCTCTTGGATCAAATCCAGAAACTGGAGTCCTCGATTCAAATATCTCTTGGCAATGGAGATGACTAATCTGAGATTGGCTTTGATCAGCTCAGCTTTCGCCTCCCTGATTTTAGCCTCTGCTTTTTCAATGGCTGTCAATGCCTCCTTCAGCCGGCGTGGGGAAAGGCCCCATTCCGCCTCCATCCTCGCTATTCTGCGTCTGGAACTCCGTAAAACCCTGTTCCTTTCCTCGACACCTTTTCGATTAACGTTGACCTTCTTCGTCTTCGAAAACTTCTTATCTCCTTGGATGGCGGTCCCGAGTTCTTGACGGATTTTCTTTGCTTCCTGTTCCGCGTTTTCCATTTGAACGTGAATTTGCTTCAGCTTCTGAATGATCTTACTGACTTGTTCTCCCCTTAAGTTGATTCGCTTAAAAGCGACGAGCATCTCGATCTGCTTCTTAACAATCTCTCCCTCCACTCTCTTCTTGGAGGATTCCTTTTTCATACCTTTCCACTTCTTTTGAAGGAGTTGAACTCTATTTCCTTCCTTGCGGATTTTGTCGATGAGGCGAAGAACCCTTATTTCCTCGAGCCTCTTTACTTTCGGCGTCGCTTCCTCGTCGTCGATCTCATTGGTGACGTCGTCGATCCTAATCTTCCCCGCCCGAAGGGCCTTTCCAAGAAGGGTGATCTCTGTGATCGAAATGGGACAGTTCAGAACGGCGCCGAGGATCTCGTGCTGTCCGCTTTCGATCCGCTTGGCCACTTCCACTTCCCCTTCTCGAGTCAAGAGGGGAAAGGATCCCATCTCCTTCAGGTAGATTCGGACAGGGTCGATGATTTTTCCGGGAATGTCCACATATCCGACCTCAACCGCTTCCTCTTCATCCGTTGCTTGAATATTCTCATACTCTGTCTCGACTCCCGGCAATTCGACGAACAGATCCACGTCCAACTCATCCGATAGGATGGGATCTTCGGTCGGCTCAAATACGTCAGGCTCTTCTGACCGCCGTTCTTCTAAGCTTTGTTCCTTTTTCCAATTTCCTCGCATCGAATTTGTCTCAATAAAACATGCTGAAGGGTTGCAACAGGAGAGGACGAACACTAGAGCCCGACAAAAGGACCGCAAAGAACTGTTCAGAATTCATTGTGACTGCCCCGCGATGGAACGATCTCGCTTCCACAACGAACGTTTGCCCCTACTATACCCTATCGTCCTCCGAATAGCAAGGCGATTCGCACTTTCAATTTTTGTCAATTTTTGTTGACACCCTATTCCTGATTTAATACACTTTTATGGGAACAGTAGAAGTGTGAAGGTGGCATTGTTTTTACCCGCAATCTGTCCTTGCACCAGGCGTGACGTCGCCTTGCCCGGATGTTGTTCATGAACCACGGGCCTTGCCCGTAGGGTTCCACCAATAAAGGAGGGGAAGATGCCAGAAATCAAGATCACGTTTAGAAAGGCGCCGGACTATAGAATCATTCCTATAACGGGTGCTTGGGGGGGAGTGAACCCCCAGGGAGAAATCATTTTTGATCTATTCGTTGAGAAATTAGAAATTCCCGAATCAGTCCAGATAAAGGTTGAACCTGGCCGGCCTCCTGTGGAGATAGCAAGGGAGGGTCAAGTTCATGTACGCGAGTCCCAGATCGGTGTGGTTGTTCGTCCCGATATCGCGCGTTCCTTGGGAGAATGGTTGATTCAAAAAGCCAGTGAAGCCGCTTCCGGCATTGTAGGAGGGGCCGAGGGTCATGCCTAATGAAAATCCAGTTGGAAGAGGGCACCCTCTAACCGAAGGGGCGAGTATACGGGCCGGAAAGTGCTGATGCGGACTTTTGCAAGGCCGAGGGAATTAAATTAGAAAGTTCGGGAAAGGCTATGAGATGGCCGAAGATGAAGGAAAAATTAAATGGTATTTGAGGCCGATCAGTGTGGTTCTGCTCTTATTTTTTGTGCTTGGACCTCTTGGGCTCCCACTGCTTTTTAAAAGCCCTAAATTCAGCAAGACATTGAAAGTCATACTGACCATTGTCGTGGTTCTTTACACATGCTACCTTATCTTCGCTTCCTTGGAGATTGGAAGACAATTTTACCTAAGGATGGAGGAATTACAGAATGCAATAAAGTGAAGATGACGCGCTTTTGAGAATCTTTGAATTTACGTATTCATTCAAGGGCTTATATCTGCCCACTTTTTGAGCAAACCGGTGGAGACCGCCTCTTTCAAGAGGAAGATAATCTAATTCCACAACGATTCAACATTTCATTGTGGATTACGTGGGGAAAACCTCTCAAAAACCAATTCGTGCGAAGAAAGTTTGAATGAAAAACGGAGAAAATAAAATTGAACTCCTTGACGGGACCGGGACCTTTGAGAAGAGAAAGCATCCAAGGTTTGCTGTTGATTTGCCAATAGAATACAAACGGAGGGACTTAGTCGACAAATATGTTCGGGTGATAAATGCCAGTGAAAGCGGATTATCGATCTATCTATCCGAACAGATGGAGGTGGGTCAATATCTGAGGACAAAACTTTTCTTCCCTTTTGGTTCCGGACTTAATATCATAGAACTGGTGACCGAGGTTGTTTGGACGGACGTTCACCCGGGGAAAGATTGGGGAGACTATCGGGCTGGGGTCAGGTTTATTGACATCTCTCCGGCTGACCTGAGTAATCTGAAGAATTATTTGGGGGGCCTTTCAAGATAAATGAATCCGGAACCAACACAAACGCGCTTTGTAAATTGACATTGGCTCTCCCAGCTTTCTCTCTCCGTGGGGAGAGGGATGGGCGGGGGGCTTCCATGTCAAAGTGTTAATTGCGGTTGTATCAGAATGAGACAGGAACCAAAATCGCATATATCCACTTCGCAGTCCGTGAATTTTTATAACACTTCTTTGAAGCCATGGACTGCTTGAACCTACCCGGCGCACGCGATTGAGGCCGTCCGTAAGAGCTCCACCTTTCCAAAATCACGCTTGATGACGGAGGTCATGATGACCGAAAAGGCGATGATCGCCACACATGCAATTAACCACTAGGCATGTTTCCGGACACTCGAATTCATAATGGCACACCCTTTTTGGAATGGTCTCAATTTTTTCGGAAATTATTAAAACCCTACTGTCTTGTCAAGTTAAGTTATTGGTTTGTCAAAGTCAATTTAGAAACGTCCTGTGTGACCAAATTGGCCAAGTTCTTTAAAGTATGGCCCAAGACGCACCGGACGAAGGCGTTGATTAAACCGCTTCGTTCGGCTCGTTGAAGTATCCCCGCCCCATCACGGCAACGAACAGGATCACGCACAACACCGAGATAATGATCCATTTCCAATCAAGAGTGACAACAGAACACGCATTCTCCATCGCGTTGTCAGTCCTTGGTCGCCGATTTGCGATAAACAACAGTCCGACGGAAGCTCCAAAGCTCTCCACAAGTGACTCGCGGAGCGCCGGCCAGAGTGTACCGCGAAACAAAAATGCCGCCGAACAACATGTGATCCCAGCCGACAGGTAAAGAATGAGGGTCAGTCGGAACAGTGGATGCGATGACCGGTCTTTATGCTCGATATCTGCAAACCGAGTGAGTCTTCTGGAAACTGCCATAGTCGAAAGTCCGTAAATATATAATCCCAGTGACACAAGTATCACACGCCATAACCAGATGGGTCGAAGCGCGAGGTCCCTGACCACAAAGGCCCAGTCGCCAGTATTCGCTATGCCGGAGTAAACGAAGTATCCTGAACCCCAAAAAAGGTTTAACCCCATCGCGGTGGCGAGGAAGAGGTGTAAATGTGGCGACGGTGTTCTCCGGAAACGTAGCCCAAGCCATAACAACCCTCCGAGGACGAGGTTCGCCATCGGTCCCGAGGCATCGACAATCGGCCCCCCGTTCGTCGCACGGAAGTAAACCGAACTTATCAGGGTGATGTGACCGCCGGTAGCCAGACACATCCCGCCATGGCCAATTACTTCGTGGGCGACGCAGGCCACGATAAACGCCGAAGCCCCGATACTGGCAACAGTCGCCAAATCGTCTTTTCTCATAGATGTCATCTTTTGCCGAACATTATCTCATATCCTGGTTCCCCATTTTCGTAAGTCTTAAACCACGAAAGGCTTCTTTTTGCTCTAAGGGAGCAAACGCCACGTTACTTATTCCATATTGTATAGAATCCAGATGATGTCGAAATGAAATATTCAGACAGGTCTGAAGCATACGCCTATTATTTGTAATTGTGGCATACACCATTTTAAAAAATTAGTAAACAGAGAATTATCGGAGATGATTGAAAAGCCTAAATCGTACAAGATTTTTTCACTGTCATTAAATTGGCCAAGTGTCTTAAAGTGTGAGCAAAGACCATCCAACGGGTTCCATTTGCTGAGGCGTCTCAGCGGCGCCTATTTGGCCATTGCCGCGGTTTCTGCAGCACAATCACGTAGAGGTTTGAGCCCTTTGGCACGAACGGCCGCGAGCTCAGCCTTGGCGGTCTCAATATCGGCGCGGAATGTGGGATTAGCATGCAGTCGAGCCACAGTGCTTGCTCCCATGAAACGTCCCTCAATGACGTCGTTCTGCCAATGCACGTTGCATACCATACGGCTCTCTCCAAAAGCCCGGCCCCGACCGAGGATCGCATCGGTCTGCTCGGGGGCGATCTCAGTAAGAATGAGAGCCCAGGCCCATCCGATAGCGGCATGGCCAGAAGGGTAAGAGCCACTATTCTTTAAGTCGGCTTTGTCATTCGGCGTGCAGATGGGTTGTTTGTTAACTACGAACGGGCGTGTACGATGATATTCCTC
>Ga0187771_10002869_pt1 | contig 11968 bp, 10 predicted proteins | sample 0116_SJ02_MP15_1_FD_133139 | JGI IMG/M metagenome (GOLD analysis project Ga0187771, IMG submission 133139) | Tropical peat soil microbial communities from peatlands in Department of Meta, Colombia - 0116_SJ02_MP15_10_MG | ecosystem: Environmental > Terrestrial > Soil > Wetlands > Peat | place... | reverse complement strand
GCGCGCATGGCGGGGCTGGTCAGCGAGGAGACAATCAGCGTAGCGCGCACAAGAATGAACATAGCCCCGAGGGTCATGGCCACGATCAGCACGATGGCCAGCGCGGAGAGGATGACCTTTCTCATGTGCGCCATCAGCCTATGCATTTCGGGCCCACAGTGCAAGAGTTGAGGCGCCCAAACGCACAAACGCGCCGGCTTGAAGACCTGCAGTGTAAAGAGAGCGGGGTTAAGAACGGTCCCAAACCAGTTCCTCTGGGGCTAAAGCCCGATTGATCGCCAAGTACTTAATGTCGGAGCTAAAGCTCCGACCCCACGGCGCCTCTCGCTTCTTCCGCAAGCCGTGAAGCCGCGACGCACAAGCGAAAGAGTGCCGCGCTGAAGGCCGCGGCGCTACGTGGAAGCCTGAAGAGAAACGCACGACCAACCTTGAGCCTGCGCTTCAGCGCAGGCCGGACCAGTCCTCGGCAATCAAGATGGAGTTGCTCGGGTTTGCCGGGTCGTACTTGATGCTGGTGGACTGGCCGGCAACCACGCGATTGAGGAGCAAGCGTTCCTCGAGGCCGGTGATGTCCTGGGCGGTTTGGTAGGTGACGCCGGAGATGGAGTAACTGTAGCAGACCAGCTTGCGCCGGCGCGATTCGGCGGCGGCCCGGCGGGCGCGTCCCCACCCTCTGCGCGGTGCAGGGTCACCGGCCGCCTGTTCCACCAACTCCACGATCTGGCCCTCGCAGATGCGCCCGATCTGATTCAGATGGGCGCGCCGCTGGCGCTCGATTTCATCGGGGTTTGGCGGGCGGCGAAGAAGCGAAAAAGCCGCGGCCAGAATGGCCGCCAGGGCCACGGCACCGGCCGCCAAAACCAGCCGCAAATCGCCGCCCAGGCGTCTCAATGTACTGCCTTGGTTGCCACCGGCGCCAGGATGTTTCCGAGCGATTCCCTGGCCTTCTGCCAGTCCTTGAGGAAGCCTTCCAAGCCGCGGTCGGTGAGCGGATGGTGGAAGAGCTGCTCGAAGACCTTGAAGGGCATGGTGCCCACGTGCGCGCCCATGCGCGCCGCTTCCACAACGTGCATGGGTCCGCGCAGGCTGGCGGCGAGAACCTGGGTGGGGAAACCGTAGTTGCGGTAAATCTCGATGATCTGACGCACCAGGTCGAGTCCCTCGTGAGAAACATCATCCAGGCGGCCCACGAACGGGCTGACGAAGTAGGCCCCGGCCTTGGCCACCAGGAGCGCCTGCGTGGGCGAGAAGACCAGGGTCATATTGATGCGAATGCCCTCACGGGAAAGGGTGTTGCACACCTGGATGCCCGCGGGCGTCATGGGCGCTTTGACGGCGATGAAGCGGTGCCACCCAGCGAGTTCGCGCCCTTCGCGCAGCATGCCGTCCACTTCCGTGGAAACGACTTCCGCGTTAACGATGCCTTCGATCTTATGCCCCTCGAAGATGCGGCAGATTTCCAGGATGTGCGCGCGGAAGTTGGCCTTTTCCTTGGCCACCAAGGAAGGATTCGTGGTGACACCATCGAGCACGCCGAGCGCCGCGGCCTGGCGGATTTCCTCGAGATTCGCAGTATCAAGAAAGATTTTCATGTAACCTCCATCGCGTACTATTGTAATGGAAGAACGGCCCAAGCCAAGCGAACAAACAGGAGCGGCGATGGAGAAAGGCATGCGCACAAATGTACGGGGAGGGGCCGCGGTGTTAGCCGCGCTCCTGTTGCTGGGCTGCCCGGGAGGAGCCGCGCAGGAAGGAGCGCGCCCCGAGTCTGCGGCGACTCCGAACGAAGCGGCGATCGAGCAAGCGTGGGACATCTTGCGCGCGGATTACGTCAGCCCGCATGCGCGAGTGCGGGCGCCGGTGGTCAGCCTCCTCGGCTTGCTGCCGGATAATCCCTTTGCGGAAACGATGGCGGAAGCGGCTTTGACCGACAAAGATGCCCGGATTCGCGCCGCGGGGGCCAGCGCGCTGGGCATGATGCGCGCCCGGCAGGCCGCGCCGAAACTGCGCCAGGCGGAGGAGGATGCGGATCCGGCGGCCGCTCTTGCAGCGGCGAACGCGCTCTTGCAGCTCGGCGATGACGAGGGTTACGAAGCGTACTACGCGGTACTCACGGGGAAACGCAAAGGCCATCCGGGCCTTGTCGCCGGGGAAGAAGAGACGGTTCGCCAGACACTTCAGGATCCCAAGAAGATGGCAGAACTCAGCTTCGTGGCAGGGCTGGGTTTCGTGCCCTTCGCGGGAGTCGGGTGGGAAACCTTGGTGACCGTCACCAAAAACGACAATACGCCTGTTCGCGCGGCGGCGGCCAAGAAACTTGCGCCGGACCCGGACCCCAAGACCGCCGATGCCCTTGTGGAAGCTGCCGCGGATAAGAGCTGGATCGTTCGCGCCGCGGCGCTCGAGGCCATCGCTCTGCGCAACGACCCGGCCTTGCTCCCGCAAGTGGCGCCCCATCTCGCCGACGCGAAGAAGACGGTGCGGCTAGTGGCTGCGGCGTGCGTGATCCGGCTGGGGGACCTTGCGGCGAAGAGTGCGCCGCCCCAGAAGTGAATGCGCGGGAATGGGCGCGCAGGAGGCGGCACGCGCGGCCGCTACACGTCGAGATACACGCGCGCTTCCCAGCGCCCCGGCCCGCCTTCCACCTTGAACTGGTGGTAAGTGACGGCTTTGATGTAGCTCCCGGCGCGGTGCCGCGCTTTGTCGAACGGTTCGCCGAAGAGTACGCCCTGAACGCTAGAAGCGTCCAGACGATTCACGGCTGCCCGGCGGAAAACCCATTTCCCGGCATCCGCTTCCGCGAGAATCTCGGCCAGCCAGGCGTAGAGCAGCGACTCGTTGTCCCGGCCCGAAGCGGCCACGGAGCGCGGTTCGCGCTCTTGGATGGTCTCGAGGTCGCAGGCGAGGGAGAAGAGCGCCAGCGCGGCGTTCTCAAACAGTTCTCCCAGGGTGCGTCCATACGCTGCGAAACCCACGTCTGCGGGATGTTCGAGAATCTCAAACCGCCTGGCCATAGGCCGATTCTAACGCTGCACGCGGCGCTTTGCGCCCCCCGGTCGTTCCAGCGCCGCAGACCTGCGCGACGCCCGTGCGCTCCGATTCTCAAGCGCGGCTGCCCTTCGGCTTCGCCCAGGACAAAAAGCCGCGACCTACAAGAATCCCGATTGTCTCACAGACTCTAATGGCTCAGCCTGATTGGGACGAGGAATTTCTCGCTGTGGACTGACGCCACTGCCTGGACTCGGCTTGAATGGCGGTGGAGTTCGGCTATACTGTGTGGCCTGTGGCGTCATCAATTTGCGATTGTGCTCCCGGGGGGAGCGTGGGAAGGAAGCAAACCAAGGCGTTGCGCGTGGTGGCCTGAGAACACCCGGCCGCCATCGCGGCGCGAATAGAGCGTGGCAGAGCGCGTGACACCTAACCAGCCTGGGGGAATGTTCCGCAAAGCGGAGCCGGGAGCCGTGGTAGTTGGCGGCTCAGCGGCGGGATTGTACACGGCGGCGATCGTGGCCCGCGCGGGGCGCCATGTGCGCGTGTTCGAAGCAGGCGAGACGCTGGAACCCAAGGCGCGCACGCTGATCGTGACGCAGCAGCTCAAAGAACTGCTGGGCAGGTCCGCAACTACTTGCACTCTCAATGAGATACGCCATTTCGAGCTTTTCACCGACGGGCGCTCGGCCAGCATCGCCCTGGCCCAGCCGGACCTGGTAATTGAACGCGCCAGGCTTATCCGTGCCCTGGCCGAAGAGGCCCGTACGAGCGGAGCGGCAATTGAGTGCGGCCGGCGGTTCGTTTCTCTGGACAGCAGGAACGGCAAGCTCACACTGCGGATTGATAGCGGCGGAAAGGAAGAAGAGGTGCGCGCCGCGACCGTCGTGGGCGCCGACGGCACGTCCAGCCGAGTAGCCCGCGAGGCAGGTTGGCCAGTCCCGGAAACCGCCGGACTGGTCCAGGCCATTGTTCGCCCGCCGAAGGATTGCCCCGCGGACACTGTCAGAATCTGGTTCGTCCCTGAGGACACACCCTATTTCTATTGGCTGATCCCCGAATCGGCCGAGCGCGGCGCCCTGGGGTTGATCGCGGAAGACCTGGCCCATGCGCGCGAGTGCCTGGAACGCTTCATGGACAAGAGGGGCTTCGAGCCCGTGGAGTTCCAAGGCGGGCGGATTCCGGTTTATCGCGGCTGGGTACCGGTGCGGCGCAGGCTGGCGGACGGTGAAGTGTTCCTCGTGGGAGATGCGGCCGCGCAAGTGAAAGTCTCCACACTGGGCGGGGTCGTCACCGGGTTTCAGGGCGCGCGAGGAGTGGCCGAGGCGATTCTCCATGGCGGGCGCAGCCGGGAGCTGGCAACTCTGCGCCGCGAACTCGGACTTCACCGGCTGGTTCGGCGGGCGTTGCATGGCTTCCGGCAGAGTGATTACAGCCGCCTCGTGGACCTGCTGGATGACACGGCCCGGCGCGCTCTCGGCAACAGCTCGCGCGACCAAGCGGCGCGCTTGTTGTGGAACCTTTTGCGCCGCCGGCCTCGACTTCTGCTACTCGGGTTGCGCGGATTGCTTCTGGGTTGCCGCGGGCCCCGTGGTTAATTCCACGTGCTTTGAGACGCCGGGCAAGCTGGTACGAATAGCGATTCGCTAAGGACGTTTCGGAAGGAGTCGTCCGGCGTTCTGGGGGGAGCAAGCCGTGAAAATCTCAGTCATCGGATGCGGGTACGTTGGTTTGGTGACAGGAGCCTGCCTGGCGGAAGCGGGACACGAGGTCTTTTGCACGGACGTGGACAAGGAGCGCATTTCCGCGCTCCGAGCCGGGCACGTCCCCATCTATGAACAGCATCTTGACAAGCTACTGGAAAGGGCGCGCGGGGCGGGCCACATTTCCTTCATGGCGGAAGCCGGGGAAACCATCCGGGCAGGGGACGCCGTTTTCATCTGCGTGGGCACGCCGCCAAAGGAATCCGGCGAAGCGGACCTTTCCGCGATTGACAACGTGGCGCGGCAAATTGCCACCGAGGCGCGCTCGGCGAAGCTGGTCATCGAGAAGAGCACGGTGCCGGCGCGAACCGGGATCGAACTGAAGCGCGCTTTGGGTCATTACCATCGCAGCGGCGACGCGACGTTTCGGGTGGCCTCCAATCCCGAGTTCCTCCGTGAAGGCACCGCCATTTTGGACTTTTTTCACCCCGACCGCATCGTGGTCGGAGTGGAAGAGGAATCCACAGCCGAACAACTGCGCGAGATTTACCGCCCCATTCTGGAGCGCCGCTTCCATTGCCCCGTGCATGAGGGTCCCTGCCCGGAGGAACGGAGTCCGCAATTCCTGGTGACCACGATCAGCAGCGCGGAGCTGATCAAACACGCTTCCAACTCCTTTCTGGCCCTAAAAGTTTCCTACGCCAATGTGATCGCGGACCTTTGCGAAAAGCTGGGCGGAGACGTAGAAGAAGTAACCCAAGCGATGGGCTTGGACCCGCGCATCGGGCCGCAGTTCTTTCGCGCAGGGCTCGGCTTCGGCGGTTTCTGCCTGCCCAAGGACATTCAAGCCTTCATGCGCCTGGCCGAATCCGTGGGGATCAACTTCGATTTGCTGAAGGCCGTGGAATGCGTGAATAAGCAGCGCATTGAGCGCTTGCTGGAAAAGGCGCGCAAGGCGCTTTGGGTGGTGAAGGGCAAGCGGGTGGCCGTGCTGGGACTAGCGTTCAAGGCCTATACGGACGACGTGCGTTTTTCCCCAGCCCTTGAAGTTGTACGGCGGTTGCTGGAGGAGGGCGCCCAGGTAAGCGCGTTCGATCCCGAGGCCATGGAGCGCGCAAAGAAGGTTCTGCCGGACGCAGCCTACTGCCAGGATCCTTATCAGGTTGCCCAGGACGCCGAAGCGGTCTTGATTTGCACGGAATGGCCGGAATTCCGCCAGCTCGACTGGGGACATATAGGAGAAATCGTGGCCCGGCGCTTGGTCGTTGACGGCCGGAACCTCCTGGACCCGGCGCGCATGCGTGCTCTGGGGTTCGAATACCACTGCTTCGGCCGCCCGGAGTGACCGCCCAGCTCGGCCTCCCGCGCGCTCCCGAAACCGCGTTGAGCTAAGGATTTCTGCATAAATAGATTGACAGAGGCTCAAAAGAGAGAGGGAAGCGGTGAAAGAAGGAGCGGAGAACCTGGGGACAGCTTCGCAAGCGGCGCAGGGTTAAGCGGATGTTGTGTTCCAAACGTTCCAGGTCGGGCGGGCACTGTCCGGCCAGAGCGTAGTGTTGCATCCAGCCGCTCAGTCCTTCGTCAGGGTTGAGTTCCGAAACTCCCTTTCACAGGTCACCGTGCGCCACTCAGCGGCCCGCGCCAATCAGGGGTCTACGGGCGGGCCCAGGGCAGGGTGGCCTTGGCGAAGGCAAACCGTCCGCGCAGGAGATGGTAGATGTACGCGCCCATGCAGAACTTGCCGAAAAGCAGCGCGGAGAAGGCCACGACCAGGAACGCGGAGAAGACCCAGGCAGCCACGGTCCATCCAGCCAGAAAAGAGAGGCCCGTGAGAAGCAGGAAGGCGGCGGCCATCCCTTGCGCAAAGCGGCGGGGTCCGGGCGCGGGCGCCAGCTTGGTTCTTCCCCGGACCTGGGCGAACGCGCGGTTATAGAACAATTCAAAGGGATTCCAGCGCGGGAACAGGACATTCCAGCAGAGCACTGCGGAAAGGATCAGGAAAAAGGCGGGCGAGCGAAGGATGATGGCCAAGAGCACGAGGGGAAACATGATCCTCGGCTGGAAGTAGAGGCCCGAAAAATGCATGTCGCAAGGCCCATCGGCTTCTTCGACGAATCCCTGCTGCTTCATAAAGTTTCTTACGACTTGCGAACTCATAATTGTCCCTTGCCGGGCATGGGCACAGACTGCACCTTCATTATACGCAAAGGAACGGAGAGGCAAGAATGGGCGCGTCATCGCGGGCAAACGCACGCGTTAGAAGAATCGCATCACGGCGAACGCTGGAAGTGGGGCGTGCCCGCGAGCGAGTACAGCGGCCCGTACGGCAAAGCGCGCCGGAAGAATGGCAGCAGCGGCTGAAGAGTTTGCCGGAGCAAACGCGCTGGACCAGCGAGCAAGTGTTGACGCACCCGGATGTGCTCAGCGAACAAATCAAGCAGTTCGAGAAACGTTTGGAGGAATTTAGTCGAGATCACGCCGGAAAGGCATGGGGTTGGAGACGTTGCCGGGCGTGGGGGTACATCTGGCGACGTCATCGCGCTGGAGATCGGCGACATCGAACGATTCGCCAACGCCGAGCGCTTGGCCAGCTACGCGCGCGCCACGCCCCGCGTCACCAGACGCGGCAGGCGCTTTCCGGGGCCATGGGCTGGCCTTCTTTGCAGTTCCAGGTTTCCCGGAACTCGGGCATGTTGCGAACTACGCCGTTGACGCGGTACTTGGGCAACGAGTGCGGATCGCCCAAAGCCCGCAGGCGCTCGATTTGTTCGGTCTGGTTCGTGCACCAGATTTGGCCAAAGTTCAAGAAGAGCCGCTGCGCGGGGGTGAAACCGTCAATCTTAGGAGGCGCGCTCTCCTCGCTGAGAGTGGCCATGAGGGCTATGTAGGCCAGGCGCAAGCCGCCGTTGTCCGCGGTGTTTTCGCCGAGGGTGAGCTTGCCGTTCAGCTTGACGTCGTCCACGGCGGTGAAGGAGCCGTACTCGTCCACGAGGCACTGCGCGCGCTGGTCGAAGGCTTTGGCATCCGCTGCGGTCCACCAGTCGTGCAGGTTGCCGTCGGCATCGAACTGGCGCCCTTCATCGTCGAACCCATGGGTCATCTCATGGCCGATTACCGCGCCGATGCCGCCGAAGTTCACAGCGTCGTCGGCCTTGAAATCGAAGAACGGCGGCTGAAGAATTCCGGCGGGGAAATTGATGTTGTTTTCGGTGGGATCGTAGTAAGCGTTCACCGTCGGCGGGGTCATGTCCCATTCCTGGCGGTCCACGGGCTTGCCGATCTTATTGAGCTGGCGGCGCACCTCGAAGGCATTGGAGCGCAGGGAATTGCCGAGGGCATCGCCGCGGACGATCTCCAGGGAACTGTAATCGCGCCAATGGTCGGGATAGCCGATTTTGTTCTGGATGGCGGCCAGCTTGACGAGGGCCTGCTGCTTGGTGGCATCGGTCATCCAGGGCAAACCCGTGATGTCTTGACGCAGGGCGGCTTCGAGAGCTTGCACCATCTGCAGGGTTCTGGCCTTGGCTTCCGGAGGAAAATACTTTTGCACGTACACTTGGCCGAGAGCTTCGCCTAAATCGCTATCCACGGCGGAGACGCAGCGTTTCCAGCGAGGGCGCAATTCCTTTGCTCCGGTAAGAGTCTTGCCGAAGAAGCCGAAGTCCTCATTGACGAAGGCTGCCGGAAGGAACTGCGCCTGAGAATGCACGAGGCGCCAGCGGAGATAGGTCTTGAGGTCGTCCAGTCTGACGTCCTTGAGTTCCGCGTCGAGGGCCTTGAAGAAATCGGGGACGGCGAGGTTGAGGCTGGTGAGCGGCGGGGCGCCCACATCCGCGAGATAACGCGACCAGGAAAAACCCGGCGCGATAGCTTGCCATTCCGCAAGGGACACCTTGTGGTACACCTTGTCCGGGTCGCGGCGGTCTTCCGGCTCGAGCGCGCCCTTGGCCAAGGCCGTTTCCAGAGTCAAGACTGCGCGGGCTTCGGCGGCGGCCTTGTCCGGGTCGTCCCCGAGGAGCTTGAACATATTGGCGACATGCTGGAGGAAAGCCTTGCGCAGCGCGACGGACTTGGGGTCGTCCTTGAAGTAGTAATCGCGCTCCGGGAGAGACAGGCCGCCTTGGTCGGCTTGGCCGATATTCTCGCGCGCATTCTGGAAGTCAGCGCCGGAGGAAAAACCAAATAGGACTTCAACGCCCTCTTCGTGCAAATGCGCCACGAGGCTGGGCAAAGCCGACTTGCTGCCGAGCGTTTCGATGCGCTCAAGTTCCGGCTGAAGGACGGCGATTCCCTTTTGGTTGATGGCGGTTTCGTCCATGCAGGAAGCGAAGTAATCGCCGATCTTCTGTTCATTGGGGGTGCGGTTCTTCGCGGCGGCGGCGTCTTCGAGGATGGCGCGGAGCTCGGCGCGGTTACGTTCGGCCAGTTCATTGAAGCGGCCCCAGGAAGCTTGATCCGGCGGGATGGGATGGTTCTTCAACCAGCCGCCGCAAGAGAACTGGTAGAAATCAACGCAAGGGTCCGCGCTGCGATCCAGGGAGGAAAGGTCCAAGCTGGAATTTTGCCGCAGGCTTTGCGGACCATGGGCGGGAGGCGTTTCTTGGGCCGCGATAACGGGCGCAAGCGCAAACAGGAAGGCGCAGAAGAAGGCAGCGGGCAGCAGCGAAGCAGCGAGAGGGCGTTCGAGAGTCATCGGGAGCCATCCAGTGACACAGAGATTTCACGCCACGTTCATCTTATCAAAGAGGCGTCCGGGAGCAACGCCGATCCAGGCGACGAAGGGGAAAGACCTCGCTCTGGGGGAAAGAGTGCGGCGGTATCCACTCGAACACAGGGGGCGCCAGGGTCCCACTTGACGGAGCAGGCGATTCGGGTACACTGCCGCTTTGCGCATGGCCACAGCGGCCCAAATCGGGGGTTTCGAAACGGGGGACCTCGCGTTTCCGCAACGCGAAGCGGCCTTCTTTTATGGTCTGTTCATGCGCGGGCATTCCGCCGAGAACCTGCGGCGGGACATCGAAGTGCCTCCGGAAGTCATGGCCCGGTGGCGCCGCGAAGCCGAACGGGAGCCTGAACTCCAAGACATCTTCAAGCGCATGATGGAATACCGGCGCCACGTGCTGGCGATCTTCGATTCCCTGATTGATTGCGAGAGGACAACGCAGGGCTTGCAGTAGGCGGCCACGGGCGAGCCATGTTCACTCAACAGTACCGTATTGCCCGGAACTATTTCCGAGGGCGGGGCGTGGGCGGGACTGCGGGGCAACCAGAAAAGCTGTTCCAACCTCTAAGAGTCTACAGGGGCTAAGTGCTTGACGCTGAAAGGGATTTGTCCGGTTGACGCGCGGGTGGCAGGGAGATAGAATCCCTGCGTTCCTGAAGCAGAGGTGTCCTCATGGGATTCTGGGTGCGGTCCGGATTGGCCTTCCTTTTCGCGGCCGGCGTCCTGACCTCCGCGGGCGAGGCCCGGCAGGAAGGCGCGGGGAATCCATCCAACCCACAGGTTTCCGAGAAAGAACAAAAGAAGCGTTCCGGGAAGGCGCTCAAGGAATTGGGTGAGACGTACCGCAAGTGGCTGGATGAGGACGTCTTGTACATTATTAGTCCCGAGGAACGCAGGGCCTTCCTGCAGTTGGCCACCAACGAAGAGCGGGAGCAGTTTATCGAGCAATTCTGGCTGCGGCGGAATCCCAATCCGGACGACCCGGATAATTCCTTCAAGGAAGAACACTACCGGCGCATTGCTTACGCCAACGAGCACTATGCTTCGGGCAAGCCGGGCTGGAAAACCGACAGGGGCAGAACGTACATTATGTGGGGACCACCGGATGAAATTGACTCGCATCCCATGGGAGGACTTTGGGTGCGGCCCATGGACCAGGGAGGTGGCGAGACGGATACGTATCCTTGGGAGGTTTGGCGCTACCGGCATATGGAGGGTGTCGGGGACAACGTGGAAATAGAGTTTGTGGACCCCAGCATGAGCGGTGACTTTCACATGACCATGGACCCCGGAGAGAAGGACGCATTGCTGCACGCAGGGAATATGGGCCTTACCGAACTGGAACAGTTGGGGCTAGCGAGCAAGACGGATCGCGTCAGCCGCACGGATGGAACGACGATGGGCAGCTCGCTGTACGATAACGGCCAGGAAGACCCCCACATGTTCGACCGGATCGAACAGTATTTTAAGGTTCAAAAGGCTCCGGAGGTGAAATTCAAGGATCTGGAAGCGTTGGTGACATCCCGGATCGTCCGGGATGAGGTGCGTTTCAGCTACCGGACGGACTTTCTGAAGGTGACCAGCGACACCGTGCTCGTTCCCGTGACCCTGCAGATTCCCAACAGCCAATTGTCCTACGAGAACAACGACGGGGTGTACTCGGGGACGCTGAACATTTTCGCGCGCGTGTCTACGCTGACGGGTCGAGTGGTGCAGACATTCGAGGACGTGTTGCGGCAAGACTTTCCGGCGTCGTTGTACCAGCAATCCATGAAGCAGTCCTCGATTTACCAGAAGGCCGTGCCGCTGCGCCCGGGGTTGTATCGGCTGGACATCGTGATCAAGGACGTGAAGAGCGGGAACGTGGGGGTGGTGAACACGCGCCTGGCGGTGCCAAAGTTCGAAGAGGACACCATCCAGGCGAGCACGCTGATCCTCGCCGACCAGCTCATGCGCGCGCCCGAGAGACAAGTGGGCAGCGGAGAATTCATCCTGGGGGCCCTGAAGGTGCGCCCGCGGCTGAGCCAGGAGTTCTCCGCCAACGACACGATGGGAATCTACATGCAGTTGTACAACCTGAAGACCGACGAGAAGTCCCATATGTCGGACGCGCTGATCGAGTACCAGGTGAAGAAGGACGGGAGCGTCGTCTTTGATTTCAAGGAAACTTCGGCGGACCTTAAGCAAAGAGGCGACCAAGTTACCATTCAGCGCCTGCTTCCGCTCAACGTCTTTGCGCCAGGCAAGTACAGCATCGAGATTCACGTGACGGACCACATCACCAATCAGAGCATATCGCGCAGCTCGGATTTCACGGTCACGCCAGCGGCGGGGGTAAAAGCGGCCGCGAATTCTCCGGCCGGAGGATAGCAAGGGTGAGGAGAACAGGGCTTTGTCGGATTCTCGCGGGAACGCCGGTTCTCGCTGCGCTGCTCCTTCCGGGAAGCGTTTTGGGAGCGCCACCGCGGTCTCCGTCGCAAGCCAGAACGCCCAAAGCCGCTTATGGGAGGCTCACCGGCGTGGTCCGGGACTCCCAGGGAGTGCCGCAAATGGG
>Ga0187771_10002868_pt1 | contig 11971 bp, 6 predicted proteins | sample 0116_SJ02_MP15_1_FD_133139 | JGI IMG/M metagenome (GOLD analysis project Ga0187771, IMG submission 133139) | Tropical peat soil microbial communities from peatlands in Department of Meta, Colombia - 0116_SJ02_MP15_10_MG | ecosystem: Environmental > Terrestrial > Soil > Wetlands > Peat | place... | reverse complement strand
GCGCTGAAGCTGGTCTCGGTGAAGCGCGGCTATGATCCACGTGATTTCACGCTGGTCGCCTATGGCGGAGGCGGGCCGCTACATGCCGCCAGCGTGGCGCGGCAACTGGGCGTTCGCAAGGTGGTGATTCCGCCTCTTCCAGGAGTCTTTTCGGCATGGGGCATGCTGCTCGCGGATTTGCGGCGAGACTTCTTGCGCACGCAGCTGATGCCGGTGGACCGCAACTGCCTGGGACGCTTGCAGGAGACGTTCGGGGAACTGGAGCAGCGGGCGCGCAAGCAATTTACCTTGGAAGGACACGGCAAGCAGCTGCGGCTCGATCTGTACGTGGACACGCGCTACCAGGGCCAGGAGCATTCCGTGAAAGTGCCGCTGGGTTCGGGGCCGTTGAACGGCAAGAGCATGGCCCTGTTGCGGAAGCGCTTCGATGAACTGCACCAGCGTGCCTACGAATTCACGCTGACGGACCCGTTGGAAATCGTAAACTGCCACCTGGTGGCCTGCACCAAACTGCCGAAGCCCGACTTCAAAAAACTGAGCAAGGAGAACCGAGGGGGGCGGCCCAAGCCGAAAGACTCGCGCGTGGTGTTCCTGGACGATACCAAGACCCGGGTGCCCATATTCGAGCGCGACAGGTTGCCCCCGGGAGTACGGCTCAACGGTCCGGTCATCATCGAAGAGGCGACTTCGACAACGATCGTGAACCGGGGAGACAGGTTGGAGATCGACGACTACGGCAACATCATCATGGAGGTTGGAAGGTAGGGGCGAGAGCCGCCCCGGCAGCGAACACGACCGGCCTCGTCGCATTTTCACGGCCTTGGAAAAAGAACAAGATGTTTAGCTGCCAGCCAGGACTCGATTACGGGTTCGGTGTCTTCCAGATGCCATACTGCTCGTCGAGCTTCCAGCCTTCCATCTCTTTGCTGGGCGGCGTTTCGTAGCTGCAGATTTTGCTGTGGGTCCAGCCGAAACGCTCGCGCAACTCCACCTGGAATTCGGCCATCTTGAAGGGTACGGCAACGGGGTCGAGAAAGGGGACGCCAAGCTTCTTCTGGGCGTTCTTGAAGAAGCCGAATTCGGCGGTGCAGCCCAGTATGATGACCTCGGCACCGTCTTCCTCAATGGCCCGCCGGGACTGTTCCTCGATGCGGCGCATGGTTTCCTCGTGGTCTACCTGAAAATCGAGTACGCCCATGTTGAGAGGACGTAGCGAGGCTAGCCGCTGGCCCAAACCGTAGCCTTCGACGGTCTTGCGTATTTGGGGAATCCATTTCTTGCGGCCGACGATGATCGAAAAGCGGTCGCCCATCTGGCAGGCGAGATGCGTGCACGACTCTGCCGGAGCGACCACGATCATTCTCCCGGTAAACTCGCGGGCTTCCTGGAGTCCGACGTCATAGAAGCAACCGATCACCGCGGCGTCGAAGCCTTCTTTCTCGGCGCGGCGCACTTCGGTGAGTAGGTCGGAGAGGATGAGCGCTTCGTAGTAGTGATACTCGATGTGCTCGGGGCCGCGCGGCAGGGTGCGCACGACGACCTCGGTATCCGGGCTGGCAATCTCCTTCAGCAACGCCTCGAATTCGGGCACTAGTGGATTGGGTCCGACTGGGTCGAGCCAGATAATGCGCTTCTTTGCGCCCATATCGTACGCCTCCTGGAAGGGTGCTAGGCCTGCTGATCGATCGTCCGCCGCTCGCGCAGTGCCCGAGTGGCTTCGACTTCGATTTCAAGTGTCTCAGGGTTGAGCACCACGGAATAGATCTCCTGGGCCTGATCCACCGTCAGAAGCTCATCGATTACATCGGCCTGAACGGCTTCGGGTTCGCGCTCGATCGTGCGACCGTAGCCCCCACCGCCGCCTGTAGCCATGCGCACCATGTCGCCCTTGCGCAGCTTGATGGCGGCGATCTTGCCGTGCTCCTCTCGAGCAGCGCCCTGGCGCATGATCCAGAAGCGGTTGCAGGTTCCCTCATTTCCTCCGTTCAATCCCCAGGGAGGGAACTTCGAGCGCCCGAACGAGGCGGTGAAACTGGCCTCCTCGGTCAGCACCCGGTAATCTTTCACCACGCCGTAACCACCGCGACGCTTCCCGGTGCCCACTCCGGCAGCGACGTTTAAGGAATATTGCTCGACGCGAACCGGATACCGTGCTTCGATCACTTCGTTGGACATGTTCAAGGTTTCGCCGTCGCCGAAGCAAAACTGGCCGTTCTGACCATCGCGACTGCCCGACGCGCCCCAGCCACCGGGCTGCGGCTCCACGATGGCGTACGACTGCTTGGTGCGTCCGTCATGGCCGCCTAGGATGGTTCCGCAGACGCTGAGAAAATGACCGGCAGGCACGCGACCGGGAATATGTGGAGCCAGGGCCTTCATGACCAGATCGGAGGCGTAGGAATCGGTTTCCCAATAAGTGGAAATGGGAGAGGGCGCGAGCGCATGGAAGATGCTCCCGGGGTCGGTCAAAAGGCGCAGAGCGCGGAAGTTGCCCTCGTTCGCCGGGGTATGCGGGGAAGTGAGCGCCTTGAAGGTGGCTTTGACCATGCACAGCGTGGCCGGGTACGGCGAATTGACCGGGCCGGAAGTCTGTGGGCTGGATCCGCGAAGATCAACGATGAATTCTTTCGCGGAAATTGTGACTTTGGCGCGCACGGGAATCGGGTGTTTATGGATGCCATCGTCATCAATGAAATCTTCGGCTTCGAATGTTCCGTGCGGAAGTTGCGTGAGCGCCCGGGCCGTGACAACTTCTCCGGCAGCCAGGATCTTCTTGACTGCTAGGCGTATCGTCGAGAGGCCGTATTTGGCGCACAGTTCTTCTACGCGGCGGGCGGCGACACGCAGCGAAGCCTCCTGTGCGTACATGTCGCCGAGAGTCATCTCCGGAATGCGAACGTTGTGGCGGATCAGGTCAACGATGTCGCTGAGGGCCTCGCCGTGGTCGAATAGTTTGATGGTCGGGAAAAACAGTCCTTCCTGATAGATCTCCGTCGAGTCGGAGGTCCAGCTTCCAAAGTGCATACCGCCAACGTCGGTCCAATGGCCCTTGCTGACGGCAAAGCCCACTGTTGTGTCGCCAAAAAAAATCGGGCGAAGCAATGTGACGTCGTTGAGGTGTGTGCCGTTGCCATACGGGTCGTTGGTCATGAAGACATCTCCCGGATGAATCCGGCCCTTGTACTTGACCAGTGTTTGCTTCACGGCAAGGTCGAGCGTGCCCAGAAAACCCGGTACACCGGCAGCCTGGGCGATCAGTTGTCCGGTTTCGTCGGTGATTCCGCAGGCGTAGTCGAGCACCTCATAGATGACCGGGCTCTTGCTAGTGCGCCCGAAAGCAAAGAACATCTCCTCGGCAGCAGAAATCAGGCTTTCCTGAATGATCTCCAATGTAAAAACGTCAGCGGATTCTCGAGCCATGCAATTCTCCGGAACGGTTTAGATGCCTTGTCAGCAGCCGATGAGGTGGCGGTTCAGTTCGCCACCCGGACGCGTAAAAGCCGGGACTGCCGGCTGCTCAAGGGCCGGAGCGGTGGAGCGCGTCGCTGGGCCCCGGAAGCAATCCGCAGCCGCCCAATGTGTGTCTTGTATCGCACAAGTGTGTCGAATGTCAAACAATTTTCCCTTGACTTAATCCCAGGGAAAGCATAAAAGTTTGTAGTTGACCAACAGTCACGGGCGCTCTCTCTGGCGGCAATTGCGCGCAGCGAGGGAAGGAAGTTTTGCAAGGGCGGTCTTCAGTTGGAGACATACCACTCGGGTGATCTCAAGTGGCATTCTGACTTAGTCGGAGAGAGCTATGAAGATACAAAGACATGCTTTTGGGAGTGAAAAGATCTGCCGGCTCGGCCGACGTGTGGTGCGGTTCTGCCAGGTCATTCTGCTGTGCTGGTTGGCTGGATTGACGGCCCGGGCACAGACCTCCACCGGCCTGGAGGGCACTGTCATGGACCAGAGCGGTGCGGTCTTGCCGGGAGCGCAAGTCACCCTGTCCAATGAAGGAACGGGCGCGAAACGCAGTGCGGTCAGTGGCGTTAACGGCGCCTATGTGTTCGCTCAGATTCCGGCAGGCCAATACACACTGACTGCGGAGGCCAAGGGTTTCAAGAAGGCGGTCAGCGCGCACATCACCGTGCAGGTGGCCACGCCAGCTCGCGTGGACTTGACGCTGCAGGTCGGGCAAGCAAATGAAACGGTGAACGTCGAAGCCGGGCTGATGACGATCGACACGCAGGACGCCAGCGTGGGCACGCCTTTTGCAGAGCGCGAAATCAAGCAGTTGCCGTTTGCCGCGCGTAACCCGGTGGACCTGCTGACCTTTGAACCCGGTGTGGTTGTTACGGGATCGTCCGACTCGGACTTGCTTTCCATGGGATCCACGCAGCAGTTGGATCCACGCGAAGGCGTGGTCAACGGCGTGCGCGGCAACCAGAGCAATATCTGCCTCGATGGAATCGAGGCCAACGACTATCAGAACCAGTCGGCATTCACCAGTGCCGTTCCGGTGACGCTGGACTCACTGCAGGAATTTCGGGTCATTACTACCAACGCCACGGCAGTCAGCGGGGGTGCGGGAGGCGCCCAGGTTGAGATGGTGACTAAGTCGGGTACCCAGACGATTCACGGCAATGCCCGCTGGTTCAACCGCAATTCGGCCATGGCGGCCAACTCGTTCTTCAATAACATGAACGGAGTAAGTAGGGCGCAGCTCGTCCGTAACATCTTCGGAGCATCGCTGGGCGGCCCGGTGAAGAAGGACCGACTTTTCCTCTTCATGGATTACGAGGGAAGAATCGATCACAGCGCGACGCCCCTTCAGCGTGTGGTGCCTTCAGAGACGCTGAAGCAAGGGACCTTGTATTACCAGTTGGACCCCACGGCTTCGAGTTACAACGCGAACGCTCCAGGTGTTATTCAGTGTCCGGAGGGCGGCGGAATGTGCCGCGAGCTGGCGCCAACCGATTTTGCCAAATTGGATCCCGGTTGTACGACCACTGGCTCCGCAGGGTGCGGCGTCAATCCAGCCATGCTGACGATGATGAAGACGCTCTATCCGAAGGGGAACGCTGCCGGGGGCTTCGATGCGGGATTGAACAGCACTGGCTATCTGTTCGACGCCCCGGTTCGCACCAACAATGCTATTTATACGGCGCGCATGGACATCAAGCTGACCAGCGATGGCCGGCACTCGATGTTTGTGCGAGGGAACCTGGCGGCCATCAATACGGATATCCAGCCCCCGGAATTTCCGGGGTTGCCACCGAGCAGCCGGTTGCACAATAACAGCCGGAGCTTGATCGTTAACTACACCGGCGTGCTCAGCCCGATGCTGGTTAACACCGCCGAATGGGGTTTCGTCCGCCAGGGCGTGGCGGAGACCGGCAGCACGAGCTCAGCCTTGACCGCTCAGGGCTTTTCGGACCCGCTGAGCTTCATACGGGGAAGCGGTCGCCGCGTCCCTACACACGAGCTGCGTGACGACATCACCTGGGCGCACAGGACGCATACGATACAGGCCGGAGTCGATGTGCAGTTGCCGAGGAATCACTTCGTCACGAACCAAACATCCTCGCCGACGTATTACCTGGACGATTCTGGCTATTGTGTTAACGATTGCTCAGACTCGTTGAATGCACTGGAATCTTACTTTGGGGGAGTGAGCTATGTGCCTTATAGCATAAACTCATTCAAGACCTCTTATTTACAATTGCTGGGTTCCATCATCTACGCCGGTGCTACCCAGTATGCCGATCCGAAGACGGGAATTCTTACGGCGCCGCAAGGCCAGCCCGTGGCCCGGAATTACGCCGAGGATGACTGGGAGGTCTACCTGCAAGACAGTTGGCGGGTAAAGTCCAATATCACCTTGAACCTGGGTGTGCGCTACAGCTACTTTGGCGTGCCCTGGGAGCAGCACGGTTTGCAGACGATTCCGACGACGTCCTTGGACCAGTGGTTCGGGCAGCGCGTCTCTGATATGAACAACGGAATTTCGGCGAGTGTCTCGCCGCTGATCGGATTCACCCCAGGCGGCAAGGCCAACGGCAAGCCATCGTGGTATTTGCCCACGCGAACCAATTTCGCGCCACGCATCGGAGTAGCTTATTCGCCTGCTTTTGATTCCGGAATCGGCAAGAGAATTTTCGGTGGGCCGGGGAAGGCCTCGGTTCGAGCCGGCTTCGGCATTTTCTATCAGCGAGTAGGCGGCGCCATTGCGGTCGATGAAGCCACCAATGGCGGAGACACAGGTCTTACCAACACTCTGATCACGCCTCTCGATCAGTTCAGTATGGCCACCGCGCCGCGATTTGCCGGCACCTGTACGGTCTCGGCTGGCTGCACGGGTTTGCCCTCTTATGCCACGATGTTCCCCGGTTCGCCCACCAGCGTTGCCTTCCCCTTCGTGCCGCCCAGCAATCTGTTTAATGTCAATTTTGCGGTGAACGATCACTTGCGCACGCCCTATGCGTATGACTTCCATGTGGGTGTCGAACGGGAAGTTGGAAAGGGTCTGACCGTGGGAGTGGCCTACGTAGGTAACGTGGGCCAGCGTTTGCTGTTGAAAAAGGATTACGGTCAATACTACGGGAATTTCAAGGATAAGACGTCCGGACAGACGCTCTGGCAAGCTTACAACCTGGTGGTGGATCAGATGGGGCCGAACCCGGCTAAACCGACTACACCGGTAGCTTCGATCACGCCCGTTGCCTTCTTTACCGACTTGATGCCCAACCTGCCGACGGTCGTCGCCAATATGCAGGGCAATCCGGCCATTGCCTCCCTGACGCCGACGCAGGCGTTTTATGAGGAAATAAGTACGTGGACACCAGACTGGAGCGATGCGCTGCTTGCTTTGGATAGCAATGCGGCGTCGTATGGGAGTCCCTGGGCTTCCAGCGTCGACCCCAGCAGGGCCGGCGGAGTGTTGTTTGGGCCGCAGTATATCACCCTGCCTTCTTGGACCGCGGAGGGAAGCTCCGTGTTCAACAGCCTGCAACTCACCGTGCGGAAAAAAGCCGGGCCGCTATCGTTCGACGCGAATTATGTCTTCGGGAAGTCCATTGATAATGGTTCGGCTTCGGAGAATGCCGATCTATTTTTGACTGAAGGTCAGGTAAACGGCCAGATCCCCAATGCGTTCAACATCAACGCTGCCCGTGCGCGCTCGGACTTCGACCTCCGGCATAACTTCAATGCCGATTGGGTTCTAGAGGCGCCGTTCGGACACGGCAAGCGGTGGGGTGCGCAGGTCGGAAAGGCCGTGGACGCCGTGATCGGTAACTGGCAGCTCACCGGAACCCTACGTTGGCGCTCCGGTTTCCCGCTGACGCCGGCCAATGGCTATGCTTATGCCACCAACGAATGGCAGGCCGGAGCGGCTACAATCATCGGGCATCTGCAGACTTCGGTGACCAAGAAGGACCCGAATGGTTATCCCAACTTGTTCAGCAATCCAGCCCAAGCCTATCAGTCCGTGGTCTACACGCGCCCAGGCTACCCGGGTAGCCGCAACGTGGTGACTGGGCCTGCATACTTCGCCTCGGATCTGGGTTTGAGCAAATCCTTCAAGATGCCTTGGAACGAGCAGCATCTGCTGCAGTTTCGCGTCGAGGCCTTTAACGTGTTCAACAATGTGAACTTCGGCAGTACGCCGGGTCAATTCTCTACCGTGTATCCGGGCCTGCAGAATCCGACCGAAGCGTTCAACTTGCTGGTAAGCGCCGATGTGTTTGGACGGATATACACGACAGCCGGACCCCGCGGAGGCGCCCGCGAGATGCAAGTCGCCATCCGCTACGACTTCTAGAAGAAACTGTAGCGCGGGTGTCGGCGAACAGCGGTGGAATCGAGACGGAGGAACTAAAATGAAACGAAGAGAGTTTGTGCAGTTGGCCGTGGTCAACACAGCATGGCTAGCCGCCAGTTCTCTGCGGGCAGGAGCCTTTAGCGGCTGGACGAGCTTGACACCGGTTACGGTCCACGCCGAACTGGGCCAATTTTTCCCACCCTTGAAATTGGTTCGCCGCCTGCATCAGAGTGTAGACTCGAGTGCGCCGCTTCTGCTCGTGAATCAGTACCAGGCGAAGTCCGGGGTAGCAGGCCATTCTCCTGAAATTGTGGATATTGCCGTCCGGCTGCCGGACATAAGCCGCCAGGAAAGCCACGGCAATCTCTCTCGCGAAGTGCGGGAACTGGTGGTAGCAAAGGCGAAAGATATATTGGAGAAGGAACTCGGGTACCGCGCAGCTCAAACCACCGTGGCTGCCGGTCCGGCGTTCTGGTATCCCTACTCCGGAAAGGCCTCCGGCAATGCAGTATTTTGCCGTCTGACTATTACGAGAGGTTCTACGGACCAATCGATCTAAAACGCTCGGATTCACCACGACACAGAAATTCAATTATTCGGGACTACTCCGATGGAGGCAGGGAAATGCGTAAGCTCACCAAGCAGAATTTGGAAGATATCATCATCGGGTGCTCGTACTTCGGAGCCGGTGGTGGGGGCAGTTTCAACGAAGGGTTGCGCCGGATGTACGAGGATCTCGATGCTGGGCTGACCTTCAGCCTGATGTCTCCCGATGAGATGAAGGATAACGAATATGCCGCCGCCACCTATGGGGTGGGCACGACAGCTCCTCCGACTCCGGAAGAGGTGAAGCGTTACGCCGATCTCCCGCGCATCAAGGAAGAGTCTACGGCCGCCGCTTTCCGCGCGCTGGAAAGGTACATGGGAAAGAAATTCGTGGCCACCATTGCGGGCGAAATTGGGCCGGGTAACACACTGGCCGCGATGTCGGTCGCCGCGCACCTGGGCATTCCCCAGTTGGATGGGGATACCGTCGGGCGGGCCACCCCGGAAATCGACCAGAATACGGTGCTCGCCGCGGGCTATACGATCACCCCGGCGGCTGGAGCCACGAAGTATGGCGATGAGATGATCCTAGCCAAAATTGCACGGACCTCGCGGGAAGAAGACTTCTTCCGGGCTGCTTCCATGGTCAGCATGGGAATCGGCGTGGCAGATACAGCCATCTCCGGGAAAATGGCCAAGACTCCCGGCGTGATTGTGCAGGGCTCGATCAGCAATGCCGAACGCATCGGCAAGGCGTACCGCACGGCCGTTGAAACTCATGCCGATCCGATCCGGGCAGTAATGGAGGCAGGCAAGGGCTATTGGCTGTTCGAAGGCACGATTGCCGACTTCCAGTGGAAGGATAAGGGAGGCTACCTGTTTGGTGACCTGGAAATAGCCGGAACCGGCAAGTACCAGGGCTCGCGTTACAAAATTGCCTACCAGAACGAAAACATCATCGCCTGGCGCGATGGCAAGGTTTCCGTGACACCGCCGGATCTGATTGTGCCGGTAGTGGCGGCAACCGCCAAGGCCATCGCCAATCCCGATTTTGTGAAGGGGGAGGCTGTGATCGTGCTGGGCTTTCCGGCGCCGGCACCTTGGCGCACCCCAGGCGGATTGAAGCTGTTCGGGCCGGAGCATTTCGGCTACGACACTCCGTACATTCCGATCGAAGAGCGCTTCGCTGCTGCCAGCAAGTGAAGCGGAGATTTTCTGACTCTACCGCCGGAGCACCGCAGAATGCGCGCACCGAAGATTTGCGAAGACTAAAGCGATGCTCACTTCCGCTATGCGGCTTGCGCGCGAAGTGATTGTGTCCTACCCCAAGTCAGTATGTTAGCCGCCACCGGATAGCGATGGGATGATGAAAATCGAAAAACACGGCATAGAAGCGATTCCCAAGGCGGAACGAAACAAGCACTGGTGGGACCTCTTCACGATTCAAGCGGGAATCGCTTTCAGCTTCCCGACGATGGTCATCGGCAGCTTACTGGTGCCCGGATTGAACTGGTCCCAGGCGGTACGGGTGAACCTGCTGGGCAATGCGATTGTCGCTGTCCTGGTCGCGCTGATGGGGAGTTACGGAGTGGATCATGGCCTCTCCACCACCGTTGCCAGCCGGTTTACTCTTGGTCATCCCCTGGGGACACGGCTGTGTTCGATCCTGCTCCTCATCTCCCTAGTGGGCTGGTATGCCGTGGTCAACGAATTCGCCGGTTTGGCCGTGGATGGAATTGTCAAGAATGCGTTTGGGTTTTCGGCGCCGGCTTTGTTCATCATTCTGGTTGGAGCGGTGAACGCCATCCCTGCCATCTGGGGATTTGAAGAAATCAAATTCCTGAACCGGCTGGCGGTGCCGGCCCTTGCGTTTCTCGCGCTGTGGATATTGAAAGCCATTCTTGCCCAACACAAGTTTGCTCAACTCATTGCAGCGCACAGAACGGGAGCTCTGACCTTCAGCACGGGCCTCGATTGGATTGTGGGGGGATACATCGTAGGAGTCTTTATAGCGCCGGACTATGCGCGCTATACGCGGGGCCAGGCGGACAATTGGATGGGCAGTCTCTTGGGAGTTCTCCCGCCGGCCTTGTTTCTAGGGATCGTTGGTGTGATGTCCCGGCTGGCCACTGGGGATCAGAATCCCGTGACCTCCGTTCAAACCCTGGGGCTTGGTGTGTCGGGCCTGCTTTTGACGATGCTTTCCACGATTCCTTCCGGCGAAGCAAGTCTCTATTCTGCCGGCTTGGCACTGACCAACGTATTCCCGCAGCGCGCTCGATGGAAAAACACTCTGGTCGTGACCATTCTGGGTGCCGCGTTAGCAGTGTTTGGCATTACCAAGCACCTCGGGGCTTTCCTGACGTGGCTCTCCTACGCATTTTCGCCCCTTGTGGGAGTCTCTTTGTGCGACTACTTCATTCTTCGCGGTCGCCGCCTGTTCGTGGAGGATGCGTACATGGAGGAGAGCGGAGAAGGACGCTCCTTGCTTCGGGGGCTGAATGGCGCTGCGATGGGGGCGATCGTCATAGGGATTGCAGCTGGCGTAGCCTTATCGCCAGGGTTTCCCGCTTCATTGACCAGTCTGGTTGTAGGGGCGCTCATATATTATCCGCTGGCCATCTGGAGCCGTGCCGCCGTATCCATCAGGACGCCCGTGAAGAAGCCTGTCAACTGCCCCCTCGATGGATCTCAATGATTGTCGAGGGGTTTCTTCAAGGCCATTGGTTTGCCATCCGTGCGACTTCTTTTTTCCTTCGGTCTGTAGAGGAATACCACTGGAATTGAGACTAGAAGATCAGCGCGTCAACACTGATCTCATCTTCGATGCCCAATCGGCGAACGCCCTTGTTACTTCATCGGACCAGCACTTCAAACGGTTGGAAACGTTCCTGCTGCAATCTTTAGCGCAACTCCAGAGGGCCGAACGCTCCAGCCAAACTCCGACCTCGATAAGGCCAGTGTCCGAAGTTTGCGAAACTCCTGCCAAAATCACCCACCACTATCACCCACGGTCCTGACGTTTTTTCACGTACTTTCCAGTGTTTGGCAGTCCCACGGCAACCCTTGAAGGTGTTGGAAACACTGGATCTAAGAGTTCTGAAAAGGCTGGCGTCGGCGGTTCAGCTCCGTCCCACGGAAAAGACTCCTTCTCCAAAATATTTTATATTATGTCTCTCTCTAGCAGGCTATGCAGCGATACTACTACCCCTACTACTACACTTTTCTTGTAACAGTTTCCGAATTTCGCGGGTCTAGAACACACGGAGACCAGCAAGAATGCACATAGTGCCCGCTATCCCAAGGGGCTGGATGAAGGTTCTCTTGGCAGCAAGACTCGCAAGTACCTCCATGGCCCGAGCCAAGTCCCTGATAGTTTCGGGATTCGTTCCCGTAGCCATCGACCCAGCCGGGTATATGTGGGTTTCGGCAGAACTGCTTCGGAACGGACAAACGCCCACGTTGTTGCTTATGGTGATGAGATCCTTGACTCCCTTTCGCACTAATGCGCGAATTAGGTTTTCGGGAATCCCGCAAAGTCCAAACCCTCCGACCATTATGGTGGCGCCATCAGAGATGTCGCGGACCGCCTCATCGGCGTTTTTCATGACTTTATTC
>Ga0187771_10002867_pt1 | contig 11972 bp, 15 predicted proteins | sample 0116_SJ02_MP15_1_FD_133139 | JGI IMG/M metagenome (GOLD analysis project Ga0187771, IMG submission 133139) | Tropical peat soil microbial communities from peatlands in Department of Meta, Colombia - 0116_SJ02_MP15_10_MG | ecosystem: Environmental > Terrestrial > Soil > Wetlands > Peat | place... | reverse complement strand
AGCCGTCACCGGAATTCGGGGTTCGACTCTGATTGTGAATCTGCCGGGAAGTCCAAAAAGCGTAAGAGAAAACCTAAGCGTGATCCTGGCAGCCCTTCCCCACGCCTTATCCAAGTTAAAGGGCGACCCTTCCGAATGCGGCCAGCAATGAAAGGAGAAAACGAATGCATCGATTTTCTGAAGAATCCTGGAAGCAATTCCAAGAAGCACTGGGACTGAAAGAATCGCCGCTGGGAATTTATTATACAAACGATAAACCCGAGGGGATCACGCCAAAGGAGGGATTATCCGGGTGCATGATCGGGTTGCTTCGAAATGCGAGCAGAAAAGGGAATACGGTTTATTTCGACAAGGCCCATTTCGGATGTCCCGGAGGCGCTTATTACATGGGGTTTTTTGAATCTCCAAGGCCCAATATCGAATATTTCCTCTCCTGCGGGATTCCGGGTGAAATGGAGGGAGAACGATATATCAAGACACCCGAGCGTGCGAAGGAATACTTCATCAAGATGATTCCCAGAAGGGCGCCGGCAAACTATTGTGTCTTCAAGCCCGTTGAACAATTTCACAAGGGTACAGAACCGGAAGTCGTTGTCTTCTTCGCTTCGCCGGATCTCCTCTCAGGGCTTTTCACTCTGACGAATTATGCGTTAGAGCGCACCGACGCCGTCCAGGCACCCTTTGGTTCCGGGTGTGGAACGATTCTCACCTATCCCCTGAAGGAAGCTGGAAAGGAACAGCCCCACGCCACTCTTGGAATGTTCGACGTCTCTGCAAGACCCATGGTTGAAAAGGAGACGCTTTCCTTTGCCATGCCCTATTCGGTCTTTTTAAAGCTCTTGGAGAATGTTTCGGGCAGCTTCCTTCAAACAGAGAGTTGGAAGAAGGTTTTTCGGAGGATCCAGAAGAATCCCAATCACCAATCGACAAATCCCAAATAATCCTCGGTTGGCTAATGACCGAAACATAGAGGAAGCAGATGATCCATTCAGAAACAATTAGCCTTAGCACCAAAGGGTTCAGCGATATCTTGGACGTCACGCAACAGGTCGACGCGGTGGTCGGCCGCTCAAACATCCAGAATGGATTGGTCACTTTATTCTGCCCCGGATCGACGGGCGCTCTGACAACGATTGAATATGAATCGGGCGTGCTCAGGGACCTACAAAAAGCAATGGAAAAGATCGTCCCATCCAGCATCCCTTATGAGCATGATAGACGGTGGGGCGATGGCAACGGCTTTTCTCATGTGAGGGCAGCCTTGATGAAGCCCTCCCTCTCCATCCCGATGATCAAGGGAAGGCTCGCCTTGGGAACCTGGCAGCAAATTGTTTTCATCGATTTTGACAACCGAAGAAGAGAGAGAAACATTCTTGTCCAGGTAATGGGTGAATAGGGTTTTCCCCCGAGTTTTCCTCACTTTCCCTTCCCTTTCTTTCTGAACAAAAGGCGCACCGGAACCCCTTCGAAGCCGAAGGCTTCCCTCATCCGGTTGAGTAAATAACGCTCATAAGAAAAATGAATGCCCTCCTTAACGTTGGCATAGATAACGAAGGTCGGAGGGGCCGTGGAGACCTGAGTGATATAGTTCAGCTTCACACGTCGGCCTTTGTAAAGTGAAGGAGGAAATTCTTCGATCCACTTCCCAAAATATTTGTTTAACGGAGAGGTAGAAACCCGCTTTCGGGTTTGAAGGGATACACGATCTATCACGTCCAGGACCTTGCTCACCCGCTGACCGGTCAATGCGGAGATAAAAAGGATGGGGGCATAAGGGAGATACTTCAGACGCTCTCGCACTTCCCTTTCATACTGAACCATAGTTTGAGAATTTTTTTCAACCAGATCCCATTTGTTCACCACGAGAATGCAACCTTTGCCCTTTTCCTGGATGATCCCGCCGATACGGGCGTCCTGATCGGTCACCCCTTCCCTCGAATCTAATAATAACAAGGCGACGTCTGATCGGTCGATCGTCCGGAGTGCTTCCACGATACTGTATTTTTCAAGCCGCAGGCTGATCCGGCTTTTCCTCCGGATACCCGCTGTATCAATCAGGACGTATCGCTTGTCACCCCTCTCCAAAAGTGTATCGATCGCATCCCGGGTGGTACCGGGTGCTTCGTCCACGAGGACCCTTTTATATCCTAATAAGCGGTTAACCAACGAGGATTTCCCCACATTCGGCCGCCCCACCACGGCCACCTTCGTTACGTCCTTCTCCCACTTTTCGTCGGGCAAACTCGGAAGGGCTTTGATCAGATCGTCCATCAATCCCTTCACGCCGTACCCATGTTCTGCCGAAATGGAATAAATCGTTTCCACACCCAACGCGTAAAACTCGGCGCCCCTTTCTTCGTGCTTCGGTCCGTCAATTTTGTTGACAACATAAAACACAGGCTTATTCAATTTCCTGAGGATGTCCGTGATTTCCTTGTCTGAAGGAGTAAGACCTTCTTTCCCATCCATCGTGAAGAGGATCACATCGGCCTCCTCGATGGCCAGCTGGCACTGTTCGCGCATCTGGATAAAGAGACGATCCTTGGACAGAGGCTCAAACCCGCCGGTATCGATCAATGTGAAAGCGCCTGCTTCCCACTCCACGTCTGCATAATTCCGATCCCTTGTCACCCCGGGCTCATCCCAGACGATCGCTTTCTTCCCCCCGGCAATCCGATTGAACAGGGTAGATTTTCCAACGTTAGGTCTTCCCACAATAGCGACAACGGGCTTCATGCTGACCTTTCGGGACGCCCGGCTCAAGCCAGGGTTGCCAGGAATAACGATCCCCTGTTCCAGGCACTTTCAAACCTGTGCTCGATACAGGGCGCCCGGCAGAGCGAGGGTTTACTTGGAGTTATTTAAACGAGAGCAATGGCCTCGATCTCAATTTCCGCATCCTTCGGAAGTCCGGCAACCCCAACGGTTGACCTTGCAGGCGGAGAAGATGGAAAGTAAGCACCATAAACCTCGTTCACTTGATTAAAATCCCCGATATTTTTTAAAAAGATAGTTACCTTGACCACATCTTCCATCCCCAAATTTTGAGACTCCAGTACCCTCCTTATATTTTCCAGAACCTGCTGAGTCTGCTGCTGGATATCTCCCCTTATCAACTCTCCGGTTCTGGGGTCGAGGGGTATCTGGCCGGAGAGAAAGAGAAAATTCCCTGCCCGGATGGCTTGGGAATAGGGACCAATGGCCCTGGGTGCCTTTTCTGTCTGAATCACGTTCTTCTTCATGTCTTCAATCCTCCAGTAACTTACAGACCTCTGAGGCATCTCTCAAAATGTAGTCCGCTCCTGCCCTTTCAAACTCGTCCTTCTTCGTCCTCCCTGTCAACACGCCGATGGTCTTCATGCCTACTCTTCTTCCTGCCTGAACGTCAATAATATGGTCCCCCACCATCACGGCCCCTTCCCCCGAGGTCTTCAACCGTTTCATCGCATAGGTCAAGTGGTCCGGGTGGGGCTTGACCTTCTTCACCGAATTTCTCGAAACGAAGACATCGCAGAAATCGTTGATGGAAGGAAAAACCTTTCGAACAGCCTCCTCGCAGTTCCGCGTGATGATCCCGATCTTAATTCCTTTTCTTCTCAACTTTTTTAAAGTTGCCTTCGTCCCCGAAATCAGCCTCCCCTCTTCCGCGGCTTTCATTTCTTCTTCGTGAAGAATAGCATGCGACTCCTGGTAAAATCTCTCTGCGCCGGAGGGGTCTTTCACCCGCAGGGCTTGATAGGCCTCGTCAGTGATCTCGAGCAAATACTTCTCTTGAATCGTTTCAGGCCTGATCCCGTACTCCGTCAGTAAAGCGAATATCCGCTCTCTCATCAGAGAAAAATCGATATTGAGGACAGCGAGTGTCCCATCGAAATCAAACACGATTGCCTTAATCTTATGGCGCTGATGCTTTTGTTCGAAGGCATCCATGATATTTCCGAGTGACCTTTCTCAGTTGGAATGAAAATTACCATTCTCTTTTACCACATGAGAATCGATAAGCCAAGAAATTTCATCCCTCCTGAATTCGCCGCCCTCTCTTATTATCACCGAGTTGCAGGGGATATGATATAATAATTTTGGAAGGTGTGCCCCGAAGAACGTCTTCTTTCTCAATGCAAAAGGAGGTGATGTTATGCCAGTCTATCTCATGCTCACCACTCTAACCGATGAAGGACGGAAGACAGTGAAAGAGAAGCCGGGCAGGATCAAACAAGTTAACAAGGAAGTGGAGAAGATGGGGGTTAAGATTCTTTGCCAGTACGCTCTCTTAGGTGCCTATGACTTCGTAAATATCCTGGAAGCCCCTGATAACCAGACCATGGCTAGGGTCGCATTGGAATTGGGTTCCAGGGGTGCTCTGAATACTACAACACTGGCGGCCCTATCCATCGACGAATTTATCAATGCATTGAAAAGGAAAAAATAGGCAAAGAACCATCCAGAGATCTGTTCAACTGATTTCGGCACACCTTCCACCATGGGATATCACGGTCTTAAGAAATCACCGATCCGGAAACTCTTGTCGAGCTGTTCGTCAAACCTGTCGAAACTCTCTAATAATCGAAATCTAAGAAGAAAGCCTTCCCGGCTTTTAAAGGATCGACAAAATATTCCCGAAAAAGCCTAACCTCCAAAACTCGGTTTTTTAAGGAATCCAACTTATTCAAAGGGTAGAGGCCTTAATAAGCCTTCAAATATTCTGGATAAATCAGGTTTAGGATGACACGACGTATCGCTTCAATTCTCGTAAAAATGGATTGGCACAGGAGTTGCTTCCTTGTATCCTACGAAAGAAAAAAGGAGGTAAAGTCCATGAAAAAGACGATGATTGCATTGGGGTTGGCCGCTGTGATGTTCTTAGGTGTATCGTACGTCTGGGCACAAGATCCGGCTTCTGGTCCAGGCCATCGATGGATGCACGGTCAGGAACACCGGGGACACTGGGATAAGCTTAACCTCACCCCGGAGCAAAAGGCGAAGTTCCGGGAATTGCGTCGAAAGTTTGTAACAGAAAATGCTCAACTCATCGGTGCGCTTGTCGCGAAAAGGCTGGAATTCAACTCATTGTGGACCGATCCAAAGGCGGATTCGCAGGTAATCCTGGCTAAGGAAAGAGAGTTGAGAGCCCTCAAGAACCGGATGAAGGACAAGATTATCCAATATAAATTGGAAGCTCGCAGCTCACTCACGCCCGAACAGATTGAGAAGTTTGGAGCAATGGGAGGAATGGGTCATGGTTTTGGTCATGGCTTCAAGATGGGCCATGGCCGAGGTATGGGCGGCCCCGGCATGCGAGGAGAGTAAGAATGCGTATTGCTTGCGATATGGAGAAGGGAGGAGAAAACTTCCCCTTCTCCATATCTGATCTATCGATTAGAGGGCGGAGGGCGACAAGTCTTATCGCCAAAATTATATCCTCGTCGATAAAGCTGTGTTGGAAATTTCTCAGAATTCTCGATTTGACCTTTATTCTCTCTGGAGATATCAAACCCCTAAAAGTGAACGGAGTAACTCCAAGGCGATGTACTGAAAGAGAAACCTCGGGTGATCACCCTGCGTCTGGCCCACCCTTAAGGGCCGTCTATTCAAAAAACAGATATACAAAGATTCTTTTGCGTGCACTGGCGTTTTCTCTCGTAGCCGCCGCTGAGCGTGAGAAAGCAACTATTATTGTTGCCCTTCTTGGCAGTCCAAGCCGGAATCGTCTTTGGAAAGAGGCTGAAGCGCTGATTCACAAGGGTTTCCAAATGATCGGGAATCACAACCAGTCTTGATTGACCGGAAGCGAAAAAGAGTTAAGACGGTGAAAGTCATTCTCAGAAGAAAAGTATTTCGGTTTACTCTTGTCGTCCTTTTGTTTGCCGCGTGCATCTATCCCCCTTTTCTTTTGATGACGGAAGGGGGAATTACGATGGGAAGAAAATGGGATTGGATTTTGACGCTTCCGACCCCCCGGGAAGTGCCAAGAATTGACTTGACAATGTTATTTGGCGAGGCGATCATCGCTATTCTAATAGCCATCGGGGTTTCGTTGATCGTTTTGGGGATTGGAAAGGTTTCAGGGCAAGGAATGCGATTTCATAGCAGGGCCAGGAAACCGACAACGGTTGCAGCGGAAGGTGATACGCTGAAAACAAATCAAGGCAAGAGAACGAATTTTACGTAGAATTAGGACAGAGGCTGCTAACCGCTATCCGGTTTAATAAATACAAACGCACTAAATGCTTTGACATCGTCATTGCGAGCGATCCGCCTTGACGGGAGAGTGTGGCAATCTGGTCCCACAAATGCTAGATTGCTTCGTCATTTCATTCCTTGCGATGACAATCTATTAAATGCGTTTGTGTTCGTGAGTTAAATGAATAAAAGAGTTATAATGGGTTCACGCGGTAATCTCATGAGGAAATCCGCCGAAGCGTGATACATTGATCGTCGGAATGGTATGTCGCCTTCGTAGGCGGATGAATATTTGGGAAAATACAAAAAGAAAGAAAGGAGATGAGGCAACATGGGAAGAAAGAAGATCCTTTGCCTGTTTCTTTTTGCGCTTCTCACTTTCGTTTTTTATTCATGCCACCCTCGTCATGTTTCAGATATCAAACCTAACATGACGAAAGAAGAAGTGGTCTCCTTGTGGGGAAAGACAGACCTTATTACGCACAGGTCCGTGAATGGGAAGACTGTTGAGACATGGGAGTATCATTTTCTAAACTCCAATTCTGATTGCTGGGTTACTTTTTCTCAAGATAAAGTCGTGGCCACCCAATGTCGCCCTCTGCGAAGGGGAGCATACTGGTACTACTACCCGTCAGAGCCAAGTAGAACGGGACCTCCTCCCACAGGACAGAATTTGGTCCGCGAAGGTTCTTTGGCAATAAAGCTGGTCGAGGCATTGAAGATGGGGGAGGTTAAAAGCGAGGCGGAAGCCGAGAGCAAATTGGCCTCCGCAGGCATCACGCCCCGTAACGGATGGATTGCCGATTATCCGGTGACACCACAGGTTATAGGCGAGTTGCAAAACGCAATCGGCGCAGCAGCGGATTCCGGCAAATTAGCGATGAAAAAGGAAGAGGCAATCAAAACGTTCCATGATCTCGTTGCGAATATCGAAGGTCGGCATGCGGGAGTTGAGCCTTCCGGGGAGGAGCAACCCCCTCCTGAACCATATTACTACCCGTATCCCTACTACCCTTACTATCCCTATTACTATTCCTATCCGTACCCTTATTTCTACTATTACCCCTTTCCTTTTCGCCATCGTTGGAGGTAGCGATGTAAGTGAAGGGGCACGTAAAGAGATTTGAGTGAACAGGGAGACGAAGATGGCCATTGAGAAAGCGGTACGGATGAGGAAGGTTAAGGTTTTCACTGTCGGGTTCGGCATCCTTCTGATAGGTTGTGCCGGCTCCAGCCGGTACAATAAGCCCCGCTCGGAGCCGGACGGCTTCGCGGGTATCAAGTGGGGAACTGAGGTTTCCACCTTAAAAGACATGGAGAAGGTGGCACAAGGCAAATCATCCAACAATGACTTAGCCTGGTATACGAGAGGAGGGGATACCTTAGCCATTGGCAAGGCAAAGTTGGAAAAGATATTCTATTCATTTTGGATGGGAAACTTCGAGAGTGTGTGGATTGACTTTAAGGGCGACGAAAATTTCGAGGCTCTCAAGAAAGAATTATTTGAACGATATGGAAAGGCCCTCGAGTCTGAGGAACTGATGAAAAAGACGGATAAAGGGGCAGAGAGAGAACCCTCTTCGATACGACATGCGGAGCAATTTTATGCTTGGTGGGGCAAGAATGCAGACATGTCATTGTCCTATTCCAAGGATCGACATATGGGGACCCTTTATATCAACTCCAGGATGATGACCGAGGAGAGAAGAGCCTACGAAAAACAGAAGCAAAAGGAGAAGCGGTTAAAGGAGGAGGGATCCTAAGGCTTGGGGGGAATAGGAAAGTCGATATCGATCGCCATTTTGGCGATGGCAGCGGGTCTCTCAGGAATCTCCTCCTGTGCCACGGCGCCGAATAAACCTCTTGCTCCCGGTGAGCTGAGATTATTAAGTATCCTCGTTCCAGAAAAGGACAAGATCAAAGTCAATGTACCGTTTGCAGTGGACATCAGCTTTGAGGCGGACGGCAAGCCGGAGGTGAGGGCAGCCTGTTTCACCCTCTCGGGGGATGGCCCTTACTGTTCCAAAGTAACATCCGTGGATTACGGTTCACCCGGAACGATCTGGGTGCAAATTCACACGAAGAATCGGGGCTCACGCCTCCTGGAAGGTTATGTTCTCTACCTTCGAGACGGGAAGGTCCAGTCCACAAATGTGGTGAGTACTTATCTTCCCCTTATTTCGCAGTGAAGAATCTTTAGGGATTCTTTGACGGAAAAGAGATACTCGCCCCGTCAGAAAGCCTCAGCATTTATGCGGGGATGGCAGGAATAGAGAGGATGTTTAAGACGACCGAGGAAGGACGAATACCATGAAGAAGAAACTGCTCGTTCTGTTTTTTTGCTTTGGGCTATTAGTGCTTGTATTCTTAGGCGTCCGAGGGGCTAGGGCTACCCTTGGTGAATCCGTTGATTCCGTTGAGTCAGACAGAAAGACGCTTTCGGCGGCAAAAGTCACATCCAACCCCATATCCACTGCTTACGCCAATTATACAGTTTATCAGCTCGAGTATGATGGCACCACCGTGCGAGAGTACGCCTCGCCATCGGGAATCGTATTTGGCATCGCCTGGAACGGATTAGTTCATCCGGATCTTACACCGCTTCTGGGTTCCTACGCCAGCGAATATCAGGGGGCCCTGGCACGGACAGTACGGAAACATGGAGAAAGACATCTACGGGTGGAATCTGATCATGTGGTTATTGAGAAATGGGGACACATGCGGAATTTACGGGGCCGGGCCTATGCCCCAGACCTTATTCCGGCGGGGGTGAATGTCGATGAAATCAAATAGGATACGGTTTAACGGGCCCCTTCGAAGGGATCGCATCACAATTAACGTCGTGAACGCGTTCATTCTTTTATCAATCGCCCTGCTGACTCTTGGGTTCGGCCGGGCCAATGCACAGGCCGATCTTGTCGAAACCTCTGTGAGCAATCCGCCTGCTACAACGATTGAGAAGGGACGATTCTGGGTAACCGATACGGTCAAGAACGAGGGCGCTGATCCAGCTTCTCCCTTTGTCATACAATACTATTTTTCTGCAACGGGCAGTAAGGATACAAGCTCCATCCTTCTTTCCGGCGAGAGATCCGTGGCGAGTCTCAATCCGGGGCAAAGCTCGAGGAGACCGACGATCGTAACGGTTCCTCTCGGAACTCCAGTTGGGCAATACTATCTCCTTGCATGTCCGGATGACAATAGCTGTATTTCCTCGACGAAGACTGTCCAGCTAACCGCTCCTGACCTTGTCGAAACATCGGTATCCGATCCTCCGGCATCGGCATTCGGAGGAGACAGTTTTTCAGTGACCGACACGGTGCAAAACCAGGGAAACGGGAGCGCCACCGCCTCTATTACTCGGTATTATTTTTCCTCGACCGGTGTTAAGGATAACGGTGCGGTGCTTCTCACCGGCAGTAGATCGATACCTGCTCTTGCTCCAGGAGCTGCTTCCAAAGGAACAGTGACAGTAAAAATTCCTTTTAACACTCCTGACGGTATCTATTACCTCCTTGCATGCGCTGATGACACAGATAAGGTAGCTGAGAGTAACGACACAAACAACTGCATTGGCTCGTCGACACAAATTACCTCATACTATACTGCCAATGTACTACCGATCACAGTCAACGGTTCGCTTTGCTCGGCAGCCACCTCGTCCTCATACCCTAACAAACCTTGTGTAAGCGTAACCGTTTGCAGCCCCGGCAGCACCACAGACTGCCAGACCATCGATGATATCCTGCTCGATACCGGAAGCTCCGGGCTGAGAATCTTCAAACAGGTGCTCACCGTTTCCCTTACGCAGGAAACAATCGATTCCAATGCCCTTGCCGAATGCATCCAATACGGAGACGGCTCATCCGATTGGGGACCCGTAAAAATGGCAGGTATCATCCTGGGAAACGAGCCTGCTGTCCAAGTTCCTATACAGGTTATCAATCAAACATTCGGTACCCCTCCGGAGCCTTGTCAAGGTCAATATCCTGACACAAGTCCTGCCGAAGCGGGTTTCAACGGAATCCTGGGCGTGGGTATTTTTAACCCGGACTGCGGTTCGGAATGCGCGAGCTATAGCGATAATGGGATGTATTACATCTGTAATGGGAGAATCTGCACGGGAACCGCCGTTCCCCTTTCCAGTCAGGTTCCAAACCCGGTAGCGCTCCTCCCTAGGGATAACAACGGAGTCGTCGTCCAGCTTCCAGGTGTTCCTACCGGGGGATCAATATCGGTTAACGGACAACTCCTCCTCGGGATTGGGAATCACTCCAACAACACGCCTTCCGCTGGAGTAACCGCCTATGCTGCAGATGACAATCCTGCAGATGATAATTATGGAGAATTCCTAACGACTTTCAACGGTACTCCTTTGTATAGTTTTTTGGATACCGGATCGAACGGCCTCTTTTTCCCTGCTTTGTCCAGTCTCCCTGGTTGCGGCTCTTACAACTCGGGCTGGTTTTGCCCGTCCTCCCTTGTAAACCTATCGGCCACTAATGAGGGAGCATCCGGCTCGCCGAGCGGGGCAGTTTCATTTCAGATAGGCAATTGCGATTCCCTCTTCTCCTCATCCAACATGGTCTTTCTGGACATCGGAGGAGATTGTCCTGGGGAATTCGACTGGGGTATTCCGTTTCACTTGGGAAGGACCGTTTATGTCGGCATCGAGAATCAATCTTCCACATTGGGAACCGGGCCCTACTGGGCATATTGAGGCTCGCCCGTCACCCTTCGAGTTTCTCAAAGATGTCTTTAAAGACTGGGACGAGCTCAACGAAAGCCTTTCTTAGATCTGGGTCGAAGTGTTCAGGAGATGTCCTCCCATCGCCCTCCACGATGATCTTCACTGCCACGTCGTGGTCTAAAGGGGATTTGTACGGCCTTCTGCCTCGAAGGGCATCATACTGGTCAGCAATATTCATGATTCTCCCTGGCAAAGGAATTTCCTCCCCCCTAAGGCCGCGCGGGTATCCGGTGCCATCCCACCTTTCATGGTGAGTCAACGCAATTGTTTCCGCCATCTGAAGATACTTCGATTTCGAATCATGGAGGATATCGGCTCCGATGAGGGTATGCGTCTTTACCAGGGCAAATTCCTCGGGAGTGAGCTTTGCGCTCTTCAGCAGGATCTCGAGGGGAATTCCCACTTTGCCTATGTCATGCATGGGACTGGCATACAGTATCGTCTCCTGGTCTTCTTCTGGCCATCCAAGATGTTTTGCCATGTGTTGACAGTAATGGCCGACCCTGCGGATATGAGCAGCCGTTTCTTCGTCCTTATATTCTGCCACCGTTGTCAGCCTAATGATGGTATCAATATATCCTTCCCGTATCTGTCCTATCTTTTCCTCCACTTCTCTTTTGAGCATTTCGTTGTGCTTGTTCAGAAAATCCTCAAATTCCTTTATTCGAAGCAGGTTTCTAATTCTCACGATCAGCTCCGGTCTGTCAATTGGCTTTGTAAGAAAATCGTTTGCGCCTGCCGAAAGTCCTTTAATTCTCAGTTCCCTGTCCGTCGACCCCGTGATGAGAACAACGGGAATATGGCGCGTGGATGGGTTGTCCTTCAGTTTCTTGCAGACCTCCAGGCCGTCCATTTCAGGCATCATCACGTCGAGTAGTATCAGATCAGGTCTGTCGGTTTTCACCTTTTCGATGGCCTCTATCCCGTTCGTAGCAGTGGCATACTGGTAGTCCTGTTTTTCCAAGACAGCGCTTAAATACTTTCGAAGAACCGGATCGTCGTCTGCGATAAGGATTTTCGGCATTCTTTCTCCTTCCAGGGT
>Ga0187771_10002866_pt1 | contig 11972 bp, 11 predicted proteins | sample 0116_SJ02_MP15_1_FD_133139 | JGI IMG/M metagenome (GOLD analysis project Ga0187771, IMG submission 133139) | Tropical peat soil microbial communities from peatlands in Department of Meta, Colombia - 0116_SJ02_MP15_10_MG | ecosystem: Environmental > Terrestrial > Soil > Wetlands > Peat | place... | reverse complement strand
CCCGCGTTCGCGAGGATGTCGGGGATATGGAGGATCTTCTTCTGGTGGAAGACCCTGTCGGCCCCGGGAGTGCACGGCCCATTTGCGGCCTCGGCGATTATACGAGCCTTGACGCCATCGGCGTTCTTGGAGGTCAGCACACCTTCCAGCGCGGCTGGGATGAGCACGTCCGTATCGGTCGTCAAAAGCTCCTCGTTCGTGATGTTCTTGGACCCGGGGTAGTTGATGACGCTCCCGGTCTTCTCCTTGTGTTCTTGGACTTTCGCAGGGTTGAGGCCGTCCCTGTTGAAGATGCCTCCCTTGGAATCGCTTACGGCGATTATCTTCGAGCCGTAGTCATTATTGAACAGCAGCGCGGCGTTCATCCCCGCGTTGCCATATCCTTGAATGGCGATCCTAGCGTTCTTCAACGGTATGTTCAGCTTCTTAGCGGCGGCCCCCACGACTATCGCGACACCTCTTGAGGTCGCCTGCCCGCGGCCAAGGCTGCCTCCCAACGGAATAGGCTTCCCGGTGATGAGGCCGGGCTCGATGTGGCCCTTGAGCGTGCTGTATGTGTCCATTATCCAAGCCATGTGTTTAGCCTCCGTGTATACGTCGGGGGCAGGGATATCGGTGAAAGGACCGATTATATCGCTAATCATGTAGGCGTATCGCCTGGTCATGCGCTCTACCTCTCCGTCGGACATCGCCTTGGGATCGCAAATGATTCCTCCCTTCCCTCCGCCCAAGGGGACGTCAACGACGGCGGTCTTCCAGGTCATCCACATGGAGAGGGCCTTGACCTCGTCCAAAGACACCTTGGGGTGGTAGCGAATACCGCCCTTGTAGGGTCCTCTAGCGTCCGAGTGCTGCACTCTGAAGCCCTCGAATACGTTTAGAGAGCCGTCGTCCATCCGGACCGGCACTGATACCTCAAGTATCCTCTTCGGCGTGGAGAGAAAGGCGATGTAACCGGGATCCACGTCGAGGAGGTCGGCGGCGGATTTCAACTGCTCGAGGGCTACCTGCCATGGATTGATCTTCTCAGACATAATAGTCTCGTGTCGACCTTCAAGCCATCGAGATTATAAGGTTATGTTCACTACCGGCTCAAAGAATCCAGCTGAAAGTGGTCCAGCCGGTGCTCACTGAGCAAGAGCGTTGAATAACTCTAACGCTTTCTCGTAAGGATTTGCGTTTTTCACTATGCCGCTAGAGATTAGGGCCCCACGTGCGCCTAAAGCGATAGCGGCCCTGACGTCGGCCCCATCGACTATCCCTGCGCCACAGAGCGGCACGGTATCGGGACTTGCGGCGCTCACCGCCTTGACTGAGTCCGTTACGACCTTTGGAGAGACCTTCGAGACGGCACGGCCGCTCCCTATGAGTTCCGGAGGCTCCACCGCGACATAGTCGGGGCCGAGCGCAGCAAGTCTGCCGGCTTCATAAGGGTCTTGGGCGCAGACGAGGCTTTGCAGCGAGTTAGCCCTGAGCAAGGCGACTGACTCCGACACCAGTTCGGCAGGGATCCTGTGCTCGCTGTGGTTCACAATCGAACCTGCGCATCCCATGGCCTTGAGCGAGGGCACCGTTACGAATCCGGTGCTGTTTTCGACTTTGACAGTCTCTACGTGTTGGGCGAACACGGGAAGCTTGGTTTCGGCGAGGACTGACCCGAGCATGACGGTTGGCGGTGAGATGGCCACGCTGGCCTTGGCCTCAAGGGCTGCTGCCTGGATGAACCTAGCAAGTTGAAGCCCCTCCTCCGACAGGGATTCCCTATAATTCTTGAAATTGACGACGATGACCGGCAATGGGATGTGCTTCAAATCCTTCGAATGTGACGCGTGCCCTCCGCCGTCTTAAGGGTTTCATGGCCCTGCCCCCAGTGAACAAGGCATCGGCTGGTTCGCATACGTAAAAGAGAATGCCGCCGCTAACACGCCAATTTGGTACTACTGCTCTTCATCGTCGTCGCCGAATTCGTCGGTGTCATCTTCCCAGTCGTCGTTCTCTCCCTCCCACTCTTCCTCTTCTTCTCGAGCGTTCAAGATAGAACCACTGTGCCTTATCGACAGAGATGCATCTCTTTATAAGTTTAACGCCCAGCATGAAACGGCACCCACACGACGCAGTTCGCTGGAAAAGCACATTATGGATGGCGGGGGAGGAACGATTCGAAGATAAGGAGCAGGCGAGAAGGGATAGCAGATGCAGACTGGGAAAGCCGAATTTAATTTCATAGCTACCACCTACAAGGGCCTAGAAGGGGAGTCCAAGGCCGAGTGTGTTGGCGTCCTTAGAGGGCTCGGTGACGCCACGCCATCGATTTGGAACACCGGCGTCAGCGGCCTACTTATCGGAAGGACTTCCCTGGATGTGTTCGACGTCGTTGCCAAGTTGAAATCGATGGTCGCCGAGGATCCCTGGTGCATAAGATTGCTCCTGAGGTTCATCCCCATCGAGGCCGTGACCGCGGCCAAGCCCGACGCCGTTAAGGAGGCGGTTTCTGAGAGGCTCTCAAGGGTCGGAAAGGAGGAATCCTTCCGCGTCACGGTTGAGAAGCGCCACAACGAGACTCCGTCGGCCCAGTTCATCGAAGCGGCCGCGTCCGCCCTGCACCAGAAGGTGGACCTTGAAACGCCCGACTGGGTTGTCCTCATTGAGGTGGTGGGTGAGATGGCTGGGGTCAGCCTCCTGCGGCCCAATTCTATATTCAGCTACCCGAAGGCGAAGAGAGGAGAGCCATGACTTCGGCCTCTTTATACTAGTTTAAAGAAATAGTATGCAACCCTAAAATCTTTAGCGCCTAAGCTTGCCACCCGATGCAAAGCAGAACAGCTGCCTCATCTCTCGCCAGGATGGCGCTCTGTGCGGCCCTTTACGCCATAGTCAACGGCATGACCGCAGTAATAGGGACGCCGTGGGGCGTGGGGCAATTCCGACCAGGCGTCATCGTGCCCGCGATATTCGCTATCACATCTGGAACCATGGTGGGCGCCGTCGGGGCTGGAGTGGGCTCTCTTGTCGGAGACATCCTCTTTCTGGTCCCACTCGGCCAGACCAACTACCTCCTGGCCGTGGCGGCCGGCCTTCCTGGCAACTTCGTGGGATTCCTCCTCTTTGGGTTCATAGTAAATAGGTACAAATCGTGGAGCTCGTTTACCCTCGGGTCCGTCGCCTCGCTCTTGGTGGGCAATCTAATCGCCGCTGGAGGGGTGATGCTGCTGGCCTTCCCCAACGCGACGGGAGCCTCATTCTGGATGGGGCTGACGGGCTTCACGCTCTTCTGGGAGTTCACCATGCTTCCCTTCATGATACTCGTCGTCCCAGCCGTCCTCAGGGCGCTCTTCGTGAATAACTCTTCTCGCATATGGTCGAATGGCCTTCCATCGTGGGCGGCGGAGTCCTTCGGGAGGTTGCTCTCGATATCTGTGATATCTTCCCTCCCGTTCTTCGCCATCGGCGGCCTGAGCGTAGCTGGCTACTTCAACTCGTTCTATAGCACTTGGCCGAGCCTAGGGGGCATCCTTGGCAGCGTGATGTCCCTGTTCGAGCTTGGCATCGCAGTCACCCTTGTGATATCGCCTGTGGCACCCAAGATCGCCCGTTTTGGAAGCTCTTCCCAAAGGGCACATCCGCAGCCGTTGAATCAACAGGCTTAACTATTCCGGCTCCTCAACGCGGAATGAGCCACAATGCGTTATGTATACGTCCCCTCTGCGGTCTCATGTTTCTTCACGATGGTAGGCGTTAACCCCGATGGGAGCTACTTCGAACCTTACGAAAGGGTGGGGGCCCAAGGCGGAGGTTTCAAGCTGGTCAAGGGGTCGCACACATCGGTTACAAGGCTGGACGGGCTCGAGGATCAGGTGTTCTTCGACGGCCGGCCCGTGGCCAACAGCACGTCACAGACCGTCCTCAACATAATCCGCAGGCGGATAGGATCCAAACAGAAGTTCATAGTAAACCACAGGGTGGAGGTCCCCATCGGGGCAGGCTTTGGCTCGAGCGCATCCACAGCGCTGGGGACGGCCACGGCCGTGCTGGTGGAGCTGGGCGCAAAGTCCACTCTGAGGCTGGCGGCCGATGTTGCGCACGAAGCGGAGCTGGTCTGCCACACCGGCCTTGGGACCGTCGGCTCTCTGTATTCTAGCTCGGGGGTGGGAGGCCTTATCGTACAGGGAGGCGGGCCGAGCACATGCCGGATCGAGGCCTTCATGGAGGACTTCGAGAAGTACTCCTTGATCGGCCTGACATTCTCTTCGAGGGAGAAGAGGCCCCTTCTGACCTCTCCCGAAATGATCGGGAAGGTGAACGACGCCGGGAGAAAGGTGATGGAGAATGTCTTGGCGAATCCCACCTCGGCAAACATGCTAAGAGAGAGCAGGAGGTTCGCGTTGGAGACAGGCATGGCCTCGAAGGACGCCGACAAGGCATGCTCGTTGCTCGAAGAAGCGGGAGCCATCGCGGCTGCTCACAATATGATCGGAGAGGCTGTTCACTGCTTGGCCTGGAGGGACGATGCTCGGCATATCACTGCGAGAGCGGTCGAAGCGTACCCCAGTGCTAGGCTGACGGTGAGCAAGCTCACCGAATCCTCTGTGCACGTCGTCGATTGACGCGCCACCGGCACTAAGCTCTTTTTCGACCGACTCTTTGGACTTCCATCCGGTCGGCGTCCATAGTGAAGCCATCCATTGAAGGGGGGATGATGCAACAGCAGACCAATGACACCTTTGGCGACCGGCCCCCTTTCTGCGGAGATTCCTTGGCCGGGATTGGAGCATGACAAGCTAGGTTATGGTGGGCCGGGGCGGATTCGAACCGCCGATCTTCGCTGTGTGAGAGCGACGTCCAAGGCCAGGCTAGACGACCGGCCCATTTGATGGAATGGGGTTAAGAGATGTCGTATAAAGCGTTTCTCGGACACGAAGCCTATTTCTTGGGACCAGTGGTCCTATTCTTGACCCGAAGGGTGTTGCTCCGCCTACACTTCCTGCAGCGTGTTGCATCAATGGGATTCTTGGAGCCGCAGCTCATGCATATCTTGAAGTAAAGCCTCCTCTCCATGGCAATCGCCTTCTTGCTAGAGTCCGCGATAGGCAAAGCTACCTACATCAGCACCCCGGGCGACTGTATTTCTACCTTTCTGTGATGCTTCCTTGGAAGGCTCGGCCACATGATTCGCTGGCGGCCATCGGTCGAACGACGGCTGTCCTCTTGGCGGACAGTCGGCAGGATTCCATTTGACTCACGCGAATGTTTTTAGTCGTCCTCCTCCTACGACCATTGAATTGCCTCGCGCAATCGGCTTCCCAATGTATACTTTGGCTAGATACTCTGGGATGGGCGAAGCACCTCTTGAACTTCGGAGGTCGGGGCTGATCAGTGCCTTGGGACCGGGTTGGATGGACGAAGGAGACGTCGACCTCGACGGGATTCCGGCCGACGTGGGAACCGAGAAGCTTTGGAACTTCGACTCATTCACAGCAGGAACCCGGAACGTCCACGTCCGGGTTTCGAAGATGGAGGGGACGGACATGCTTCTGGCTCTTGGGGGCGAGTGTTCGTTGATTGTGGGCGAGATGGCGGGCCTTAGGGAGCGTCTCAGGGGGCGGCCAGGTTTGATTTGGATGGATTCCCATGGCGACTTCAACATCCCCGACACTACTCCTTCGGGGTACATCGGAGGGATGTGCCTGGCCTTCACGTGCGGCAGGGGGCCGAGCGCCTACGAACGGATCGATTCGTTGATGCCTCTGGTTAGACCAGGGGACGTGCTGCACCTGGGATCAAGGGTCCTAGACGAAGAAGAGAAGTCCGCCATGCTCTCCTCCGGGATGGGACTTGTGCCCTCGAAGGAGATGAAGAGGAAAGGGGCGGTGGAGTCGGCTGCTGGCGCCCTTCGCGAGCTTGAAAGGAGGGTCGACTACCTTGTCTTTCACCTTGATCTTGATGTGCTCGATCCAGAATTCCTCCCAGCGGTCAACTACAGGGAGCCGGGAGGGCTTACTCCGGGTGAACTGGCCGCGATAATGCGCCTTGCAGTCAGGTCCTCCAAGCTCAAGGCGCTCAACGTGGCCGCCTACAACCCCCGCTGTGACCACCATGGAGAGTCTGCCGCAAGGATCATCAAGCTGCTGGTAAGCTCATTCGGACCCACGCCCGTTTGAGCCCGCCTATCTGATCCCTTTACCTCCATACAAGCTTCGTGCTGGCGCCGTAATTCCAAAGCATCGAAGTCACTATCGCAAATAGGTTAGAAATTAGCGGGCTGATTCCGAGGGCCGTAGAAAGGATGTAGAGCACCACGAGGCTGATCAGGACGCCTCCAACCATGCTTATGTTGAAACGGAGGAACCTGATCGCCCTCCTGAAGGCCCCGGCCCCCCTGGCTTTCGCCCTGAAGGTCCACATGTCGTTCCACGTGAAATTGCTGACGATCGCAGCCTCGGCGCTGATCCCCCCTGCCAGCACAAAGTAAACCCCGAGGTGGGAAGTGAGCGCCCAGAAGATCGCCTCGTTCACCACGACCCCGCTCAGGCCCACAAGGCAGAATCGAATGAAGGTCAGGATCTCCTTGGTCTCAATTGAGAGCGAAACGAGGTGTTTGACATAGTTCCACATCTCTCCTGAGCCCAACTTGCTGTGGCCCTTCCTGCGTGGCTCGAAGATGTAGGGCACTTCGTCGACTCTGTGGTACTCCCCCTTGGCCAGGACCTCCAACAGGATCTTGAAGCTTGACGGGCTCAACGTGATCCCGTCGATGATCGCTCTTCTCATTATGAAGAAACCTGACATCGTGTCCCTAATCCCGCTGGTCCTAGGGAGGGCCAAGGTGCACATGAGTCGTGCTCCCCAGCTGACTAGCCTCCTTGCGGAGGACCATTCTCCCACGCCTCCCCCCTTGACGAACCTGCTCGCTATCGCGATGTCTGCTCCGTCATCAATTCGCGCCAGCATCTGTGGAAGAAGCTCGGGAGGGTGCTGCAGGTCGGCATCCATAAGCGCGATCAGGTCCCCATCGGAACGTGCGAGGCCATCCAGAAAGGCCGACGCCAGGCCCATCTTCCCCGGCCGCTTCAGCAGCACCACCCTAACCGATCTAGTGGCCTCCTCCTGTGCAAGCTCCCATGTCCCGTCGGGGCTATTGTCATCCACGATGATGACCTGGTGATCGACGCCGACGAGAGCCGATTCGACACGCGACAAAAGGACAGGCAGGTTCTCGCGCTCGTTGTATGTGGGAACTATGAGCGAAAGCCGATGTTGGCTCCTCGGACGGGCTCCTTCATCGCTCGTCCCCCGCCCCCCGTCCCAACCTGATGACAACTTGGGATCGTCCAGCCCCAGCCCAGACTCTAAGGCTCGACGTCCGAGGGGAACTTATCCTTGGCCATCAGGAGATCGCCCTTCGCCGTAAGGCTCTCTACGTCAATCCTGAAGACCGCTGTCTTCTCCCCTTCGCTGGCGATGAAATCATCTATATCCTTCGGCGATCTGTCAGTATACTTGGCCGCGATGGCCTCCAGAGCCTTCCTTTTCTTCTCTCCATCGACTCGATGCGCCCTGCCCGAAGCGATGGCGGTAGCAAACGAGACCGTGAAGTCATGTGGCTGCACCTGGGAGAACCCGATCACGCAGAATGAGACCTTGGCGTTGCTGTGGAGGTTGGTCACCTTCCGCCCCTCCGTCGCCGAATGGATATAGATCGCTCCGTCGACGTAAGCGTAGCTGATGGGGACGCCGTAGGGATATCCATCTTGCCCCACGGTGGAAAGGATGCCATACTCGCCTGACTCCAGGAGAGTTTCTGCCATCTGCGGGCTTAGCGCCTTGTCCTGCCTTCTCATCATGCCTGGCATGAGATGACCCTTGGAGTGCAGACAACCTGCGCCGATTTCAACGTTTTGGATGCCCCCGCTGCCGCCCGGGAGGCTGCTCTCTACTTCTTCAGGACCTGGCGCAGGAGCTCGGGCACCTCCCAAGGCATCCTAGCCACCGGCACACCCGCCTCGTTCAGAGCCGTCTCTTTCGACAAAACGGTACCTGCCTTACCGTAGATGATGGCTCCCGCGTGCCCCATCCTCTTCTCCTTCGGGGCACTTCGACCTGCGACATACGCAACCACTGGCTTGGGGAAGTCCGTCTCGGCTATGTAACTGGCCGCCTTCTCCTCCGCATCCCCTCCAATCTCGCCGTTTATCGCCACCGCTAACACAGCTGGGTTCTCCCTCACCATCTCCATGCACTCGATGAAATTCGTCGATATGATGGGGTCTCCACCGATCCCCAGCGCGACGAAGACTCCGAACCCGCTTCGCCTGATGTAATCGGCTATCTCGTAGGTCAGGGTGCCGCTCCTGGAGAACAATGCTACGGAGCCCTGGACGAAGGGCTGTGGCGGCATTATGCCGAGCTTGATCTTGCCAGGTATGATCAGTCCTGGGGTGTTGGGGCCTATTATGTGGCCTCCGGCCCGACGAGCCGCCTCAATGGTGCCCATGGTGTCCCTGACAGGGACCTTCTCGGTTATCCCCACCACCAGACGAATTCCAGCCTTGAAGTCATCGGTGACGGCCGCAAGGTACGAGGGCGCAGGGACGAATATCATACTTACCTCCGCCCCCGTCTGCTTCACTGCCTCCTCCATGGAATCGAACACCGGCACTCCGTCGACATTGTGGCCACCCTTTCCAGGCGTGACGCCAGCCACGATTCGCGTACCGTATTCGGCCATTAGCTTCGAATGAAGGCTGCCATACTTCCCAGTGATGCCCCTCACGGCCACCATCGACGATTGTGGGTCGGATGCCCCCGAAAGCCAACCGCTCAGGAGGCTCATCTACTTCCACCCTCCCACCGCTGTCAGGGCATCCTGTTCATCGATGAAGGATTTCAAACCCTCCTTTGCCAGCATCTCCCGGGCTTCGACATCACCAGCCCCACTGAGCCTTAGCACCAACGGCTTCGTCAGGATGCCTTGTGTCCGGGCGTCGAGTATCCCCTGGGCCACGGACACGCCATTTGTTATGCCTCCGAATACGTTGATGAAATAAGCCCTCAGGTTCGGCTGGGCTGAAAGGAGTTTTAGGGCCGCCAAGACCCTATCAGATGACGCACCTCCTCCGAGGTCCAGGAAGCACCCCGGTTTCAGGCCCTTCGATGAAACCATGTCAAGGGTGGCCAGGACCAGGCCGGCTCCGTTTCCTACCACGGCGATATCTCCGTCGAGGGAAACAAAGTTGAACCCGTACTTCTCGGCGTCCTCCTCCGACGAATCCTTCCTAACAAATTTGCCCAGCTCTTTGTGCCGGTAGAGGGCATTGTCGTCCACGATGACCTTCGCGTCCAGGGCCGTGAAACCCTCCCCAGGCGTGAACGCCAGTGGGTTGATCTCCACCAGATCTCCTTCAGTCTCATTGTAGACCGCGTATAGGTCTTTCAGGAGGGTCGTGAGCGCGTCCGCATCCGACCCGCTGAGCCCCAAGTATTTCCCGGCCTTCTGGAAGTCTTCAGGTGAGGGGCCTTCCAGGCCGAAGTTTAGGACCTCCCTATCCTTGACGTCCTCGACGTCGATGCCCCCTTCCTTGGCCACTATCAGCGAGAAACATCGGTCACTCCTGTTCTGAAAATAACTACAGTAGAGCTCGCTTTCATGAGGGAGGAACTCCTCCGCCAAGACCTCCTTCACAGAGAGGCCCGAGATGGTCATCGCGGCGAGTTTCTCGTAGGCGGGACCGAGCTCCTCCTGGGAGGACACCTTTACGATGGCTCCAGCCTTCCCCCTCCCTCCCACAGGTAGCTGGGCTTTGAGGACGAGCGGAAAGCCGACACTTCTCAACACAGCCTCAAGGTCAGCCGCTCCCCTGACGAGAGAACTTGCGGGAACCGGAATCCCGAACTCCGCGAACAGGCCCTTCGCCTGATACTCGAGAAGCCTCATAGGGTTCAGCTGAGCATGCCGACGAAGCGTATTTAAGAAATTTGCAGGGATGCCTGGTCGCTCTTCCATGTCTTGAAAGGCCAATCAACGGCGCACTTTTGGAGAGTTTCGCGGTTTTGGCCTAATTGACCTAATATATTTAAACCAGAGGAGCAGCGAATAATACCGGCGCTCTGAGGTTTCGGAAGTTTGAAGCTCCCGATTTGCAGTTTTGATGCGAAGGTGGGGGTCTTGTGCCCAAAGTGCGAGGCCAAGCTCAGGAGCGGAGAGCTTTCGAGGACGGACGTGGACGTTTCCTACATGCTGGCAAAGAACCTCGGGAAGTTCCCCATCCTGGACAAGATCACCCTGAGAAAGGCATCAGAGGAGGAAGGGGAGCTGGTTCTGATGGTGGGCCTCGGCGAAATGTCAACCGTCAGGTCTGACCCCGATTTCACCAGGAACCTCGAGGAGACCCTCGGCCGCAAGCTCTGGTTCACAGAGGCCGATACGGATGACAGGCGCTTCGTGGAGCACCTCCTCTTCCCCGCTCGCATCATGATGATGAACACGGTCTGGCTCCCCGACGGAAGCAAGATAATGAAGGTCATAATTCCGGGGAGGAAGACCACTCGGTTCCCCATCGACCTCGAAAAGGTAAAAAAGATAGTCAGAGACACAAGAGGAATCGAGCTCGTCATCAAGTTTGAGCGCGAAGACAGGATCGAAAAGGGAGAATTATTCTGATCAGCTGGACGAGAGGTCCGTTTCCAAGGCAGTGACCGTCGCGGGCTGGGTTGAAGATCTTCGCTCGATTGGCTCCATCGTCTTCTTCACCGTCAGGGACAGCCATGGAGTCCTGCAGGCCGTATTCAACAGGAAGTCTCTCGGCGAACGCCAGTTTTCTGAAGCGGCTTCGTTGCCCCGGCAGAGCTATGTGTCCATCACTGGAACGGTCAAGGAGAGCCGTTCGAAGATCTCCAGGTACGAGGTCGAGGCCTCCTCGTTCGAAGTGCTAGCGAGGGCCGTCCACCCACTCCCTCTTGACCCAACTGGCCGCGTTGAGGCCCTCCTTGACACGCGTCTGGATGCGAGGCCGCTGGACCTTCGGAACCCCAGATCCGCAGCTGTCTTCAAGATAGAGGCCGCGTTCTTGGAGTCGGCCAGAAGACACCTTCGGGAAAGGGGGTTTCTTGAGGTCCGCACGGCAAAGATAATCGGCGAGGCCACTGAAGGAGGTGCAGAGCTCTTTGGATTTGACTACTTCGGCCGAAAGGCCTGCCTAGCTCAGAGCCCCCAGTTGTACAAGGAGGAGCTCACCCTTTCCCTTGAAAGGGTGTATGAAATTGGGACGTATTTCCGGGCCGAGAAGAGCCACACCACCCGCCATCTCAACGAATTCCTCGGCCTAGATGCCGAAGCCGCCCTGTTCGGTAACGAGGACGCGATGGGCCTTGTGGAAGGCCTCGTAGAGGAGACATTGAGGGATCTCCAGGGGTCATCAGCTGAGGAGGTTCGGCTGCTTGGACATGACATCGATGCCCCTTCGGCACCCTTCCCGGTGATCAAGTATCAGGACGCGGTGGAAGAAGTGAGACGCCATGGTGCCGCAATGGAGTTCGGGGACGACATAGATGGGGACGCCCTAAAGGCCCTCGGAGAGGCCCACCCCGGATACTATTTCCTTACAGAATGGCCCAGCGAAGTGAAGCCCTTCTACATCAAGCCCAACGAGAAGAGGCCGGAGGTCAGCGAATCCTTTGACTTCATGAAGGGACAGATAGAGCTAGCATCGGGGGGCGAGCGAGTAGCCAGTCGGGCGCTCCTCGAAAGCAGGCTCAAGGAGAAGGGACTAGATCCAACGCACTTCGAGGACCACCTCAGGGTCTACGACTGGGGGATGCCACCTCACGCCGGTTGGGGCTTTGGGGTGGAGAGGTTCATCGCTCAGCTGATCGGGGGCTCCAACATAAGGGAGGCTGTGCTCTACCCCCGAGACTCGCTTCGCGTCACCCCGTAGGTCCACGTTTCCGGAGCTCTAGAGCGCCTTGTACTGCTCGCT
>Ga0187771_10002865_pt1 | contig 11972 bp, 10 predicted proteins | sample 0116_SJ02_MP15_1_FD_133139 | JGI IMG/M metagenome (GOLD analysis project Ga0187771, IMG submission 133139) | Tropical peat soil microbial communities from peatlands in Department of Meta, Colombia - 0116_SJ02_MP15_10_MG | ecosystem: Environmental > Terrestrial > Soil > Wetlands > Peat | place... | reverse complement strand
GCTGGAGAATCTCGCCGAGGCCCTCGACCTGCCCAAGCCACCCAACCGCATCGAGGCGTTTGACGTCTCCCACATTCAAGGCACGGATATCGTGGCGTCCATGGTGGTATGGGAAGGTGGACAGATGAAGAAATCGGACTATCGAAAGTTCATCATCAAAACCGTCACCAGTAACGATGATTTCGCCAGCATGAAGGAAGTGGTCGGCCGGCGATACCGCAGACTCCAGGAAGAAAAGCAGCCGCTGCCCGACCTGATTCTGATCGACGGCGGGATCGGCCAACTGCATGCCGCGGCGCGAGCGCTGGAAGAGCTGCAGATTATCAATCAGCCGCTGGCCAGCATCGCCAAGAAGGAAGAGATTCTCTACGTTTACGGCCGCGAGCAGGAGCCGGCGGTCCTCGATCACCACTCTCCGGCCCTGCATCTGGTCCAGCAAGTCCGAGACGAGTCGCATCGATTTGCTGTTACCTTCCACCGCGCTCGGCGCGCAGGCCGCGAGCTGACCAGCGACTTGCTGAAGATACCCGGTGTAGGCGCCAAGACGGCGAAGAAACTTCTCACCCATTACGGAAGCGTCGTCGCCTTGAAGTCGCTGTCGGCCGAAGAACTGAGCCAAGTGGTTCGACCCGCCCAGGCGCGCAAGATCCGCGATCATTTCGCAGCTTGCGAATAAATAGACCGTCCGGACGGTCCAATAATAATTCCAGCATTCCCAGTAATATATTCTTGACATCGCTTCAAGGACTGTCTTAAGCTGGTACCACCACTGGAGGTTTGTTATGAGCGAAAACAATGGCGGTACTAACCTGCTGTACTTTCTGGCTGGGATGGCTGTCGGCGCGCTGGGAGCGCTTTTGTTTGCCCCCCAATCGGGCACCAAGACCAGGAAGCTGATCAGCGATAAGGCGGACGAAGGCCGGGAGTACTTGCGGGACAAGAGTAAAGAATTGCGCGAACAAGCCGAAGAATACATTGGGAGAGGCAAGGACATCCTATCGGAGCAAATGGAACGTGGCAAGGAATTGGTGTCGGAGCAGGTGGAGCGCGGCAAAGACGTTGTAGCCAAGCAAAAGGAACAGCTCTCGGCTGCTCTTGACGCCGTTAAAGAAGGGTACAAGGAAGCCAAGCGAGCGCACTAGTGGCCGCGCCTTCGATCGGCTTGAGGCAAGATTATGGGTCATGACACTGTGGTGACCGTGTTTATCATCATCGCCGCAGCGGCGATCGTGATGCAGGGCCTCGTGATGTTCGGCATTTGGCGGGCGATCGAAAAGATTCCCGGCAAGATTGACGAGATCCGTACCCACGTGAAGGATCGTCTCGATCCGCTCACCGAGTCGGTCACCGAAATCGTGGCTGCCGCGCGCGATCCCCTGCGGACGATCACCGTCAACCTTGCGGAGATCAGTCAGACGCTGCGCCAGCGCTCCGTTCAGGTGGACGCGGTGGTGGAAGACCTGGCTGAGAAAACTCGCTTGCAGATCATTCGCGCGGATCAACTCCTGACGAACCTTGCGGACAAAGTCGAGGCCACCACCGATAAAGTCCAGCAGGGGGTGTTGGCACCCATCGAGGAAGTGACCGCCGCGATCAAAGGTCTTCAGAAGGGGTGGGACTTCTTCTTTGCCAGGCGTCGGCCTGCGGGAGCGAGCGAAGCCTCTCACGACGAACAGTTGTTCATTTGAAGCTCCAGCCACCATCACCTTGGCGGCGACGCTCACACCCACACTGATCTCCCGGCTGCCGAATGTTCGCTCCCTCCTCGAGTCACTCCGATGAGTCTGTTTCCATTTTCGCGCGGCAAAGAGAGCTCGATCAGCCGCGCGAGGGTCGCAGTCTATTCTGCGCCAGTGGCCACCGAATCCCTTGCATCGAGAAGACCTGAATGAGCGCTCTCGCACAGCTGTCCGCAACAGAAATGGCGGAACGGATCCGCCGCAAGAGCATCTCGCCGGTTGAATTGGTTGAAGCGCATCTGGATTCGATCCGCCGCTTCAATCCGCAGCTCAACGCCTTTGTTACGGTCGAGGGAGAGCGCGCGCGACGCGACGCGCGAGGGGCGGAAGAGTCCGTGATGCGTGGGCGAGACCTTGGCCCTCTGCACGGCGTTCCAGTCACCATCAAAAGCTCTATCGACGTCGCGGGCTTGCGCTGCGAAACCGGTTCGCGCTTGCGAGCTGGAAATACTCCCACGGCGGATGCTCCTCTCGTCTCCCGCCTGAAAGCAGCCGGGGCGATTGTTCTCGGCAATACGAATGTCCCCGAGCTCCTGATGGCTTACGAGACTGACAACGTGCTTTACGGACGGACGAACAATCCGTGGGATTTGGAGCGAACCGCCGGCGGCTCAAGTGGTGGTGAATCCGCCGCCATTGCCGCCTGCTGCTCGGCGGGCGGCGTGGGCAGCGACGGTGGAGGTTCGATTCGAGTGCCTGCCCACTACACAGGCATTTGTGGTTTGAAGCCAACTCCCGGGCGGATTCCTGCCACCGGCCACTTCCCTGCCTCGGCGGGACCGTTCGCGCAGCTCGGCGTCGTCGGACCACTGGCTCGAACGGTGGGCGACGTCCGAATCTTGTTCGAGGTGATGGCCGGGCCTGACATCGGCGACCCATCCGCGGCACCAGTGCCGATTCGCCGCCCGAGAAAAGATGAGGTGCGCGCAGTTCGCATCGGTTACTTCGAGGACGACGGTCGAACTCCGGTGACGCCCGAGACCCGCGCCGCTGTTCGCGCCGCTGCGGACATTTTGAAAGGCGCAGGCTTCCAGGTTGCGTCGTTTCGTCCCGACGACCTTGAGCAAGCGCGCCAACTGTGGTGGGAGCTGTTTGGTCTCGCCGGCGGGCTTGTGCTCGGCCCCATGATCGAGGGCCGTGAGTCCGAGCTCAGCCCCATCCTGAAAGAGTTTGTCGGCATGGTTCGCGCCGAGCCTTCGCTGACGCTCGAACGATTCATGAGCACTCTGCTCGAGCGCGACCGCCTTCGCACTCAGTTCCTCCGTCAGATGGAGGATTTTCCGGTCATGCTGTGCCCCGTCTGTTCGGTCCCCGCGTTTCGTCACGGTGAGCGGCGTTGGCCGATTGACGGGCGCAGCGTTGAATACCTCGACGCGATGAGCTACACACAATGGTTTAATCTGCTGGGAAATCCGGCCGCAGTGGTGCCCGTGGGGCGCTCGTCCCGATCAGATCGGGGCGAGCCGGAGGGCTTGCCGATTGGCGTGCAAGTGGTGGGCCGGCCGTACGAAGAGGAAATCGTGCTGTCGGTCGCTGCTGAAATAGAGCGCGGTTCCGGCGGCTGGCAGGCGCCGCCCATGATCGCTCGGGACCAGGGCTGAGTGGGAGCACATAACGGTCATGGTAAATCGACGGAGGGACTCAATGAGCAATTCTGGCGGTCAAAAGCCTTGGCGTTTCCATCCCCACATCCTTCTCTTGATGGCCCTGGTCGTTCTGAGCTTTCCGCAGAAATCCTTGGCGCAGGCCGGCAGCGGCTCAACTCCCGATCCGTGGGACAAGGCCCAACTGATGACGCCCGAAGAGCTCGTCAAACTGCTGACGAGCTCCAATGGCGCAAAGCCGCTGGTGGTCTATGTCGGTTTTGAGTTTCTTTACAAAGGCGCTCACATTCCCGGAGCGCGTTTCATCGGACCTGGGAGGGAGGCAAAGGGCATCGATGCGCTGAAGCGTTGGGCAGGCAGCATTCCGCACGATCGTGACGTTGTCATCTACTGCGGCTGCTGCCCATTTAAGCAGTGCCCGAACGTTCGCCCGGCGTTCCAAGCGTTGCGCGAATCGGGGCTGACACGCCTCAAGGTTCTGGAGATCGATGAGAGCTTCGCGAAGGGCTGGGTGCAAAAAGGCTATCCAGCGGAGAAGGGCGCGGAGCCGAGGTAGGACCGCGCACGATCAGTTCCCGCGGGCGATCCAGCCGCCCCCGATCACTTCCAGGTCCTCATCATCCGAATAGATCACTGCGGCCTGGCCGGGCGTAATGGCTCGCTGCGGCTCCGTGAATTCCACGCACGCCTGGCCATCCCCTCTGGCCTCGACGCGCGCCGGCGCGGGAACGTGCTTGTTGCGAATCTTCACGCGCGCCGCAAACGACTCGCCCGGCGCGACGTCGCGAATCCAATTGACATCGTGAACGGTGAGCCGGCGACGGAAGAGTTCGTGGTTCGGCCCCACCACCACGCGGTTATGCGCGCGGTCGAGCTCGATCACGTACAGCGGTTCACCCGTGGCGACGCCTAGCCTCTTGCGCTGGCCTATCGTGTAGTTGTACAGGCCGTGGTGCTCGGCGAGGACGCGCCCGTCGGTGGAGACCACCTCCCCCGTCCTCTCTTCGAGCCTGCGCCCCTGCTCGGCGAGATAAACCTCAATGAAGTCGCGGTAGCTCCCGGAAGGCACAAAGCAAATTTCCTGGCTGTCCGGTTTCTCCGCCACGGGCAACTGACGGGCGCGGGCGATGGAGCGCACTTCCTCCTTGCGCAGCTCGCCCAGGGGGAAGGAAGAGCGCGCGAGCTGCTCCTGAGTGAGGCCGAAGAGAAAATACGACTGGTCCTTGGTGCGATCGCGGCCGGCGAACAACCGGTATCGGCCGGTGCGCTCGTCGCGGTGCAGGCGGGCGTAGTGGCCGGTGGCCACGCGCTCCGCGCCGATTTGCAACGCCGTGTCAATGAACTGGGCGAACTTGATTTCCGTGTTGCAAAGGCTGCACGGAATGGGCGTCTCGCCCTCGAGATACTGCTCGACGAAGGGGCGCACCACCGTCTCCTCAAAGCGCGACTCGAAGTTGACCACATAAAAAGGGATGCCAAGAAAGTCGGCGACACGCCGCGCGTCGTAGGCGTCATCGAGCGAGCAACACCGGCCGCTGGCGTGGCCGGGCGCAACCATCCCCTCCGGCAGACCCTGGAGCTTCGCCAGACGGCGCTGGTTCCAGAGTTGCATGGTCAGGCCAACCAGGCGCGGCGAGCCCTCCGTGCCGTGATGCGGATTGTTTTCGGCGAGCAGGGCGGCGACGGTGGAACTGTCCACGCCGCCACTCATCGCGACTGCTGTAGTCATGAAAGAAAGTCTATAGTTCACAGTCGACAGTTGACAGTTCCAAGCTGTCAACTATGAACTGTCAGCTGTCGACTGCTTCGGTAATGCGGCGAAAGCGCGCGCAGTTGTTCGACGACACCGGGAAGGGTTTCGAGCGCGCAGTCGACGTCCTCCGCGGAGGTCAAGCGGCCGAGGCTGAAGCGGATGCTCGAGCGCGCTTGCCCCTTCGTCAGGCCAATGGCGGAGAGCACATGCGAAGGCTCGAGCGATCCCGAGGAGCAGGCCGCGCCCGTCGAGCACGCGACGCCCTTCAGGTCCATGGCGATCACAAAGGCTTCGCCTTCGACGTGGTCGAACCGCAGGTTGCTGGTCGAGGGCAGGCGCCGCTCGCGGTCGCCATTCCGAGCCGTGAGCGGAATGCCGGCAAGAATCGTATCTTCCAGCCGGTCGCGCAGCGCTGCGATGCGGCGAGCCTGGGGATCGAGGTTCAGGCGCGCCAACTCAGCCGCCCGGCCTGCGCCGACCGCGCCTGCAACGTTCTCAGTTCCGGGCCGCCGGTCGCGCTCGTGGTGTCCGCCGTAAAGCAGCGGCAGCAGATTGGTTCCCTTGCGGATGAACAGGGCGCCCGTTCCCTTCGGCCCGTGAAATTTGTGGGCGGACAGCGAGAGCAGATCGATGCGCATTCGTTCGACATCCACCGGAATCTTGCCCACCGATTGCACCGCGTCCGTATGAAAGCTGATGCCGTGCTCGCGCGCCACGCGGCCGATTTCTTCGATGGGCTGGATGGTGCCGAGCTCGTTGTTCGCGTGCATGATCGAAATCAAAACGGTCTGGGGACGGATGGCGCGCTCAACGTCATCCGGGTCGACGACTCCGCTCGAACCCACGCGAACGTAGGTCACGCTCACGCCTCGCTTCTCGAGCGCCTGGGCCGCATTCAATACCGCGGGGTGCTCGATGGCCGAGATAATGATGTGCTTCGCGCTGTCCTGCCGGCGCCGCGCCGCTTCCACGATTCCGAACAGACCGGTGTTGTCGGACTCCGTCCCCCCGCTCGTGAAAGCGATTTCGTTCGGCCGGGCGTTGATGAGCTTCGCCACCTGCTCGCGGGCGTTTTCCACCGCCGCCTTCGCCTGCTGGCCGAACCAATGGATCGACGAGGCGTTGCCGAATTGCTCAACAAGGTACGGCTTCATCGCCTCGAACACTTCGGGCGCCAGTGGTGTGGTCGCGTTGTTGTCCAGATAAACTCTGCGCATCAATCGGTCCCTGGTCAGTTGTTCGTGATCCGTCGTCCGCAAAGGTTACTTCCGTACACGCTCAAGACGACCTCGGGGCTCGCCAAGCGGCAATCGGTCCACACAATTCAGACTAGCCGAGCGTACAGGACTTGTCAATTTACGCGGCCTTGCGGTCAGACGGTTGTTAGTGATAATCTGGGGCGGACTCTTCGAGAACAGCGGGGGTAATTCAGCGGTAGAATGCCAGCTTCCCAAGCTGGACGTCGCGGGTTCGATCCCCGTCCCCCGCTCCAACCTTTTGGGACCTCCACATTCCGCAATCGCCGTCTCGCAAGCGCGACCCCTAAGCGCAGGGTGACTTCTCGGCCGGTGACCGGATGCCACAGAGGCGGACCAGCGCCGAGCTTCCAGATGGAACAACCGAGAGATGCAAATCATCAATCGACACTTGCGATTCTTCCAATTGCAGGGGGCCTTGGCCCGGTGGATGATCCGCCGAAGAGAAAGCGTTTATTTTAGCCATTGCTGCGTTTTCGTTTTGCACTTCATCGCCGCGCTGCGTTGCACAGGACGTAGTTCCCGTGATTTACCTCTCTCCTGGTGAGACGGCGAAGGCGAAGCAGACTGCGCAAGAACTAACCACGCGTACGATCGCGACTTCCGGGCGAGGAGAGCCTGGCAAAGCTTCCATCAAGACTACCAAGCGGCCCACCCCGAATTGCCGGGTCTGAAGTTCGCGTCCGATTTTCAGATCGCCTTCGCGCTGGAGGACCGACCGAGGCCATTTGGGAAAGAGGTGGCAGCGATCGAACTCTCCGCTGAGGAACGTGAGAAGGCGAAATCTCTTCAGCGACAGATGGTGGAAGCCAAGGGGGCGCCCGACGAAGCCCGTAAGCACCAGCTAGATTGCCAAGATGAACTCGTATGTGACCATGTCCCAACTGCGACATCCGGTCTAGACTTTGCGCGATCTGACGGTAAATCCGCTGTGGTTCCTGATCCGTGGACTTCCGGGGTCGCATTCACGCCGGACTTCCGGGTCGCGGTCCCACGGCTGCCTTGATTGCCGCCGGACTGCGCTTGAACATTATCGTTTTCAGGATCTCGGGAATCTCGAAAACGGCGCGGTTCTCGATGGCAGTGACGTTGGCGCGAAGGCGCGCCAAATTCGAGGGCGCTATCAGTTCTCTCACCGCTTCGCAGATCTTCTCGAAGCTCGGAACCACGAGGCCCAAGCCGTTTTCGAGAACCCACTCGATGTTGTATCGCTCTTGCGGCATGGTGCGAGGGTTCCGTTCCACGATGACCGGCAATTTCATGGCGATGGCTTCGCTCAGGCTGCCCGGCCCGGGCTTACCGATAAAGAAATCGGAAAGGTACATGTACTTGTGCACTTCCGTCGTGTAGCCGAGGACAAAGTGCCGCAGGCAATGCCTGCGGGACTGGAGTGCCTGAACGAGCTGCTCGTTTTTTCCGCAAATCGAAATCAATTGAATTTGCTCGCCGCATTCCTCCAGCCGCTCAGCAATCTCCAGCATGGCGTTTGATCCTGAGCCGCCAAACATCACGAGCCCGGTCGGTATTCCGGGATCGAGGCCGAGCGCTTGGCGCTCCGCGCCACGGTCGAGTTCGAGCTGTTGATGGAAGCGCGGATGCAAGATCATTCCACTCGTCCGGAAGATACGGTCGCAGGCAATTCCGAACGCACGCGCCTGCGCGGCGGCCCGTGCGGACCCACAGATGAAAAATTGGTCTTGGCGCTCCATCCAAAAGTGCGGCGGGTAGTCGGCAAGATCGGTAAGAATCGTCACAAACGGCGCCGCCGGGGCGGCTCCGCTCAACGCCTGCCGCAAGGCTCGATTAAAGTGAGGAATGAGGGAGACGGCAAGATCGGGCGGGTCCGACCGCCAGTGATTCTCGATCAGCCTGACCTCCTCCCCATGGCGCAGCCGCACCATGGCGTGCAGAACCGGAAGCAGATAGGCTATTCCTCTTGTCCAATCCCGGGCCAGCAAGCGGTTGTAGATATCCTGTGTTTCGAGCCCCGTCAGCCGCCGCACGGTGTCCATGGGCCGTAGAACTTCCTGCAAATTCATAAGGCGGACCCGCCAGGAGTTCTGCTCGCGCAGGACCATTTCAAGGGCTCGAGCCGCGGCGCGGTGCCCGCCGCCTGCTTCAAAATAGATCAGGTCGACCTTCGCCATTCCGCAGGCTATCTTGGCACCGTTTCTTCCGGTTGCAAGGCCCTCGGGCGACATTTAACCAACTCTTCACAGTCCGGTCACAGTGCCTTCACATTCGAGCTCCGTCGACACGCCTAGGCTACAGAGTGGACTTGCGGCCGGCCACTGGCCTCCCTTGAAACATTTAACTGAGTCTTAATATGCCGGTTATATTCATTTCAAAATCTAACCCTAGGCTGGTGCGTGCGATGTGATCTTCACGTTCATAGCCGTCACTCCGGAACCTACCGCCTCCCTATCTTCGACGGCCTTTGCAATGAATCTTACAGTCCTCCCCAGGCGGTTTACGACAAGCTTAAGGCGCTGCGGATGGACCTCGTGACCCTCACCGACCACGATTCCATCGAGGGCTGCGAGGAATTGCGGCGCCATGCCGATTTCTTTCCCAGCGAGGAAGTGACCTGCCGCATGCCCAGCGGCACGGAAGCGCACGTGGCCGTCTACGACATTTCCGAGCGGCAACACATCGAAATCCAACGGCGGCGCGAAGATCTTCCGCGCTTGCTAGGCTATCTCGACGAGCAGCAAGTCTTTTATTCCGCGCAGCACATTTTTTCGGGCCTCACCGGGCGGCGCGAGGAGGACGATTTTGCGTGGTTCGCCGCCCGCTTTCCGGCCGTGGAAACCCTCAACGCTCATTTGCCGAGCCGCGGCAACGCCCACGCCGTCAGGTTCGCACGACGCTCCGGGAGGGCCCCCACAGCCGGAAGCGACGGTCACACGCTTCGCTCCGTGGGCACGGCCTTCACGGAAGTTCCGGGCGCAAGAACGAAAGCGGAGTTTTTCGCCGGGCTGCGCCAGGGGAAGGGTCTGCCGCGCGGCGAGTGCGGGACATTCTGGAAGATGACCCGCGACGCACTGCTGATCATTGCCAGCATGATGGCCGAGAAGCCGGCCAAGTTTTTGTTCGCTCCCCTCGCCGCAGCGGTACCGATGTTTGCGGCCTGGCATTTCTGCCAGGAGAAGATGTTTCTGCGGAAGTGGGAGGGCGTGCTCGCGGATTCGAGCGTTGTCGCTCCGTGTGGGCCAGGTTCGGCGGCACGCCCAGCCCCTTGCGCCGCATCGGCGGAGGTGATCGCATGACCTTCCCCAGATCGATGATCCAGCTAGTCGCGAACCAGGATTTGCGATTGATGCGGCGCGTCCAGCGCTGGCGGCCCCAGCGCTGGGTGCGCGTGTGGATGCTCTGGGCCACGCGGGCCGGCGACGGCTGGGCGTGGTACGCACTTGGCCTCGGTGTGCTTCTGTTCGGCGGCGCCAACCGCTTCATCGCTCTGCTCTGCGCCGCGATTGCGGAGGCGGCTGGCGCGGCCGCCTTCCTCGCCCTCAAGCAGCGAATCGGACGAAAGCGCCCGCTGGAAATGGGTCGGGTTTGCTGGGTCTCTCTCCTGCCTCCGGACCAGTTTTCCTTCCCTTCCGGTCACTCCATCACGGCGTTCGCGGTGGTCACGCCACTCATGTACTTTTATCCCTCACTCGCGATCGTCCTCCTTTTTTGTGCGCTGAGCGTAGCAGCTTCCCGGGTCGTCCTCGGCATGCATTTCTTGAGCGATGTCTTGGCCGGCGGCGCGATCGGATGCGGGCTCGGCTATGTCGCCGTCCTGACTTTTTCTTAGCCGAACTTCGACAGCGGATATGTAGCGTCCTTGGCCGACTGATCCGCCATGAGCGCCGCGCCGGCCCCGGCAGGTACGAGTTCCATGCTAAGCTGTCTACCGTTCGGCGCCGGATCGACGATCCGATTCCGCGGTTAGCGAAGCTGTTCGTGGACACCATGACCGAAGACATGAAGGGCAAAGTCGTCATTATCACGGGTGCGACGTCGGGCATCGGCCAGGTGGCGGCGGAGAACCTCGCCAGCATGGGCGCGCGCATCGTCCAGGTAGCGCGCGATCATGGGCGCGGCGAGAAGGCCTTGAAGCGGCTCCGCGAGCGCGCCCCTCATGCCGCGCACAGCATCTACTACGCGGATCTCTTGCGGCTCAGCGAGATGAAACGGGCAGCGTCGGAGATCGCCAAGGCCGAACGGCACATCGATGTGCTGATCAACAATGCCGGGGCCTTATTCGGATCTCGCCAACTCACCGAAGACGGTTTGGAGCGCACGTTCGCTTTGAACCACATGGCCTACTTCGTCCTGACGCACGGCCTGCGAGAGCAACTGGTGGCCTCGGCGCCGGCTCGGGTGGTGAATACGGCTTCGGATGCGCACGCGGCTGCCACGCTCGACTTGAACGACTTGCAGTCAGCCGAGGCATATCGCGGAAACTTGTTGGAATGGCTGCGCTACGGGGGGCCCGGTTTCAAGGTCTACGGCCGCTCGAAGCTGTGCAACGTCCTTTTCACCCGCGAACTCGCCCGACGGCTTGCCAGTACGGGGGTGACGGCCAACTGCCTGCATCCCGGTTTTGTCGCTACTCGTTTCGGCGATGAGACTGGCGGACTGATCTCCTTTGGTATTCGCGTTGCCAAGCGGTTTGCGCTTTCTCCGCAACGAGGCGCCGAAACGTTGGTCTATCTGGCATCTTCACCCGAGGTGGCCAGGGTGACGGGAGAATACTTCCACCAATGCCGCCCTATAACGCCCAGCCGGGAAGCGCAAGACGAGGCAGTGGCTCAACGCCTTTGGGCAGAAACGGCCCGACTCGCGCGCCTGCAGGACTAAGCCGCCATCTTCCGTTGAGCCGCCGAATGCTCCACCGCCCGACGCGGGTTCGATCCCCGTTCCCCGCTCGAATTCCTTAAGGCCGTGAGTCTCCAACTCTGCCATCGCTCAGGATGTTCGGCCGGCAATCGACGACCCCGCGCTCACCGCCAGCGTGGAACGGTACCATTCGGCGGTCTGTCGCAGTCCTTCTTCGAAAGGCACGAGGGGTTGGTAGCCCAGACCAGATCGGGCGAGAGAAATGTCGGCGAGGGAATCACGGACATCACCCAGCCGGGGAGCTTCATGGCGCGGCTTGACGTCGCGCCCGTAGATCTTATTCAGCAGGACGATAATCTCGTTCAGCGTATGTCGCTCGCCCACGCCGACATTATATACGCCTGGGGACGCCCCTGGGGCGGTGCAGGCCCGCAAAGTGGCGTCTACCGCGTTTGAAACGTAGGTGAAATCGCGCGACTGTTCGCCGTCGCCGTAAATCACGGGCGTGGTGCCGCGGATGTAGGCGGCGTTGAAGATCGAGAGGACGCCGGTGTAAGGCGAGTCAGGATTCTGGCGCGGCCCGAAAATGTTGAAGTACCTGACGGTCGCGGTTTCGAGGCCATAGATGGCGGTGAAGACCTGGCAATAGTACTCGCCCGCCAGTTTCATGAGCGCGTAAGGCGAAAGCGGCCGCGGCTCGTGGGATTCGAGGCGCGGCAAAATCGGATTATCGCCATAGACCGAAGACGAACCGGCGAAGACCACGCGCTTCACGCCCGCGTCGCGGGCG
>Ga0187771_10002864_pt1 | contig 11974 bp, 7 predicted proteins | sample 0116_SJ02_MP15_1_FD_133139 | JGI IMG/M metagenome (GOLD analysis project Ga0187771, IMG submission 133139) | Tropical peat soil microbial communities from peatlands in Department of Meta, Colombia - 0116_SJ02_MP15_10_MG | ecosystem: Environmental > Terrestrial > Soil > Wetlands > Peat | place... | reverse complement strand
AACCCCTCCTTGCCGATTTCAGTCCTTTCCACTTCCGAGTAATGCTTCCTTTTCATTTTAGCCTCCGGTCTGTCGTCTCTGAAGAACGGTCTTTAATTCATAACCTCTAATTGTTGTTCCTCGCCCACAGGCGTTATCACAAGCTCATCACCTTCGGCATCGATAATTATGGTGGACCCTTCGAGGATCGCTCCGCCTATTATGGACCTGCCTATCCTGGTTTCGACTTCCCGCTGCATGTATCTCTTAAGAGGCCTTGCTCCGTAGACGGGATCGTAGCCGGCTTTGGCGATGAAATCGCGGGCCTCGCCGGTCAGGCGAATGGTGAGGCGTCTTGCTTTGAGCCGCCGGTTAAGGTCTTCAGTGAGCAGGTCGATAATCTTTTTTATTTCGTCAATAGTCAGCGTCTTAAACATAACGATGTCATCGACCCTGTTTAAGAATTCGGGCATGAAATGGCGTCTCAGCGCGCTCATTACGCTTGCCCTGGCGTTTTCACGGATTTCTCCATCCTTGGTGACGCCCTGGAGCAGGTATTCGGAACCGATATTGCTGGTCATGATTATAACGGTGTTCTTGAAATCGACCGTTCGGCCCTGGGCGTCAGTCAGCCGGCCGTCGTCCAGGATCTGGAGCAGAGTGTTGAAAACGTCCCTGTGCGCTTTTTCTATTTCGTCGAACAGGATTACCGAATAGGGCTTCCTGCGGACAGCTTCGGTCAACTGCCCGCCTTCTTCATACCCGACATATCCGGGGGGCGCTCCGATCAGGCGCGAAACGGTGTGGCGTTCCTGGTATTCGCTCATATCGATCCGGACCAGGTTTTCTTCGGTGTCGAAGAGGGCTTCGGCAAGGGTTTTCGCAAGCTCGGTTTTCCCCACTCCTGTGGGTCCAAGAAAGATGAAAGAGCCGATCGGCCGCCTGGGGTCCTTTATTCCCGAACGGGCGCGTATGACTGCATCGGCCACCAGTTGAACGGCCTCGTCCTGCCCGATGACGCGCTTGTGCAGCACCTCATCCAGTCTCAGCAGCTTGTCCCGTTCTCCTTCGACAAGCCTGGTCACCGGAATTCCGGTCCAGCGCGACACGATATCGGCTATTTCTTCCTCGGTCACCATCTCGCGCAGGAGTTGAGAGCCCTGCTGTCTGTTGGAAAGCCGCTCCTCCTCCCGGTGCAGCTTTTTCTCCAGGTCCGGGAGCACCCCGTACTTCAACTCGGCTGTTCTCTGGAGATTGAATTCGCGCTCCGAAACTTCGATTTCGTGCCGGACCTTTTCGATCTCTTCTCTAAGCGCCTGGACTCTTTTGATCGACTCTTTTTCGGACTCCCACTGGGCTTTCATGGAATCGGCCTTCGCTCGAAGCTCGGCCAGTTCCTTTCTCAGCGCCTGAAGCCTTTCCCGGCTGGCCCTGTCGTGTTCTTTGGCCAGGGCGACATCTTCTATTTCGAGCTGCCGCGCCCGCCTTTCCACTTCGTCGAGTTCGGAAGGCATCGAATCGATTTCGGTTCTTATCATGGCGCAGGCCTCATCAACGAGGTCGATCGCCTTGTCGGGCAGAAACCGGTCGGTTATGTAGCGGTTGGAAAGAACCGCTGCGGCAACCAGAGCGCTGTCCTGGATTTTGACGCCGTGATGGACCTCGAAGCGTTCCCTGAGACCGCGCAGGATCGAGATGGTGTCTTCGACCGAAGGCTGGTCGACGACCACGGGTTGAAAACGCCGCTCCAGGGCTGCGTCCTTTTCGATGTGCTTGCGGTATTCATCGAGGGTGGTGGCGCCTATGCAGTGCAACTCGCCCCTGGCAAGCATGGGTTTGAGCATGTTGCCGGCGTCCATCGAACCTTCGGCCTTGCCCGCGCCCACTATTGTGTGAAGTTCGTCTATGAAGAGCAGGATCCTGCCCTGGGCTTCCTTTATCTCGTTGAGAACGGCTTTAAGCCTTTCTTCGAATTCCCCCCGGTACTTCGCTCCTGCAATCAGCGATCCCATATCCAGCGCGAAGATGGTCTTTTCCTTGAGTCCTTCCGGAACGTCCCGCCTCACGATCCGATGAGCCAGGCCTTCCACTATGGCCGTTTTGCCAACGCCCGGTTCTCCTATGAGCACCGGGTTGTTCTTCGTCTTCCGGCTGAGTATCCTTATAACACGCCTTATTTCCGCATCCCGGCCTATGACGGGGTCAAGCTTCTGACTCCTCGCCTCCTCTACAAGGTCTCTGCCGTATTTCTGAAGGGCCTCATAGGCGGATTCGGGTGTGGCGCTGGTGACCCGCTGCGTGCCGCGGATAGAGGTAAGGGTCTTTAAGAGCGAATCCCTGGTGACGCCGAATTCCTGAAGAACCTTGGCGGCAGGGCTGCCCGTTCCTTCCTGCAAAAAGGCGAGCAGTATATGCTCGGCGGAGACATACTCATCTTTTAGCCTCCGGGCCTGTTCCTGCGCATCGGTGAGAAGCCTGTTCAACCGGTTGGTTATGTATATCTTGCCCGGTTCCACCCCCGGACCGCTTACACGCGGCCTTCGGTTCAGTTCCTCTTCTAGCCGCTCGCACATTCTGTCAACGGGTATGTCCATTTTCTGGAAAAGCCTCGAAGCCAGTCCGTCGGGCTGTTCAAGCATCGCCAGAAGAAGATGTTCGCCGTCAACCTCCATATGGCCGAAGCGGACCGCCTTGGTTTCGGCGGCCTGGAGGGCCTCCTGAGACTTGGTTGTAAATTTGTTGATATCCATTCTCTACCCTCTGGGGTCAAATCCGGAATTCTTCCGCAGTTCCTCGAACAATTGCCTCTCCTTCTCAGAAGGATGGGTCGGAACTTTCACAACCACCGTCACGTACAGATCGCCGGGCGCCCCTTTGCGGTTTGGCATTCCCTTTCCTCGCAGCCGCAGTTTTTGTCCGCTCTGCGTGCCGGCTGGAATCTTTAGGTCAATGCTGCCCGAAAGCGCCGGAAGTCGCACTTCTGAGCCGAGCACGGCTTCCCAGGGCGCCACCGGCAACTCCATGAAGATGTCCCTTCCCTTGAGTTCAAAGGCCGGGTGCGGTTCGATTTCCACCCTTAAATATAAGTCGCCGCTGCGGCCGCCCCCCGAACCCTCTTCACCCTGGCCGGCAAGGCGGATTCTTTGGCCTGGCAGAATCCCGGGGGGGATCTTTACATCGTAGCGTTTCTCCTGCACCTGCATCCGGCCCTGCGGATTTATCACCCGGCCCTGGAGGAGGACAGACTTGGTGCCTCCGTGAAAAGCGTCCTCAAGAGAAATGCGAATGGTAGTCTCCTGGTCAGCGCCGGGTTGCTGAAAAACCGACCCCCGCCCGAAACCGCCCTGCCTCGCGCCGCCTCTAGCCTGCCTGAAACCGCCCATTCCTCCGAACAGGGCTTCGAAAAAATCGCTAAACCCTCCGGCGCCGCCCCACTGAAACTCCGTCTGGGGGCCGCCCCCGCCAAAATCGAACCGGGTTTCCCATCCAGGCGGAGGTCTGAAATCCTGTCCCGCCTTCCAGTTAGGCCCCAACTGGTCGTACATTTTCCTCTTCTCAGGGTCTTTGAGAACCTCATAGGCCTCATTGATTTCCTTGAACTTTTCTTCGGCGTCGGGTTCTTTGTTGACGTCCGGATGGTATTTGCGCGCGAGCTTCCGGTAAGCCCGCTGCACATCGTTCTGACCGGCCTCCCTCTTGATCCCGAGTATTTCGTAGTAGTCCCTGTATTTGACTGACATAGAGGAATTTCTAGTTTTTGGTTTTTAGTCCCTGGCGCCGCGCTTTGCCGGCGCAGTCTCATACCGGTTTGCTTTCAAAGTGGTTGTTAATGTCCCCTGGAACGTCCTGAAAAGGTGCGAGCGGGATTAAGTCTGGCCGGCGGTCCCACCGCCCGCCGCCGTTGCGCCATTCCAGCGAAACTCAGGACCGGGCAACGGCGAAGGGGGTGTGGGCACACTCGCACTCCCAACCCCCGCGCTTTTTAGCATCTTTTCCTTACTCATTTCAACGTAACTTCGTATTAGTGCTCCGTGAACTCAGCGTCAATTATATCATCGCCCCCACCAGCGCGCGGTCTGTATTCGCCCCTGCGATAATCCTGCCGGCCGGCCTCGGCTCGATCCCCGCGCGCTGCGCCTGCCCCGGCCTGCTGATAGGCGACGGTTGCGATCATGTGCGAGGCCTGCTCGAGATCGCTGGTAAGCTGCTGAAAACGTTCCCTGGTCGTGCTCTCGTCCCTGACAGCCTTTCTTGTCTCTTCGATCAGGGCTTGGGACCGCGCTTTTTCATTCACAGGGACCCTGTCGCCCAGTTCCTGGAGCGAGCGCTCAAGCCGATAAGCCGCAGTGTCGGCAGTATTGCGCGCCTCGATCGTTTCGCGGCGGCTCTTGTCTTCCTCTGCGTGCGTCTGGGCGCTTGCGACCAACCTGTCTACTTCCCCCCTGGACAAGTTGGTGGACTCGGAAATCGTGATGGCCTGTTCTTTTCCGGTTTGCTGATCGCGCGCGGTGACGCTGAGGATCCCGTTTGCGTCGATGTCGAACGTAACCTTGATCTGAGGCGCTCCGCGGACCTCGGGACGGATTCCCTCCAGACGGAATCTTCCGAGCACTCGATTGTCCCCGGCCATCTCCCGCTCGCCCTGGAGCACTACGACATCGACGGCGGTCTGGTTATCTTCTGCGGTCGAAAAAATTTCTTCCCGCCTCGTCGGTATCGAGGTGTTTCTCTCGATCAGCCTGGTCATGACTCCACCCAGTGTTTCGACTCCAAGCGAAAGCGGGGTGACATCCAGAAGAACCACGTCTTCAACCTCACCCTTGAGCACCCCCGCCTGTATCGCCGCGCCAACGGCCACAACTTCATCGGGATTGACGCTCATGTTTGGCTCTTTGCCGCCGGTGAGCTTCTTGACCAGTTCCTGCACTGCGGGAATGCGGGTCGACCCGCCCACCAGGATCACTTCGTCGATGTCCTTTGGCGTGAGTCGTGCATCCGAGAGCGCCTGCTGCACTGGCCCCATGCAGCGCTGGACCAGGTCGTGGGTCAAATCCTCGAATTTTGCGCGCGTAAGCTTCTGAACCAGGTGTTTCGGCCCGGTAGAGTCGGCGGTAATAAAAGGAAGATTTATTTGAGTCTCTGAAGTGCTCGATAGCTCGATCTTTGCCTTTTCCGCCACCTCATAAAGCCGCTGAAGCGCTTGTCGGTCGCCTCGAAGGTCTATTGCGGCATCCTTAAGGAACTCGTCTGCGATATAGTCAACGACCCGCTTGTCGAAATCGTCGCCGCCAAGGTGCGTATCGCCCGATGTAGAGCGTACTTCAGCAACCCCTTCTCCCACGTCTAGAATGGACACATCGAAGGTGCCTCCGCCGAGGTCGAAAACCATTATGGTTTCGCTCTTCTTTTTTTCAAGTCCATATGCAAGCGCCGCAGCAGTCGGTTCGTTTATGACCCGCAATACTTTGAGGCCCGCTATTTCACCGGCGTTCTTGGTCGCCTGCCGCTGCGCGTCATTGAAATAGGCGGGGCATGTTATGACCGCTTCCTTCACTTTTTCCCCAAGGTACCTGGAAGCGTCGTCCACCAGCTTGCGCAATACCTGGGCCGATACTTCTTCGGGCGAGACCATTTTGCCGCGAATCTCGAAGCGTACGGCGTCATTTGGTCCCCTCACCACTTTGTAAGACACTATTTTGGACTCCTCGTCCACCTCGCCCCATTTGCGGCCTATGAACCGCTTTGTTGAATATACGGTAGCCGATGGATTGAGTATGGCTTGTCGTCTTGCGACCTGGCCGACAAGCCGCTGGCTGTCTTCCGTATAGGCCACCACCGACGGGGTCAACCGCGACCCTTCGGCGTTAGGCATAACTGTGGCTTTGCCGTCTTCCCAGACAGCCACAACCGAGTTGGTAGTGCCAAGATCTATCCCTACAGCTTTAGCCATTTGAATCCCTCCCTTGTATGATGCACTGCTATATTGAACCGGCCCTCAAACAGTTGCCGGTCTTCAGTGGTCAGAGGCTGGTCCGCTCCCCCGACCCCGCGGCTCGCGAGGCTGCCGGCGACTGTTTTTGCGGAGCCTGGTGCTGACCTAAGATAAGCATGTGCAGGTGAGGGTACAAGATTTTTGTTAGCAATTAAATGAGTCGAGTGCTAAATATTTGCCAAAGTCAGCTTCAGATCATTGTGGAGTTTCTGGATAGTGCATGGAGGGAGCCAACAATCAATCATGGCAGGTTGCAATCCCCTTCCAGACAAAATTTCCTGAGGTTGGAAACCTGTTCGGGGTTTCCAATGACGACTATTACCGATTGTGGCCTCAAGACTTCATCCTGAGATGGATTGTAGGTAAACTGGGCATCCTGGGGATGCTTCAAAGAGATCGGAATCAGTCCGGTCTTGCCTTGAAAGTCTATTTCCCGCAGCGACCGGCCGATCCATGGCGACCCCTCGGCTATGACAACTTCCTCCACCCGCATTGCATCGCTTCCTCTGAGCATCCGGTCAAGGAATGAAACCACATGGGGGCGGAGCATTTCGCTGGCCATACGCATGCCGCCGATCAGAGACGGATTGACGACATAGTTGGCCCCGGCCCTGTAGAACTTGTCTATCAGGTTATTCTCATGGCACCGCGCCACGATCTTGATGTCAGGGTTGACATACCTCGCCTGCACCGTGATCAGAAGGTTCAGACTGTCTTCGGCCAATATTGCCAGTATGCCGGATGCCCGTTCGATGCCGGCCCGAAGCAGGACCTCTTCCTCGGTTGCGTCACCCTGGATGTAATGAAGTCCCTCAAATTGGGTGGCGATCCATTCGACGCGTTCGGGCTTCAATTCGATGGAAACGCAGGCTCGCTTCGACGAAATCAGTTCCCGCAATACGTTTACGGCGGTGTGACCGCCTCCGCAGACAATGAAATGGTTCTTGAGCGCAGTAATGCTCTTTTCCATCTTACGCTCCCTCAATATTCGGGAAAATCTCCGCTCAACTACAAACCCGGTGATTGACGAGACTGCATAGACAGCCACGCCCACTCCGGACCACATCAGAATCATGGCGAAAAAACGGGCGCCTGCGGTCGTGTCAAAGTCCCGGAGTATCTCTCCATAGCCGACCGTGGTGAGCGTGATGCTCGTCATGTAGGCACAATCAAAAAAGGCCCACCTGCCGCCTCCCAAAATGAAAAATCCCAGGGTGCCAAATATGAACACGACAAGGAGAAACAGCCCGGGGACAACCAGTTGATGCAGCAGCGCATGACCGTGGGCATGTTTTGGCGTCGCTGACTCTGAACTCTTAGCCTCAGCCATGAAGTGTTCCGGATCTCCTCTTTGGTTATGGGGCATACTGGCAGCAGTTGTCGGATACTGGTTTCCAGGTAACAAAATACATGGTTCACCGGATTCTTTTTTCCGCATACAGTGAGTAGCATTACATGTGCTTAGCTATACCGTCTCATGTTTCTCTCTTCTGGAAGCCAGGTTCCTCCCACCTGGCTTTCTCTATTCATCGGGCAGGCGTTGCTCGCGGGAATTCAGTGAAATGCGGCGCGTTGTAGCCGGCTCGTCTTCGCCCCACCCATCTTACCGCCGCTCCCCCAGGAATTGGATCAAGACCTTTCGAGTCCTGGGGCCGTCGAACTCCAGGAAAAATATCCTCTCCCAGGTGCCGAGAATCAGATTACCCGAATCCACGATTGCCTGAACGCTCCCTCCGGCCAGGACTGCTTTGACGTGGGCCGCCGCATTGCCTTCGGTGTGCTTGTAAGCCCCACGCCACGGAACCAGGGTCTCCAGGGTTTTTAAAACGTCATCCATCACGTTGGGGTCGGCACCCTCATTTATGGTAATGCCAGCGGTCGTGTGCGGGACGTAAATCACGCAGATGCCGTTGGCTGCCGATATTTCCTTCAATCTGAGGGCAATATGATTGGTTATGTCAACAGCGCACGAATGAGCCGGGGTCCTGATCTGTACGATTTCCATATCATGTTCTCGCTCAAGGCAAAATAATTCCCGATTCCGTTCGGCGTTCCCGGGGCGTTTCCTCGGTCTGCCGCCCATCCCTGAGATCGCCGGGCCAGTGAAAATTAATTGAATCCGTCACCAACCGGAGCACAACGGGATGTTTTTCCACAGCCGACAGGCCGGCAAGGTTCGAGGCCGCTATCCATGCCCACCGGGCCCTGTCTTCTGCGCCGCAGAGTTTGAAAACCATCGCCTGCTCTTCGAAAAACCTTCTGAAAAGATATCGCTTCTTGCCTGCACACAGGTTTTTGGCCGCATCACGGAGTACCTCCAGGCTGCGTTCTTCCTGGATCTCCCGTGGGACCACCAGAAGCGGCCTGTCCAGTTCTTTGAGCTTTTCATGATATGGATTCAGATCATCCTTATCGAATATGAGCCACGAAAGGTCCATATCTTTCAGCAGATCTTCGATTTCCAATTCGCCAAAATACTTCTCCGGGTTCTCGACAGCAGGCATCAGTTCATAGACGTATGGCTTTCTGAGCGGGTCATGGTACCTTGTAAAGAGGTCGCGGCTGCGCTCCAGTTGGTCGTATGTCTCACGGCCGGTCCAAAAATTGAGCATATCGAAGAACAGGCCTGCCGCGTGCCAGAGCGGAATCTCCGGAGCTTTGCCGTGAACCGTATGGGATGAGAGCGCCTCGAGGTATTCCCGGTATAGTTTCTGGGTGCTCGGTTCCTTTACTCTCACGTTGAAGGTTTCAAAATCGTCTTCAAGGAAAGCCGTTATAAGGACGTAGCGCCCGGAAGATGCTTCAGGAATCAGAGATGAAACAATCCAAATCGTGCCGGGGGCAATACACAGGTGAGCTACCGGTTTCTTCTGCTGGTCCCTTATGAGGATGACTTTTTCCGGCGCCGGGCTCTTTTCGGTCGGCGTGAAGCCTTTTTGTGAGAAACGGTAGGCCGCCTGCTTGAGGCTTCTTTTGTAAGCCGAAGCCTCGACGATTTTCTCAAGACTCTGAAAGGTGCGAAAGCCGGTTAGGCCTGGGTTGCGGCTCAACCTGTCTATGATTGCGGCCGCAAGGAGCGGTCTTCCGGCAACAGAGTCATGAAGCGAGCGCAGATAGCCCTCGAAACTCTCGCCCGCCGGGTCCTGCACGGAAAGCCGGTCAAGGATCATCTGCAGTTCGCCGGATTCTTCCCTGGTGAGCCAGAGGTCCTCCTTTTCCTTTTTGCCTGCACTTTGCTTTCTGCTCATATCTCCCCGCCGTCAAGTGGGCCTAAAATCGAACTGGTTATCAGTCCTCATCGAATCCGCCCGCATCGGAACACGCCCGCCCGCATCTTCAATGATAATGACGCTTCAAACCGACCCAAGCCCTAAAATAGAAAAGCCCCATGCACACGTCAACGTGATTCTGGGGTTGTTTGTCATGGCGTGAAAATAATCCGTCCTTCCTCTTTGGCTAACTCCTCCGGCGGCTCGATAGTCGGAGAGTCGGCCACAAGCTCCCGGAGGCGTTTTACCTCCATATCGGTCGAGCCAAGCCTTGGTTCTTATGCAACCGGTTACGTAAATTTTTCTGTTGCCGCGCCGTGGTTTATCCGATTGGTATCTTAAGATGACTGCTATTTGAGATGAACTGTTCGGGGTGAGCAATGGGGAACGGAGTCGAACAGGGACTCGATCTTTGGGTTGAGCGGCTCGTCAAGGAGAATATGCCGATCTTTAGCCGCACGGTCCAATGTATTGCCGGAACGACAACCAGAGAGAACAGCTCGCTTTCAGAACTGGCATGGGCGATTCTTGAGGACCCGCCTCTCACCGTCCAGGTGATTAGACTGGCCAACAGCACGTATTACAATCCCTATTCGACACGGATCAGCACGGTGAGCCGGGCGGTTTTGAGGCTGGGCTTCAACGTAATAAAGGGCATCTGCCTCTCAATCGGACTGGTTGAGACAGTGCTTTCAGGTCTGCACAAAAATAAGTTGGGCCTGGAGGTGGCCAGGGCTTTCCACGCTGCCGTTCAGGCCAGAAGAATCGCCATCCTGAAAAATCTGCCCGGGCCCGAGGAGATATTTATAGCCGCTCTGCTTTCACGCATTGGCAAGATAGCCTTCTGGTGTTCTGCCGGGCAGGTTGGAACAGATATCGAGAGTGCAATGCCGGATTGCGAAAACGAAGACCAGGCCGAGGTGAAAGTGCTTGGATTCAAACTGGAACGGTTGACCCAGAGGCTCAACCAGGAGTGGAAACTTAGTGATTTGCTGGAAAGCTCCTTTCGGGACAACCATGGAACCGACCCCAGGATTCGGAGCATAAAGCTTGGTTGCGCCGTAGCGCAGGCATCTGAGGAAGGTTGGGACTGTCATCGGGTTAAGAAGATCATAAAGGAAGCAGCCGATTTCATGAATCTTTCGGAACAAGAGACGACCGAGACCCTGCATGAATCGGCAGGCGCGGCCGCTGAGATTACGGCTTCCTACGGTGGGACAGAGAGCAGCAGGTTGATTCCAGTGCCTGAAAGCCAAAAAGCGCCGCCTCCATCACCGGTCCAAACCTTGGAGAAATCAGCCCGGGACCTCTTGGGAGGCAAAGGGAGCCGGCTCGAGGAGCAGGAGGTCCGCGCAGAACCGCCGCCCTTATGGCCTGCGCAGGGCACAGAGATTAAACACCATTACCCTAAGCCGGATCCCGGTCTTCAACTGTGCAGCCTTCGCGACCTTTCCTCTCTGGTGACATCCAAGAAAGCAGACCTCAATATGGTGCTCTCGATTGTCCTGGAAGGCATCTACCATGGAATAGGCATGGACAGTGTACTTTTTATGGTGCTCGCCCCTGACCGGAAGCATTTTCAGGGAAGGTACGCACTGGGATGGACAGACAAGGTTCATGTCCAAAATGTCAGGATCGGCGCCGAATCCGAGGTGCCCAATGTTTTTGGTTATGTGCTAAAAAATCGCAACCCGATCTGGGTGACCGAAAAACCGGACAATAGTATCAAACCGCTCCTGACGCAGGAGTTGTCCGTTATAACCGGCAGTGGGCCTTTCTTTGCCATGCCGGTCGCCATCAAAGGGACCATTATTGGGGTCGTCTACTCGGACAGAAATCAGAGCCGTCGAAATCTGGATGAAGAAAGCTTTGAAAACTTCGTATTTTTTGGCCGGCAGGCGAATATGAGTTTGGATGCCCTTTCAGCTATCTAGAAAAGCTGTCCCCGCCTTTGCCTTAAACTGAGCGATTTACTTTCCTGGTTTTTTGCTTTGTTCCGGGCTTAAAAGTCAAGACGCGCTTAGCTTTTCGCGGATCAGTTTTTCAGCCAGATGTAGAGCGTCCTTGAGCTTGTCGGGTCTGTTCCCGCCGGCTTGGGCCATGTCGGGCCGCCCTCCGCCGGCGCCGCCCACTTCCCTGACGATCTCTTTTATGAGATTTCCGGCGTGCATCCGGGCCGTCATTTCCTGGGTCACCCCGGCGAGCAGAAACACCTTTCCTTCCGAAACAGCTCCAAGAACGGCTACACCCCTGGTAAACCTTTCCCTGAATTTGTCGTTTATCTCCCGAAGCACCCTTGGATTATCAGCCTCGATTTGAGTGACGAGCACCCTTACTCCGTCAATCTCGACGGCCTCACCGAAAAGATCCGTCGAGCGTTTGCCGGCAACGGAGGCCTTGAGGGCTTCGATTTCCTTTTCCATTTGCCTCTGCTGGCCAAGCACTTTCTCGATGCGCTCGCCTACTTCCGAAGGTGCAGCTTTGAGCGCGGCAGCGGCGCGGTTGAGAATTTGCCTTTGCCGGCATATGTGTTCGAACGCCTGCCGGCCTGCAAGGGCCTCGATTCTGCGGACCCCGGCGGCTATGCCGGTTTCCTGGAGGATTATAAAAACACCGATTTCCCCCGTGCGGTGTGTGTGTGTGCCGCCACAAAGCTCGCGGCTGAACCCCGGAATTTCAACCAGCCGGACGCGCTCTCCGTATTTTTCTTCAAACAGGGCCATGGCGCCGGTTT
>Ga0187771_10002863_pt1 | contig 11979 bp, 9 predicted proteins | sample 0116_SJ02_MP15_1_FD_133139 | JGI IMG/M metagenome (GOLD analysis project Ga0187771, IMG submission 133139) | Tropical peat soil microbial communities from peatlands in Department of Meta, Colombia - 0116_SJ02_MP15_10_MG | ecosystem: Environmental > Terrestrial > Soil > Wetlands > Peat | place... | reverse complement strand
GCGATTCGAGCCACCATCATGAAAAGCATGAGCCCAGAACAATCTACTGACTGGCTGAGTTGGATATTCTCATCAGGCAACAATAATGAAGCGACCAGCTTGCTGGTAGGGTTGAAGGAGGGTGCACCGCCCCCTATCTTCGAAAACATGGCCCGAATCGCCCAGAACGCGTTAGGTGAAGATAGATGGAAAGTTGTGAAAGCGAGAGCCGGGATCTAGAAGGCACGGGTGTGATAGTGACCGGAACGTTTTCTTTGCGCAAGCTTTGAAGCACCGCAGTCTCTTCGCGTCTGCGACCAGTAGAGTTTGAACCGCACTCCGAAGTCGATACGTAATGCGTGCGTGGGTCAGCTCGTGCGGGCAACCGAAACGAAGACATTTGGGTCGCCATTGTGGTATGCTTATCACGAACTCCGCACGCACGATTAGCTAACTAATTACTGAGGTAAGCGAATTGGCATGGAGAGACGCCTGAACTTGGAATGGGTCACTCTCTATTGCGAAAAGTGTCGAGCTGAAACCAAGCACAATCTAGCCTGGGAAAGGAAGAAGCAGATGCTCGGTAAACCATACCGAGATGCCACGTGCACCCGCTGTGGCACTCACCGGAAATACTTCAAACGATGGTGAACTCAAGAAGTGAAAGCCCCATCAACGAGATTGCGCGTAACATCAGGCACAACAAAACTTCTTGAATTCGACCGATCAACCTTTCTTGAGGCTTTTCGGAATTTGCAGTAGATATCCGATTATGTAATGGGACCGTGTCCAGCAGTCGTACCGGACGTTTTATGTTCGTTACTTTGAACAGCATTCGTGATGGCTGTCATTAGTGTTCTCTGGCTGGACATGTAGAGAAGGATACCCTTCTGTAGGTAACGTGTTAGTAGGGCGCTTCGGCTCGATTTCGTAACCTTCGCATAGAGGTCAATTCTCCCAACGAAACCCTGCGGCAGGCGGACATGTATCAGCTCAGAGCCTTCAATGTGGGGCACGTTACGGGTAGGCCCGCTGACACCTATACTCGCCGTGCGCGCAAGTAACCTTAGCGTACCCTTAAACGCGCTTTCCTCGTCAACTTTCTCTAAGAGCTTGCTACTTTGTGCCGCAGCCACGAATCTTCCCATATGGTCAGTGTCACCGAAGCGTGCGTACTCATAGATCGAGCCCGTCAGAATCATACTCTGGCATAGCTCCGCCACACTGCTGCCCATACTCTCCGCAAGGTCACATAGAAGCCTAAACATGGCTTTCCTCAACCGTAACGTAACCCGTCGCGTCGGCTGTCGCGTCATAGAAAACCCTAGATTCGAAATGAGTGCCAAATGGCACACACCACTCTGCCCATCATAGTTGCGGCGTGTGATGCGTGAAGAGAGTTGGGTGCACCTGAAGCTGGTTAATGGAATGTCTGAATGTATTGGGCGGCATACACAATCAATGTAACGGTGTCATACACCCAACTCCATCTTCACGCTTCAAGTTGCCAGCAGACACTGACAACCTTCGGAATGAGTGCCATATGGTGCACACAAGCCATACACTGGATAGAGCGCCCATTCCCCCCAGTAGGGAGGGTACCTCAGAGATGATGTTTCTAGGTGTCCGTAGCCTTTTGCAAGAGTAAATCAAATTCGAGTATAGGTCATATGGCTTACAAACTTGCAATTTGGTTTGTGCCGTGCGTTTCTTGCATCGGATCACACCCAACCCCAACGAAGGCTTGGACACACTGGGAAAGACGTTGTTCATGAGCGCTCCTGGATGTCAGGCCAGTTGGCCGTTCAGCTCATCTGAAGCGGCACTTTATTGTGGAAATATTGCATCTTTGGTGGCTCAATATTCAATTGCCAAAGGAGTGCGATTAGCTCTCCGATGTGATAGAGCTGTTCAGTGAAACTTTGGAACAGGCTCTCCTCCACGGTGAGGTCAAATGTTTCGCCTGATGTTATGACAAAGTGGACCTTTCTAGCCAGCTCCTGCTCATCGGCCTTCTCGAGGTATTTTCTTGTCTTTGACTCGACTTCTTCTAGATGATTCCAGACCATCTGCATGTTCGTGTACTCTTCAGATTTTCTTGCCCTCTTGTATTCTCTCGATTTATCATGTAGGACCCAGTTGACTATCCAATCTTCATTGTCGATCATGTGTAGAATTATGTTCTTCATTGTGTAGAAGCTGGCTTCGCGATTCGCGTTCACCTCATCCCATGGCGTCTCGCTTAGCTTTTCAAGAAATCGCCTACGCACCTTCGAGGAATAGCCGTACAACGCTTTGATGCTAATCAAGGCGAACCAAGGCCGCTCGTCAACCGCACGTAGCATAATTTCTTGTCAGTGCAGACCGTGGCTGATCTTTTTGCCGTGGCTCTAGTCTGTTCCTGCCACGGTGTCGACTTCGATGAGCGCCTTCGGGTTGACGATTTCAGCTTGAACGGTTGTTCGGGCTGGCGGTTTATCGCCGAAGAATTCCTTGTAAACCACGTTCATACCAGCGAAGTCAGAGGTGCGCTTGAGGTATACGGTAACTTTGAGCACGTCTTGAAGGGTGCATCCGCTCGATTCAAGAATGGCCTTCACATTCCCCAGCACCTGCCTAGTTTGATCCTCAATGGTTGTTCCGACCAACTCTCCAGTCTTAGGGTCGGAGGCAAGTTGGCCCGCTGTGAAAATCAGATTGCCCATTCTTACAGCCTGGGAATAGGGCCCCACAGGCCTAGGTGCTTTATCCGTCGAGACAACTTTTCGCGTCACTCATTGTCACCTTGCGATGTCGAATGCATACGAGGAATATAGCCATTGAGCTTCTCACGCTACCTTGTTCGGCTGAAATGTATAAAGCCCGTTACGACAAAGAATATCAATCGAGTTGGAACTGGCCAGTTTTCATTTCGGGTTTCGGTTGGCCTCTCAGTTTCGTTGAAGGCCTGGTAAGATCCGAAATACGAATTTGTCTCTGCCGATCTCCGAACTATTCGCAGCTTCCGTGTCCAGCAGGTTGATTCTTAAGTGGTCCGAGGTTCAGATTTCGTTGGGTTGAGTGAGTAGTGCAGGGCAATAAACCCCGGGCTGCTAACTCGACCAGTCCTTTTGCGCATTCTCTTCTGCGCTTGGAGCGCCTCTCGTCTAGGATTGGGGTGACGAAAGGTGTGTATTCGATTGCAATCATCTTTTTCATCTTCATTGTGATAACGCCTGCAATTGCAGGCATAGTCGCTCAATTCCTTTCACTTCCAACTCTGACTTTGAGCGCTACTGTTACGCAGAGGATGCAGGGCGCTGTATTATGGTCCTTCGTAATCGGACTGGTCGTTTCAAGTCTAGATATCTTGGCAGGCATACCTTTGGCGTGGGTCATTGTTCGCAAGCGAGGCCATTGGACAACAATTCTCGACAGCCTAGCGGATATTCCATTCATAGTTCCCACTGTCGCTTTGGGTTTCTCAATATTGGAATTCTGGAGCAGCCCAGGGGGTATCGCACAACTCTTCGGAACAGCCATCCTTGTAACTCCCGGCGTCATGCTGATCATGCTGCTTCACTTCGCATTCTCGTTTCCAGTGATTGTGCGCGTGATGGTAGGTGAGTTTCTAAACTATCGAGAGACTTACGAAGTCGCAGCCCGAACGCTTGGCGCATCACCATTCACCGCTGTAAGAACCGTAACTATGCCCATCCTCAGGCCAGGAATAATGGCCGCGTTCCTTCTGGCATTAGCGCGTTCACTCTCAGAAACAGGTGCAACCATCGTTGTCGCCGGAGCGTTCGAGAATGGGACTGTTTTCATTAGCAATGCGCGTGGCTCGGGCCTAACGTCAGCCGTTGTCATTGCAAGCCTGATCATGATCGTCTCATCTCTAGTAGTTTTCGGACTCATCAAAATCTTCGCACCTAGGATCAGGATTGCGCCGCTGAGGGTTTGGCCTAACCTTGAAAGGAAACTGAGCAAGGCACAAGTCGTTTCAACAAGAAATACGATTAGTCTAGGATGCTTCGCAGTGTTCGTTCTTCTTCCATGCCTTTTCATCGCCTTACCAGCTGTACAAGCAGTGGCAGGCGGAACGGCAACTGAAGCCATTGCGGGAGCAGGGCCTTGGAAGTCATTCTGGGCTAGTATGCTTCTCTCCTATGTGGTAGCTGTCCTAGCGACCATCGTGAACGTAATATCCGGATTGCCGGTGGCTATCTTGATTGCACGAAACAGGTTCGGAAAACGTATGGCAAGGGTTGTTGATGCCCTCGTCGATTTGCCAATAATCGTCCCTTCCTTAGCCCTCGGGGTGTCGCTGAACTTCTTCTGGCGCAACATGGGCGCCCTGCCAGAGTTCTGGGTAATCATACTGGCACACACCACAATAACCTACAGCTACTTCGTTCGCACAATGGCGGCGTCGATTCAAGGGATAGCACCCGAACTTGAGGACGCCGCAAAAACCTTAGGCGCAGCACCTCTTCGAATCTTCCGAAAAGTCACATTACCGCTCACGAAGTATTCTTTGCTCTCTGGAGCCATACTAGTCTTCACAAGGAGCGTCGACGAAACAGGCGCCACTTCAGCAGTTGCTACAACTCTCAAAACAGCACCAATCCTACTAGTAAGCTGGATTAAGGGAACAGTGCCAGTGAGCCCCGCCGAACGCGCGTTAGGTGTTGGCTTCCTGGTAGCGACATCGTTCCTCGCATTAGTCGTACTTCGCCTAATCACCATACGCCAGCCCACCAGAAAGGTCGCGTAGTGCATGCCCAGCGTGAACTTTGCCAACGTCTCGAAGAAATTCGGAAAAATCGTGGCTTTGGACAGCGCGTCATTTGAGGTTAAGAGCGGTGAATACCTCTGCGTATTAGGGCCGACGGGAAGTGGAAAAACAACACTGCTCAAACTCATGGCAGGGCTCCTGAAACCCGACGAAGGCACAATCTACTTTGATGGAAAACCAGTAAACAATGTGGATGCGCAAGATCGAAACGCAGTCTACGTTCCTCAGCAGTACGCACTCTTTCCTCACCTCACTGTCCTACAAAATGTGGCCTTCGGCCCATTAGCGAGAGGAAAATCCGTCTCCGTCGCCCTTGACATAGCAACCAAGACGTTGGATATCGTGCGCCTTTCCTGGCGAGCCCAAGCATTGCCGAACGAGCTTAGCGGCGGGATGCAGCAACGAATCGCGCTGGCAAGGGGATTGGCATCAGAGGCGGGATTACTTCTATTGGATGAACCACTCGGTGCTCTTGATGCGCGACTGAGATTAGACCTTCGCCACAAACTTCGGGACCTCGTGAAACAATCAGGTCTCACCGCCATTCACGTGACCCATGACCAAGACGAGGCCATGAGCGTTGGTGACGAAATCATGGTCTTGAGAAACGGAAGAATTCAAGATCATGGGCCACCACGCCAGGTCTACAGGAAGCCTGCGAGCATCTTCGTGGGCAACATGATTGGGGGCGCGAACTTCTTGGAGGGCATAGTAGACACAACGGTTGGGGAGACCGCGCTGATTAACGTACGGGGAGGTCTGACAATCCAAGCACCTTCAAAAAACCTGACCCTTACCGCGCCCGTCATTCTGGCTTTGAGGAAAGAACGCATTCGACTAGCCCGCGAGCGTCTTGAAATGGAAAACGTCCTCAAAGGAGAGATACGCGGAGTCAGGTTCCTTGGAAATTCGAAGGAATACTTGATTCGCATCCCAAACGGCGACATAATCGCCTCACGCAGGCTTGCTGAAAGGGAACAAGACGCGCTCAGGGTAGGCGACGAAGTGCTAGTAGGTTTCCTTGAGGGTGACGCCATGGTCTTCGAGTATCCAGCGCAGGGTTTGAGGAAAGAGTTGGAGATAGCATAACATGCCAAGCTTGGACTTATCTGGAGTATCAAAAACCTATGGGGGTATTCAAGCGCTAGCCGACATCTCGCTTCACGTTGAAGACAAAGAGTACGTGTGCATACTAGGCCCCAGCGGTTGCGGCAAGAGCACTCTGATTCGCTGCATCGCGGGCATCCACCAACCAGACAGCGGCCAAATTCTCATCGACGGTAAATCCATCGAGAATACTCAAATTGAAGATAGGCGAATCGGCTACGTTTTTCAGGACATAGCTCTCTTCCCACACATGTCAGTCCGGGACAACCTATCCTACGGGCTCGCCGTTAGGCACGCACAATCAACCGAAATAACAACGGTAACAAACGAAATGCTGGACCTCATCAATATGCGAGACCGCTCAAGATCCTATCCAAGCGAACTGAGCGGCGGCGCACAACAGAAAGTCGCAGTCGGCCGAGCGATTGCAACAGGATCTCATCTCTTCCTTCTAGATGAACCGCTGGGGGCACTAGACGCAATTGTCAGATCAGAATTGAGGTATGAACTTAGGAAGCTGGCATCAGACCTCGGCCTGACGGTGATTCACGTGACACACGACCAAGAAGAGGCATTATCAATTGCAGACCGTGTAGTTGTAATGAAGAACGGCCGTATTGTTGAGGTTGGCAAACCAACCGAAATCTATCTTTCACCGAGGAGTCTGTTCACTGAGAATTTTGTTGGAGAAACCAACCTTCTTGAAGGAAAAGTTTTGAAAACGGACAGCTCGCAGTGTACTGTCGATGTAAAGGGACACAGCGTGAAAATTTCCGGATTCGGAAAGAAAGTGGACCAGAAAGTTGTCGTGTCCGTTCGCCCCGAATTCGTACCGTTGACCCCCCCTACTTCGACCGGTTGGAAGGGGCGAATAAAACAGGTCACTTTCTTGGGTAGTCTCAACCGTTACGTTGTCGAAGTTGAAGGAGGAATCGAAATTGTTGCCGAAGTGTCTACTGTGGAGTATAGCACTGGCTTCAGGGTCGGTGAGCGCATTAGCATGCCGCTCGATGGTGTGCATATGCTCTTATTCGACTATCCTGCAGAAGGATTGGAGAAGGAAATCAGCTTAGAGTAATCCAAGGAATCATGATAGTTGAGGTACTGAGATGTCGCTAGAAGGTTGGTTGTTGGCACGGCGGACAGTTAAGGCTATGAGCCTAGTCCTCGACCACTCGAAAATGTCCACTGTCACCGTTGAGTTACTAGGGAAATGTATCCAGGAAGCCATCAAAGGCAGTAATGAAGGGCTACAGAAAACCTTCAACTTACTCGAGCAGAAGGAACATGAAGCGGACATCCTGCGAAGGCGAATCATAGAGGAGCTTGCCCGTGGAGAACTACCGTCCGACGACCGTGTCGGCCTAATGCGACTCGGCAGGCAGCTCGACTGGATAACAGACTGGTCGCACGAAGCAAGCCGCATACTTGTGATGTTCGACCTCTCCAAGATGCCAAAAGAGAGTCAGGACATTTCACTAGAGATGTGCACTACAACCACCGAATGCACGGTACACGTTGTGGACACGGTACACAAGCTCATGGACGGAGACCTCGACGCATCACTAAAGGCAGCCGACGAGGTTGAACGGTTGGAGGAGAAGGTGGACGGTCTACACCAGAAGGCGCGCGGTATTTTGAAAGACATTCAAACAGATGGGGTACATGTGGGCTCAATTATTCTTCTCAGCCAATTCTTGGAGGCGATTGAGAATACTGCGGACCGTTGCGAGGATGCATGCGACCAAGCCCGCGTCATGGCCGTTACATTGTCGAAGAGAAAAGAGTAAGATTGGGCACTGAGGGCGAGGCCGGTGTTGGCTAGGAATACAGGGCTGAAACTCAGGCCTTAACTCTTCATATACGGCTTTGTAAGTCACAAAATTCTGTAGGCCTCAGCGTTGCTTGGAAGTGGCCGAATTATTTCATGGACGGGCCGAGAATTACAAGTAACTGATTTTAGTTACAGGCTACGTCAGAGAACGTTGATATCATGAACGTTTTGGTCACTGGTGGGACGGGATTCATAGGCGCTTACACAATTCGCGATCTCCTCCGCGAAGGGCACAAGGTTGTCAGCTTTGACGCGTCCCCCGACCTGAGTATAATGTCCGGTGCGCTCAACCAATCTGAAATTGAGAAGACGGTTCGAGTCTTCGGCGACATTGGAGACCTCCCATTAATACTCAACACGATCAAGATCCACGGCATAGAGAGAATTGCTCATTTTGCTTCTCTGCAAATCCCTGCCTCGGACGCAAATCCACATCTGGCCGTGAAGGTCAACTGTGAGGGTACTGCAAATATTCTTGAGGCATGTCGGATTGCAGATATCAAACGCCTTGTGTGGGCGAGTTCCATAGCCGTTTTCGGACCGCCGGTGTTATACGGCGACAAACCAGTCGCGAACAATGCTCCCCACCATCCAGTAAGTGTGTATGGAGCCTGTAAATCTCTAAACGAATATTTGGCAACACATTACTCCGAGAAATATGATGTGGACACGATCGGGTTCAGATTCACAGCTGTCTACGGTGTGGGAAGGGTCCGTGGCAAGAGCTCCTTCACAACCAAGATGATCGAGATGGCTGCCAAAGGCGACCCGTACACAGTCCCCTACGGGGACGACATAGTCGACTGGCAATACGTAGAAGATGTGTCAAAGCTCGTCGTGAATACGCTGAAGCTCACGCGCAAGACGAGAACCCGAGTTTTCAACACTCAGGGAGATGTTAGACCCGTGATAGATGGTGTAAACCATCTAAAGAGAATCTCCGGAAGGATGAATTTAACTGTGGAGCATGGAAAATTTGGAATCCCGTGGCGGTATGACACTTCATGTTTGAAGGATGAGATTGGCTTTGAACCGGGCTACACGATGGAACGCGGCATAGAAAAAACATATCAGCATTTTCTTACGGGTTAAGATCTATTGATTTGAGACTATGAAGATAACCGCGGTTGAAGCAATCGTCCTTCGGCTACCAGAAGTGCAAGATAGCGTCGATGGAATAGATTTGCGGCGAATCTTAGGTGAGATTCCGCCGGAGTAAAACTCAACCCGAAGATTCAAGATTGGCAACAATCACATAACAAGTTGAACTTTGCAGCCTTCCTTCGCCTTCGCTATTTCAAAGGCAGCGCGAGCCTCATCGATTGGGAAGCTATGGGTAATCAGGGGCAGCAGAGAAACTCTATTGCCGGCCGCAAGATCCATCGCCTCCTCATAGTTCTTCCATGTTGAACCGAAAGTCCCCAGCAGCGCAATCTCCCTTCTGACGAGATTGGTCACAGCAAGTTCAACTGGCTTCGGATAAATCGCAATGTTGAGTATCTTTCCACCCTTTCTTACCAAATTACACGCTTGATTAAGAGCCTGCCCAGAACCAGCTGCGACAGTGACCACATCTACACCGATTCCAGAGGTGGACTTGAGAATTCTTTCTTCCAAATTATCCTTACTTGAGTCGATGGCTTCGAATCCTAAATCAGCGGCGAGAGCAAGTCTCTTTTCGTCTATGTCAATGCCAGAAACCAAAATGCCAGTGCAACCACTCGCCTTAGCAACCTGTGCTGCAAGCAAGCCAATTGGCCCAGGTCCCAAGACAACTACCGAATCTGTTGGGTTCACCTTCGCCACATCATGAATCGCGTGGCAACCCACTGAAAGTGGTTCAATGATTGCAGCCTGCTCGAAGCTAAGATTGCCTCTCATATGGTGAAGATGCTTTTCAGGAACCGCCACATACTCCGAAAAACCACCATTAGCATGGATCCCGAAGATTTTGAAGTTGAGACAAAGGTTGCCTCGTCCATTTGAACAGTGACTGCAGGCTCCGCAAGATAAAACGGACTCCGCGACAACTCTTTGCCCCACATTGAATTGCGTGACTCCATCTCCTATCTCAGCGACCTCGCCCGCAAATTCGTGGCCCGGTATGGTGGGCAGTTTTGCGAAGCCTGCGTAGGCTGCGGAGTAATCATAAAGGCCAATGTCGCTTCCACAAATCGATGCCCTCCTAACCCTCACAAGAACTTCACCCTTCGCTGGACGAGGGGTTTGAAATTCCTTAACCCAGATTCCTGGCTCCGGCCGATCTTTAATTGCAGCCTTCAAACTCGCACATCCTAATCTCTCGATTGTTCTTACCCCAGAATAAGATTAGGGGTTCATCTGGCAGTCAAGTGATCAGTGTGAAATATAATCCAACTGAACGTTTCATTGCCGCTCCAGTAGTGGATATTTTCGGACGCATCAATTCTAGCTGGCGCCAATGTTAACTATAGATACGTGCAAGCCTTCCGCTTATGGCGCGAATCAAATTGGGCTAGATAAGAAAACTGGGAATCTATGGCAACCCCAGACGAACATCCGAGCATTGCGTGTGTAGCGATTTAGAAGGACTTGTGTTCTGTTCGAGCTATGATTTCGTCTTGCAGTGTTTTGCCTAGGTCGCAGAAGTAGTCGCTGTATCCTGCGACTCGAACAATCAAGTCCCGATATTTCTCGGGGTTTTCCTGCGCTGCGCGGAGGGTTTCTGCTGTGACAACGTTCATTTGGACATGATGTCCGTCCAACTTGAAATAGGATCGCACTAAGTGTGCGAGGTTGTCAATTCCGAGGTCACCTTCTAGGAGAGATGGGGAGAATTTCTGATTTAGAAGCGTCCCGCCGGTGCGGACTTGATCCATTTTGGCAACCGACTTTATTACGGCCGTAGGCCCGTGCGTATCGGCACCCTGCACTGGAGAAATACCCTCGGACACGGGTTCATGTGCGTGCCTTCCATCCGGCGTTGCGCCCACTACCGACCCGAAATAGACGTGGCATGTTGTGGAGAGGTAGTTGACCGCGTAGAATCCGCCTTTCGTGTTCTTCCGACCGTTAATCGCATCGAATAACGAGTTGAAGGCGGCTTTCAGCAATTCGTCAGCGTAGTCGTCGTCGTTCCCGTACTTCGGCGTCTTATTCCAAAGCATCTGGCGGATCAATTCGTGTCCTTCAAAATTGGCCTCAAGTGTCTTGAGCAATTGTGACATGCTCAATCGTTTCTCATCATAGACGTGGCGTTTGATGGCCGCTAGGCTGTCGGTTAGCGTGCCGATTCCAACGGCCATTATGTAGGTCGTATTGTAGCGTGGGCCACCGTCATTGTAGTCCCTTCCTTTCGAGATGCAATCATCAATTAGGGTCGATAGAAATGGGGCAGGCATTTGCGCAGCAAACAGTCTCTCAATAATGTTGCTGCCTCTAACCTTGATGTCAACGAAGTGCTTCAACTGCTTCTTGAAAGCGTCGAAGAGTTCGTCGAAAGACTGGAAGGCGGCCGGGACGCCCGTGCTCGCCCCAATCTTCTTACCCGTGCGCGGGTCTACGCCATTGTTGAGTGCTATCTCCAGTATTTTTGGCAGGTTCAGGTAGCCGGTGAGTATGTAGGCCTCCTTGCCGAAACATCCTGTTTCAACGCAACCGCTAATGCCCCCTGACCGGGCGTCTTCAACAGCTTTGCCTTGGCGGACAAGTTCTTCCACAATTAGGTCGGCGTTGAATATCGAAGGTTGTCCCCATCCCTTCCTAATGATCTCACATGCCTTTTTCAGCAGACGGTCGGGGCTCTTCTTGCTCAGTTGAATGTTTGTGGACGGTTGTATCAGTCTCATCTCATCAATGACATCTAGAATCAAGTAGCTGAGTTCGTTAGCTCCATCGGAGCCGTCAGGTCTTAGACCGCCTATGTTGATGTTAGCGAAATCTGTGTAGGTGGCGCTCTCCTCCGCGGTTACGCCAACTTTTGGCGGGGCAGGTTGATTGTTGAACTTGACCCAGAAGCATTCCAAGAGCTCCCTCGCGCTTTCCCTCGTTAGTGTGCCGTTCTCAAGATCCTCCTTGTAGAACGGGAAGAGGTGCTGGTCGAGATGGCCCGGGCAGAAGGAATCCCAAGTGTTGAGTTCGGAGATTACGCCTAGGTGAATGAACCAGTAAGCTTGTAATGCCTCCCAGAAGTCACGTGGCGCATGCGCAGGCACGTGTGAACAGTTTTCAGCGATTCTCTCCAGCTCTTGCCTTCGATGAGGGTTAGTCTCATGTTGCGCTAGCTCGCGCGCCTTCTCTGAGT
>Ga0187771_10002862_pt1 | contig 11979 bp, 11 predicted proteins | sample 0116_SJ02_MP15_1_FD_133139 | JGI IMG/M metagenome (GOLD analysis project Ga0187771, IMG submission 133139) | Tropical peat soil microbial communities from peatlands in Department of Meta, Colombia - 0116_SJ02_MP15_10_MG | ecosystem: Environmental > Terrestrial > Soil > Wetlands > Peat | place... | reverse complement strand
TCGCTCTCCGCGCGACGCGGAGATGAATGGAACGTATATGTCGGACGCACACGCCGCAGACGCTCAGCAATCGTCGTATGAAACTTACGTCAACCCGCAATGGGTGCGACTACTCGACGTGCTGGGCATGAATGTCACCTACGCATCGTGTCTCGGTTCCGAACTCTTCACTGCCGACGGCCGGCGCATCCTCGATTTCAACTCAGGTTATTGTGTTCACAACATCGGACACAATCATCCTGGAGTGATTCGCGCGCTGAAAAGCGAATTGGATCTCAACGGTCCCGCGATGCTTCAAGGTCAGGTGCCCGAGATCGCCGGCGATCTCGCGCGCCGGCTCGTCACTCGCGCGGGCGGAAGGTTGTCGAAGGTTTTTTTCTGCAGTTCAGGAAGCGAAGGCGTCGAAGCGACGATCAAATTCGCGCGCGCGAATACCGGGCGTCCCGGGATTCTCTATGCCCGCGGCGGGTTTCACGGGCTGACCTGCGGCGCGCTCTCGCTGATGGATAATCCGTTCTGGACCGCGGAGTTCGGCCCTCTCCTGCCGGATACTCATCCTGTCGCGTTCGGCAATCTCGACGAACTCGCAAAGCAGCTTGCCACCAGGCGATTCGCCGCGTTCATCACGGAGCCGATTCAGGCCGAGGCGGGTGTCGTGATGCCGCCCGAGCATTATCTGCCCGAAGCGCAGCGTCTGTGTCGAAAGTACGGCACGCTGTTCGTGCTCGACGAGGTGCAGACCGGGATGTATCGGACGGGTCCTTTCCTCGCCGCGCATCATTTCGGAGTCGAGCCCGATATCGTCATCCTCGCGAAGGCTCTAAGCGGCGGATTGGTCCCGACCGGCGCAGTGATGATGTCCGACGCCGTCTACAATTCGGTCTACACTTCGTTCAAGCGCTCGATAATCCATACCTCGACGTACACGGAAAACAGCCTCTCGATGCGCGCCGGCCTTGCGACGCTCGACGTTCTCGAAGATGGCGACATGGGCGCGCGCGCCGCAGCGGTGGGCTCGAAATTGCGCGACAAGCTCAAGGCCCGGCTGTCACAGTATCAGATGGTCAAAAACGTTCGCGGCCTCGGAATGATGTCGGCGATCGAGTTCCAGCCCCCGAAGAAGCTGCGCTTCAGAATCCTGTTCGAGACATTCGCGCGGATTCATCCCGCGATGTTCGGCCAGGTCCTGATCATGCGCCTGTTCAAGGACCACGCGATCTATGCCCAGATATGTGGAAACAACTTCATGGTATTGAAGGTCGCGCCCGCGCTTGTGATCACCGAAGCGCAAACCAACGAATTCGTCGACGCGATGGAGTCCGTCGTCAAGCTGATGCATACCTCGACGGGATTCTGGACGGAGGCGATCGGGATGGCGCGTCGCGTGATCAACGTCATCTGAACGCGGTCGCAGTGAAAGCTCGGCAAATGTTTTTTCGCACGCTCAATGCGATTCTCGTGCTGATAGCCGCGAGCGTATCGCTCAGCCATGCTGCGGACTCCCGGGTCGGGGTGCTCGAACTCGATCCCTCAAAAACGTTGATCGAATTCAAGCTCGGCGGCTCGCTTCATGCCACCCGCGGCAAGTTCCAGCTTAAGCGCGCAACGATTAAGGCCGACGGTAGCTCGGGCAATGCCGAGGGCATCGTCGTCGTCGACGCGACGAGCGGAGACAGCGGCGAAAAGATGCGCGACGATCGAATGAAAGGCAGCGTGCTCGAAACGAATCTTTATCCCGAGATCACGTTTGTCCCGCGCCGCATCGAGGCGCACCTCGATTCCGGAGGCGCATTTTCAGGCAGGCTCGAAGGCGTGCTCAAGCTGCATGGCGAGGATCACGAACTCTCGATCGATACGCAGGGGACGCTTGTCGGCGACGACCTGGTCGCGACGGCGCATTTCTCCGTCCCTTACGTCGAATGGGGGCTGCACGATCCAAGCGTGCTTTTTCTCAGGGTCGACAAAAGCGTGGATATCGATATCGCCACCGCCGGCCACGTGAATTGGGTCGATACAAAAACCGGTCCCGCAAGGTGACCTTCGTCATCTTGAGCGGAGCGCGTTGCGCGCGGAGTCGAAAGATAAACGCGAAGCGATTTCTTTCACAGATTTTCGCGCGCATCATTTGCACGCGATCACACTTGAGCTCCCACGGACAGAGCGGGACCGTTCACGGCTTTCGAGCTATCGCGACGACCTGAAATCTCTGGAGTCGCACTTCGTCCTGTCGCACTGTCAGTTCGATCTCGCGCTTGATATCCTCGCGCGCCTGCATTCGCAGCTCTTCCGGAAGATGTCCGAGAAAGTTGCCGAACGAACTCGCCTCGGAGAACTGTACCGCCTCCTCCGCTGTCCTTATCGCGTTTTCGCTTGGCCGTTCCTCAACTTTGATCAACGTAAATCCACATTCTGTCAGTAGGCCCGACATTTCCCCGGCGTTCACGCGATTCATCATGGACTCCGCTGGCGCTTGATACCGATTATACGGGGCGCGAGAGAGCACGCGTTGCCTGATCACGCCGAGGGGATTGGTATTCCCTTTCGCTCCGGTCGAAATCCCGAGGCGGCCCCCGTGCTTGAGCACCCGCAAAACCTGACGCAACGGCGCGCGTTTTTCCGGCAACCAGTGAAAGACCGCATTCATATACGCGGCATCGAAGTGATTTTCCGGGAACCCGCTCAAGTCGTACGCATCGCCAACCTTGAACGCCAGGTTCGGACAGCTCTTTCGTTTCGCAATATCGATTCGATGCGCCAAAGGATCGATCCCGATCACGAGCCCATCCGGTCCGACAATTCCCGCCGCGTATTCGGCGACGAGACCGGTGCCGGCGCCGATATCGAGAACCTTGTCGCCGGGTCGCAGATTCAGTTCGTCAACCAGACGCTGACCGCGCTTGAACTGACGTTCGCGGCTGATGCGTTCGTATTGTTCGGCAAGCGCCGCACTATCCAGATCAAGACTCGGTTTCATATCACTTTCCGATTATCAGCCCTTGCTCCGTCAAGGCGAGAACCTCGTTGCAGAACCTCTCCCGGGTCTTTTGCAGAGCCTCTCCCGGATCAGGGAGAGGTCGGAGCAATTTGTCGCTCCGGGTGAGGGTCGTCGCGACACGCTGAAAACTTACCCTCACCCTACCCTCTCCCTGGTCAGGGAGAGGAGCTACAGTGGGGAGCTTCTCCCTGGTCAGGGAGAGGGTTACAAAGGCAGCGAACTCGCTCGGAATTCGCGCGGTCCGTTTGAACTGCAGCAACATAAAACTGCTTTTCGACCTGCGTAACGTCCGCTTGCAATGTCGTATCCGCCGTGGTTCTCATCGCGTCACTACCCTCTATTGGAGAAGACGTATGGCGTTCGAAAACATTACGCTGGATTCCAGCGATCTTATCGGAACTCTCACTCTGAATCGTCCCGAAAAGCTCAATGCGATGAGCCCGGCGCTGATCGCCGAGTTCGCCGACGCACTCACGCAGATCGAAAGTGATCCGAAGATCAAAGTGCTCGTGATCCGCGGCGCCGGACGCGCCTTCTGCACCGGCTACGATTTGACCGTCGGTCTGAGCGAAAGCGGCGCGGCCCCTATACGCTCGACGACGATCAGCGCGCGCTGCAACGCTACGTCGAACACTGGCTGCGCCTGCGCGACCTGCCCAAGCCCGTAATCTCGATGGTGCACGGATACTGTCTGGCAGGAGGCACGCAACTGTGCATCTCGACCGACATAATTTTCGTCGCCGAGAACGCGAGTATCGGATTTCCTTCGATTCCCGCCGGCGCCGGCTATGTCAGCTCGTTCTGGCACTGGATGGTCGGGCCGCATCGCACCAAGTACATGGCGTTCGTTCCGGGCAGCCGAATCAGCGGCAAGGAGGCCGAGGCGATGGGTTTCGCGACGAGAGCGTTTGCGGCGGAGACCCTTGAAAAGGAGACCTACGATTACGCCCATCGCGTCGCGAAGGTTCCCGCGCAGAAGCTTCGGCTGGAGAAGCTGGCGATTAATCGCGCGATGGATCTGCAGGGCTTTCGCGCATCGGTGCTCGCGGGCGCGGAGTTTGACGCGATCTTCCATTTCGGTCCCGGCAACGAGGAGATTCGCGCGGTGCAAAAGGAACGCGGTCTGCAAGGCGCAGTCCAGTGGTACCAAAAGAAATAGCGCCTGCGATACTCGACGTCCGCCGACAAAGAAAACGCGATCGACCTAAACGCGCCGTCGCTATCATCATCTTCGAAATCTGGCTTACCTGTAGGCAGTCCGATTCCGATCGGTACCGAGGCGGCACGACATGGATTTCGAACTCACCGAAGAACATCGCATATTCCGCGACAACCTGCGCAGGTTTCTCGAAGCTGAGATTCGCCAGTACGACGACAAGTGGGGCGACGAGGAGATGACGCCCGAGCGCGCGCGTCCGTTGCAGAAGATGCTCGTACCGTGGGGTTATCTGGGCGAGTCGCGCCCGGATGACCCGTTTATCAACTGCATCATGAGCGAGGAGATGGCGCGCGTGTTTCCCTCGCTCGCAGGAATCGTAGGGATGACGGGCGGGGCAGCAGCGTCGATTATGGCGCGAGCGCATCCTGATGTGGCCGCACGCCTCGGACCTCCGCTGCTCGCGGGCGACCTCATCGGCGCGAACGCGATCAGCGAGCCGAACGTCGGCTCCGATCCGTCGTCGATCGAATGCCGCGCTGAACTGCGCGGCGATCATTATGTAATCAACGGCACCAAATGCTGGATCAGTAACGGGCACATCGCGGATGTTGTGGTGCTCGTCGCGCAGACCGATCGGAGCCTCGGGCCGGCGGGCGTGCGGCAGTTCGTCGTCGATCGCCGGGAAAGCCCGTTTCGCAGCCGTGATATTCCAACGATCGGCCTGAAGGCTTTTCCGACTTCGGAACTGTTCTTCGAAGACGTGCGGATACCGGTCACGAATCGCCTCGACGGATGGCGCGAGCGTCAGGGTCCGGCGCCGGACCCGTCGAAGACATTTTCGCAGGTGCTGCGTCTGATCGCGGGCGCTCGCGTCGGCACGGCGCTGATCTCGGTCGGGATCGCGCAGCACGCGTTCGAAATCGCGGTCGACTACGTCAAGGTGCGCAAGCAATTCGGCAAGGAAATCGGGCGGTTTCAGCTTGTGCAGGCGATGGTCGCAGAGATGGCGACGGAAATCGAAGCGGCGCGGATGCTTTGCTATCGCGCGATGCAGCTGGCGCGAACGCGCAAGGCGGAGGCGGAAGTATCGATGGCGAAGGCATACGCGACGCAGATGGGGGTACGCGTGTGCTCGCTCGCGATGGAATGCATGGGGGCGCTGGGGCTGACGCTCGAAGCTCGCGTAGAACGTTGTTTGCGTGACGCGCGCGTGCTGATCGTGCCGGACGGCACCGTCCAAATTCAGCAGCTCATTATCGGGCGCGCAATCCTGGGAATGTCGGCGATTCGTTAATCAACGTCAAAACGCCCGCGACGGATGTGATCCATCGCGGGCGTTCTTGTTTCGACTCCTATTGTTGCAAACCTGGAACTACTTCGACTCCTCGCCGGCCTGCGCGAGATCCTTGATGATCGCCGGGATCTCATCGCCGAACACATCGCTCAGCCCGTAGGCTTTGCCGAGCCACTGGAGTTCCGCTCTGCGATCGGGCGAAGGCGCCGGATCCTGAAGCATCTTCTGCTGCTTCAGTTCCTCGACGACCTTGGGATTGCGCGGGAAGGACTGACCGTATCCGTTGAGATAAAAGCGCTCCTCGAACGGAAGGCGCGGACGCTGACCTCCGGTGGCGGGATCTTCAGCCGGATAGCCGACCGTTTGCAGCGCAACGATCTTGAAATTGTCCGGAAGCTTGAGCGCCTTGCGCATCTTGCGATCATTCAGCGCCGCGAGCAGGCAAGTTCCGAGACCTTGCTCGTACGCCACCAGCGTCGCCTGGGCGATACCCTGTCCGCAGTCGACTTCGGTGATGCCTGCGCCGCCGATTCGTTCGCTCGCAGCCTTGAAAAATGGAATCAGCGTGCTGTCGAGATAGGCGTGCGTCTTTTCCTTGTCCACTCCGAGCGCGCCGACTTCGGCGAGTTCGTGCAGACGGTCGCCCTGGTTGATGATTGCTTGATAGTCGATGCACCACACGATCACTACGGGAGCCGAGCGGAATTGGAATCCGCCGATTGCGGTTCCGACCGGCAACGCCGCGATCACCTCGGGCGACGCACTCGCGCGTTCGATAACGATAGCCTTGAGCGCCTGCACATTGCCCCAGAACGACGCGAGGCGCGCAGCCTCGAGCATCCGCTGTATCTTCTCGCGTTCGACGGGTTTGTAGGGCCGCAGAAAGCGAGTCGAGCGGCGTCGTCCGATTGCTTCTCTCAATTCCATATGATCCTCCTGGGACTCCTGTTTCATTAACGCGATGGCGTTGTGAGTACGTTTATAAATCGTTTTGTGGCCCAGCTTTCGCGGATCGACGTGATGAAGAAAATCTCGGCATTGCGGACTTCGAAACGCCATGCCCCCGCTTCACGCCGGTAGCGATCGATGTAGCGGCCTGCGCCGACCACAGCTTCACCGGTCGCATTCTCGATCGCGGTCAGCTCGAAGTAGCATTCGCCCGACGCGTGATTGTCATCGAGGATGCGAACTCGATGGTTGTGGACGGTATGCGCCATGTCGCGCAGCAACCCCGGCACAACGACGGCGAAGAAATTCGTGACTTCCGCCCTGCCCTTCGACACCATCGGCCCCATCGCACTGCGCGTTCCGCGAAAATCGCATGAGGCGTCCTCGGTGAAGCAGGTCTCAACGAGTTCATCGAAACGTCCGTCGTCGACAAGAAAGCAATACGTGGCCGCAAGCTCGCGAATCTGCTCGCGATCCTCGATAGCGCGGAGTCTTTGTTCGACGGTCGGCTTCTTGGGCGAAGATTTGCGCATCGTTCCTGCTCACTCGGTTCACATTACGAAAGCATCGAGGCGGCGATTTGCCCGAGATAATGGTTTTCGCCGTCCGCTATTGTAAGCGCGGTGGCATCGCGCAGAATCATCTCGATCGGATACTCGCGCGTCATTCCGTTGCCGCCGTGAAGCTGCGTCGCCATCGTCGCGACCTTCAGAGCCGCGTCGGTGCAAAACACTTTCGCGGTGATGGAATGATCGATTCGTCCCGGCTCACCGCGCCCGAGCCGCGTCAGATTGTAAACGTAGACGCTGCGCGACAGGGCGCGCGCCGCGCGAAGAAGCGAGGCCATCTTGAACAGCCGCGCGCGCACCGATTGATGCTCAAATATCGGTCGACCGCCCTGGATACGCGTCTTCGTGTAGCCGAGCGCGCAATCGAACGCCGCGCGCGCAACTCCGCAGGCGAGAGCGCTGACCGCGGCATTGAAAGCCGTCAGCGTGCTGTCGACGTGGGCGGCGTAACTCGGACCATCCGCGATCATATAGCGACGAGGGACGCGCACCTCGTCAAAGAAAATTTCGCCCTGCGGCATCGAATGAAACGCGTGTTTGTCGAGCGGCTTTCCGCGCGAGACTCCAGGCGTGTTGAGGGGGACGATGAAGACGCCGCCCTCTTCGAATCCGCTTCCGGAGGCCATCTGCGCATTTGCGACTGCTACCGTAGCGATCGGCGCGTTTGAAACCCACGCGGATTTCTGTCCGTTGAGTATCCACGAATCGCCGTCGCGCCGCGCGATAAGATTGCCGCGCCCCTTTACCTTGAGTTCTTCGCGCATCACGCCGAGTTGGTCGGAGCCGTGATCAGGTTCCGTTACCGCCCAGCATCCGATGACCGATCCGTCGGTCTGGCGATAATACGGCGCCGAGAACTCTTTAATCAGTTCCGGATTGCCCGTCGCGAGCGCCATATCTGCCGGATACGACGCAAGAAAAATCACTCCGGTGAGACCTGCGCTTCCCCACGCCAACTCCTCGAGCACCAAATGCGAGGTGACAGGCGTAACCGCAAGTCCTCCGAGTTCAGTGGGTGCAGAGAGCTTCGTGAATCCAAGCTCCACTGCTTTCCTGAACACTTGATAGACGGGAGAACCTTTCGCAATCACCGCCTCGGGCGTCATCCTGTCGATCTGGATTCCGGTCGGGCGCAGCACCTCGACTGCGAACTTGCGCGCAGCGTCGCGGATTTCGAGTTGCTCCGCCGTCAAAGTCAAATCGTATTCAAAAGCTTCGTGAACCTGTGCCGCTTCCATCGAGCATGCCTCGCTTCGAGAGTTCCTTATCGCGTGTCCTCAAACGTTCCGATCGATTCGCTTGCCCGGTGCTCACTTTTTCTTCGAAGCGATTTCGATGAAGCGCGTCTTGTGCGTGCTGCGCTCAAGATTGTTGGGCTCAAGCCAGATAATCTCGGGAGTGAACTTGAGCCGCTCCTTGAGCGTCTTCACGATTTCTTTTTCGAGTTCGCCGACGGCCGATTTCGGAGTCTCGACGCCGCGTTCAATGCGAAGTTTCAGGGGAGGAACGACACGCGGCGGAGGCTCGTCGAGCGCGATGCGAAATTCGCCGGTAACGCGCGGAATGAAGCTCGAGATCACGCTGTCGATCGCCGCCGGATAGACGATGACGCCCTTGACCTTGAGCATGTCGTCGGAACGTCCGACGATCCGATAGCGGAAGCCGGTCGCACCGCACGGACAGGTTGAGACGGTGACGCGATGGATATCGCCGAGCGACAGGCGCGTCCATCCGAAGCCGCCACCCCTAATCGTGGTGAAGACAGCCTCCCCTTCCGCGCCGTCGACCACCTCGACCGGTTCGTGCGTGCCCGGATTGACGAGTTCGTAAATGCAAAGGTCGTCTCCGACCCAGTGCATACCCTGGTACTCAGGCCAATCGCACGAGACGCCGAGTCCTGCGCCGAGGTCGTACAATTTGGCCTTGTACGACGATTCGATGCGCTTGCGGACTTCGGGAATGCCCGCACCCGGCTCGCCACCGCATAGCAGGGTCTTGATGCCGAGCGATGAGATGGGGGCGCCGAGGGTTTCCGGCGCGCGCTCGATTAGATGCTCTGCGAGCGAGGGCGTGCAGGTAAGGACGTTGCCGCCAAAGAAGCGCGCCATCTTCAGGATTCGCACCGCGCCGGATTCCGCGCCGACCGGTATGGTCATCACGCCCGCTTCACTGCCGCATTGCAGCGTCGCCGCGCCTGCCAGAAACATCGACATCGCGAACGCGTGAACCACGCGATCTCCCGGACGCACGCCGGCGCGCCATCGGGCGCGCAGGATATACTCGCCCCAGAATTCGTCCAGATCGCTCTGCGTCGTCGGATACGGCTGCGGATCGCCGGTCGTGCCTGATGTCGCAGCCATGCAAACCAGGTCGCCGAGCGGCACGGGCAGCGTTTCGTCGAGCATCCGGTAAACGTCGCCGCCGCATTCCTCGACCAGCGCGCGATAGCTCGCCTTTGTGAACACCGGGACCGCTCGTGACCAGTCCTCAAGGCTGCGGATATCGCGAGGCTTGACGCCGTTCGCCTCCATCCGGCGCCGGAAATACGGGGCGTGCTGCACGAGGCCTTCGGCGCGAGCTTGCAGCCGCTGAACCTGAATCTCGCGCATCCGTTCGGAGCCGAGAATCGACTCCATCTCCATGTTCCAGTAGGGCCGGTCAGTGGTCATAGCGATACCCTCGCAAAAAGCGCACGCGCGAGAGCATCCCGCGTGCCACGATACCAGTAGCGCCGCAGTCATGGTTTTTCGACCTGTTTGGATCTCGCCTGTGTCCAAATCACCCCCAGATGTGGCGATAAGCACCACTTTTCTATAGGTCGGATCTAGGCTTATCGGCGGTTTCTCGAACTGGATGAACACGATTCGCGAGACTCGAACGGCTATACTTTCGTGGAATCTTGGCGGCGCACGGCCCGGAGTTTATGTATGACCAATGAGGCGTCCTCGGGATGCGATATTGTCGGCGTACTTTACGACAAGAGTATTGATATCGACGCAATCTTGATTGCGGTCGTGGAGAAGCTTCGTTTCAAGGGCGTTCGCATCGCGGGGCTGTTGCAGCGGCTTGGAGAGTTTACGAGCGCAGGCAAGCGGAGCATGTTTGTCGAAGATCTATCGAGCGGCGAACGAATCAGACTGGACCAGCCGAGAGGATCGGAAGCGAGTGGATGTATGCTCGACCCGGATGCACTCGCGAAGGCCTCGCATGTGATCAGATCCGCGATTGCGTCGCGTCCCGAGGTTCTGGTCGTGAACCGTTTCGGTCAGCAGGAGGCGGAAGGACACGGACTGCGCCCGGAGTTGGCCGAGGCTGTCGGCGCAGGCGTGACGACGATCGTGCCGGTGAGCAGGACGCTAGTTGCGCAATGGCAGGAATTCGTCGGCGAATCGGGCCGGGTCGTCGAACCCAATCCGCCTGAAATAATCGCCTGGGTCTCTCAGCGAATCTCCGCCCGTTGATCAAATCACAACGTCACCGGCAACGGACGTTCGAGCCAATCGCGATAGAACGCGGCCAGGTCCGGCGTGAAATCAATCTCGACCGGATAGGTCGGCGGCACGCAGTCGACATCGAGCAGCGTCCCGCTCTTCGGGCAATAGAACTCGCGAATTTCAATCAGGTCCGGATCGATCGTCAGATGCTCCGGCGGAAAGATCTTCGCGAAGTCCGCGCGCGTGCGGCGAACGATCACGCGGCATTTCATTTTCCAGTTCTCGTTCCACGCGCATAGTTCAGCGCCCGCCGCGGTCTTGATTATCGCCTTGCCGCCTTTTGCGATGATGAAGAGGTTTTCGCCGAGCGGGAGAAGTATCTTTTCTTTCCAGGGCACGCTTTTCTGAATGGCGTCGACCATGTCGTCGAAACGATTCGGCGACTTGGGCTCGCGCATCAACTTTAAGAGGTCCTGCCACGCGACTTCGCGCCTCATCAGCGCGGCGACCAGCTCTCGCTCAGAGCTCGGTTTGGTTGCCATCGTATCTTTTTCTTTCATTACGCCACCCGCCGCTTTGTTCTCGAGGGTTGTTCCGCTTTGGGAGGCTTGACCGGCGACTTCGCATGATAGAACCCCGCGGGCGCGGCGGTATGGAAATCGACAGTGCCGGTATCTGTGTAGGGAAACTCGTCGAGCTTCCAGAAGGCGAGGTAATCACTTTTGATTTTGTCCGAGAGCTTGGCCGAACGCGCGAACATCTGCGAAACCATCGGCGCGACGCGACCCGCCTTCGCGCGCCTGCGCTCCTCTTTCCACCATTTTTCGGCAGGTATGGATTCGGCGAGGCGTTTCTTTCGCATCTGCTCCCGTATCGCCTCGGTTTTCTCGATGGTCTTTGCGTAGCCGTAGATTTTCCTGGCGACGCTCTCGCCGAGCAGACCGTTGTCGATGTCCTTTGTAATCCTCTCGTGCTCACGCGCGAGCGGATCTCCGTAGCCGCTGCCGCCCTGATACATGATTCCGAAAAGATCGTATTCCGAGAGCATCGGCGACCATTGATTGAGAGGACCGCAATACCATTCCTCAGCCTTGATCCTGCCGCTGCGCAGCATCGCTTCGGCTTCATTCAAACCTTGCGGAACCTTTTCGCCGCGGTTGATGAGCGTCTGGAGATTCGTCCCGCGCGCCCACAAGCATTTCCATCCGGGCGCCGGATAACCGCCGAAAAGCCCCTTGTGAAAGAAGCCGCCGCTATGACATCCCGACCCCCCGAATGTCACGTTGACCAGCTTCGAGCCTTTGACCATCCATAGCGATTCCCACGCCGAACCCCCGCGAAACCTTCCGAATCCCTGATGGTCTTTGGTGAACGCGCGCGACAGATAGACGTTCGGTCCCGTCATCTCCCATATTTCGGCGTCGCCCTGCATACCCTCGGAGTTCCAGATCGCGCTGCCGCAATCGAGTCCGTCGGAGACGCCGCGCGCGCCGAAGCTCTCTGCCGCCATCTCGAAGTTGTTGTATCCGGTCGCGTTGCCGAACTGATCGAATCCCGCGACGCCAACGACGCAGGTCGGA
>Ga0187771_10002861_pt1 | contig 11980 bp, 16 predicted proteins | sample 0116_SJ02_MP15_1_FD_133139 | JGI IMG/M metagenome (GOLD analysis project Ga0187771, IMG submission 133139) | Tropical peat soil microbial communities from peatlands in Department of Meta, Colombia - 0116_SJ02_MP15_10_MG | ecosystem: Environmental > Terrestrial > Soil > Wetlands > Peat | place... | reverse complement strand
TACGCGCACATGGTCTAAGTTGAACCGCAAAGCCCATTTGATATAATACCACGTTCCGATTAATATATTATTATTTACGCCCCACTGCAATCACAATAAGGGTTCTATTAGGTAAGTTCGGCAGATGCATTATTGAGCCCAAGCATGACTATACGCCCCAAACGTTCCGATCTTGAGAGGCACAATCCTACGCCCTGCTGAAAACACTCCGACCTCGAGCATCGGCCCGAAGCAAAAACTTCGGTGGTGCAAGACGAAGGTTATCAACGATGTCGAATGTCCCAACATCAGCTTCACTCGTCTCAGGTCTCGAGTTATTGTGGACAATGTGGATGACAAAAAAATGTTCCAGAATATGTTGGGGGGTAATATCGGGGGTGCAGCTTCCCGTACTTCTTGGCAATGGTGAGCACCTGGCAGCGTTTGACGTTAAAGACTGGAAGGTCGTGGTATCTTCCATAGATTTAGGCAAGAGATGTGGGGTGTCCTTATACTGGCTACATAGAAGCACCGCACCTCAGTCGCCTTGCGGTTCTCGTGGGGCAGTCATTGTAGTGGCAACATAAGCACTTGATCTGGAAGTGGTGTAAACGTGGAGGGCCACGGAGGCGTCGGCACTGGGTATGAAGATACTATCGGTTCCGGTGCTGGTGTTGTCGTAACTTGTGGGGTTGACACTGGAATTTCAGGAGCATAAAGTACGTTGACGCATGGCTGCGGGCACTCGCACGTCGAAGCGGGAGATGGTGCAACTGTATCGGGTTTTTGAGTTGGCGTTGGTGGAGGAGCTAGCGATGGAGTAATCGCAATATTAGCCGACCCAGCCTCCTCTGTCTGGGGAGACAGTTTGAGTGGCGGCGCCATCGCCTGTCCATCGATATGACTTGCACTGTTTGGGTGCGAGTATAAGCTTGCCATCGTCCCGATAATAAGAAGGAAGAGGATGAGCAAAGTCCCGCCTGCTAACATTTTTTTCCCAGTTAATGTAATTTGAAATAGCCGCCTAAAGGTCCTCGTCTGTGGTGCCGTTGACGATCGTTCAGAGTGCTGTGATGGTAGCTGCGATGTACTCGTTAACGACTTCCAGCACTCTTCACAATATTTTGCGTCTTGGGAGAGGGATGCTCCACAAAATCTACAGGTTTTTTCATCGGTCATGGAGGGTTGCCTTAATGTTTGATATGTGTGATATGAGTTCTGGACATAAATCTTGTGAATTGCCTCTCTGTAGCGATAGCAGCGATTGCGTTACCTACAGCTTATCCATTGGCAGTGGAAGGTAATGCGTACGCTGTCATGAAGCGTGATTAGTAGCGTCGTGAAGGATCTGCTCGATAATGACAAGCTGAAAGTGCAACGACACTTAGAGGGAAAGGCCCCCCTCATCCGTAAGCCGCTGACAAGGTAAATGATGTTTGTCGCATGCTTACTTTGGAGGTTGTGTTGTTTGAATTTTTCACACTTCCTGACATTCCACTTGCGCCGCATCAATTGAATCATCGCGGCCATGCCATCAGGATCCAAGCATGTGCCGATGAAATGAAAGTACGCTGTACGATTAGGGAGATTTGCGTGGCTCGTGCAAGGTATGAGCTCAGTGCGAAGACCAGTGGTGCGTTATCCGTGTGATAGCGTGAAAGTGTTTGTTAAGGTCTAACTGAGAGCGTAACGTCTGAGTGTACATGACTGTTACACAGGTATGATGTGGCTTATATCTCCTCCGCGAATGAGAGTAACTTTATGCGTCCGTATCAGCTCCATCTCCTTGATCTCAGCAAAATCAGCTAATACTATGTTCAAATCCTCATCCCACCCTTTAAGCGTGCCCGTGTAGTCTCCCGCGTTTGTTTTAACTACGACTTTTTGATTTACCAAATCATTAAGGAAGACAAACGGGAGTGTCTCGCTCTTGTTAAACAATTTATTTGTATCGTTATTAGTCATTATAATCACAACTTCACTTTTTCATTTTCTTTTCCACGTTTGCGATGTTAATGATTTGGGTGGATTCAGCATCAGGCATGATAATGTTCAACGGTGCGGGGGTATTCGTCATAAATGCTGGTGTGTCTCAACATGTTGATTATAGGGCCATTGAGCTATGAGTAGTATAGGGAAGTTTCAGGAACGGGCGTGTAATGATGCTGAAAAACTCTGCTTCATTTGTAGCATATTTATAAGATTCTACCGCAGTTTTTCCAGCAAATTCTTTTATGTCTATCGTGCCCATTGTGATATGCCCATTGCGATGTGCTAGCACAACATCCAAAGGGGCGGCTTGAATGACCAAACCGGAGGTGAGGAGAACGAGTCAAGAGGAAGGGACACGTGGCGAAAAATGTGAGGAGGAGTGCCCAGAACACGGTGAGGAACAGTGCATCTTAGAACGAGGGCACGCCGGCCAGCACAAGTGCGTCTCTAAAGAACACGGAGCACATACATTTTAACGGTTACATCAATACGTAACGTAGACAAGAGGAGCATCAGCCAGATTATTACAAAAAGTTGTAAGCTGCAAATTCAATATTCCGTATTCTAATGTAGCTGGGAGCTTATTTCCTACTATCATCAGGTAATTACTCTCACCCTGCTTTTGGCTAAGTATTATTCTGTCTCCTCCCTTGAAATCTTACGTGAGGTGCTGTAACTCATGGCGCTTGAAGACCTTGTCGAAGTAGATTCCCTCATTTTCGACCTTGCAGATCGCAACTACATAACCTCGGCCAATGCCTATGAAAAATTAAAACGGAAGTGTTCAGATAGCTGGGAGGTTTTTAAGTACCTCCAAGAGCGAGTTCACGATGGCGGCGTACCTGAATGGGTGAGGAACGATATCTATGACATTATATATGTGATACGTGCGCAAGTGTACCTTCGCTAATCTTTAGGTGTCTGGCTAGGATGTACTCTTTAACAAATAGAATCATCGGCACGATGATCGGTTTTGTGCTGCGGTATCATGGCAAAATCTGCCTTGAGCATTCATTTATTTCAATCGCATCGTCTTTTGAGGAGACGAAGTCGTACCCGCTCGCGATTGCTCCATATATTTAAAGGTACATTAATAGATACATTAATAGATCGCATCATTTCAGTAAGTCGCTCATCTTGAAATCAAGAGGAAAACACACTCAGTTAGCTGTATCCAATGGCCATGGGCATAAATGTCAACAAAGGAGCAGTGGTATAAAAAAGAAAAAAGTTGGAGTTTCAAGTTGTACCGCAATAAAGGTTACCGAGTCAATAAGGATTTGGTATATAGAGTCATTATCCCTAATGTTTTTTCGTTGCAAAGCTTTTTCACCTGTGTAGGTAATGCCTCAGACGTCTAGTACGTTGCTTTCGGCTAGAACGTCAATGCTCTATAATGTATGGATGGTACCGTTTAGCCCTGTGGGAGATTTCATCTCCATCTCCCACTGGTACCAAACACTCATGATGCGTGTACGAAACGTCGCCAGCGAACCTAATACATCTATATTTCGTACTATCAGACGTCTGTCGCCCGAAGGCCTCTACCGCTTTGCTCTAGAGCACAACTTCTCACAATCGTGATCCATCATTGCTCTAGCAGATCATGCTCTGCACGCGCCTGAGAGGCGTTGGGCTTGAGACCCCCGTAACTGTTTCTGTTTTTACTGCTTCCATTCCAGTTCGCACGATGTTTTTTATTTTTTAAATATCATATTTATTAATTTATATAATTAAATAAGCGTAATTTAAGGCGAAATCAATCATCACTATCACATAAGGAATGAACTTAAATCTTCGTTTAATGGATCGTAATTGCAAATTTTATGTCAACAAAAGCAACATCTGAGCTACGGCCCACTTATAAGGTAAAAAAGTGGCGCACAGCGCCGACTGGTTATCGGTTCAATAGATAGACCGCTGTATTAAGGGCGGTCGCAATGCTCACCCACAAGATGTAGGGTACCATCAGGAACGCGGCCCCCTTGCTCACCTTATAAAACTGGAAGATAGTGGCCGCGATCAGTACCCATAGTGGGATAATCGTGAGCACGCCGTACAATGTATTCTCCAGACCGAAGAAGGCGAAGCTCCAGAATACGTTGACAGCAAGCTGTACCGCGAAGAGGGCGATGCCGATGTCCCGTATTCTGCTTCTAGGAGATCTCCACACTAAGAACAGCGCTAGGCCCATTAAAATATATAACAGTGTCCAGACGGGTCCAAATAGCCAGCCCGGAGGGGTGAACCAGGGCTTGTTCAACGTGACATACCACGTCGAAATAGCAGGCGTAGTTACCAACCCCCCCACTCCGCCCGCCAGCAAAGGCACACCAACGGATACAATCAGCTTTATGACATCCGTGGATTTCATGTGGTTTACATATAATCGCTTACTATATAGGTATTATTTTCTGCAATCACGACAAACATAGCACGCTGGCAAGATTTTTCTATGGTGATAACATCAGTATTGTAGAACTCAGCACCGCAGACTCTCCACTACCTTTCACGTACCGCGACAAGTTCGGAGAGCCCTAACTTGTGAGAAAGTACCTCCTCCCTCGTACAGTAATGCTTTGGTATAGGGGTATAGGGAATCACAAATGTATGGATGACGTTTGAATCAGGTGGTTCACGTGCCGCCCAGTTATTTGGCTCAAGCTATAAGTGTGTGTATAGCATAGTTTAGGCTGTTACGTCCCTTCACACTCATATCACACTCATATCATAACGTCAGGAGCAGTAAGCGTGCAACAGGATAAAGTAAAGATTAGTTTAAGCGGCGTATCGGAAACTTTATTGGGTCCGTTATGGAATCGGGCGAAATTAAGCAGAGAGCGTAATTCAGTGCTTAATGACACAAAAGCTATTGAAATCGTTGAAAAAATTGATTATGATTTTTCAAAGATTGATACGAATATTCCCCCTGCAGTCACCCTACTCTTTGTGGCAAGAGCAAAGCATTTCGACGATAAAATAAAAGCGTACATTGCAGAACACCCCCGTGCATCCGTTGTGAATATCGGTGCCGGGCTTGACACAACATTTTACCGCGTCGATAACGGATTGATCCACTGGTACGACCTTGACCTTCCCGCTGTCATTGAAATTCGAAAACAGTTAATTCCCGAAACTGACAGGGCAACGTGTATCGCAAAATCCTTCCTCGATCCGAGTTGGTGCAAGGACATCGAACATACTGAAGAAGGGGTATTCATGGTAGTCGGTGGGGTATTACTTTACTTTGAGGAGGCGCAAGTAAAACAGTTTTTCTCATTGTTAGCAGATAATCTTCCGGGCAGTGAAATTGTATTTGACGCCCCGTCAAGAAAAATACGCAGCACTGGGCTTATTGCACCCTTCAAGTGGACTTTAAGAGATGCGAACAAAATTACGAAATGGGACAAACGCATTAAAGTGATCGATCAATTCCCATTGTTCAAAAACATTCCACGAGACCCCGCATGGACCATAGACATGCGACGATTCATGGATCTAAGCGATAGATGTAGACTGACGAATATTTTTCACTTGAGCGTTTAATTTCAAGGTACTTTCTATGGTGATGTCCCGGCCGTACATCGAGCTGACTTGTTGTCAATTAGTGCTCGATGAAAAGACGTAATAGTGGTCGCCGCAATCATGAGAATCATTAGACATAGCGTGGAGGACTTCAAATCGATGAAAGACTACAGGATGTGGCGGGAGAAGACGGGGACACGGATAGAAATTGTGCGGGTTATTCCGTATACGCGACCGTGGCTGACCGAATGCTACACCGTAACATACAAACTCTTTGCAAGCAGAACAGCATCTCCTACGCTTGCGCCCTCCTGAGAGATCCAAACAGGTAATTACTACTTCACTTTTTTTCAACACTCCGCGACTCACGGCAGCGCCGAAACCATCTCCAATATCTGGTCTCTCTTCTGGTGAGGAAGGCGCCGGGTTATAAAATTAAGAAACGGCAGCGCATCCTGTAACTCTGCAGCCGAAAAAAACGTGCACGCGGCATTGACCACCACAGACGCCTCAGCGCTGAGGCTCAGGTGGCACACAGTGCTCATCAGATCATAGCTCATTGCACGTTCCACAGCACCGGCGAGGTACAGATAATCGACCAGGCACACTTCACGCCCCGCGGTCACCAAAAAATTATCACGCCGTATATCCCCGTGAACGAGACCATGCACCCGCAACTGCTTGACTATCTCAAACACCTTGCCGATGTCACGCTCTTTCAGAGTAACTCTCTGAAGCGACACCCCATCAACAAACTCCATCATCAATACCGCACCGGCGGTCAACTGGTACACCCCTCGCGGTGCCGGAACAAAGATGTTCGCCTCTCTCGATTCTTCTAGAAAGTCCTCTTCTCGCTGTAAGATGTCATACGCAGTTTCACTCTCCTCATAAGAGAGGTCAAGGATAGCGTGCCGCATAAAGCGGGCGTTCTTCCTTGTTACTATCTCTCTGTGAGTACGCACCCCTTCGTCAGTCACTACCTTAGCAAGAAGCACGCGGTCCGTACCACGTACTCGCCCTGCCATCTTAAGCGGTATGGAAACCCAGTGCGCTCCGGCTGAGAAGGGAACCACCTGTACCGTGTCGAAGTGGAAATCTGTTTTCAAAAGAGTCTCAATCTCTTTGCCGCACGCGTCGATAGTCATGCTAAGGTGAGTGGTAGTTGACAGTTCTCGTGTTCTCGTTCTCGTTCCCGAAGAGTCATCCATAATTAGATGTACTATAGACGGGTCGAGCGATAAATATTGCTGCACATGGCAGATGAGACAGACAGAGGCCTCTCTCGTTCAATGGCACCTGACAAAAATTGACCGGTAACATGCTCAAAAGTAGCGTATGCAGTGCACTCAAGCATTTTCTTTTCACTGTCTTCGGGCTTCTATTACAGAATCGTCTCGAACTCTTTTTCCATGACCATTTTTCCGTCATATTCATCGACTTAACCTTTGAATTCATAGCCATTTTCACGCATTATGTTTCAGCTCCCTGTTCGACTCCATTCAGTATTTAATGACTACATCGAACCTGACGTTCTCATTGCGCATGACTCTCCTGATAAAGCTTTGGCATATAGTATCTATAGTGTCACTTTTTTTGTTGTAAAACCTAAGCCTTTCTTACGTGTAGGTAACGTCTCAAATGCATGGTGGTCAATGTCTCTAAGATAAGTGCTTTGTACCACTCGGCTATGCATTAGACCTCTTTTCTTCACTTAGTACCAAGGACCCGACTGCAGGACGAGACTCAATGAATGGCGAATGTGTCAGGTACAGCTATTTAACGACAGGAAAAGAGTCACACAATCAGCAGCATCAAAAAAGGTACATACATAGAAGCTATTTCTTACACCCTCTTGGCCTTAAACCACCTGTAGATAGACGCCGTACAAACCTGACTTCTAAGAAAGAGATCAGATATGAGGGTTGTGTAGATGTGCATATATTCTCCATATTTCTAGGTATTTTAAGTGCTAAAGGGTAAAATATCCTTACCTCTTTTAGAATGTATTGAGGTAAGTGAAGAATGAGAAGAGATACAACGGGCCGTTTCAAAGTCCACCGAAAACGAGGTAAGAGTGATCGAGATACTGACGATGAAACGAAGTACGATAAATGGATTGTACTGCCTAACGAGTCGTATAAATGGGATTTTATCCTCTAAGATGTTGCTCACTTGACCGTGGCATGGTGATACAAAAACGATGTCTAACAGACAAGACAGCGGCAAAGAGCGTTACCCTGAAGAGTGTTATACCGGCTTAGACGTGGATGCAGAAGAAGACGGTAAGTGTACAATGGACTATCTCTGCATCCACAGGCCGAAACGGCGCCTAATTGATTAACCCAAGGCTCCTTAATGCGAGAGTCAGAAGGGGTGAACATAACATGAAAAAGAATCAAGACCGTTTCAGTTACTTGAATGAATGCGACTTCCAAGATGAGGACGACTTCCCAGATGAGGACAACTGGATGGATAACGACGTTGTTACGACGACGAAGAAACGAAACAAACGTAACAAGTATTTTATTAAGTAATCAACAAGCATATACCGTAAGATTCAATGTATCCTCCACCTCATTCAGGGCTATTCCTGCACTGCGAGGTGTTCTGCGATACTTAATCTAGGATGTCCGTGAAGTGTATGTACCTATCAGGCAGAAGTAAACATCATGGAACATACAGATACAAAGAAACGAGTGCTATTCATCTGCACCCATAATGCCGCCCGGTCACAAATGGCAGAGGGGTTTCTTCGGACGTTATATGGCAACTGTTACGAAGCATATAGTGCGGGCACTGAACACACCCGATTACATCCGTGTGCTGTCAAAGTGATGCAAGAAGCAGGGATTGACATCTCGACCTACCGTTCAAAGAGCTTGGATGAATTTGACGGACAACAGTTTGATTATATCGTCACCCTTTGCGCAGACGCGCAAGAGGCGTGCCCGATTTTTGTAGGAGGAACGACCTATCTCCACCACGCCTTTGACGATCCTGTTCAAACAACCAGCACAGAAGAGGAGATGCTTACGAATTTTAGGGATAGTAGGGCCCAGATCAAAGAGTTTATTGATTTGACATTTAGCTGCCCCTAGCGCGCACACCAGAATAAACGATACCATAATTGATATACAACTTGAACGCGGACTGGCGGTGCTGACGCAAAAAAAGCGACTTGCTGAATTTGGACTAAATCAACTTTTTAAGTCGCACACAGTAAGATTTCAGAGCGTCGTTAGGGGGAGACCACTAAACCAATGAGCGTCCTCTTATTTGCAGTAGGCTTGTTCTATAGTACCGTAGGGGAACTCGGGATGCCATACCATTTCAACATCATGTTTAGCGACACAAAATGCTGCACAAGTTTAGAGATACAAAAAGAAAATCTTTTATGCGTCTTCTTTACATATTTTGCGTGCTTTGTTGCAGAAAAGCTCGCTGCAATTGTAAGAACGTGTAATCAACCGAGAACATTACCACAGATTAAGGCATAGCGCGATAATGTGTACACTCGTCAGAAGAGACAAAATGAGAGTGCCGTGCGCGCACGGGTACTGCAAATATTGTACTATTTAAATGGCTAAAATTACGCGAGTACTGATCACTTTTTCTGGTGTTGACGGCTCTGGGAAAACGACATTGAGTGAGGCGCTCGTTGAGAGATTAGCTCACGAGAACATCAACACTGAGTATTTGTGGTGGTTTTCTGCCGAAAACTCATTTTTTGGAAAAATAGTAGGATTTGTGGTGCGTAAACTCGTTAAGCCCACAGAAGATAACAACGTGACCGTCTCGGCAATCGGTCGAGCACAAGTAGTGTATCAGTTTCTTGTTCTCGCGGATTATCTGTTGCACGTCTGGTCCTTGTTAGTACTGGGGAAAAACATTGTGTGTGATAGATACGTCTATGATATAGTTGCGTTTTTTGTCATGGAATTGCACTACTCTGAAACCAAAGCTAGAAAATTAATAAAATTGTTCAGGAATGTGGCGCCTCAACCGCGCGTTGCTTTTCTTGTCGACGTCCCGGCTGAGATAGCAATTCAAAGAAAGCAAGACATACAATCTATCGAGCAACATGAAAAACTCAGGAGGTTGTATTTTGATCTTGCCACGGGGGATCATAAGATAACAATTTTGGATGGATCGAAAGAGCTCGATGAGTTAAATGATATAGTGTGGGCTCAAGTTCACCACCATCTAAAGAATAAATCATAGTTTGCTATAATAAACATGTATCTGCTACGAACTGCTGTGAAGCTCCATAAGGAGCCATAGGGGCCTTTCATACGCATGAAGTTTAAATGAATTTTTATACTACGTGCTCAATGTGGATGTGATGAGCGGTGTAGTAGAAACAATATCCAGCTTCACAATTTACATCATCCAGCACCTTGGCTACTACGGGGTATTTATCGGGATGACGCTCGAAAGCGTGGGTATCCCCCTCCCCAGCGAAGTAATTATGCCTTTTGCCGGCTACGTTGCGTGGACAGGGCAATTAACCCTAGTGGGAGCTACATTAGCCGGTACACTCGGCTGTCTCGCAGGATCACTCATTGCCTACGCAGTGGGGTTGTATGGGGGCAGACCGCTGCTTGAGCGCTATGGAAAGTATCTTCTTATGCGGAAGAAAGACATAGACAGAGCGCACGAATGGTTTGAACGACATGGGGAACTTGCAGTATTTGCCAGCAGAATGCTGCCCTTTGTACGCGCATTCATATCATACCCCGCAGGAATTGCTAAAATGGACATAAAGAAGTTCTCCGTCTATTCTTTTCTTGGATCGCTTGTGTGGTGTTTTGCCCTCGCATATGTCGGCTTTATTTTGGGGCGGAACTGGAGTGCTGTTGAAGGAACATTTAGATATCTCGATGTTGGTGTGGTGCTCGTGGCTATAGGGATGCTCGCGTATGCGATTTACCATCGGGAGAAGATCATATCACATTTACGATCGTAGCCGAACGTGTTTCACCGACAGAATAACACCATATCAAGAGGAATAGTTCAAACCGAGCATATATTCTTGCACACGAGACCAGTGAGGTTGAATAGGCGCACTATTGCATCCCCTTCCTGAGTATGTGTATGGTATGTATTTACGTACCTACATGCGGTATTGAGGACATTTTTGGCTGGTCACAACCTCGTGTTGTTGAGGTTGTTACAATCAAGTAGCAGCAGCTCTCTTCCGAGATTCACTTTATTTTATTTCGGCCAAGTGGGTGACAAACCGTGCCAGAAGCATCGGGCAAAAATTTTAAAGCAAAAAATTGACGTTGGCAGGAAGACAGATGAGTGCCGTACTCTCCCACCACCGCAGCAACAGCACGACGTACCCACGAGTGAAAGCCCTTTATGGCACGTATAATACGACCGAGAATTCTCCAGGGCGCTTGAGCAAGTCCATCTTACTTTGATCGAGGGTGCCCATGAGGTGCACAGCCCCGTTAGGATTTGCAGTGCTAGAGGTGATAAACGCACTTCCCGTGAGACCGGTCACGTGATAGACCAGCTTCCAGTCTTTGCCAGGCGTAAGGCCATAGCAGTTGCAGATGAATTTACCAGTGGCCATGTTGATCATAATCTTACCGCATGTCTTGCCATCTGGGCCGAGGACTTTATAGCAACAGTAACAGCAACAGTTGCATGACTTCCCCGCGGTGGGAGTTCCCACTGCGCCTGCAGCGGCGGCGGTGCCGATAGTGCCTACCAATAACAGACACATAGAAACTGCTAGTATCACTCGTTTCATTTATGTCTCACTTCCATTTTGATCGTAACGAGTTATAGGGCGGCAGGTTGTATAAAACTACTCCCTCGGCGAGATATCGCCACCATCAGTGGTTACCGTAAATTGTGGACTTAAAAAGTATCTTGAACACAGCGGAGAATGACACATCTCATTTAGTAGATAAATGGTCAACGGTGTCAAGCTTCACATATCGTCTTTTCCATAAGTTCGACTGTACGCTCGTGTCCGCTGAGTCAGATCTCTTCTGGTATCCCTTGCATTATGGTAAGATTGTGCAGATAGACTGATTACGTTAAGAACTGCGTTCATGCTATGGGCTGAGGCTATGCACTCAAAGAACGAGCTTGGACCGGTGCCGAGTATATGATATTAATGGTTTCCATCCATGTCCGTTTAATCTGTTTTTTCCTCCATTCCGAGAATATGACTCATCATAAGCCGTTGAGCAACGCGCTAATTCCAAGGAAGAGTGAGTGAACATCCACATCATCTCGTACGAGTCCTTGTTCTTGCCGTACACCTCAAAAAATCCAAAAATATAATGCAAATAAGCTCTTTTACCTTTTTCAACGACACACGCGTATGCACAAAGAAATGGTTGAGCCAACGGACGAGACTAAAGCACGTATTGAGCTTGAGGCACGGGATAAACGTCGTCTGGAAACTTTTATTGACGGCGTCTTTGCTATAGCGATAACGCTCTTGGGGTTAGGTTTTGTA
>Ga0187771_10002860_pt1 | contig 11980 bp, 9 predicted proteins | sample 0116_SJ02_MP15_1_FD_133139 | JGI IMG/M metagenome (GOLD analysis project Ga0187771, IMG submission 133139) | Tropical peat soil microbial communities from peatlands in Department of Meta, Colombia - 0116_SJ02_MP15_10_MG | ecosystem: Environmental > Terrestrial > Soil > Wetlands > Peat | place... | reverse complement strand
GGTCAGCTGCGATCTGAACTATAGGGGGAAATTGTGGAAATACGGGAAAACAGCGGTGGAGGTCATGACTGGTCTGCTGCCTTACGTTGATGTTATGATCGGGAACGAGGAGGATTGCGAGAAAATGTTCAACGTGAAGGGTGCAGACGTCGAATCAGCTGAACAGGTCTCCGGTTCAGCCTACGTTAACGTCACAGAACAAATGAAAAAGCGATTTCCAAACCTCAAGAAGATCGCCATAACGCTGCGTGGCAGTATCAGCGCAACTCACAACACCTGGTCCGCTATCCTCTACGATGACGGAAAATTATACACTGCGAGAAAGTACGATATCGAAAACGTCGTAGACCGCATTGGAAGCGGAGACGCATTTACGGGAGCGTTAATCTATAGTCTGCTTTCAGGAAAGAGCAGTCAAGATGCATTGGATTTCGCCACAGCAGCAAGTGCTCTAAAGCACACCATACCCTTCGACCTAAACTTGGTCACTACGGAAGAAGTGCAAAGCCTCCTCAAAGAGGGCGGGGCTGGAAGGGTTCAACGATGAAGCGCAACCGCTTCGTCTCATCGGATGAGGTTCTGAGTAGAATAGGGAAGGCAGGAGTCATTCCCGTTGTCGTCCTGAAGGATCCAAATAAGGCCGTACCCTTAGGCCAAGCGCTTCTAGATGCTGGCCTAGACCTGATCGAGATAACTCTACGCACCGAACAGGCCACGGAAGGAATTCGATTACTAAACAAAGAATTACCCCAAATGCTGATTGGAGCTGGCACAGTCTTTTCCGTTAAAGCGGCTAGGGAAGCCCTCTCTTCCGGCGCACACTTCATAGTCTCCCCGCACCTAGACGAACAAATCGTGACCTTTTGCGCTCGGAAGGACGTTGTCTGTATTCCTGGAGTGTTCACTCCCTCGGAGGTTCAGAGAGCCATAACTGCCGCTAAGAGGGGGGCGAAACGAGAGCATGTTAAAGACCTGCCACTAATCATCAAGATCTTTCCGGCATCTACTGGCGGTCCCTCTCACATAACTGCAATGCGAGCTGTTTTTCCAGATGTGCGATTCATGCCGCTTGGCGGAGTCAATGCGAATAACGCAGCCGATTACATCAAGGGCGGAGCTTGGGCGCTAGGGGGAACTTGGATTTGCAAGAAAGAACTGATAGATTCCAGTAATTTCGGGCAGATTTCTCAGCTCGTCAAAGAAGCTTTGACGGTACTTCAGGCGGCCCGAACGTAGGCGAGAAAGCGAATGGCAGAAACCATCCGCATCGGCCTTGTTGGAGCTGGCTTCGCATCTAGATTTCACTTTCAAGGATACAGTCGCGTGTACGGAGTGCCTGTTGAAGTTGTGGGCATTAACGATATTCACCCTGAAGCTAGAGAAACATTCGCTCGCGATCACCACGTCAAAGCCTTCTCCACATTGGAAGAACTCTGCGACATCGTCGATGTGATTGACATATGCACGCCAGCCTCGACACATGCCCAGCTAGCGGTCGAAGCGCTTGAACTTGGGAAGCACGTAGTGGTCGAAAAACCGTTTACAGGCTACTACGGCCCTGCAAATGGAAGCCAGGTCTTTCGAGGTGATACATTTCCGAAGGAGGTCATGTTACATGACGCCATTGCGAGCTGCGACCGTGTGCTGACTGCCGCCCGAAATGCGAAGAAGCAAATTTGCTATGCAGAGAACTGGATTTACGCACCCGCGATGCAAAAGGAGAGAGAGATCCTAAGCAAGAGCGGCGGCCAAATCCTATGGATGTTGGGAGATGAATCCCACAGCGGATCACATTCGCCCTTTTACGGTAATTGGAAATTCTCCGGCGGGGGGTCTCTAATGGGAAAGGGCTGCCATCCCTTGAGCTCAGCCCTGCATCTGAAACGGGTTGAAGGAGAGTGTAGAAACGGAAAGCCAATCCGACCCGCAACCGTTAGCGCACATATGCACGAGATTACTCGACTGAAATCATTTCGCGACGAAGGTTTCCTTCGAAAAGACTATGAAGACAGCGAAGACTACAGTCAAGTTCATGTCACTTTCCAAGACGGAACCGTCGCCGACATCTTCGCATCAGAACTCCTCCTAGGCGGCGTTCACAATTGGCTATACGTCCATGCCAACAATCACACTACTCGATGCAAAATAAGCCCAATAGACGCCGTCGAAACCTACAATCCCAGCGAAGAACTCTTGAAAGATGTCTTTGTCACAGAGAAGATCGGTACCAAACAAGGTTGGAGCCATCCCTCTCCCGACGAAGATTGGCAGCACGGTTACCCTCATGAATTCCAAGACTTCATGGAAAGCATCCGAGACGGACACCCACCTCTATCAGGCCCAGAACTCGCAAGAGATACAGTCGCAGCTCTCTACAGCGCATACCTGTCCTCCGAACGAAAGGGAAGCGATGTCACGATCCCGTTGAACGGAGCCTAGGGAAATCAGGCAGCATACCAATATACTCAAGCTTCGCCCACACCCAATCAAATCAGCCCACCCAAGAGGAGAATGTACATGGAAGAAACAATCGCTCCAATAGAGAGTAAGACATACGACCGAATGCAAGTTCGCATCTTCCAATCGAACGAGTTACTGGGCCAGGCGGCGGCTAATGACTTTGCGAGAATTCTTTCTCAAACCCTAAGCAAACAGCGACAAGCCGCTGTAATTTTCGCGTGCGCGAACTCGCAATTGACATTTCTCAGTGCCGTAAAAAACATCAAAGGAATTGCGTGGGACCGAGTTATCGTATTCCATATGGATGAATACCTAGGAATGTCAGATCAGCATCCGGCTAGCTTCGCCAGATTCATTCGCGATAAACTGGTTGAAGCCGTGCACCCTGCAGAGTTCTATCCTTTGAACGGTAATGCGCCCGATGTGCAAGCCGAATTGAAACGTTACACTGAACTGTTGAAGAAATACCCGCCTGACCTATGCGTTTTGGGCGTAGGAGAGAACGGCCACTTAGCCTTCAACGACCCGCCCGCCGACTTTCACACAAAGGAGCTGATACACATCGTAAATCTCGATTCAGTATGCAGGACGCAACAAGTGAATGAAGGACATTTTCCAACACTCGACGACGTTCCCAAACAAGCATTCTCGCTGACTGTCCCCGCACTGATCGCACCCAAGCATGTCTTGGCGATCGTTCCAGAAAAGCGGAAGGCCGAAGCGATCCGAGCGACCCTAACGGGACTCATCACTCCAAACTGCCCCGCATCAATCCTACGCACACAAGCTAACGTCGTTCTATATCTCGACCGTGACTCCTCCTCTTCACTGCGCTAGAACTACGCGGAAACGGCACGAAGTCAGCGGCTATTGGTCAACTGGTCATGGAAACCCACTTTCTCTGTTTGGAGGCTTCGTAAGCCGAATCCATAATTCTGTTTACCATGTAGCCATCTTTGAAGTCCTCTCGCGGAGCTTGGCCTTTGGAGACGCATTCTAGAAAGTGTTGTAGTTCTGGAAGGTAGCCAAAGGTTTCGTGCTCTCTCCAAGTTGGGAATAGCCACCCCTTTCCTACGTCAGCCTTCTCTACGATGTACCCAGAACCTTTCTCCGCTGCCGTGAAGAGCTTAATGCCGGTTTCTCGAGTGACGTCGATGAAGATTGCTCCGTCGCTGCCGTAAATTTCAAGTCGAACGTCAAACCCGCCTTTAGCCGACCAACTGTTCTCACACTGTCCGAGAAGTCCTTCCTTGAACTTCAAGAGAACAAGGCTGTTGTCTTCTCCCTTGATATCATGAACTAGCGTCGCTGTCCAACTTGCGATCTCAACAATAGTTTTCTTGTCGGCAAGGTATCGCACGGCTTCAATTGTATGGCAACCCATATCCGACAAAACTCCGCCGCCGGCGATATTGGGATCCCAGAACCATTTGCTGTGGGGTCCCGAATGAGCTTCCCTAGCTCTGATCCAAGTCAGCTTGCCGACTGCTCCGCTTCTGATGAAATCGAAAGCTCGAGCCATTTGAGGCATGAAGACCTGGTTCTCTGCGTAGAAATTGAGAACCCCGTACCTCTGCACAGCGTCCAGCGCTTTCTTGGCTTCCGTCCCATTGTAGGCGAGGGGCTTTTCACAGATAACGTGCTTATGGTTTTCAGCCGCAGTTATGATTGCTTGCAGGTGGAGATTGTTCGGAATTCCAATGTCAACAACATCGACATCAGGATCTCTACATATCTTCTCGACGGCGTCATCACCATGATACACTTTGTCTATATTCCATCGCTTCGCGAATTCGACGGTGTTTTCTATCCCAGCGACCGCAACGACGTTTGCGAGTTTCAGTTCGGAGTACGAGGGCATGTGAAACGTATTCTGTACGAAGCCCGTTCCGATAATGCCTACGCCCACCCTTTGAACCATAAGACGCCACAATGTTCAGGCGCGGTTCATGAGCTTAAAAGATTAGACCCTCAAACCCCAGAATGCTATCGTAACTCAGCCCTTAGAAAACGTAGAAGCATCGTTTACTCCGTAAATGAACAATAGCTTCGTTTGAGGGTGCCAAGTTGGGAAAATATCTTCTGGGGCTCAATAATGGTTGGGTTGTGAAGAGATTCGCCGAACCGGAAGCTTGGGCGGAGATCGCGGCAACAAAACTAGACATTAACCTCATACAATTCTCATTCGACCTGCTCGACCCTATGATCGACGAAGAGGCATTGAACGAGATGATTCCCAGGACACTCGACGCATGCAAGAGGTACGGAATAGTCTTGCAAAGTTGCTTCACGGGCGGCATCGCTTACGGCAATAACCTACTACTGCACCCGTCCCAAGAAATGAGAAAGTGTGCCTTCGATTGGTACTCGAGAGCAATCAAGATCAGCGGTAGACTTCGAGTGGATGACGTCGGCGGCCACATGGGAGCACTCAGCGCGAAAGATTACAAGAACACCGAGCGACGCCAGTCGCTTCTATCAGAACAACTTGAGACTGTCACGGCTTTGTCTCAGACATGCAAGAAAGTTGGCCTTAAGACACTACTGTGGGAAATAATGCCCGTACCCAGGGAGCCTCCATCGACGATTTCTGAAGCACGAGACATATTGAAACAGTTGAGGAACACAGCGGTCCCGGTCAAGTTATGCATCGATGTAGGCCACACGTGCAATCCGCATTCGCAAAGTTTGAGCGACAGAGACCCGTACGCTTGGCTTAGCGAGTTAGGCTCAGAATCCCCATGCGTCCATGTTCAGCAAACAGATGGGAAGGCGGATCGCCACTGGCCGTTCACGAAGAAATTCAACAAGATGGGGATAATTGACGGAGGAAAAGTCTTGGCTGCGCTTGAAGCGAGCGGAGCCGCCCAGACGTACATCTATCCCGAAACATTTCCAGCCTTCGAGCAGGGCGATGATCAAGTGGTCGAAGACATGCGCGAAACGGTGCGCTACTGGAAAGAATATCTCTGAGCTGCAACCAGCCTGACGCATTCGCAAAATGGGGTGGCTCCAAATGGAGTGGCTGCAATCCGTTTCCATCTTTACAAACCTCAATTCCTAGCGAACATTCTTTGAATTCGCTTAGTCTGCACATCGAAGAGTACACCATCCAAGCGACTCATGGGCGAGTCACGCCCTGCTTCGAACGCGACTCACGGGTGAGTCGCGTCTTGTGAACATGACTCATCGGTGAGTCGCGTGGTTAACCGGTAGAGTCGTGCGTAGCCACTCAGACCGAAGATTAAGATCCGCGAAAGCAAGCTCTTTTCATTGTAGTAACGTAGCGCTCCTCCGCCGGGGGACCCCTGCATTTGTGGCCACATTTTAGCACCCTTCAGAACACCCAGAAGTCGCCGTACTTCCGCTTGGGCTTGGGGTAGACTCTTGGGTGAGCCGCGTTCTCCCTACGCTACTCATCGGTGAACTGCTTTGCATGTAGATGTGTTCACGGGCGATTACCTTGCTGTTTGAGGTGTTCGCCGGCGAGTCGTGGGCGAGTACATTGGCCGCCAGCCTGTTCAACCCTACCTTTCTGGTTTCGTCATAGTTTCAATCGTTCTGCCACCATGTCATCGAATACAATTGTGTATAGTCACGTAAACCGAACATGAAAACCTGCAAAAGTCGCTTGAACGTGGATCCTGATTTCTAGCGAGCCGTTTCGACTCGTTTCAAGACTCGAAGCGCGGTCAAAGTGATCCACTTGCTCGGTTTCCCTGCCGGCTCTAATGCGAAGGGTTTTACTTTCTTTCGAAGAGTGTAGTGGGCTCCTTGGGCGATATCCGGATGGGTTTTTTCAAGGAGCCATGTTCCGTCTTTCTGCCGTTTCTTCTTTAGTATGTCAAGAGCGGGTCGAAGTCGTCTGTCTTTTCCGTAGCCAAGTCTTGCGATAACATCGAGCCCGACGAGGATGTCGTAGTAGTAATGATTCGGGTAGTGTAACCGAAACCAGGGAGCATATTTCTTACTTCCTTCAACGAACAGTTTTCTTTCGAGGTAGAACTCGGCTCCTCTCTCGATCGACTTAGCGATCTTTCTTGTTCGCTTTGATTTTGGAAGGGCTGCGTAAGCCGCAAGAGCTTCCCAGCCATCTAGGGTTCCTTTTGAAGATTCGAAGCAGTGCCAGCCTCCATCCTCCTTCTGATCCTCAACGAGCCTATCGAACAGTTTTCTCACCCTGAAGTCATCCGCGAATCCGAAACGAGTTAGCATCCTGGCGGTGTTTCCCACGATGCATACCTCGTCGTTGAACACGTTCTCTCCCGATGGTAAGAAAAGCCATTGCTTGAAGAATAGGTCCGCGGCCTTTCTGACACGCTTATCTTCCTTGGTCAAGCCCAGATCGGAGAGGACCAGGCACCTCCAATTGGTCGCGGTGTATTTTGGCCCGTAAAGCGATCGCGCAGACTCCCAGTACCCTTCCCTCTTTTGTGTACGTAGGATATCGACAGCCCAGCCTCTCTTCGAGATCTTAGAATATGCTTCTGCAACTTCTGGGTCGTCTCGTCTACGACCTAAGAGTTCGGTTAGAGTGAAGTAACGAACCGCCGGCTGATTCGCCTCTAGAAGCCAGTCCATAACGTTCTGACGTTTCATAGTTTGCAATTTGTTCGATTAGGAGTTGGCATGCGGACTAAAAAGAATATGAGGTGTGAGCGAACCATTTCAGGGGTGAAGGGAATGGCCGCCTATGCAAGTGGGCTCCTTTTTTAGGACAAACCGATACCCACTCGCTCTTCTAATAATCTCGATTGGCGTGTACACATTCTTCTCGCTACACAATGGGCTCAATGTCTCCTCCTACTACACCGGTGACGAGCCGCATTATGTCGTGATAATCAAGGCCTTAGCACAGGGACATCTGTACGTGGAAGAAGTCTACAGAGATCCACGGCCTGAATGGACGGTCTGGCCGTATTCTTGGCATGCGGTAAAAGGGCCCGACGGCCATTTCTATTCAACCCACGGCGTAGGCCTCCCGCTCCTTGCCGCCCTATTTTACATCCTTGCGGATTCACTTGGGCTAATTCTCTTCATTCCACTGATCACAAGTCTGCTGAATTTGTCTCAGTATTTTGCGTGCAGGAAAATAACTGGGGATGATTTCGTTTCTTTCGCTACGGCGTTGGTGATGGGATTCGCGACTCTCATACTCTCTTACTCGAATCAGCTCTATCCAGAGCTTCTGATGGCTCTTCTGCTCTTAGTCTCGCTTAACTTGGTTTTGAGGTATGGCTTTTCGGATAATGTGCAATTGGCAATGGGGCTACTCATTGGGTACGGTTTCCTCATGAAACCGTCATACGTCGCAATAATCGCGGGTTTCGGATTGACGCTGGGAATAATTTGTATCAGAAGGAAACAGATCAATTTCAGTTTGTTTCTTGTGGGCGTGATGGTTTGGTTTGCTATTTTCTGCATTTACAATACCATCGCGTTCGGTGGTCCATTAGCTGTTCCTCTGGCCTCCGGGGAGTCAGCGTACCCGCAAATCCAGACGAGTAATGCGGTGTTCGCGGCCACTGGGCTCATATTCGACCGTTACCGCGGCCTCTTGCCTTACTCTCCTCCCCTCCTGCTCTCCCTCTTTGGGTTGCGCCCCCTTCTCAAAGAGAGATCTGACATCTTCGCCTTAGCCGCAGGCGCGTTCCTAACGGAATATATTGGGTCATCCCTGTTCACGCATTGGTGGGCCGGCTTCAGCCTCCCCGCCAGATATCTCATCTCAGTCTTGCCCCTGTTCAGTCTGCCCCTATCATTGGCGTTGAGGAACAATCTGCATAGACTCTGGTTCAAAATTGTTGCAAGTTGCACAATTTTTCTCGGCCTATGCCTGAATCTGGTGATGTCTTGGTCAAGAGACATCGGTTTGAACGTGAACAACGCCAAGTCCGAGATGCTCTCGATCGCTTACCTAGGCTTAGACCGCCTTTTCCCAGTTGTATTGAACTCGCAGGACCTCGTGGCCATTTCATTTTCCCAGCTTCTACTGTGGTTGAGCGGTCTCTTCGTGGTCGTATTGTTCGCCGTCTTCCTGGCAAGTGTTAAGGGGTCAAGAATCAGGAAATCGAGACCCTAGCGACTTTTTTGCATGGCAAACTTGCTTCTCTGGCATCGTATCGAGTTGAACTTCCGAAGGAGGGTGGAGTCCACCCTGTCGCGTACCCACTCTGCTATGTGGCGGAAAACGGGAATCTGGGTGGCTGGACGGTTCTGTCTTGGGCCGTCAGGGCGTGGAGGGGTTTGGTTTGGGGTGTTTGGTGGAATTTTTGATTTTTGATTTTTTCAGCGATAAGCCGGCGAACTAGTTTTCTTGTCGTCGTGTCGTGCGACATCGCGTAAGCATTCAAGAAGGCATAACTGGAAGGTTACGGTCGGGCTTCCGTGATCGCGTCTTTGAGGATACTTCTGTGGCATCTGTTGGGGTCACGGCATCCGCACAGAAGCGTGATCTTTTCCGTCTTTGCTCGTTGAGCCAACTGGCGTATGAGTTGCTGCTTGTTCTGATCTTTTAGCTCTGCGAGGTAACGTTTCCTGAACTGCGACCACGCCATTTTGCCGTCTTTCCAGGCCTTGATAAGCTCTTTGCTCGTTCCAAGTTCCCTGTACCATGCATCGATCTTTTCCTTCTTCACTCCTCGAGGCCAATACTGCATGACAAGAACTCGGAAACCATCGTCCTTCGACTTCGGATCATAGATGGACTTATCCACACAGACTACCACCTAAACTCACCATAGCCACAAAGAGAATTGCCGACGGTGAATAGTCACGATGGAAAAGATAAAACACGTGATCGATTCTGGCAGCCCAGTCTCCCCAAAATTCCGGTTATACCATTGCTGACCAATTATTTTTGGTGATCTCGTTGTAAGTCTGAAGATGTTCGCAGCCGACTAGTTTTCTCACATTCTGACTCGTGCAAAACCGAAGACACTTTCAATTGCTCCCAACAAGCAATTTCTGTGTCAGTTTCGAATTGGTCGAGGGACTGGGACGGTTGAGCGTATGGTCAGAATTGCTGTGGACATAGGAGGGACCTTCACCGACCTTGTCGGAATGGACAACGAGGGTTCCAAGCTCTTTGTTCTGAAAGTCAAGAGTACGCCGACAGCCCCCGAAGTCGCCTTTGTTGAATCTATTATCCGCCTGATGTCCGAGAATCAGTTGCTCCCATCCGAGATCGACAATATTGTTCACGTCGGAACTATTGGGTCAAATCTCTTTCTGGGACAGCTGGGAATCAAGATGCCAAAAACAGCGTTAGTTACTACTCGAGGGTTCAGGGATGTTTTGGAGATCGGCCGCCAAAACAGACCCGAGCTCTACAATGTTTTCTTTAAGCGTCCAACACCACTTGTTGCACGAAAACTGAGGTTCGAAATCAGCGAAAGAACAAACTCGACCGGCGACGTCATACGAGAGGTAGATGACTGGGAACTCAAACCTCTTGCAAAGCGACTGAGAGACGCTCATATCGAGTCGGTGGCAATATGCTTTCTCAACAGCTATCTGAATTCCGATAATGAGAAGAAAGTGAAACGCGCGCTTAGTGAGTCGGCCGATTTCGTTTTCGCTTCCTTTGAAATTGATCCCGAGCATCGAGAGTTTGAACGAACGAGTACGACGGTCGTGAACGCCGTCCTAGCCCCAGTGGTTTCTCAGTACCTGAGTTGTGCTTTAAGCAGGTTGAAGGACATCGCGATAACTGCGCCCGTTCAGCTGCTCTCGTCTTCCGGAGGCCTAGTAGACTTAGACTCAGCTAGAGCTAGGCCGATTATTGCCGTTGAATCCGGGCCGGCAGCAGGCGTGGTGGGAGCGGCAGAAGTTGCAAAGATGCTCGGCAGAAACAGGCTACTGAGCCTCGATATGGGGGGAACGACGGCAAAGGCCGGATGCATCGTTGATTACGTTCCGTTAATCGTTCCCGAAATAGAAGTTGGCGGCCGAGCTCACTCGGGAAGAGTCGTCAGGGGAACTGGATATCCTGTGCGATACCCATCGGTAGATCTTGCGGAGGTGAGCGCGGGTGGGGGGACCATCATATGGGCCGACGAAATCGGCACGCTGAGAGTTGGACCGATTAGCGCAGGAGCCGCTCCAGGTCCGGCCTGTTACGCTTCCGGAGGAGAGGCACCAACAATAACTGACGCCAATTTGATCTTAGGCAGATTAGGCTCGACGCTACTCGGAAGAGAAATGCCGCTTGACGTCAACCTTGCGACACGATCAATGAAGGAAGTTGCGACGAAGGTAGGCATGGGCTTAACCGAGGCAGCCGCGGCTTCCATTCGCCTCGTAAATCTTCACATGGCAAGAGCACTTGACATAGTTAGCCTCGAACGCGGCCAGGATCCCCGAGAGTTTTCGTTGATGGCTTTCGGAGGGGCAGGTCCGATGCATGCCGCGGAACTCGCGGACCAGGTTGGAATTGACACGGTAATTGTTCCCCTTCATCCGGGATTGTTTTCCGCGTTGGGGATGATGATGACCGATATGAAATATCATTACGTGAAAGGTGTCCTCAGGTTATTGGACGAGTTGCCGGACAATTTCTTCAAAGAGGCATGGAACTTGATGCTTCAAGAAGCGGTTTCTACCGCGAAACGACAATCTGATCAACTTAACGCAGAAACAATATTCGTCAGAAGCGTTGATGCTCGATACTTGGGACAAGGGTTCGAGCTTGAGGTGCAACTATCAGGCGATTTCAATCGTGAAAGCCTGCGGGAGTCGTTTGAACGGAAACACGAGGCGGTCTACGGCTATCGCCATATCGGAGAGCCTATAGAAATCACCGCCGTTCGGCTAACTATGATAATTCCCGTCGCAAGACCGAGTTTGAAGCTCACGGTCGGAGCTCCTCGTGAAATCGAAGAGGCTCATCGAAAAGTGTGGTTCAATGACAGATGGTGTGAGGGGACGGCGTTATGGCGTGATAATGTACTCGGGTCGCAGCCATTGTATGGCCCCTTGATAATCGAAGAGTATGATTCGACCACTGTTGTGCCGCCGGGTTGGAACTGCCGTAGGGACGAAAATAACTGCTTGAGCCTGAAGCGACAGATATGACAGTCGACAAGCTCACCATCGAGGTTACGAAGCATACTCTCGCTTACATCTCCGAGGAGATGGGGGTCGCATTAAGGAGGTCGTCTTATTCACCGAATATCAGAGAACGAGCCGACCACAGCTGCGCCGTGCTTGATAATCTCGGACGAACCATCGGCCAAGCCGAACATATTCCAGTTCACATAGGCTCGCTGCCACTTGGCCTGAGAAACACTCTGGAATACCTCGATGGCAAAGGCATTGAACCTCAGGAAGGGGAGATGTATTTTCTAAACGACCCGTACATTGCTGGGACGCATCTAAACGACGTAACCGTTTTGCGACCGGTGTTCGTCAAGAGGCGATTAGTCGGGTACGCCGCGAACAAAGCGCATCACGTCGATGTCGGTGGAGTCTCCCCCGCAAGCATCGGAATCGAGGCTCTCACCCTCACTCAGGAGGGAGT
>Ga0187771_10002859_pt1 | contig 11986 bp, 10 predicted proteins | sample 0116_SJ02_MP15_1_FD_133139 | JGI IMG/M metagenome (GOLD analysis project Ga0187771, IMG submission 133139) | Tropical peat soil microbial communities from peatlands in Department of Meta, Colombia - 0116_SJ02_MP15_10_MG | ecosystem: Environmental > Terrestrial > Soil > Wetlands > Peat | place... | reverse complement strand
TGGCCTTGTCAATGAGATCAATGGTTGTTCCGAGAGGACAGGACCATGCGCAGAAAGCCCGTCCAAGGAACAGGGTTACACCGATGAATAGAGCAACGCCGACTAGAAGCGTCACACTTAACCCAGAAAGCGCCGTGCCAACCGCTCCTCGGGCTAGGATGAGCTGAAACACTCCTAAAGGTTCGGATACCGTGAAGCCCCGACCAAGTATCGCCGTGCAGACGATGCCAGTTACCAGAAAGAGCCAAACGGCTAAGAATGCGATCTGGCTGATCCATCGGATCGCTCGTATCTTTGCCTTCAATTCCGTAGGTCGATTTAGGTTTCGCATATCAATCATTCATCGAGGTATGGATCTTTTTTCACCGTCTGGCACGAGCGTCAGAGCTTTTGGTTGACCTGGGCATGCGTAGACGCATCTTCCGCAACCAACGCAGAGGTCCGAATGGAAGACTGGGTGCGCTTCATCCGTTAATGAGATGGCACCTCGAACTGGGCAGACCTCATAACAGACTAGGCATGATCCTCCGCTCCAGGCAATGCATCTAACTGTAGTGATGATCGCTGATCCTGTCTTGAGGCTGTCTTGATCTACTCTCTGAATTGCTCCTGTCGGACAGACCCGTTCACATAATGCGTCTTCCTCGCATCTTCCTTGGATTCTCTCGCAGGCTCCTCTAAGCGCATCAATCCTTGGCGTGCCAAGCTCTTTGAACCCATCACTTAGAGTTGCTAGAACAATAGTGCCAGTTGGGCATTTCTGGGCACACGCCCCACACTTGATACAGACTTCAATGAAGGCTTCTTCAACAATCGATCCCGGCGGTCGAACGAGTCTCTTTCCCTCGAACTGCAAGGAGAGGATCTTGTAGAGTGAGATCACAAACAGACTAACGCCTGCAAGTTGTAGGAATTGGCGCCGTTCCAAGTCAGCTATCAAGTCCGGGGCATAGGAGTGATCTCTCTAGCTCACACTCAGCCTCAACACTTCAATTTTGGATGGATCAGAAACGCCGACGCCTAACTGGGCTGCGTTCTGGATGTGACTTACGTTGCTTGCAGCAACCCGTGCGTCCGCGACGCCTTCGGCTAGGAAGAGTTCTTGAGCAGCGACAATGTCAGCTGCAACTGGGTCTGTTGACGCGAAAACCTCGTTTAGGTCAACCATAATGCCTCCTGTTGGGCCACGTCCTGTCATTGCTTTTGTTGCGTCGATGATGACCAGCCTAGGGCGTAGAGCCATGTTAAGGTCCGCTATGCATTGACTTAGATTGCCCTGATGGAATCTGGCTTTCTCGCTGTCAGGGAGCGTCCCCATCATATTCTTCAAAGAGATGGTTACAGTTGTCTCCGCATGCCGTTTCAATCTAGGCACGCTAACAATGAATGAGTCACGGGCCATCCTGAAGACATTCACAGACTTAAGGGCCAAGCCGTTAGGAACTTCAATACTAGCAACCGCATCCTTTCTTAGATCCATCACTTCCGCCCCCGCTGCCTCAGCTAGGTTCCTGGTGCCGCTCACCTGTAACGCCTGGTCAACGTCAATACCTCGAAGCGCACTCTCTCCAACAACAATTTTGCTTGGTCGCGCTTGCTTCAGCGCCCCGATTACAGCAGCGGTTATTCGTGGATCAGTTGTGGCGTCCTTCTCGTAGAAACCGACATTCGGCTTGACAAGGATACTCGCCCCTGTTGGAAGCAGTCTTTCAACGCCGCCCAGCGCTTCAAGAGCCTTGTCAATGAGGACCTGCGGATCGACGGTTGCAGAGCCCTTCACTACGACCACGCGTACACGATCCTGTTGGGAGGAAACGGCACCGCTGCCAGGCGCGGTATTGGTGAAATTACGCGTAGCAACAGTTGCCAACGTACTCTTTTCTGGTCGAGCGTTCTTTGGTAGAATCGAGTCAAGAGATATTATTCCTGCAATTGCTGCTGCAACTCCTGCGAGGAGCCCAAGGAATATTCTGCGATTAATGGGCGTCTTGGATGACTCATGCTTGCGCTTGGAGTTCTCCACTCAACAAAACCTCTGCCATCAACTAGTGGGCTTACTGTTCCCATTCGTTGCGTCGGTAATATTGGCACCGCACGACTTTCATCAAAGGCGGACGGCCCCTGTTCATTTGCGCCCTGCAGGCATGCGCACGGATTAACCGGCTAAGACAATCTATAAGGCATCTTTCAAACTCACACACATGAAAATGCAGTCTAAAATCAAATTACACATTAGACAAGCCTTATGGGGTACTCGTCTCCACCTAGCAGACGGTGTAGTCTTTGACAATCAAGGTTCTCAAACTAGAGGAAGCCCAACTGAAAGAAGTCCTCGGTGGACCAATTAAAGTCATGTTCACTCCTGATACTGGCACAAAGCATCTGCGCTTCTCGGTCGGATACTTCGACCCCGGCCAAGGACTAGACCTACACATCCATCCTGAATCGGAAGAAGTCTACTACATCATAGAGGGAAAAGGCACTGTATACTCAGGCGAAGAAAAGAGGGCGACTCAGGTAGATCGAAATACTGCCGTCTATATTCCTCCGTGCACTATACACGGAATCCGAAACACAAGCAGTAGCGGCAAGCTCATAGTGGGGTTCATGGTGGCTCCCGGAAAAGAACCATCACAAAAAGTCACGGCCTAGTACCAAGCTTCCATCGATATAGGCCTGTTAATGCTAAAAGAGCCTACGAGAATTGCACACTACATGGTAAATGCAGTTCTGTCGCAGGTCTCAAGACTTAATACTTTACAACTGCGATGATTTCAATCCGAGTCCCAAGTCATAGGCTTGCTTCATAGCTTGCGGATTCTGCTTCACGTCCACTTTACCAACGCATTCAAAAGCAAAGTCACATCCATGCTCGGTTGCAGTCAAGACTTCCATTCCCACGTCTATTTTGAACGGGTTCAGCAACATGGAAACACCCATCGCGCGTGCTATAGCCAGTCTCTTCTCGATGTCGACCGCGATAACCATGTTTGCTCCTGCAATTCTGGATGCCATTACCACGCAAAGCCCAACTGTCCCGCATCCGAAGACCACAACGTTATCCCCCTCTGTAACAGGCGCGGTGTTGAATACACTACCAAGACCAGTCTTAACGAGTATGCAATGAGCTGGCAGATTAACCAACTCCAGTTTCTCTATCTCGCAATGTTGGCCAGGACTATTGAGAACTGCAGCATGCGATAACGCTGAAAGTCACCATGAAGTCATTGATGCACGCAGACACATAAAATGGCAGTCCAATTCCCGATGCACGCATCATGAGCCCCACACACATCACCGGCCAACCTGACGGTTCAACGCCCGATTGAGATATATCCAAACGCTCCCTCTAAATTGCTAGTATTCGGGGACTAAGGAAATGGCTTCTTCCTTGTTACGGGCGTTCGTCAGCAAGGTGGAGTATGAGATTGAAATGGTGAGCCAGCTAACAGCAACTTTCGTGGCCGGGATAGACTACGGGATCATTGAAGCCAAGTGGATACCTACAGGAAGCCTCGGCCTGCCTCTTCTTGGACGCTTTAGCTACTATCACGTTGCCCTATTAGTGCTGATGCTGGTCGTAAGCACTGCACTAGCGTGGTCTCACCTACAGTGGCTCTGGGAGGACATGAGGCAGCGATTCAAGTATGTGCTCCTTGTTTGCGCATCAGCCCTACCTCTTTCAGTTCTAGTAGAAGACATTACGTGGTTTATTGCAAAGGGGCAACCCATTCACTACAACGAATGGACAATGATCAGACCAGGTTGGGGAATTAACGTTGGTTTCACATGGATTCCGTTCTGGTATATCGGAGTGATCTGTCTAAGCCTAATCTTGCTCTTCTTCGCCAACAGATCCGCAGAACTAGGATACAAGAAATCTCAGAAGGGACCCTCTTCGGGTTCAATCTCAGGATCAGCCTAACAGTTTTCGTTTGATTATGTTTGTAATGAAAGGAGTCACTTCTGTGGAAATTATCCAAACAGGCCGACTGACGCTAAGAGATCTTGAAGAAACTGATTGGGAGGCCGTTCACAGTTACGCTTCTGATCCTGAAGTCGTCCGCTACATGAATTGGGGACCAAACACGGAAGATGAAACTAAGAAATACGTTCAGCGATCGATTGTAAGTGGGAGAGAACAGCCACGAAAAGACTATGAACTCGCCATCGTTCTCAAGAAAGATGAGAAACTAATCGGCAGTTGTGGAATCCATGTATCAGACCCGGACAATCAAGAGGGCTGGATTGGTTACTGTTTTAACAGCAAATTCTGGAGACAAGGATACGCGACCGAGACAGCGAGAGCACTACTCAGATTTGGCTTTAGCCAGCTAAACCTGCACAGGGTCTTTGCCCTTTGCGATCCAGAGAATGCTGCGTCGGCCCATGTTCTAGAGAAAGCTGGCATGCAACAGGAAGGGCACCTTCGAGAGCGCAAGTTGAGAAGAGGAAAATGGCACGACGAACTGCTGTACGCCGCCATTGACCACAAGTAAACGCAAAACTCAAGCAGTTGCGATCCTTATTGCTGGTAGTGGCTGGGTGCGCTTGCGTTGGCTTGGTACTGCCCTCGATGCAAGACCAATTTCACGGAATACCAGCCGATGTGCCCTTACTGCAACATTGGCCTGAAGAAATCTAAAAGAATCCTCGAATGAAAAGATTGGGAAGAGACCTGAAGATATTCACTGAGTTCATTGCGAAAGCGTTAGTCCTAGCAGGATACCTACTAGCAGTCGGTCGCTACGTAGTTGTATGAATGGAGCGTCTCTGAACCCTGCAGGTTAGACTTAAAATTCTTGCCTTACTCATCGTGACCGTAGTCGTGTTTGGAGTTGTGGGATGGCAACAATTCATTCCATAAAGTCTTCTGCTTTCTGGGGTTCTGGTGGAAGGCCTTTCCGTTTCCGGATGTCGGTTATGACTTGACCTACTAGGGACTGAGGGACTGGAGCCCAATGAGAAAATTCCAATCCCCAGAACGCACGCCCCTGAGAAGCGCTACGCATGACCTCTGAAAGGTCAAACGTTTCAGAGGTTGGAAGTTCTCCGACAACGTAGACCAAGTGTCCGCGTTGATCAACGGAGACTATCTTACCTCGCTTCTGGGAGATTACGCTTGTGGCAGCTCCAAGTAGTTCTGGAGGCACCTTTACTGTTATTCTCTGCACTGGTTCCATCAGAATCGGGTCTGCGCTTAGGAAAGCGACAAAGAAGGCTCTTCGGCTCATTGGCATTATCTGTGCTGGTCCACGATGTACGGGGTCTTCGTGAAGTGAAATGTCGGTAATCTTCACCTTGATACCGCGAATCTGCTCGTAGGCCAGTGGCCCTTCTTTCAGGCCCCACCTGTAACCGGCGATGACCATCTCTTTTACTTCTTGAAGGAATTGAGCGCCCTTTGTCACTTCAACGAGCATGCTTCCGCCTTCATCCACGCTCCATACGCCGCGCGCTTCATCCGGAGGCCAGGCTTCATCTCTTAGTATCTTGGCTATATCATGGCGGTCTTGGTATTCGCCAATCTTTCCTTCCTTGATCATCGTGACAATCTTTTCTGGGAGGGGCTCGAGTGTCATGTAGATCTTGTTATGCTTGTTCGGTGATCTGCCTTCCACTGGTCCGGCAGTCCCTCGAATACTCTCACGGTAAATCACGATCGGTTTGGAGGTTACGATCTCGAGGCCGGTCTTAGTTATCAGGGTAGTTGCGATCTCCAAATGCAAAGTGCCCATTCCAGCGATTAGGTATTCACCGGTTTCTTCATTGATTTTTGTGACAAGGTTAGGGTCTTCTATGCTGAGTTTCCTGAGCAGATCTACGAGCTTCGGGAGATCCCGACTGAATTTGGGCTCAACAGCCATAGTAACAACAGGTTCAGTTACATAATGCACCGCTTCGAAAGGTGCGATGTCCTTTATCGTGGAAAGAGTTTCACCCGCTCTTGCTGCATCGAATCCTAGTAGGGCTGGGATGTTTCCTGCGCTTATAGTTCCGACGATCTCACGATATGGTCCCATGAAGATGCAGACTTGCTGAGCTCTCTGATCCACTCGTGCGCCGAGAAGGTGGAAGGTCGATCCTTCAGTTATGGTTCCTGAAAATAGTCTCCCGCTGGCCACAACCCCTGCTTGTGGGTCTACAACAATGTTGGTAATTGCCATGACCACAGGCCCATCATCGTCACAGCTCATCATTGCTTGACCGACTTCGCTATTGATGTCTCCTTTCCAGACCCTGGGAATGCGGTATTTCTGTGCCACATGTGGAGGGGGCATGGATTCGACGGACATGTTCAGTATGGCTTCGTGAAGCGGGGCCCGCTTTGATAGGTCAGTCACAGTGTCCTTAGTGTACGCGTCCACAACATCAGAGAACTTCACTCCTTTCTCTTTCGCTATCTCGGCGTTGAAACCCCATCGATCTTTAGCCGAGCCCATGGCGACCGTATTCGCGGCGAAGCTCACTCGCCATTTTTCGCGATATTCAGGCTCAGCGTACAGGTCGACCAATCGGTTGAATTCTGTGATGATCCTCCCTATCCGTTCCTGAATTTGCTCAGAATTGAGTCTAAGCTCTTTGATCAAGCGGTCAATCTTGTTGATGTAAAGCACGGGGCGAACTCGTTCCTCAAGCGCCTGCCGTGTAACCGTTTCAGTCTGAACCATAATCTCCTCAACGGAGTCCACAACCACGACCGCTCCATCGGTCGCTCTGAGTGACCGCGTCACTCTACCCGAGAAATCAACGTGACCCGGTGTATCAATCAAATTGATGACGTAGGGTGTTCCCGCTCTTTCATGAAGCAAACTCACGTTAGCTGCTTTAATAGTCATCTGGCGTTTCTGTTCTTCCTCCATATAATCCAGTGCTAACGCTGTCCCGGCCATGTTAGGCGACAGAAGACCAGCGGCTGCAAGGAGGGAATCGCTCATCGTCGTTTTGCCATGATCGACGTGGGCGATTATGCCCATATCTTCCGGACGTAGTATCTAGGCTACGTCATTCGGATTTGATCCTTGTTCGCAATGATCTTCTGTATCTCTACTGTAGACTTGTAACGGGGCATCTTTTTTCAACTCTGCTCCGAAATCGCGAAGGCAACATTGCTTAATGTGATTTATAGGTTGCTCTTGGTTTCAGCTGGACTTTGAACTCGCATCTAGCCAAGTTTTGGGCCATTCAAAGCTTGGTAGAGGGTTGAATCAACCAACTTCTACAGGTTCAGTATGTATTTCCAAGGTTGATTAAGTCGACTCTTTGATACACTTCCCGCCGGTAGTGTCGGGGTATTGTAGATGGGTTGTAACCTCTCTCCAATCCTGGTGAAGCGGCAATTGGCCTTGGATGATCTGAGAGGGCTAACCCTTGCCGTGGACGCCAACAACATGCTCTATCAGTTCCTAGCTCTGATCCGCATGCGCGACGGACGCCCTTTCACTGATTCTAAAGGATACACCACATCTCACTTAGTCGGCCTTCTCCTGAGAACAACCCGTCTAATGGCCGATTACGCTATTCGACCCGTCTTTGTCTTTGACGGAAAACCTCCGGAACTGAAAATGCGGACGCTGGAAGAAAGGCGCCGGTACAGGGAAAAAGCGCGGAGGGCTTGGGAAAGCGCAGTAAGTCGCGGTGACTATTCCACCGCGTGGTCTAAAGCGGTAGCGATGAACTCTCTGACTAACATCATGAAGGATGACGCGAAGAAAGTGTTGAGATTGATTGGCGTGCCCTATGTTCAGGCGCCGCAGGAAGGTGAGGCGCAGGCGGCATTTATGGCTATTCGAGGAGATGTTTGGGCCGCAAACAGTCGGGATTACGATTCGGTCTTGTTCGGAGCGCCTCGTTTAGTTCGATACATCACTATTTCCGGCCAAGAGTTTCTACCCAGCAAGGGTACCTCCCGTCCCCTCATTCCCGAACTTATTGATCTGAGGCAACTCCTGCTCTCACTCAAAATCACTCGGCAGCAACTCATAGACTTGGCAATTCTAGTTGGGACCGATTTCAATAGTGGAATTAAGGGCGTGGGCCCCAAGACAGCGTTGCGACTAATCAGAATGCATGACCGCCTTGAGCAATTGCCGGAAGATTATCATAGCCGTCTTCCAGACAATATCGACGAGTTGCGGCAGGCATTCCTTAAACCTCCGGTAACTCACAAATACGATCTGCGATTCAACGGACTGGACGAGCAAGGACTTCGGCAGTTTCTATGTGAAGAACGCAACTTCTCAGAAGATAGAGTTGATCTAGCCGTTCGGAGGATGAAAGAGTTCTACACACGAGAACGGTCTAGCTTGGAGTCTTGGCTAAGCGAGGACTAAGGTCTTGGCATTGGCACAGCAAACAACCTTCACGAAATTCGTTGAGGTATGCAAAGCCCTTGAATCAACCACCAAGCGGACCGAGAAGGTTGCTTATCTAGTAAGTTTCTTGAGAACCCTTTCGTCAGAGGAAATAGTCTCCGCGGTCTCCTTCCTAACCGGGCGACCGTTCCCGGAATCCGATGAACGCGTCCTTGATGTGGGAGGACAGACTCTGTGGAAACTGAATCGCATTAGTGGACAGACCACACTAATCCCGAAACCCGTAACGATTCTTGAAATTTACGATACCTTCGATAAGATTGCCAAAGCGACTGGTTCAGGTTCTAGGCAGCGAAAGGAGATGCTAGTTAACGCCTTGCTAAGTCGTCTTCCCATAGCTGACGCCGAATTCCTGATGCGCATCATATTTGGTGAAATGCGGATCGGAGCTGTGGACGGAGTCGTTGTAGATGCAATTGCAAGCGCAACTTCCATCAACGAAGACCTCGTGCGCCGAGCCTACATGCTGTTAGGGGATCTCACTCAAGTTGCGAGACTAGCGCTGACGTCGGGCCTGGAAGCCGTGAAGAACGTTCAGGTGACCGTCTTTGCGCCGATCAAACCGATGCTAGCTGAGATGGCGCATGATCTGCAGGAGGTTTTCGAAGAGCACAGAGGCGCCACCGCCTTTGAATTCAAATACGATGGCGCACGAATTCAAATCCATCGAAAAAGTGATCAAGTCAGAATCTTCAGCAGGAGACTGACCGACGTTACAGAAAGTCTGCCCGATATGGTCGAACTCGGCAGGCATCGAATCAATAGCACAGAGTTCCTCGTAGAAGGAGAAGCTGTCGCGATCGGTGAAGGTCAAAAGCCACTGCCGTTTCAGGATCTAATGCGGCGCTTCAGACGGCTCCACGACATCAACGTAATGAAAAAAGAGATTCCGTTAAAGCTGCACATATTCGACATAGTCTACTGGAACGGAAAAACGCTGATAGATACTCCGTACGAAGAACGATGGAATATTCTTCGGACCCTTGTTGGCCCAGATCTTATAGCAACTAGAATTGTGACTGGAGACCAACATGAAGCCGAGAGATTCATGAAAGCCGCAATTGAAGCAGGCCATGAAGGGTTAATGGCCAAGGAGCTAAGAAGCACCTACACGCCCGGAGTTCGCGGAAAGAAATGGTTCAAGATCAAACCTGCTGAGACACTAGATCTGGTAATCATTGCCGCGGACTGGGGATCCGGACGGAGACGAGGCTGGTTAAGCAACTATCACTTAGCTGTTAGAGATCAGGCCACAGGAGAATACCTAGTTGTGGGAAAGACCTTCAAGGGCCTGACCGATGATGAGTTCACTCAAATCACCAAGAGATTATTAGAACTGAAGACCGGAGAAACGGACTGGACAGTATTCGTGAAGCCGTCAATCATCGTTGAAGTAGCTCACAACGAAATTCAACGTAGTCCACACTATAAATCTGGGTTCGCTCTTCGTTTCGCACGGATCACTAGATTCCGCAGTGACAAGCAACCAGAAGACGCCGACACTTTGCAAAGGCTGCAGCAACTTTACGAGAAACAGTTTAGGTATAAGGCGTCAATCAACCCGTGACGGATTGACTGTCGTGATAGTAGCATCGCTCTTCAGTGGCGGAAAAGACAGCGCGTTCGCGTTGTGGTACGCCCAGATGCAGGGCTGGAATATTGAATCCTTGGTCACTGTCTTTCCGCTGTCAAGAGATTCTTGGATGTTCCATTATCCAGCGACCAGATGGACCAAACTCCAAGCGCAAGCGATTGGAATTCCACATAGGATAATCGAAACAAAAGGCGAGAAGGAAAGCGAACTGGAAGATTTGAGAAAGGGACTAGAGCAACTGAAGAAATCATTCGGTATTGAAGGGATAGTTTCAGGAGCAATTACAAGCGAATATCAGAGAACTAGGCTTGACAACCTATGTGAGAGCATAGGGTTGAGAAGCTTTGCTCCACTCTGGCATAAGAATCAGCAACAGCTCGTAAAGGAGCAGATAGAATCCGGTTTCGAAGCAATCATCACCAGTTGCAATGCATTAGGGTTAGATTCCAGATGGCTGGGAAGAAAACTCGGCGCGAAGGAGCTCGATGAGTTAGTGAAGCTTAACAAGCGTTATGGATTGAATGTGGCTTTGGAAGGCGGAGAGGCGGAAACCTTCGTTTTGCGTGCTCCCATATTCACGGGTAGACTTTCCGTTATACGGTCGACTCCACATTGGCATGGAGAATCAGGATATCTAGAATTAGAGGATGTTCGGTTCGAAAGAGCTAGTTAATCAACCACTAACGAGCCTTCTGGCAGCTTCGCCAGCTTTCGACATGACCTCACTTAGGTTCAGGGATTCGATTTGATGGTTTCGCATAAGCACCCTTCCATCAACGATCGTTGTATCGACATTGGCTGATGAAGCTGAGTAAACGAGATCTGAGATGACAGTGTTCTTCCCATGAATTGGGCTAAGGTTAGGAGCCGCAGTGTCAATCAAGATTACGTCCGCTTTTTTCCCAACCTCAATACTTCCCACCACACTATCCGCTCCCATGGCTCGGGCACCCTCTATCGTAGCCAAATCCAACACTTTCTGAGCATTCAGTATGGTGGGATCCCATCTGTGAGCTTTGTGAAGCAAGGCACAAACCTTCATGGTCTCGAACATATCCAAAGCGTTGTTTGATGCTGCACCATCAGTTCCAAGCCCTACAGCGATGCCGGCATCAAACATCTCCGGCAACGGTGTAACACCCCCGCTAGCCAGTTTCATATTCGAGACCGGGCAGTGCGCGACGCGGACACCTGCCCTTGCCAATAATCCTATCTCACTCTTAGTTATCCAGACGCAATGAGCAGCAAGCATGTTCTTGGAGAGCGCTCCTATCTTGTCCAAGTATTCAACTACCCGCATACCATGTTGCTTTTGAAAATCTGCTTGTTCGCGTCGCGTTTCAGCGACGTGAATATGGATGATCGTGGAATTGCTCTCTGCAAACTCTTTGGCCCAGAGCAAAGTTTCGGGCGAGCAAGTGTATGGGGCATGCGGCCCTAGCGCGAACTGTATTCTAGGGTTGTTAAGGGTGCGCAAATAGTTAGAAAATTCCTCGGACAACTGCTGTTCTTTCTTGGCTCTTGTCGAGTCGAAGAAGTCAATTAGGGCGTGGCAAAGAAATCCTCGAAGGCCGGATTCAGCGGCAGCCCTAGCTACTTCGCTCATATGGAAATACATGTCAACGAAACTTGTAGTCCCGGATCTTATCATCTCCGCGCATCCAAGCAAGGCTCCTACATAGCAGTCCGGGCCAGTCAGTTTCGCTTCAAGCGGCCAGATTTTCTTTCCCAACCAATCTTGAAGCTGCATATCATCTGCAAAACCCCGAAAGAGACACATCGAGAGGTGAGTGTGCGTATTGACAAGGCCCGGCAGTACGATCTTGCCTTTCCCGTCAATAACAAGGTCTGCAGAGTGCGTCTCGACTTCGCCGATCGACCGAATCGTGCCGTCCTCAATGAATACGGATGCGCCGCGAAGAACATCGCGTCCAGGATTTTGAGTGACGAGCCAATCACAGTTCTTAATCAGAAGCGTCGACAACGGCCAGTCGGTTATTGTCATGTCACACGTCTG
>Ga0187771_10002858_pt1 | contig 11987 bp, 7 predicted proteins | sample 0116_SJ02_MP15_1_FD_133139 | JGI IMG/M metagenome (GOLD analysis project Ga0187771, IMG submission 133139) | Tropical peat soil microbial communities from peatlands in Department of Meta, Colombia - 0116_SJ02_MP15_10_MG | ecosystem: Environmental > Terrestrial > Soil > Wetlands > Peat | place... | reverse complement strand
TCGGACATCACCTGGCAGTTCATGGCAATATCCGAACTGACCGATGCCAGGTCTTCGACCGCATTTACCACCGAGGCTGACTGCCCCACCGCCTGCTCGGCGCCCCTGGACATGTCGTCAGAGGTCCGGCGCAGGTCACCAGCTGCCTTGGTCAACCCTTCCGACGTAGATTGAATCGCGGAGATCATGGAACGCATATTCTGCTGCAGTTCGGCTATGGTCCTGATGATCAGGCTGATTTCATTGTTGCGCTTGGCGACGATATCCTGGGTCAGATCACCGCCGGCCATCCTCTGAAGGTAGGCGATAACCCTGTCGATTGAACTGCCTATCCCGATGATATTCAGCACGCCAAAGAAAAAGCCCAGTACGATAAAGACCCCCAGCGAGCCCCATCGCACCATTAAGGAGTTGGAGTTGGCCAGTACTGTCAGCACGACCATGCAGATACTGTAGCAGAAACAGAGCAGACCGATCCGCGTCTTGATGGAAAGCCGGAGATAAAGATCCTGAATCAGGTTCATGGGCGAATCTCTCTTTTGATGGGATTTTCGACATGATTACACATAATTCGAACAATATTCAATAACAAAATCAGCGTATTAAAACAAATTTATACAAAATCGTATACTGGATACGGCTGACGGACAGGGAAAGATGCCGTGACGACGAGATACAGGACCGCAAAGCTTATTTACGGACAAGCTCTTGATTCCCAGTCAAACCAGAACCTTGCGTATGGTTTTATCCAGGCTGTTCAAGCTGTAAGGTTTCATGACAAATTCCTTAACACCGATCTCCTTGGCTTTCTTCTCGTTAATCAACTCACTGAATCCGGTGCAAAGGATTATGGGAATATCCGGTCTCACGGCAAGCAATTCCCTGGCCAGTTCATTGCCGGTCAGTCCCGGCATGGTCATGTCCGTAATGACCAGGTCGAACTCTTGGGGGGAAGAGTTAAAGAGGTTCAGCGCCTCTCGGCTATTGGAGGTGACGGTGACCTTGTAACCGAGTGATTCGAGCAGTGTTTGACCCAGATCAGCCAGCATTGTTTCGTCATCCACGAACAGTATCCGTTCTCCTCCGCCGGCAGGCAGATCGTCCTTTGCAGACAGGTCCTCGATCTCACCCGTAAACTTCGGCAAGAAGATGTGAAATACGGTTCCCCGCCCCGGTTCGCTATACACGCTGATCGCCCCGCCATGGCTTTTGACGATTCCCTGTACCACCGCCAACCCCATCCCCGTTCCCTCCCCCACTTTCTTGGTGGTGAAATAGGGGTCGAAAACCCGCTCTTTGACGGAAGGTTCCATACCATGACCGGTGTCGCTGACCGTTAGCCGTACAAAGGAACCGGGCGTCAAATCGGGATAGTCTGCGCCCAATGATTCATCAACCTCGAAATCCGCCAGAAAAATACTGAACACCCCACCTGCGGTACGCATGGCATGCGCCGCATTGGTCCCCAGATTCATCAATACCTGATGGATCTGGGTCGGGTCCCCCAGCACCGTGTCGCCAGACGGAGATGTGCTGATGTGCTGGTTGATTTCAATCGTGGTAGGCATAATGGAGCGCAGCAATTTCAAGGCCTCCTCGATGATGGAGGCAATCTGTACCGGCTTCCGTTCCTGCTCGCCCTGGCGGCAGAAGGTAAGGATCCTGTTCACGAGGTCTCTGGCCCGGCAACTGGCCTTCTGCACCTGTTCCAGATCATGGCCAGGCATTTCTCCCCGCGAAATCCTGCGTTGCGCCATATCCGTAAAACCGATGATAGCCGTAAGAATATTGTTGAAGTCATGGGCAATTCCGCCGGCAAGCGTACCTATGGCTTCCATCTTCTGGGACTGGCGCAGTTGTTGTTCCAGCCTCAGTTCGTGAGTGACGTCCTGGAGAATGAACACGTAATTGATAATGACGCCTCTCAGGTCACGCACCGATGAGACCGTTGTTTTGGCCACGAAGACAGTCCCATCATGTTTTCTGGTGGCAATGCGTCCCGACCAGCTATGGTTCCGGACAATGATCCCGCGAATCTGGTCGTAATGTTCCGGATCGAGCATGTCCCACCTGAGAACCGTGGCCGACTGGCCGAGAACCGAGTCCCTGGCATAACCGCTCATTCGCTCGAAGGCCGGATTCACGTAGGTAATGATCCACTGGTTATCGGACATGAAGATGGCCTCGTCAGCCTGTTCGATAGCCGTCGCCAACCGCACGCGCTCTTCCTCGCCGTCGTAGAGGGCATTGATTGTCTGGGCCAGTTCCCTGGTCCGTTCCTCGACCCTTATTTCCAGTTGGTCCTTGGCTTCCTGGAGTTTTCTGGTCAGTTCCCTGTTGTGCAGATGCACGGTGATACGGGCCAACAATTCTTCCCGTTGGAACGGTTTGGTTATATAGTCGATAGCACCTGCTTCAAACCCCTTGATCTTGTTGCCCGTCTCGGCCAGGGCCGTCATGAAGATCACCGGGATATCTTTCGTACCGGACTGGGCTTTCAATTGGCGGCACGTGTCATAACCATTTATCCCGGGCATCATGACGTCGAGCAGGATCAGATCAGGCCGGGCATAGTCCGCTCGCTGGGCAGCGCTTTCACCATCCTCGGCCACGAGAATCGTGTAATTGAATTCCACCATGCAATCACGCACAACCGCCAGGTTGTTCGGATCGTCGTCAACCACGAGAATGACGGGCTTCCGCTCATCGGGATGAGCCGTATTCCTGACTTCAGGTATCATCTCACTTCTCCCAGGCACTGCTCCACCAGCGCAAGAATGGCTTTCGCCTTGAATCCTCCGGCCAACTCACGCAACCTGCCGGCAAAGTTGCTGTAATCGCTGTTTTCGGCCTCCAGCGCGGTCGCCCACTCAGAAATCCTGATCATATCGCCCATCATGGCCAATTCATAAAGCCCTTTCATCTCCGACTGTGTCGGGATTACCCATGGTTCTTCGCTTCGTATCGATTTTCCGGCACTCGTCATTACGGGTTTTGCCGACGCTGTTGCCCATTCAATCCCGAGTTGCAGCCCGATCTTCTCTAAGAGCAGATCTATGCGGATCGGTTTGGCGACGAAATCGTCGCAGGCGGTCACAAAGGCTTCCCTGCGGTTGCTGTCCGTCACCGTGGCCGAGGCGCCGATGAACCTGGTTGAAGCCAAGTCGTGATTCCGCCGCAGCAGAGCAATTGCATCCAGGCCGTCCATCTCCGGCATGACCAGGTCCATCAGCACCAGGTCCGGGCGATGTTCAGCCGCCCTCAACTGCGCCTCCTGACCATTCTGCGCCGTATCAAGATCGAACCCCAAAGGCTCCAGCAAAGAAACCAGCATGGCGGCATTGCCGACCGTATCGTCAACGACCAGAATTCTTTTGCGTTCTCCACCATAGCCGATGATGTGATGTTCCGTCTTTTCCAGGTCAATGTCGCCATCCATGAGCGACGGCAACGCCACTTCCATCCGGAACGTGCTTCCTTTACCCAATTCGCTTTGCACACCTATGCTGCCTTGCATCAACTCCAGGAGGCGTTTCGTAATATTGAGCCCCAGGCCGGTCCCTTCACGAACCTGCCGGTCGGTCGCCAGTTGGGTGAACGGTTCGAATACGGCATCCAGCTTATGTGCCGGAATACCGATCCCGGTATCGGCCACTTCGCAACCGAACAGGCCGGCTCCCGCCCGGCCATAGCTCACCCGCAGGGTGACACTCCCCTTACGGGTATACTTGACCGCATTGGAGAGCAGATTCAGCAGGATCTGGCGCAATCGGCGCTCATCACCCCGGACATAGGCCGGCAGCGGGGTGTCTTCCTCATAATTGAACTTGAGTTCCTTTTCCTCGGCCTGGAGTTTGGTAAGATTGAAAACCTGCCTCACCAGGGCAGGCAGATCAAAAGCCACATTCTCCATATCCATCCTGTTTGCTTCGATCTTGCCCATGTCCAGGATATCGTTGATCAAGGTCAGGAGATGTTCGCCGCTGTTGCGCATGATATCCAGTTGCTGCCGCTGGGAATCGGAAAGGTTGTTCTGGTGCCTGAGTATCTGGGCATAACCGAGGATGGCGTTCAAGGGGGTGCGCAGTTCGTGACTCATGCTGGCGAGAAAATCGCTTTTGGCCCGATTCGCCAATTCCGCCTGGTCCTTGGCAACTGTCAGCTCTGCGGTGCGCTTATCCACCAACTCCTCAAGATGGTCGCGATGATCCTTCAACTCGTTTTCCCGCTCTTTGACGGCTTGGATCATCCTGTTGAACTCTGCGGAGAGACGGCCGATTTCAGTCCTGGGCGCCACAACCCTGACCTCGGGGTGATCTCCCTCGCCCACCTCCCGGACTGCATGGATCAAGGCATACAAAGGGCGGGTCGCCATGAGCACGAACAGATAGAGCAGCAATACGCCGATAGCGGAAAAGATCACGGCAATGATGACGCCGCGTACGATTATCTGATGATCCGACCTGCTCATAATCTGCTTGGATATGCCGATACACACCCAGCCGATCTGCTCTTTGACAGGCGGCGCCGATTCGCCGCTGCCGTCCAGCAGAAACAGGCTCTCGTCGGCTTTGACCGTCGCCACCGGGATGATAAACTCGAAGAAATCGCCGTATTCGTTGAACCTGACCCCCTGATTGGAGTCCAGAGCCAATGATCCTTCAACGGGGTGTTTTTCGCCTTCATGGAGCAGGATTTCGGAATGCTTATTGAAAAACGAGACGAATGCCACATCTTTGATCTCGCGCAAGGTCCGGGCGGCGGTCTGCAACTGTTCCCGGTTTTCGGAGAGCAGCGGCAACTCGGCGGTTCTGGCTGCAATGGTGGCGATGGCCTCGCCTTTGTTGATAATTTCGTTCCTGAGAATTTTTCGCTCGGTAGTAACCGATTCGAGAGTGTAGACGGCAGAGATGATGATAATCATCGGAAACAGGAACAACACCGCCCGTCCCTTGAAGGAGAGCGGAACCAGTTCCATCAACCGATCGAACACCGGCCGTTTTTGCGGCACAGGGGTCATCCCGTCACTGTTCCCGGCGATGTCTGTCATTATTGGTCCGGCTTTACTCATAGACTTTCTTCGCCTTCCTGACCATCTCATCCGGCAAATCAATGCCCATCTTATGAGCCGTATTGCTGTTGACATACAGATTGTATTTTTTGGGCGGCGATGGGGGGATATCTTCCGCGTCGGCCCCATTCAGGATTGCCTGCACCATTTCGCCGATCTGGCGGCATATGGTCTTGGTGTCAAACACAAGGGCAAACAAAGATCCCTGTTTGACACTCACTTCCGAGACGCCAATCAGCGGGATGTTCTTTCTGAATGAGTACAGGAGAACGTTCGACAAAACCTGGCCGGTCAGGAGATTGGCGTCGGGAAGCAGCAAAAGCGCCCTGGCATCGGCAAGGCGATTGATGGTATTGACCAGGTCTGCCGGGCTGTTGACATTATATGCCGCAATCCTGCCCGCTTCGGAGCCAAGGAGGTTTTTCATCATATGGGGGCTGCCCACGACCGTGAACTTGCCAAGCCCCGGAAGATAGCGCCGCACCAAAGCCGAATATTCGCTCACCGGAGGAGACATGTATACCCCGGTGACGTTAGACCTGCCGCTTTTTGGCGGAACAACCACAAGACCATACACAACCGGGATCCCGGGCGGCAACCGCAGGGCTTCGCCGATGGCTTCCGTGCCCAGTGCCACGACGACTTGGGCCTCCTCGCGCTCCACGATGGAGCCGAGGCGCCCCCTGACCTCTGACGTAGCATAATCCTTGCAGTAGGTTCTCAGGGTTGACTGGATTTCGGAGACCACATCCGCCACCATAGCGTACTGGGTGTCTCCGACAATGAGAACCTTGGCGGCGCTGGCCGAAGAGACGGACAGAAGGGAAAATATGAGGAAAAGCGTCACCGTGAGACGACTGCGACACATGGGTAGAAAAGTTCTTCTATGGGAAGACGGAATGTTCAATGATCAGGGTCCGGGAATATATCAATTCAGTGATGGCAGCAATTGCTTACATCTGCTGCCGTGAAAATCAAAAACGGTACAACGCGGTCACAAATACGGAAATCCCTTCGCGGGGAAAATCACCGGGGACATTCGGCCCTGTTCCGGCGACGTTCACCTTCCCGCCCGAGGTGTCCGGGTCGCTGTAGCGCGTATTAAAGAGATTGCGGACAGTAGCCTGTATCTCCAGGGTTTTGAAAAAATTCTTGAAGGTAGTGGCCAGATCGACCGTAGCATAGGCGGGCATTTGCGGCCGGGTATCCCCTACGTCGCGCGGGCGCGTCCCGGTCCAGAGAACGTCGGTGTGAAGGTTTACATATTTTGTCGGGGCATAGTTGAGGCTGCCGGTGGCGCGCTGTGACGGCACATAGGGCAACCGGCGCTCGGTGTCCGCGTTACGCGGATCCTGATAGGTATAGCTGACATTCCAATGCAGCGCCGAGCTGATGGAACCGTTCGCCCCCAGCTCAATGCCCTGGGTCACGGTATTGCCGATATTTTCATTGACGGCAGGGGTGCCGGCTGTCGTAGACGGTGTCCAGCCGATCTGGTCGTAGATGAAACTGTAAAAATAGTTCAGGGTAGCGGCGAAAAATCGGTTGTAACGCCAGGTCAGGCCGCCTTCATAGGTCTGGATCCGTTCCGGCTTGAGGTTGGGGTTGCCGTCAACCACCGGGTTATGGATGTTGTAGAGCTCCTCGAAGTTGGGCGCACGGAAGGCCTGGCCGTAGAGCAGCTTCAGGTCGGCATTGTCCAGGAAACTCCAGACCAGACCGGCACGCGGGTTGACGGTATCGCCAAAATCGCTGTAATGATCGTAGCGAACGCCTGCAGTCAGATTGACACGTTCTAACAGCCGCCATTCGTCCTGCACATAGGTCGCATATATCTGGCGGGTAGCATCCTTGTTCCAGTTGGCAACCTCCTGAACGGAAGCAAGAGAGTTGCCGGTCAGCGGATCGAAATTGGCTAATTGCTCAACACCATACTGCAGCATATTTTCAAAAGAAAATCCCCAAATCAGATGGTTCCCCTTGAAGGCATCCCAATCCAGTTGCAGTTCAGTGCCGATGGTACGGTTCGTGACCAGCGGCTTGCCGATCATCCCGTCCGGAAAGGCAGCAGTAAAATTGTTCGGATAAATCTTCACATTCGGATCTTGATCGTAATGGTCGTAATAGAGCTTGAGGTTCGCGGAAAGGCCTTCTCCGAGACGCAGGTTATAGGCCAACTCGCCCCAGTAGTTATTGATCTCGTTATAACTGTTGTCTGAAAGAGCATTTTCAAGACCAATATAAAACCCTTCTTTCTGGTTCACGAAATGGCCTCGAAAGGAAAGGTCGCCATAACCGACCTTCAGGAAGGCATCCGTATGGGTGGAACCAAGGTTGGGTGTGCCCGGAGCTTGTGAAACAAAAGGGGAACCGGTAAGGGCGTCGGCATCGACCGTCAGCTTGGGACCATTGGTCTTGTTGTGATCCAGGCTACCGGAAATGGTGAGTTTGTCACCGATTGCCTTACCGCCGACCAAGTCTTCCTTATAGGTATCGAAACTGCCGCCACCGACCTTGGCTTCGAGGCCGTTGATCTCTTCGGCATTGCGGGTGATGATGTTGATGGTGGCCACAAAAGCACTGTTGCCGTAAAGGGCTGAGCCGGGCCCTTTCACAACCTCCACTTGCCGTATATTCTCTACGGGAAAGTTATTGGCGACATTATACAGCAAGGCACTGCCGGCAATGTTCTTATTCAAGGAATGGCCGTCGATCATAACCAGAATCTTCTCGTTGGTGGAAGTCCTGATCCCGCGTACTTCAACCATGAAAGTACCATACTGGTTAATGGATACGCCGAAACCTGGCACCATCTTCAGCACGTCGAGCAGGTTGCGCGCGCCCATATCCCGTATGTCGTCGGCGGTTATGATGGTTGCTGTGGCAGGGGCTTTGCGGATCGAGATGGGGCGTTTGGTGGCGGTGACCAGTTCCTGCTCATCGACGAACATGAGCAGTTCTTCTTTATCGGTCGGGATGTTTTGAGCCACGACCGGGTTCGGCAGAGGAGCGGGTTCATTCGCCCCCTGAACCGTGCAATTCAATCCAAGCGACAGAGCAAAAGAAGCACCCGAGATCATGATTCTCTTATTCATGAGCCAGCCTCCATTGCAGAAAAGTCATTTCAGTTGACACGGCGTGCATATATATACTCATTAATTTCTCATGTGTAAAGTTTTTCCAGCGAAGTAATGCGTGAATGTATGGGGGGAACTTCTTCTGGATCGATAACCACATCCAGGACGGTCGGGACTTTTGCGGAGATAAGTTCAGCCATCATTTCCCGGTTTATCTCACCAGGTTTGGTTATTCTGATGCCGCGTGCGCCAAATCCTTCCGCAAGTTTTACGAAATCCACCGGTTTGAAGCCGGATTCAATCCCTTCCGGGATACCGGCAAGCTTTCTGCCATGGTACACCATGCCGAGCATGGAGTTGTTCATGATCACCCAGATGACCGGAATATTGTAATTGACCGCCGTTGCCACCTCTGTGCCGTTCATCAGGAAAGAGCCGTCTCCCACAAGGGCGACGACCGGCCTGTTCCCGGCAGCCAGTTTGCCCCCGATCGCCGCTGCCACGGCAAATCCCATGGAGGCGAACCCCAGACCCACATGGAATGAGTAGGGCTGCGTTATAGGCAAATACCGTATTGCCCAGGCCATGCTGTTGCCGTTGTCCGCAAAGTAGAGCGTATCTTCCGGCATCGCCTCGGCCAGGTCCATGATCAAGCGCTGGGGATGGTAGGGCATATCGCCCAATTCTCCGCTCTTGACCTCCACCTTGTCCCTGATGTCCTGCACCTCCCTGCGCCTGTTATCTCCCAGTATCCTCCGGGCCTTGTGCATCCTGAGCGCTTCATGAATAAGTTCATGCACGACAACCTTGGCATCGCCCGCTATCCCCACATCCACATAATAATTTTTTCCGATCTCATTGCAATCGATATCGATATGGATCAGCGACTTCATGGGCAACAACCTCTTGTCCCAGCCTGAAGTGACAAATTCATTGAAACTGGTGCCGATTGCCAGCATGACATCCACATCCCTCTTGATGATATATTCCAGCGCCACCGGCGAACCGGCAAAACCGAGCACACCAAGAGAAAGCGGGTGGGATTCGCTCAAAATGCCCTTGGCTTTGGGCGACGTGGCCACGGGGATATCCATGAGTTCGGCAAATTCCCGGATATCCTCATCGGCTCTGGAGAGCACCGTGCCCCACCCGACGAGAATCACCGGCCTCTTGGCAGCCATAAGAAGCTTGACAGCCGCCTTGACCCCTTCCCTGTCAAACCCCATAACCTGGGTGGTGCTGTACCTCTCGAATCTGTCGTCAGCAACCTCCCGCTTCATGATATCTGCGGGCAGATTCAGATGGACCGGCCCGGTCCTTCCGGTCAAGGCCAACCTGCGCGCTTTGGAGATCATTTCCCCGGCCTTGTTCTCATTGATGATTATGTCGCTGTATTTGGCGATCTGCCTGAAGACGCTGACAATACCGAAGCTTTGCACCGAAAATTCCTGGATGGCCCCCTTGCCGAACAAAGATGTGGAAACCTGTCCCGTCAGGGCGATTACAGGAATGGAATCCCCAAAAGAAGATGCTATGCCGGTTACCATGTTGGTGGCTCCCGGGCCGGCAGTGCTGCAACAAACGCCGATATTGCCGCTGACCCGCGCATAGCCGTCGGCCATGAAGGCAGCCCCTGCTTCATGTTTCGCCACGATCACCTTGAGATCACTCTTGTAAAGGGCGGTATTCAGCGGTTCGATAGCCCCGCCGGGAACTCCGAACACATACTCCACACCTTGCTTTTCCAGTGAATTAACGATTACCTCGGCAGCATTCATTGCAACCTCCCCTATTGGATTGTCGTACCGACATTACATATCAACACCGCGTTTTAAAAGTATCTTTAAGCAATTTACAAATCCCGAAAAGTATGGCATAATTTTTCTCATTAAAAATAGCAATATAATGTTATTCCTACAACATTTTTATTAATTTATTTTAGTTACGAGATTTATAACTATAACCGAAACAAAGGTACGGCTTGTCCTCCCTCTTTGTAAAAAGGGGATTGAGGAGGATTTTTCCAATAGTGCAGACCTGAAATCCCCCTGCCCTTTTTTTCAAAGGGGGGAGAAAATCTAACGGAAGATTGGCGCTAATAAGCTAAAAGAATATACGAATTCCGCTGGAGTTGACATGAGTGACAAGAGAGAATCGGAACAGGTTCGTACCCGCATCTGGTTGGAAGAACAGGAACCGGACAACCCGTTCGCAACCAAAGCGGCCTATTGCCGCGGCTATGACGTGTACGGGGATATGCTCGGCCAGGCCCGTTGGGTGGAAATGCTCTTTCTGCTCTTTCAGGGCGAAAAACCGACGCCCGTGCAGGCCGGGTTATTGGAGACATTGGCGCTGGCCCTTGCCAACCCGGGTCCGCGGGACCCTTCGGTTCATGCCGCCATGTGCGGCGGCGTCGGCGGCTCCACGGCTGCGGCCTGCCTGATTGCCGCGCTGTCGGTGGGAGCCGGGCAGTTCCAGGGAGGTCGCGAAGTCTTCCTGGCCATGGAGGCCTGGAACCGTTGCGGTTGCGATCTTGAAGCATGGCAGCGCCGGTTTGCCCAGCCGGTTGACAGTATTGCCGGCATCTGGCCGGCGCCGGAGCATCCGCCCGGCTTTGATCCGCATGGCGTCAGCACTTCCACCCCGGTTAAGCAGACCCTTGCCCACCTTGCCCACGGTTCGGGGAAGAGCGCAGCATCGCGGCTTGAGTGGCTGGAGTCCAACCGGCACATGCTTGAGACAGCCGCAGGCCGTCCCCTTGCCATGAGCGGCGTGGCGGCAGCCGCTTTCGGCGACCTGGGTTTCACTCCTGAACAGGGGGAGATGCTCTATCTGTTGCTGCGCCTGCCGGGGGCGGCGGCCCATGCCTTGGAACAGTGGCAGTATGGGCACAAAAAATTCCCTTTCTTCGGGATCGAGTTGGAAAATGACCCGGTCAAGGAATCCTTATGAACGGACCTGATCTTCTGCATGAACACGCGAACCGCCTGAAGAGCAGCATGGGCGCCTGTTTCCCCGGCGAACGGGCGGTATTCCGCGGCCACGACCTGCACGCGGACCTGAAAGACATGGATTGGATCGAACTCTATGTCTTCGGTGTCACCGGCCGCCGCTTCACAGCGCAGCAATTACGCCTGCTGCATGCCATGTGGGTCTATACCAGTTACCCGGATGCCCGTATCTGGAACAACAGGGTAGCAGCTCTGGCCGGCAGTGCACGCAGTACTCCAGCCCTTGCCATGTCGGCTGCGCTTGTAATATCCGAAGCTGTTATATATGGAGGGTATCCGTTAGCCAGGGCATTCGACTTTTTCCTGCAAACGCTGAAACGGCTGGAACAAGGCGAACACCTGGAAGAAGTGGTTGGAAGTGAAATACAGGCGCGGTTCATCTATGGATACGGTCGACCGATCACATCAGAGGACGAACGGCTGCCCTGGCTTTTGGCCCTTGCTCGCGAACTTAACCTGGATCAGGGGCCGCACTTAAAACTTTCATTAGAGGTTGAACGCATACTGTTAACTCACAACAAGGCCCTTCGTATGAACTATGCCGGATTGGTGGCTGCCATGGCCGCCGATCTGGGTTTTACCCATAGTGAGTTTCAGATGTTTGTGTTTCCATTATTTTTCGCCGGCATGCCGCCTTGTTTCATCGAAAGCGCCCAACGTCCGGAAGGGACCCTTCTGCCTCTGTCATGCGGCCATATCCGGTACGAAGGCCCGGAAAAACGTTCCTGGTAACGTGTCCGGCCGTTAGGAGCCTGTCGGGCTTAGGGGATCGTTGCGAAAATTCGGCTGAGCGAGGCCAGATTTTACCGATTTTGCCGGTTAATAGTC
>Ga0187771_10002857_pt1 | contig 11987 bp, 15 predicted proteins | sample 0116_SJ02_MP15_1_FD_133139 | JGI IMG/M metagenome (GOLD analysis project Ga0187771, IMG submission 133139) | Tropical peat soil microbial communities from peatlands in Department of Meta, Colombia - 0116_SJ02_MP15_10_MG | ecosystem: Environmental > Terrestrial > Soil > Wetlands > Peat | place... | reverse complement strand
GAGTATCCTGTGTGGCGCGAAAAAGCTGAGTTTCTCCTTAATAATGCTTAAGATGAGTCGAACACCTGGCGGACAAGAATGTCCGCCCTACACGAACTGGCTCCAAGCGGCGAAGAGGCCAGCCGCTATTTCAGATAATCAAACAAGCTGCCCATCTGCGACATGTGTCCGATGGCGTCGAGCGCAGCCGTGGCTGACGTTTGGTCAGCGGAAAACTGGGTAGCAACAGTCGCGATGTCAGCGGCAGAGACATTGTCTTCCTGCTGCACCAAGCCGGTCTTCTCGGAGTTCAGGTAAGTTGACTGGCTGTTCGTTTGGTTCATCGCATTGCCGTAAAACACGCGCTGTTCGCTGACGTAACTCGAAGCGGCACCCACCTCGCTAACCGCCGCGCCGATGCCGGTGTTGTTTTGCATGGCGGTGATCAGGTCCTGGATGGACTTGAACACGTTGCCTCCAGAACCAAGGAAAACCTGCGCGCCGGGAAGGTTGACCTGCAGGTTGTAGCCAGCCCCGATAGCAACTTGGTTGGTATCCGTATTTCCCTGATAGCTGACCCCGTTTGGCGAGGAAGGGTTAGCTACAAAGGGCTGCATTTGCACCGTGCCGGCAAAAATGAACTGGCCCTGATAAGAAACGTTCGCCAAACTGATGAGCTGACTCTGAATGCTGGTGAGTTCAGCAGCGATCGCCGCCCGGTCGGAATCGTTTAGGGTGCCATTCGCTCCTTCGATTCCCAAACTGATGGCCCGCTGCAGGGCGGTGGTCACCGAGCTGAGAGTGGAGTCGGCCGTGGAGAGCAGCCCGTTGATGGTGCCAATGCTCTGTTGAAAGGAATCCGCCTGGCTGGTCAAGTCGTTGATTTGCACCAGTTCCGCCGCGCCTGAGGGATCGTCGGAGGGCTTGTTGATCTTGCTTCCGGTAGAAAGCTCGAGCGCTGTTGTATTTTGCTGCTGCTGCAACTGCTCGAGCGCCGCCAGAAGGTCGGGCATGGGCATGGGATTGACGCGCATTGAACTCATCCGGTTAGAGTCCCCATATTGATGACGGTGTACAGCATGTCGTTGATTGTCGTAACCACGTGGGCAGCGGCCTCGTAGGCATTCTGGTACTGCACCATGTTGCTGGCTTCCTCGTTGAGCGAAACGGCGGAAATGCTGTTGCGTTGATCCTGGAGCTGGGTCAGGATCGATTGCGTCGCGCTTAGCTCGGCCGAGCTGTCGGAAATGTCGTTACCGACCGCGGAAACGATGCCGGAATAATAGTCCGTGGGCGTCTGGCCACCCGCCACGTTCTGGTTCTCGACGCCACTCAGGTTTGCCACGTTGCCGTTGCTGCCCTGAGAACCATCGGAACTGGCAGCGATTAAGGACGGGTCGGTAATGGCCACGGCCATGTTCGCTGCGTAACCCTGCCCCGAGGCGGAGGGAGAGGTAAACAAGTTCCCGCCGGCTTTGCCGTTCAAGTCGAATCCCTGTTTGTTGGCCGCGTTCAGCGCGTTCGCCAGGCCGGAGGCCAAGGTATCCAGGTTGCTGAGTAGTCCAGGTATGCTTTGATCGCGAATCTGGATCAGACCGGTAAGCTCTCCGGAAGTGAGTTTAGAGGTGATGTCTGTGCCCTGTGAATAAATATCCTGCTGGCCATCAGTAGTATTGGTCTGCGTGCTGAGCGCAAAGCTCTGCCCGCCCGCAACTAGAGCAGTGCCGTTGGAAGTAGTCAGCGTTATGCCGTTGTCACTCTGAATCTCGGAAACATCAATCAGGTTGGAAAGCTGCCCAATCAGCACGTCGCGCTGATCCACCAATGCGCTGGCATCTTCATTGACTCCCTGCATCTGGCTGATCTGAGTGTTCAGCGTGGCAATTTGAGAGGTTAAGGTGTTGACCTGCTGCACGTCCTGGACAACATTTTGGTTAATGCTTGACTGCTGCTGCTCGAGGCTGTTGGCCACCGTGTTGAACGCCGTAGCCAGATTGCCGGCTGCAGTCAGCACGCCTTGGCGCACCGGGATACTGGTAGGGTTGGCGGAAAGTTGGGCCAGGCTGCTGAAAAAGTTGGAGATCTCTGTCCCAATGTCGCTGGTGCTGGTGGTGAACTGCACCTGGGCCTGCTGCATTTGCGAGATAAACGCGTTGAGCTGGCCTTGCTGCTGGGTCTCTTCCGCAATGCGCAGTTGCAGGATCGGATCGCGTAAGCTCTGGATTTTCTCCAGCGTGACACCGGTACCATAGGCAATCGACCCGATCACTACCGGGTCGCTCTCCACCAACACCGGCCGCAATCGTGAATAGCCTGGGGTGTTGGCGTTGGCTACGTTGTTGGCAGTCGTGTCCATCGCGCCCTGCTCTGCTTCCAGCGCACCGGTCGCTATCGACATTATTCCGAACAAGCTAGACACGCTCGACCTCCTCGCAACAGCAAGCAAATGGGGCCACAGGCTGGGGCGGTTCGTAGGTGATTGACGAACTGGCCAGGGCTCGACAAAAGATATCCACCGTCCGCCGTGCTCGGCGTAACAGCGCCCTGTAGGCTCGATTCAGTTCTAGTGTTTTCCGCTCCATGCGAGCTATCTCTGCAGTAAGCGCCTCCCAGCGCTGCTTTGTATCCGCAGACTCAGGATTGCTGGAGGCCCTTTCGCTTGCCTGATCAGGCTCGCCCGGAGCATGCCGCTGACTGCAAGCCAACTCGCGGTACTGTCCGCAAACTTCGCGCTGCCGCGAAGTGAGTTTCCGCAGACACTCGAGGTCAGAGCGCAATACCGCTGCCTGCGCCTGCGCCAGCGAATCTGCCAACTCGCGCAACAACCTGAGGCGCTGTTCCAGATTCTCAATCTTGGGGTTGAGTTCTTCACCCATGGCAATGCCGTTCAGGCCAGACTATCGATTTGGTGCTCCTCCGGCTCGGGGGGTTCATCTTCAGGATTGGTTCGGGGTTGCGCCGGCTGCCGCTTCGGTCCTCGCCCCGATCCTCCCGGAGGCGGTTGCCTCTTAAGCTCTGGAATGCGTCCTGCAGGCTCCAGTCGATCTGGACTGATTTCCTCCATCGCGATTCTCGCTCTTGCGCTAAGCCGTTAATTCCGCATCATATGCGCCATCAACGCTTCCGCTGTCTGTTCCGGCGTCACCTGGTAGCTGCCGTCCCGAATCGCACCGGCCAAAGCGGCAACCCGTTCCTGTCGGACCTCGGGCACGTCGTTCACCTTGGCGGCGAGCGCTTGCACAGCGCTTTGACTGGTTGAAAGCTTGGCTGTGTCCGAACTCAGATCGCTGCCTGAGCCAGCCGCCACGGATGAACTGGTTTTCGCCTGTCCCGCCTGGACCGCATCCGGAATTCTCACATTGTTGTCAATCCTCATCGCATCCTCCCGGAATGCCTCTTCACTTGAATCTTCGGCAACCGATTAGAAACCTTTAACAGTTTGGCCCGCGCCGCTCGGGGAGTGGTGAGCCGTCAGTTGCCCTGTTGGCTCCATCGGCAATCCGCCAGAAAGCTTTAGCGGAATTTCTGCTTTGCCATGACCTTCCGACTGCATCAGAGAACGGGCAATCATGCTAGCGATTCCAATACCCCCGTGATTGGCCAAGGTGGTGGCAATTGCCTGCATCCCGAGCGACTGGTATGCGTGGCTGCCCGACATCTGTTCCCCGCCAGCAATTCCCGAAAAGGAACGCTCCAGCGGACCCAGCAGATTGGTAAGCAGCAGCGCCTCAAACTGCCGGGCTGCCCGCCAAATCCGATCGGCGTTTTGCGGCTCCGGCAGTTGCGACCGCGAAGTCTCCCCAACATTCATCAGATCACCTCCAAATCGGCCTCAAGCGCCCCGGCGGCTTTGATAGCCTGTAGAATAGCAATCACGTCCCGTGACGTAGCTCCAATCTTCTGCAAGCCGCTCACCAATTGTTCAATGCTTGCGCCTTCCGATAGCGCCACGCGTTTGACCTCCGACTCGTCCGCCTTCACCGCCGTTTCCGGCACGACTGCTGTGTGTCCGGCGGCCAGCGCATTGGGCTGGGAGACCTGATAGGAGGTTGCTACTTCAATCGAGATGTTGCCGTGCAAGATGGACACTGCGCCCAGCCGAACCTGCTGCCCTAAGACGATCGTCCCGGTGCGTTCATTGACCACGACTTTGGCGCGGCGGTGGACCTCCACTTCCAAGCTTTCGATGCGGGCCAGCAGGGTCGGCAGGTTTTCAACCCGCGTAGCGGCAGTATCCACATCCACGCGGCGGCTATCCACCGGTACAGCCGCGCCGTTTCCGAATTCGTGGTTGATGCTATCGGCCATCGCCTTGGCAGTCGAGAAGTTGGCGTCAGCCAGCAACAGCGAAAGCTTGTCCAGCCGGCGCAGATCAAGCGAGCTGTCGCGTTCGACCAGCGCTCCGCCGGGGATCCGCCCGGTGGTGGGATGGTTCACCTGTTTTGTATTCGCGCCCGAGCCCGCCGAATAGCCGCCAATGGTCACCGCCCCCTGCGCAGCTGCGTACACTTTACCGTCAGCGCCATAGAGCGGCGTCAACAGCAGCAGGCCGCCTTCCAGGCTGCGGGCATCGCCAATCGAAGCCACCGTCACGTCCAAGCGGGCGCCGGGAGCGGCGAAAGGCGGAAGGCTTGCGGTCACAAACACCGCCGCGACATTCTTGACTGTGACCGGAGTGGCGACACCCGCCGGGATCTGCACGCCCAAGTGCTCGAGAACATTGGCTAACGTCTGCGTCGTAAAAATAGTCTGCTGGCGGTCGCCAGTGCCTTTCAGCCCTACGACCATGCCGTAGCCCAGAACGGGATTCTCGCGCACGCCCTCGACCGAGGCGATATCGCGAATCAGCGCCTTGCGAACCGCATCCTCGGCCGACAGTGTCGAGGCCAACAACAAACTGCACAGAAAAACAAACCAGCGGCTCATTACATGTCCTTCTCAGAAATTGATCAGCTTAAGCAATGTGCGTAGCACCACATTGGGCGGCCGCGTGCCGTCGCTCAGCACGCCCTTTCCGCGCAGTTCCAGCTCCAGATCTCCGATGGCATTGGAAAGCACACTGTTGGCGGGACTGATGTCCCCGGGACGGACCAGGCCACGCAAGACGATGGTTTGCTTCTCATTGTTCATCGTCAACTCCCGTTCGGCCTCCACCACCAACGTCCCGCTGGGCAGCACCGCCACAACCCGGCCGGCCAGCGTGGTTTGCAGGCTGGAAGTGGTCGCTGCCTGGGACTTTCCTGCCAGGCTGGCGGTCGAGTTGGGAGAGAAGATGTTCTGCATGTTCTGCATAGTCTGGGTGCTCAGCGGTCCAGCCAACGCGCTGATCCCAGAGGTCGCGGAAAATGCCCGATTGGTGGCGACGCTTTTGGCGTTGGTGGCAGCCACATCTTGAACCACCACGATGGTGATCAGATCGCCCACCCGCGACGCCTTGTAGTCACCGGTCAGAAAGGCCAGCCGCCCATCGTCAGCCCACAGGCTTCCCAAGCTTCCGGACGAAGCTTGCGGAACCTGCTGCTGCACGCGGGCCAAATATCCGTCCAGCGCCTCCCGTTGAATCGTCTTCTGCTTGGCGCTGGCCATGGTGCCCGCCAGCATGACGCACAAGCCCGCGAGACTCAGTAATTCGATCCTTAGCACTTTCATAGCGCAAACCTCGCTTCGAGCAACTTGTCTCCAATGATCTCTGCCTGGAACACACCATGCCCGCTCAGGCTGCGCACCCGGATCTGCTGGCCCAGTCCGCCACGCTCCAGGCAGATGACCTCGGTCTGCAAGCGGACTCCGCCGCTCTCGACTACAAGCCAGGCCTTTGTGCCTGCACTCACCAGCGGAGGTCCAGCTTCGCTTCCCCGGGGATCCTCGGACCGAGCCGAGGATTGCACTCTGCCAAGCACCAGCTTGGGGTCCGCCGATTGCACCACAAAACCGGGACCGCGAACTTCACCCTGGACACGCATCCACCACTGCCAGCTTCGCCGCGCCGCGTCCCAAAGCGCCCGCGTCACCTCAAGCCGCGGATTCACTGCAGTTGAGGTCCATCCCGCGTCCCACACCAACTCGACATTCCGCAGATCGATGTTCTGGCCCGACTTCTGGTAGAAGCTCTGAATCGCGCTTACGATAGCGGCTCGCGAAACGGCGAGGCCGAGCCGGCGCACCACGATCCGGTCCGGGATAACCAGCTCGCGCAGCAGCTCAGGCTGGCCACTGAGTTCCTTCGTGATCGCCGCCGCTTCGATCACGCGAACTGACCCCAGCTTCGGCGACGGTCCCAAATGAATGGCAGCACTCGCCTCGCGCAGCGTCGGGGGGGAGTCCGCTGGCAGTAGATCGGAAAGCTGCATTGTGTCACGCTGCACTTCGGCCGTTTCGCACAACCGCAGCCGCTCGGCGAAAGCCTGCCGACCCATGAGAATCAGGAAGAGAAAGCCGCCTGCCCGACACAGCGAGTTTTTCCGCCAACGCATTCTGTGTGCCGCCTAACTTCTACGCCATTAACGCGATATATTGTTCAACTGCTGGAGCATTTCGTCTGCCGACTGAATCACTCGCGAGCTGGCTTCATAGGATCGTTGGGCTACGATCATTTGCACGAACTCTTCAACCACATCCACATTCGATTGCTCCAGATATCCTTGCTGGATCGTGCCCAGGCCATCGCTGCCTCCTGGAGTTCCCGCAATCGGATCGCCGGAGGCGGCAGTAGCCAGGAAGAGATTATTGCCCACGCTGTTCAGTCCGCCAGGATTGGGAAACAAGGCCAGTTGTATGCTGCCCACCTGTTGCGCCGCTTGCTGTCCCGGCTGGGTCACGCTGACCGTACCATCGGCGCCCACGGTGATCGAGGTTGCCCCCGATGGGATGGTAATGGCCGGCACCAGCGGATTGCCGTCGCCGGTCACCACATTGCCTTGGGAATCCAAATGAAACGTCCCCGCACGGGTGTACGCAGTCTCGCCTGTCGGCAGCGTCACCTGAAAAAACCCATTCCCCTGAATGGCTAAGTCGAGCGGGTTGCCGGTCGCGCTCAGGTCGCCCTGCAGTTGCACCACTTCGGAGGCTGCCGTCTTGGTGCCCAAGCCGATCTGCAAACCGGCCACCACGGTGGTCTGCTGAGTCGCAGCTGCCCCGGGCATAACCAGGTTCTGATATAACAAGTCCTCGAATTGCAGCCTCCGGCGCCAAAAACCGACGGTGCTGGAGTTAGCCAGATTGTTGGCTACGTTGTCGAGATTCAACTGCTGGGCCGCCATTCCGCTGGCGGCGGTGTACATGGCGCGTAACATATGGTTGACTCCTAAACGCGCGGCAAGTCGCTGGCCGCAACGTGATTGAAATTGGAATGAAACAGTGACAGCGCGCGCTCCAGCATCTCAGCGCGCCGTTGCACGCTAATCAGCTCGGTTACCGCGGCGACGGCATTCACGTTGGATGACTCCAGCATGCCCTGGCGAACCGAAGCATCGGGCGCCGGCTGCACTGCCGCATCCGGCGCGGTGTAATAGGTATTGCCGGCCGGCTCCGGACTGCTTCCCGGCGCGAACTCCACCAAGCGCAACCTCGCCACCACCGCTCCATCGACGGAAATGGTCCCATCTCCGCTCACCGAGACTCGCCCGCTGGGTAGCGTGATTACCCCTTGTTCGCCCAGTACGGGCGCACCGTTGCCGGTGGTCAGGCGGCCATCAGCGGAGATCTGAAAGCTCCCGTTGCGGGTGTAGAGCAGGCCGCTCCCGCTCTGAACAACGAAGAACCCTTTTCCCTCAACTCCCAAGTCGAGAGGATTTCCGGTCGGTTCCAGATTCCCCGCAGCCAAATCCACGCGGCTGGCCTCCAGCACATTGAAGTTGTTGACCGCGCTGCTCAAAACCCCACCCTGCTCGGAGGCAACCGCCAGCAGCGAGCTGAACTGGGGCTGCAGGCCGCGAAAACCGGTGGTGTTGATGTTGGCAACATTGTTCGCGATCAGCTCGAGAGTTTCCGTTTGTGCCCGCAAACCGGCGCAGGCCGCGTAGTATCCACTGTCCACTGGCTTCTCCGCGGCTTCGGTGAAGCACGTGGCGGGCCAGTCCGAAGCTGGGAACCCTGGCAGCTATGCTTGTGTCTAGCAAGGACTTGGAACTGAACACGGATAAGAAGAAGTTAATGGCGAGAACGGTCAGGGAAGATTTTGCCCGCTTCGGCCGCCGGGTGAGACAGAACTGCCTATCTGAAGCCGCATCTGGCTCAGCTGTGAACCTGCAGCTCTACGCTAATCGGCGAGCCTTCGAAAAGAAAACGGGCTTCGAGCGTGCCGGAGTCAGTAAGCGAACGGCAACTATAATCCGAGCCCGTGATCACCGTCGGTACCGACAACATACAGCCGTCTCCCATGCCGGTGAGCTTGTTCTTGAAGTTGCCGGCGACCATGTTGGCGATCTCTCCAACCGCATCCCACATCTGTTCATCTTTCTCGCCAACTGCTACTCCCAACATCTTGGAGGCCATGACAGCTGCTGCTTGCGGGCTGCAACGCAGACTCAAGACGCCCCGCAGTTGGCCGGCGAGTCCCACCATTGCCGTGAAGTCAAGCGGGATGGTCTCGTCAGGAGCCGGTTGCCCCAACCTGCATCCCAGCATGATGTCAAACACTTCCCGACAGGCCAGCTCCAGCATCGGACCCCAGGAATCCAACAGAGGCTTGCTTTGGGCGATTTCGTTATCGAAGTTCATGGTTGGTCTTCCAAAAGAGGCGTGACATGTTGTTTGACTTGTTCCGGCGTGAACGGCTTACGAATATATCCTCGTGCTCCGATCGAAAGCGCTTGCACCACGTGCGACTCGCTTCCCTCGGTCGTAATCATGACCACAGGCGTCCCTTTGGCAGAGGGTACGCCTTGTAGCTGGCGCAGAAATTCCAGACCATCCATGACTGGCATGTTGATGTCGCAAAGGATCAAATCGACGGCGCCGCCTTGCAGCGCCGCTAATCCCTCCGCCCCATTGCCTGCTTCCCGCACCTGCTCCAGATCGATGCCAGCCTGGCGCAGGGAGCGTTCCACGATCCGGCGCATCACCGATGAATCATCCACAATCAGAGCTTTGATCTTCTTCATGAGCACCACTCGCTCTCTGGCAGCCGCTTTCCGAGCAATCGACGGTCCCGGCTCTGTCCGGAATCACACCCCTTGCCGCCGTAGATGTCATCGGCCGGCAGCCGCACTGACTTTAGCCGAAGCGTAGGAAGTAAAGGGAGTGTCGCAGGCCGCCGAAGCTATCGTGGGAAGCCCGAACAACAGATTCGCCGCATCCCGGCCGGCTTTGAGACGCGCCCAGATATAGGAACCAAAGCGGACAACTCTGACCTCCTCGGCACCAAACTTCAGCACGTACCCACAAGTAATCCGCGCCATGTCGGCCGGGTCGCGCCAGCCCTCAAACAGCAGATCTCCCGGACCGCGCTCGTCGACCAGCTGTTCCAAGAAACGGTCCATCACCCGCCCACCTACCAGGCCGGGCTCGGTCCTGCACTCCAGCATCTGCTCGATAGCATAGAGCGCGCCGTAGTCCACCCGTTCGCTGAAACTTACATACATGGTCCGGGTTTGTTCCACGAACTGCACCGGGCACATGCGGAAGCTGAATAGCAGCCGGTGGGGAAGCAGCCGGGCTGCTTTCATGTCGGGAATTGAACTCGAGGCAAACACCGGGCAGGCCCACTGCACCGCCAACGCCGCCGTAACCTGTGGCTCGGTGACAAAGCCGAGGGTTTCGAGCCATTCTCCGATTCTGCCACGACCATTGGTTTTCTGCGCTTCGAGCGCCAGGCGCAGTTGGTGGTTCGTGAGCTGGCCACGCTCGAGCATCAGCAAGCCCAGCGGAACGCGATGCCGTACCGGCAGCTCCAGCAGCGCCGGCGTGCAAAATCCGGCAAAGCACAAACTGGCGGCCCGTTCGAAGCACTGCGGTGCGCAGTAGGAATGCCCCTGAAAACAGATGCTTCCATTCCACCACTTGGCTTGCCGCCACATGCGGCGCATAAAAGTGCAGCCCGGGTCCAGGCAGACGGGCGGGCGGGGGGCTGCGCCCCGTCCTCGAACAAACGATCGTCTCAGAACGCCTTTCATGCGCTGCTCCTTCCCGCTGCCGCGCCAACCTGGGACGCCACCTCCAACACCCGCAACCCGTAGTTCCCATCGACCACCACCACTTCACCGCGGGCCAGCAGCTTGCCCTCCAACAACAGATCGACCGGTTCCTCGACGCCCCGGTCCAGCTCGACAACTGAGCCGGCGCCCAACTCCAGAATCTCGCGCAGCGGCATGCGGCGCTCGCCGAAACGCAGCATCACTTCCAGTTCCACATCCAGGAGCAGATCCAGGTTCCCGTCGGAGGCGGCGCCAGCCCAAGCGGGCAACTCGGATGCTGCCTCGGCCGGTGAACTCCCGCCAGGAGCAGCCATGCGGGGTGCCGCTAAGGATGCATTCAGCGCAGCGCTGAGCTGGCAGTGCAGTAGAAAGCGGCAAGGCGCATCTTCAGCCGAAGCAAGCCAGCCGCCGGCAGCGGCTGGCCACGACGGCGGGGCTCCCAGTTCCACACGCAACTGGACATCCCCAACAAGAGGTTTCAAACTTGTGGCGGCATGTCCTGCTACCTGGCGAACCCACTCATCGAAGGCCTCCTGATGGTCGGTTTTGAACTCTGCCGCCGCATCCGGCGTTTCGCCAAGAAACAACTGCGCCACTGCGAGCACGACACTGCGCGGTACCCGCAGGCTCATCTCGCCGCGCAGGCTTCCGCTGGCCGCCACGACGACGTGGTGATCGCTCTCCTCAGGTTCAGAGGCAGCCGGAGCAGTCGCGCCAACCTCCTCCATGGGAAAGGGCTTCCCCGCGATTTGTTCCAAAACATAGGCAATGCTGCTCGCCCATACGGCAAAATATTCCGCCACCGGATCCGCACATGTCGGCGCGGTTGGGGCTGGGGTATTGGCCGGTTCTTCGCTCATGGTTTGGCCTCCGTGTCCGGGATTGGATGTTGGGTTATTTTGGCCACGCGGGATGTTCCCGCGCGGGCGACGGTGGCCGCGAACAGCTCATCCCCGCTGACTCGCACCCGGGCTGGCTGGTGAACGGCTTGGTCCAATCGCAAGACTGCACCCGGTGACAACGCCAGCAAGTCCCGCAGCCGCGCTCCTCCGGCAATTACGTTCAGTTCGACGGCGAATGGACAGTTGAGCAAATGCGCTCGCAAGCGTTGCTGGGCATCAGGCGAGGCAGTCCGCTTTTCCCGCACCCAACCCACGGAAATCTTGCGCAGCAAAGCGCCGGACACCACCGCCGGCACGATCACGTTGAGCGTTCCCCGGTTCTCTCCAATCGAGAGTTCAAAGCTCAGCCATAAGATTTTTTCTTCCGGACCCATCAGCGCCTGGGCCGGACCGCTGGGCAGCCGTTCGGCAAATTCGCATTGCACCGCTAGCGCCTGCCAGGCGCTCTCCAGTTGCCGGCAGATGATGCGCACCACAGATTCCAGAATCTGTTCTTCCAGCCCTGTGATCTGCCGCTCGGGCGGCATGCCGGTTCCTTCGCCCCCGAGCAGGACATCGATCAGCGGATAGGCCGCCGAAAGATCCAGTTGCAGCAGGCCCGTTGTGCCCAGCGGCAGCAGACGGAAACTTGCCAAGTAGGTGACGTCCGGAACCTGGCTGAGAAACTCCCCGTAGGCGAGGTTCTGGGCTGAGACCAAAGCGGCGGCGAAGCTGGCTCGCAGGTATCCGGCCACCGCGTCAGTCAGGTTGCGGGCAAAATCTCCATGGAGCGCGTTCATGGCTTCCAGTTGCGCCCGCCCGATCTGCCCTGCTTGACGCACATCCCAGGCAGAAACCAGCGGCTCGCCAGCTTTCCCGGCCTTGCCGCCTCGGGCGGCCAGCACCATGGCATCGATTTCTTTCTGATTGAGAACCTTTTGCACGCTGTCTCACTCCCCGCTAACGGCCTTCGCCGCACCGGCAGGCGCCACCT
>Ga0187771_10002856_pt1 | contig 11989 bp, 8 predicted proteins | sample 0116_SJ02_MP15_1_FD_133139 | JGI IMG/M metagenome (GOLD analysis project Ga0187771, IMG submission 133139) | Tropical peat soil microbial communities from peatlands in Department of Meta, Colombia - 0116_SJ02_MP15_10_MG | ecosystem: Environmental > Terrestrial > Soil > Wetlands > Peat | place... | reverse complement strand
CTGCAAGTGGTTGTTATGCCGCCCCTGCGGCGCGGCTCGAAGATTCACGACCGCGTTTTCCAGGCGTTGCACGATTTGGGAGCTGACTATGTCCGATACGTGCCGTGGCTGCCCTATCCCAAGCTGGCGGTGGCGGAACTCGAGCCGCCCAAAGACGGCCAGACCTCCTTGGACTTTTCCTTGATCGACCCCATGATGGAAGATTTCATGAACGCCCAGGCAGGTCACTCGGTGATTTTGAACTTCAGCACCATTCCCCAATGGATGTTTAAGACTGAGAAGCCGGTGTCTTATCCAGCCGACCCCGACCAGGTAACCTGGACTTACGAGCAGGGGAAGGATCTTCGCGATCCGAGCCGCAAGGAGCTGGCGCAATACTATGCCCGGCTGGTGAGTTGGTACACGCAAGGTGGATTCACCGATGAAGCCGGGAAGCGGCACGAGTCGGGTCATCATTACAAGATCGACTACTGGGAGGTCTTCAACGAAGTCGATGACGAGCACTCCATGACCGCGCAGGATTACACGGCTAATTACGACTCTATTGTCGCCGCAATCCGGCAAGTTGCGCCCGACATGAAATTCCTGGCGCTGGCTCTGGATTCGGCGGAAGACCACATGCAGCTCATGGAATACTTCTTGGATCCGCGCCACCACAAGCCGGGGATTCCGCGCGACGTGGTCAGCTACCACTTCTACGCGAACCCCACGCAGCACGAACCACCCGAAGTGCAACAGTACACCTTCTTCAATCAAGCCGATCAGTTCCTGGCCGTAGTACGCTGGGTCGAATCCGTCCGCAAGCGCCTCTCGCCGCAAACCCAAACGGATCTCGACGAAGTCGGGACACAAACCGGCACCGACGGCACCGGAATGCCCGCCGGCTACGTTGCCCCGCCCATTCCAAACTCTTACTGGAACCTTTCCGGCGCGATGTACGCCTACATCTTCGGCGAAGTGGCCAAGCTCGGCATCGAGGTTGCCGGCGAGTCCCAGATGGTTGGCTATCCCGGACAGTGGTCCTCGGTCAGCATGGTGGACTGGAACACAGGTCAACCCAACGCCCGCTTCTGGGTGCTGAAATTGCTCCGCACAAATTTCGGGCCCGGCGACAAGCTGGTTGAGGCCGGTGTCGGAACGCCCTCGGTTTACGGTCTGGGATTCGCCACTCGCGACGGCAAGCACAAGCTGCTGCTGGTGAATAAGCGCGATTGGACCGTTGTCACGTCGGTTCCCGGCGCCGCCGGAGGCCGGCTCGAAGTAGTTGATCAGCAGACGGCTTTTCAGCCCCCCGCCGTGTCCCAACTCGGGAGTGACGAAGTTATTCTGGGCGGATTGGCCGTGGGTGTGGTGACCTTGCCGTAGAAACGCCGTCATTGCCGCGCAGTCGGGAATCCAATCCCTTCATTCGTGCCTCAGCGCGCTCATGGGATCGACCAGGAGCGCCCGGCGCGCGGGGATGTAACAAGCCAGCACCGCTACCAGGACAAGCCCTGCGGAGGCCGCCGCTAGTGTTGCGGGATCAGAGGGGCCGACGCCAAACAACACGCCGCGAAGCAGGCGAGTTAGAGGGATCGAACCAGCCAGTCCCAGGACCACGCCAAGACCACAGAGCCGCAAACCTTCGCCTACGACCAGCCTCATGACTTGCGCGCGACTTGCTCCCAACGCGATACGGACGCCGATCTCAGACGTTCGCCGCGCCACGGAATAAGCCAGCACACCGAAGATTCCAACTCCCGCAAGTCCCAGCGCCGCCAGAGCAAACACTCCTACCAATAACGCATTGAAGCGCTGTGGTGACATGGATTCCGAGAGCCGCTGATCCATGGTGGCGACGTCGTAGATAGGCTGGGCGGGATCGACGGCCTGAACCACCGCCTTGACCGGCGCGACCAAGGCCAGAGGGTCTACGTCCGTTCGCAGCGCCAGATTCACATCTCCCTCGGGCCCCTGCTGATATGGTGTGTAAACTTCAGGTGAAGCGGCTTGGGAGGGGCCGAGTTGCCTTACATTTCCTACCACCCCGATGATCTCACTCCACACGCCCGGAGGAGTTCTTCTCCCAACATGCTTGCCGATCGGATTTTGTCCTGGAAAATATTGGAGAACGAAAGCTTGGTTGACAATTGCCACCGGGACTGTGCCTGGACGGTCCAGCTCGTTAAACCCCCGGCCGGCCAGCAGCGGGATTCCCAGCGTTTGGAAGTGGTCCGTGGTGACCACATCGTGGGGAATGTCGGGCCGCAGTCCCGGTGGCATCTGCGGCTGGCCTTCAATGTCCGTTCCTGCCAGAGACCACCATCCTAGCGTGGGTAACCCGCTGCCCGCGGCGGCGGAGCGAACGCCGGGCAACGCCCTCACCCGCGCCAGCAGCGCGCTGAGGAAGGCGTCCTTCTGTTCAGGCTTTGGATAAGCTCTTTCGGAGAGGGAAAGGCGAAGCGTCAGTAAACCGTGAGTGTTGAAACCCGGATCAACGGAAACGAGATGGATGAGGCTCCGGGTGAGCAGGCCGGAGCCGATCAAAAGCACCAGTGCCAAGGCGATCTCCGATGTCACCAGGATGCTGCGAATTCGCTGCTGTCTTTGGGCAGACCCGGCTTGCATCCCGCTACCCTTCAGGGTTTCGTTCAACTCCACGCGCGAGCCGAGTACGGCCGGAGCGAGGCCGGAGAGAAGACCTGTTAGTATGGCAACGATCAAGGCAAAGAGCAGGACGGCCCCATCGAGTGACGCAAGCTCGAGATGCGGGATTTGGGGAGGCGCAAGGCCCCGCAGGGCCCTCAGGCCTGCAAATCCTAGGCAGACTGCTACGCCTGCCGCACCTATCAGCAGCATGAAGTTCTCCATCAGCAACTGCGCGGCGATGCGCGATCTTCGAGCCCCCAGGGCCGCCCTCACCGCCAATTCCCGCTGCCGGGTGGCGCCGCGGGCAAGTTGCATGCCGGCGACGTTCACGCACGACATGATGAGGAGCAAGGCCACCGAGCTAAGGAGAATAAGCAGGATCGGGCGCGCGGGCGCGGCCAGCCTTTCAGAAAGAGGAGTGATCCGGACCTCCATTCCCGCCCGCATGCGCTTGAATTGTGGCGGCTCGAGGTCGGCCTCGGCTCGCACCAGTGCGGTCAACTCGGCGCGGGCCTGTTCCGGCGTGACGCCTGGACGGAGGCGGGCGAGAGCCCTCAGCAACCTGAACTGATTCGGGTCCCGCGACTTCCAGTCGACGACGCGGGCCACGAGCATGGGCAGGAACACCTGGGCATGAAAGTCGTCGTCAGGAAAACGGAAGCCGGCCGGCGTGACCCCAATGATCGTGTAAAGGTCGCCGTCAAGCTGGACGGTTGAGCCGATGACCTTCGAGTTCGAACCAAAGCGCCGCTGCCAGAGCTCGTGGCTGAGCAGCACCGCCTTGCGGCCGCCCGGCCGATCCTCTTCACGCAGAAAACTCCGGCCCAGAAATGGCTCGACTCCCAGGAGGGCGAAGAAATCTGCAGTGACCCTTGCCCCCGACAAGCGCTCCGGTTCCCCCATTCCGGTCAGGTTGACCTCGGCGCCGCCACCATAAGCTGCGAGGCCCTCGAAGAGGCCGGCGTGCTCGCTCCAGTTGGCGAAATCGGGATTGGGGACAGTCCGGACGGGGGTTTCGCGCGGCCAGAACTCGGAGATGTAGACCAGGCGGCTCGGGTCGCGATAGGGCAGAGGGCGCAGCAGGACGGCATGGACCACGCTGAAGATGGCTGTATTTGCCCCAATTCCCAGAGCCAGCGTCAGGATCGCCACGGCCGCGAAGCCGGGAGACCTACGCAAGCCGCGCAGACCGTAACGGATGTCCTGGAAGAACGAATCGACCAAAGGCAGGCCACGCTGCTCGCGGTAGCGTTCTTTGCTTTGATCGACGCCCCCAAAGCTGCGCAAGGCGGCGTAGCGTGCCTCCTGCGGCGACATGCCTTTCCGCAGGTTTTCTTCCTCCAGCATTTCCAGGTGCGAACGCACTTCGTCGTCGAGTTCCTGCTCCAGATGACTCTTGCGGAATAGGCCAATGAAACGCGACAGCAGGATTCGCATGGTCAGTCCTCAGTTGTCAATATGACGAAAGTCGCCGCGTGTGGCGCGGGCATCCTGCCCGCGAGTTCTTGCGGGGGCGAGACGCCCCTGTGACAGCGGGCGGGACGCCCGCGCCACAACACCGGCATAGCGGCCTCACTATCCCGCGAGCACGCGCGCCATCAGCGCCGCCGTGCGCTCCCAGCACTCTTCCTCTGTTGCCAGCTGCTTTCGTCCCGCCTTGGTCAGCGAATAAAACCTGGCCCGGCGATTATTCTCCGAAGCGCCCCACTTGGACCTGATCCAGCCCCGCTGCTGGAGGCGGAGGAGTGCAGGATAGAGCGTGCCTTGATTCATCTCGAGCAGGTTCCGGGAAACCTGTTCGAGGCGGCGGGCGATCCCGTACCCGTGCATCGGCCCCATGCCCTCCAGGACCTTGAGTACCATCAGGTCCAAAGTGCCCTGCAGAATCTCTCCCTTCGACCGTTCCATAGCCCACTTCTCCTTTAGAGCGTCAACAGGTCATACTTTACGGCTATTTCTGTAGAACGTCAACAGGAAAGAAAGGGACCCTAATCCGTCGTTAACGGGAGTGAAGGACGTACCGGCGCATGGCCATGCGCTCCTGCAACCCACCTGGCCGCAACCGGGTGGTGTAGGTGTCGAGAGCCAGGTATCTGGCGCCGCTTCCCGGGCGCCGGCGACGCGTCCCACATCCCAGGGTCCCCGTTCATGTAGCCCCCTTGGGGCTGCTTAAAGCCCGCCTCTTTCGACCGCGACTCTTCGCTTCGTTTTGCGCAAAAGGCGCTGTTTTTGCTCCTTTTAGCCTCCAATTTGGCTTCGTTTCAGGTCCTTTTTAGGTTCGTTTTAGCTTCGTTTTTCAAGGCCCGTCCTTTGTTTTCAACAAGTTGGTGGCTTCGGTCGTACAAAAAACAATCTTTTTGCTGCCTGCCCCTCCCTTCAGCGCGCGGACGGGTGTGCTTCGCGCCTCGGGGCAGGGGGGAGATGGCTTGCGACGGATTGTGCCTGGCCTGACCACGATACTAGGCTATCATCGCTCGGCGGATTTGTCAAGCGAAAAGGGCTACGGTCCTAATTTGGGCGGTAACGCCGGCTTCCAGCCGGCCGTCGTGCCGCCAAGATGACGGCGCTCCGAGCCGGACGGTACAGGGCGGCGCTAGGCCCAAATCAGGACAGCCCTGGGCGAACCGTCCCCCTATATCGTCTGCCGTTATCGACGGATTAGGGAAAGGGCTGCCAGCGTCGCAGAGTCAGAGCGCGCATCAGCCCTTACCGAGGAGCCTCTACCGACGGTGGGCCGGCTGGCGCAGACATGCCGTTCTTTGCCATGTCTGCGCTCCCCTGATTCCAAAAGGGCGCACACATCCCGACAACAATCGTCGCGCCATATGCGCCACCCGCGGTGGGGGTAGTGACCGTGCCGCTGGTCTTTACCGCCTCAAGCGATCTTAGGACAGTAGGCGTTCTCGCATTCAGCGGTTGGCGAGAGTCTTGATCTCTCCCAGACCCAGCAGTCGGTCGTCCGCGGTAACAAGTGTGAGATCGAGCACTTCGGCGGTTGCTGCCAAGAAGCGGTCGGTGGGATCGGGATGGGACAAAGGCAGTTGATAGGCGGCGAGCACGATCTCGTGAGTGAGCGGCGCCTCTCGAAGACCCGCAGTCGCTTTGGCGATCCACCGCGTCGGATCTTCGTGCAGTTTGATCCTTCCTTTCGAATTTAGTAGGAGTATCTCCCAAGTGCTCACCGGCGACAGCCACAATTCGTGTGCCTTGACGAGCTCATTGCGAACGCGGCGCCCAAGGCGGGCAGGCTCGACGAGGCTCCAGTACCAGATGTGAGTGTCGAGTAGCAACCTCAATCGCGCAGCGCCTCCCAATCGCTCTCGTCGATCACCGGAGATACAATGTCGCCGAGGGTCTCCGCCGTGCCGGCCATGGAGCCTAACCAAGCCGTCCGGTCAAGTGTTGGACTTGCCGGGATGACGTCGGCAATGGGCTTGCCGAAGCGAGTGATGCGAATGGGCGTTTTGGTCTTCTGCACGCGTTCCAACAATCCCAGGCATTTGGCTTTGAACTCAGAAATGGCAATCTCTTCCATAATCCTCACCCGCTGTTTTCCGAAAAATCTACCATAGTCATAAAAAATGGTCAAGCCATCCACCTTCCCTTTCGGAGCCGTGGCCTTTGTTGCCGCCTTGCTTAAGCCCTCTTCTCCCAACTGTTAATTGTTATGCAACTCTGTTAAGCTGAAGGCATTCGAGCACACTCAGGGCGACAATCGTGATTGGCCAAGTCGTTTCTCATTACCGGATTCTTGAGAAGTTGGGTGGCGGAGGTATGGGCGTGGTGTACAAGGCCGAGGACACCAAGCTCGGCCGCTTCGTGGCGCTGAAGTTCTTGCCTGAGGCGCTGGCCGAGGATCACCAGGCCCTCGAGCGTTTCCGTCGCGAGGCCCGCGCCGCCAGCGCGCTCAACCATCCTAACATCTGCACGATTCATGACATCGACGAATTCGAAGGGCAACCCTTCATTGCCATGGAGTTTCTGGAGGGACAGACCCTCAAGCATCGCATCGGCAGAGGGCCGCTCACGCTGGACGAACTACTCGATCTGGCGATTCAGATGGCGGACGCCCTGGACGCGGCCCACTCGAAAGGAATCGTCCATCGCGATATCAAGCCCGCCAACATCTTCGTCACCACGCGCGGGCAGGCGAAGATTTTGGATTTTGGCCTAGCCAAACTGACTGTAGGGGCGGGGCTCGCCCCGCCCGGGGCGCCCCAAGGGGTGCCCCTACAAGAGACGCCGACAGTCTCCATCGAGCCGGAGCACCTGACGAGCCCGGGAATTGCCCTGGGCACGGTCGCCTACATGTCGCCCGAGCAGGCGCTGGGGAAGGAACTCGACGCGCGCACGGACCTCTTCAGCCTGGGCGTCGTGCTTTACGAGATGGCCACCGGGCGGCAAGCCTTCCCTGGCAACACCACCGCCGCCATTTTCGATGGCATCCTGCACAAAGCGCCCGCCTCGCCCGTGCAGCTAAATCCGGAGTTGCCCGCCAAGCTCGAAGAGATCATCAACGAGCTTTTGGACAAGGACCGCGAATTGCGCTGCCAGAGCGCCGCCGCCCTGCGCGCCGACCTGAAACGCCTGAAACGCGATACGGATTCCGGACGCAGCGCCGGCGTCTCAGCCGTATCCGAACCGGCCCGCAGCAGCCCGCCGACAGAGCACGGGCGGGACGCCCGAGCGACAGCAGGCGAGACCCCGACAGGTCGGGGCAGGCTGCCCGCGCTGCGGCAGAAGGCGCCTCGGCGCTGGCTAGTGCCGGCGGCGGGGATTGTGGTTGCTGCTTGCGGATTCGTCCTTTATATGCTGTCTCGCCCACTCCCGCAGCCCAAGGTTCTCGGTTCTGTCCAGATCACCCATGATGGCGTGCAGAAAGACAAGATGGTAACGGATGGCCCGCGCATTTACTTCGGCGAGGCATCCGGTAATGGTGCGGCGCTTGCTCAAGTGTCGTCCACAGGCGGAGAAACGGCAGTGTTCCCGGTGAGAGCTGATCTCGCCGTCTACCCGGATTTGTTCGACATATCTCCCTCCCGTTCCGAGCTCTTGCTCGGCCGCCCTTGGGTCTTCGGAGACGGACAGTTGACCACCGTGCCGATTCCAGCCGGCTCGCCGCGCCGCTTGGGCGACATCAAGGCGCATGACGCCACTTGGTCCCCTGACGGACAAAAGGTGCTTTACGCCAACGGCTCCAGCTTATTCTTAGCCAAGAATGACGGCACTGAATCGCGAAAGCTTCTAAGCACCGCCGGTACCCCTTTATATCCCCGATGGTCCCCTGATGGAAGCTCCTTCCGATTCACCTTATTCAATCCTAAGGACATCTCATTGTCATTGTGGGAGGCTTCCGCAGACGGAACGCACCTTCACCCCTTGCTTCCCGGCTGGAATAACCCGGCGGATGAATGCTGCGGGAATTGGACGCCGGATGGGAAATACTTCGTTTTCCAGTCCAGGCGAAACGGTAGGACCGATATATGGGCCATCCGCGAGAAGGGGGGCCTGTTCCAAAAGCCCGCACGCCAGCCGGTTCGTTTGACCGCCGGGCCCCTGGACACCTCCGGGCCGATTCCGAGTACGGATGGAAAGAGGCTGTTCGTTATTGGCGCGCAGTCGCGAGGAGAGCTGGCGCGCTACGATGCAAAGTCCCGGCAATTCGTGCCGTTCCTTCCCGGGCTCTCGGCGGAAGGGTTGGACTTTGCCCGCGATGGAAAGTGGGTAGTTTATGTCTCGTTCCCTGAGGGCACGCTTTGGAGAAGCAAAGTGGACGGAAGCGAGCGACTTCAACTGACATCTCTTCCAATGGTCGCTGGCCTATCGAGTTGGGCACCCGATGGGAAGCGTATTGCCTTTGTTGGAGATGTACCGGGCAGGAATTTAAAGATCTACATCGTTTCGGCAGATGGTGGCTCTCCCCAGCAGGCAATGCCTGGGGAGCAGAACGAAGCCGACCCGACCTGGTCGCCTGATGGCAATTCGTTGGCCTTTGGAGGTTCTAGCGTGGATGCTTCCCACGCCATTCATGTTCTTGATCTCCAGTCACAACGGATATCAACACTGCCTGGCTCTGACGGCCTCTTCGCCCCCCGCTGGTCGCCCGATGGCCGCTATATCGTTGCCCAGCCCGTTGACCAGCAGAAGTTGTTCCTCTTCGACGCCAAGAGCCAGAGATGGATTGAACTCGTGGACCTCCCTGCCGCTTACTATAGTTGGTCGCGGGATGGGAAGTTTGTCTATTTCGACGTCCCAACGACAAACGAACCTGCCATTTATCGGGTCCGAGTTGCCGACCGAAAGGTCGAGCGAGTGGTAAGCATGAAGGGCTTTAGCCGCGCCTTGGCTCAATTTGGTGTGTGGATGGGTCTGGCTCCGGACGACTCTCCCCTCGTCCTGCGTGATGCCGGCGTGCAGGAAATCTACGCCCTGGACGTTGACCTGCCCTAGTCCCCAGCCCCTCGTCCCTAGCTACGGCACCAAGCGATAGAGCATACGTGGGAAGGGGATGGTCTCACGCACGTGTTCGAGGCCGCAAAGCCAAGCAACGACGCGCTCAACGCCCATACCGAAGCCCGAATGCGGCACACTGCCATAGCGGCGCAAATCGAGATACCACTCGAACGACTGGCGAGGCAGTTTCTCTTGTTCGAGGCGCTGCAAGAGCAGGTTGTAATCAGCCAGACGCTCGCCCCCGCCGATGATTTCCCCATAACCTTCCGGGGCAAGCATGTCCACACACAGCGCCACTTCCGGGCGCTGGGGGTCAGGCGCCATGTAGAAGGCCTTCACCTGGCTGGGATAGCGGTGGACGAGCACGGGCCGGTCGAAGTTCTCGGAGATGATGGTCTCATCGGTGCCGCCGAAATCGCCGCCCCACTGTATCTCGCTGCCCTTCTGCTGGAGTAATTTCACGGCGTCGTCGTAGCTCAGGCGCGGGAACGGCAGCTTGACCTTCTCCAGGTTGGCCACATTGCGCTCCAGAGTGCTCAGCTCAGGGCGGCGGGTCTCGAGCACTCGTTCCAGCACGAAGGCCACCAGTTCTTCCCCCAGCACCATGGCGTCCTCGAGGTGCGCGAAGGCAACCTCTGGCTCGACCATCCAAAACTCCGTTAGGTGGCGGCGGGTCTTGGATTTTTCCGCGCGGAAGGTGGGCCCAAAGCAGTAAGTCTTGCCCACCGCCATGGCTGCCGCCTCGTTGTAAAGCTGGCCGGACTGGGTGAGGTATGCTTTATCGTCGAAGTAGTTCACTTCGAAGAGCGTGGTGGTGCCTTCGCACGCCGAGGGTGTGAAGATGGGCGTATCGACCAGAGTGAAGCCGCGCCCGTCGAAAAAGTCGCGCACGGCTTTGATGATCTCGTGGCGGACGCCAAGAATGGCGCGTTGACGCAAGGAGCGCAGCCAGAGATGGCGATGATCCATCAGGAATTCCGTGCCATGCTCTTTGGGGGTAATGGGATAAGGGTTCTCGGGCGCAATCAACTGCTCGATATCGAGGCCGGTCACATCCAACTCGAATCCGCCCGGAGCACGCTTATCCGCGCGCACCTTGCCGGTGACTCGCAAGGAAGATTCCTGCGTCAGGTTGCGCACCCGCTCGAAGACTTCCGGCGAAACCGCACTCTTCACCACCACGCCCTGAATCAGGCCCGTGCCGTCGCGGAAAAGCGGAAATAGCAGCTTGCCGCTCTCCCGCAGGTTATAGAGCCACCCTTGCACAAGAACTTCCTGGCCGACATAATCGGAAACTCTTCGAATCTCAACTATGGGAACCACAGGGTACTCTCCTCATTCATCGGGTGATCGGGTGATCAGGTGATCGGGCGAACGCGACGCTGGACGGGGAATTGTTACGAAACGACATGGCCATGTCGAAAACTCTTGATCAGCCTGGCCGCCAGGCTGACCATACCCATAATCCAACCCACAGGGAAGGGCAGAATCGGGACGCCCCACCAGAGGGATCGTCCGCTTGTGCCGCCGAAACCGCCCATCGCACTCAACCCGAACATCGCACCTACCCCGATCGCTATCAAGAGGAAAATCCATATCCAAGCAACGAGTAGGCGACGTCCACTGTCGCCAAGGAACGTGCCAAGCGCTACGAGGCCGCTACCCGCAAGGATGACGACCGATCCCTCCAACGGATCGAGAGCCCCGGCGAGCATGGCGATTCCGCCAGCAATGACTAGAAACCGCGGCCAATTTTTCCGCGCCTTCATAAATGCTCCAATCCAAAAACGCAGGGGTGCCGCAGACATCGAAGTCAATGTCTGCGCCACCCGACGAAACCATCCCACCAGTCAACCTTAAGTTAACGCTTATGGGGCGTTGCCCCCGGCTACTCACCTAACGCCCCTGCGGGGCTGAGACATCGACTGATCCCTCAATTCCGTGCGCGACACTTCGCTCGCTTCCCCTCTGCGGGGCGGTCTCAAGTAATCGAATATATCTCATAGGGTCTTGAAACAGCTTCTAGATTTCTTCGAGCCGAGCCATCACTTCGGGAAGCCGCGCCAGGACGCCCGGCTCACGGCGCTCGCTATTCATCTCAAAAAGGACGGGAAGCTGTGCATCCGCCGACCGGAAGTCTCGAATGGTCTGCGCCCAATCGATCTCCCCCTCGAACGGCAGAAGGTGCTCATCCTTTTCGCCATGGTTGTCATGAAGGTGGATGGTGGCGATGCGCTCGCGGAGTGTCCGAAAGGCCGCCTGAACGCCCCCCGTCATATGCGCGTGGCCCGTATCAAAGCAGACTTTCAAGTCCAGGCGCGTGTATTGGAAAAACGTCAGCATGCGCTCGGGAGCGCTTAGCTCGCTGGGAATATTCTCCAGCAAAATCTGGGTACCCCGCTCTTTGGCAAAGATGTTCAAATGCTCGAGGGATGTGAAGGCGGCATCGAACTTGGCTAGGTCGTACTGTTCATCGGGGACACCGAGGTGAAGAACGAGGTAACGAAAGGGGAGATGCTCGGCCACTTCGAGGGCGCGCTTGATTTCATCCATGGAGGCGATTCGCGCCCGACGCTCCAAGTTGGCAACAGAAATGAGCAGCCCTCCCGACCGTCCCCAATTCCAGTCGCTAAAGAGGGGAGCGTGAAGAGAATGAAGAGTAACCGCATGGTCGCTGAACCAATGCGCCACATCCTGCACTTGGTTCAGATCATGATAATCCAGATGCTGGCGGGCGGCCATGATTTCCAGATCGCGCAGGCCCGAGGCCAGTATCTTGTCCAGGATATGGGAATTCAGCCTTTCCTCGGCGAACAGGGAGGTGGAGAGACCATAGTTCATCAGTATCCGACCGCCTTTCCGTTGGCGCGCGGGTCAGCCGCACCGAACTTCCATCCCGTACCGGGAT
>Ga0187771_10002855_pt1 | contig 11992 bp, 7 predicted proteins | sample 0116_SJ02_MP15_1_FD_133139 | JGI IMG/M metagenome (GOLD analysis project Ga0187771, IMG submission 133139) | Tropical peat soil microbial communities from peatlands in Department of Meta, Colombia - 0116_SJ02_MP15_10_MG | ecosystem: Environmental > Terrestrial > Soil > Wetlands > Peat | place... | reverse complement strand
CGTTGATCAAGAACGGCGTCGATGCTCATTTTGGAATGATTAACGGTGTCGCGATCGACGACGCCGACCGTCTCTTTGTCTCCGATGCCAAGATGCATCGCATTCTTGTTTTCAACCCCCAACATAAAGTCGAAGGCCAGATCGCCGAGGGGTTGGTCGATCCGGTCGGGATGGCAGTCGACAACGAGAATCGGTTTCTCTATGTTGTCGATGAACAGCAAGACTTGGTCCAAGTATATGACGTCGACAGCCTCAAACTGCTGCGTCATATTGGCGTCCCTGGCAAAAAGCACACTTCCACCGCTCCCGGCGAGTTTGGCGGCGCATCGAATGTCGCACTCGACAGAGACAACAATGTCTACGTCACCGATACCATGAATAACCGCGTCGAAATCTTCGATGCCGAGGGTAATTTCATTAGTCAGTTCGGCAAGCACGGCGATGGTCCAGGATACTTCGCCCGCCCGAAGGGCATCGCGGTCGATTGCGATGGCCATATTTGGGTTGCCGATCAATACCAGGATCGAGTGCAAGTTTACAATCGCGATGGCGACTTGCTTACCTACATTGGTGACGTCCATGCCAGCGGTCTGGGGCAGTTCAGAGCGCTCGTCGGCGTTGCCATCGACAAACAAAATCGCGTCTTCACTACCGAACAGTATCCCGGCCGCATGCAGATGTTCCGTTATGTTACCGACGCTGAAGCCGCAGCCGAGAAGGCCGACCGCGAGACCAAGTTGAAGAAAGCCGCGGACGAGCGCCAAGGTGTCTCGTCTGCGCCGCCCAAGCCGGTCGATGCTCCTGCAGCGAAACCGGATTCGGCAGCGCCCACGCCCAAGCCAGCCGACGCGCCGCCGCAAAAATCCGAGTCATCCGCCGGCCAAGATCCTGTATCGTCCAAGCAGAGAGCTTCGAAAACCAACTAGGCGCGCTCTTGAGATCGCACTGCTTCGACAGTCCGCTCGCAATCGCACTCTGACTACTGTCGCTCTTTGGGGTGAAGTGTCCGAACACTGGATCAACCCGCTGATGATTCGGCCAACGTTGCTTGGCCTGGCCGGTTCAATCATAATTGCGGTGCGTTGGTTTCAACTGCGGCGAAAAGTTCCACTCTGGACGCTGGCGCCAGCGGTCCTTTGCGTCGTTTATGTTTTCTTCCGAGCATGGGTCTTCGGCCGAACGTCCGCCGGCTCTTGGTATGCCTACGACCTTTACACTCTTTATGCCGACCTGAGTTTCGGATTTAACCCCAGCATGTGGTGCAACCGGTGGGTAGAGCGGTTCGGCCTCTATCCGATGGTCAGCGTCGTTTACGAAAGCCTGATTCTCGCCATCGCCTCCACCTACGCGTTATCTCTCGGACGCCGCGGCCAACCCGCTCGTGTTCTGGCCGTGATGGTTCTTGCTGGATTCGCCGGCATCCAGGCCTACCGCCTACTTCCCGCGTGTGGCCCAGTCTATCTTCTCGGCTCCGAATGCTTCCTCGGTGAACTTCCCGCAACCTGCGCCACCGTCTCCTCTACCGACCTCCGTCCGGTCCAGCTCGATCCCTCATTCCCACGCAACGCCATGCCCTCCTTGCACGTCGGATGGGCCATACTTGTCTACTGGGCATGGCGTCCATCGCGCTGGCGATGGGCCGCCTTCGCCTATCTAGTCCTGACCGCCTTAGCCACCATGGCTGGCGGCGAACACTACCTCGTCGATCTCGTCGCCTCCGTTCCTTTTGCCCTCGCCCTATGGGCTCTCTGCTGTCCTAGCGGATGGACTCCACAGCGCGTTCTCACCATCGCTGGCAGTGTCCTCGCGCTTATTCTCTGGACCTCGATCATTCGTTTTTCTCCCGACCTGCTTTGGTCTTCCATCGTCGTTCCGTGGCTGTTTTCTGCATTGCTGGTTGGAGGTGGAATCTACGTTTTCAGACAACTCAGCAAGCAGCAGCGTGACGCGTTCGACTCAACCCGCTGAGGGACGCACAGTCGCTCGAAGTCACTGTGACTACCCCCTTGTAGCAAAACGCCACACTCAGCTTTTCGTGGGTTGTTTCAACCACAAGCGCTGTGGGAGAACCCCCAACCCAAGCCAAGATCTGTGCCTCTGAAAAAAACCGCGATCATCGGATTTCCTATTGCAAGTCCTTTAGCTGCAATAACTTAAGTGGTTAGGTTGGAGCTGTACCTCCGGTGCGCAAAACGGCGACCTTCGTGCATTACTAGGGTCGGATACGTGAGTAACCCCTCCACGAACTGTTTGGAGACCAAGAGTTCCGGAAAAGCAACAGAGGTAGATGTAGGAAGTGAACTAATAAATCCTTAAGGAGAACGTATGAAGAAGACTCTGTTAATCATGTTAGTGGTTCTGGCCGCCGCGACGTTCGCCGCGGCGCAGATCGGCACGGTGACGCAAGACGTCCTCGGCGCCCACCTCAACTACGGCCGTGGTTGCGCAGCCTGTCACGCTCCGCACAGCGGCGCATGGGGCAACGGCGCCAACAAGTCGAAAGACACCGCTGCCGGCCAGTCCATCCTATGGGGCCAGGACGTAGGCAATCTGTATGGACAGACCATCACCCTCGCTGGGGGGCGCATCGAAGTTCTGCCTAGCCAAGCCGACTTCATCGCCGACACCAAGCCCGATGTCAATGGCCTCTTAACCTGCTTGAGCTGCCACGACGGCAACTGGGCCGAAGGCGCCATGATGAAGGACGCAGTGTATGAGACGCTGCCTGCGACGTACGGCACCTACAACACCATCCCGACCCTGCTCGGCAACGACGGCGATGGCGCGGGCAACTACCTCGCCAACCACCCGGTGGGCCTGAACGCCACGGTTTCGTGCGGCGGACAGTGGAATTGGGACTGCACCGAGACCAACGGAAAGATCTCGATGAACGGCACCTACTCTTCCCAGTTCGTTACGAACTACGGCTTCTTCGTCAGCCTCAGCGCGTACAATAACACCGCTGTAGTCACGTGCACGAGCTGCCACAACCAGCACCTCATGAACATTGTGAAGGTGACCAATGGCCCAAGCAGCGGTCTCCCCACTGGCTTCTACCAGACCATGTTCTTTGTCCGAGGCCCCTACAACCCGGCCAGCGGTACCGCGAAGTCGAACCAGACCGCGCAGTTCTGCCGCGAGTGCCACGGTGGAGAGTCCAACGAAATGAACGGTCAAGGTTTGGTCGTCGGGACGACCTTCTAGGCTATTAGTAAGTGACCGAGAGGGGAGAGAAAATCTCCCCTTTTTTTTTCGCGAGTTCTGAGTGAGGATGGCAATTATGAAACATCAAGTATCAGTCTCCCCCCTGGTTCTGGTGCTGCCGTTGCTAATCATGACAATGGCGATAACGGCGGCGGCCCAGCAAATGGCGGTCTCGCACGCGCCCACCAGCGTAGCCAAGCAATCTCCGGATTTAGCCGTGGGCAGGCCCGTAGCCCGTGTGAATGGAAAGGTACTAACCGATCGCGACCTGCAACGCGAGATCTACACTTTGTTTCCCTACGCCGCTCAGCACAACGGCCAGGTTCCTCCGGAGCTACTGCCCCAGATTCGTGCTGGCGCTTTGAAGATGATCGTTTTCGAAGAGCTGGTTTATCAGGAAGCGGTGCGCCGCCAGGTGGCCGTGCCGGCGGCGAAGCTGCAAAAAGCGGAAACCGACTTCCGCACGCAATTCGCAGGCCCCGAGCAATACCGGCAATTTCTGAGTCAGGAATTTCAGGGCTCCGAGAAGGCATTGCGCGAAAAGATTCGCCGCTCGCTGCTCATTGATGCCATGCTGAAGACGGAAGTGGACAACAAATCCACCGTCACCGTGGCCGAGGCCAAGGCATACTACGACAAGAACCCGGCCCGCTGGGAGTATCCCGAAGCCTTCGCCTTTCAGACGATCTCCGTCCTGCCGCCGAGAGACGCGACGCCCGCCAATGTGAAAGAGATGCGCAAGCGTGCCGAGGATGCGCTCAACCAGGCCAAAGCGACCACCAGCTACGAGCAATTCGGGCTGTTAGCGGAAAAGATCTCGGAAGACGATTACCGAGTCATGATGGGCGACCACAAGAAGGTGGAGCGTTCGAAACTCGCGCCTCAGGTCGTGCAGGCGCTGTTGGCCATGAAAGACGGCCAGGTCAGCGATATTATCCAGATCGATCAGGCCTATACCATCATCCGGCTGAACCAGCACATTCTAGCCGGAAAAATGAGGTTCGAGGATGTAAAGACCTCGCTGCTACAGGAACTGCAAAAGCGGAAAGTCGAGGAAACTCGCGCTGCGCTCGACAAGCGCCTTCGCAAGTCCGCCAAGGTAGAAGAACTGTAGCAAACGCTGTAGTGAAGAGATTCGGCACGGGAGTGCCTCGTCTCCGAAATGGCTTGCCGCGTACCTGCGAGGTGGCTCAGCAAACAACGTCTCTGCCAGCATTAGCGCGGGCTGGGGCCGGCTTGCACGGTCTCCATGCGCTAAAAGCCTTAGCCGGACTGCGTGATATCGCTCATGCCCGGTTGTGACCGGACCCCAAGATTTCTCTTATCGTCTTGTCGCACAATAACTTAGCCCGACTGCCGCTTTGGCTTAGAGCGTGCATTTTGAACAAGTAGCCAAATGGCGCGGTTCCGGAATCGCGCCGCTGTTGGGGAAGCCGGGAAGTCTGGAAGTTGGCACCGGATGCAGGGTAATCATCGAAATTCGGCCTTTGCGCTGTTAGCGCTCTTCCTGCTGGCGCTGCCAGCCGCCGGCCAACTCACATTCGGGGAATTCAGCAGCAACATGAACGGCGTCCTCTCTGCCGGATACAACGGGACCTACGGTAACCAGATCAATTCCGGTCACAGCCTGGCATTTGGCGGTTCGGGCACGCTGGACGGTTTCTACTATAGTCCCAACTTTGTCTCCTTCCAGGTTTCGCCTTACCTGAACCAGGCGCGCGACAATTCATCGTACCAATCCATCTCCAATGCCAGCGGCGCGAATTTTTCCAGCAACATTTTCGGCGGCAGCCATTTTCCCGGCTCGATCAACTTCGCCAAGGCCTACGACAGCGAAGGCAACTATTCGATCCCGGGCGTGGCTAATTACACCACACATGGCGACAGCCAAACCTTCGGCGTCAACTGGTCGGAACTGGTGCCCGGCTGGCCCACGCTCTCCGCGGGCTTCCAGATGGGAAGCACGCAGTACTCCGTCTACGGCGCGAACGATAATGGAACAACCGATAGTCATTCGTTCAACCTTCGATCGTCCTACACTCTGGAAGGTTTCAAACTGAGTGCCTTCTTTGCAGATGGCGCCGGACATTCGGATGTCCCGGAACTTCTCGAGGGCTCAACACAATCAGTAACTACAAGTTCAAGCAGCCATTCGTATGGGTTTACTGTAAGCCACGCGCTACCGTGGCACGGAGGAATTGCCGGTAGCGCCACCAGTTCGGAGTTCAGTTCAGAATACGCTGGAGGCACCAACAGCGGTACGGTTGATACCTACACTGCAGCAGCCGTTTTTCAGCCCACTCAGAAATTCCACTTCTCGCTCAGTACCGATTATTCCACCAATCTCTCCGGGAGCTTGACCGAAGCAGTCACGGGCGCGGGAGGAGTAACGGAGCCAATCAATGTGGGCGAGCATACGCACGCGCTAGATCTGACCGCCAATGCCAGCTATTCGGTCATGTCGAATCTGCAAGCGCTGGTGTTCGCGGACCATCGCGAACAATATTACGAGGGCGAGAATTTTGGGGCGAGCGCCTTCGGCGCGGGCATGACCTATTGGCGGCCCTTGCTCGGTGGCAACTTCAACGCGGCAGTGAACCTCAGCGACAACATGTCCAGCACTTCCAACGCGAATTCGCTCGGCCTTAATAGCACCATCAATTTCAACCGCCGGTTCTCCGACGGCTGGGTCATCAGCGGAGGTTTCGGTTACTCGCAGAACGTGCAGACGCTGTTAATCACGTATACGACCTCGTCATACAACTACAGCGGAAGCGTGCGGCGCCGCTTTGGTAAGTTTGGATGGGGCGGCGGCGCTGGCGTCAACAAGACGCTTGTAACCGAAGTAGCCGGATCGGGAAACAGCAGCGAAACTTTCAACACGTCAATTTTCTACTCGCACTGGCTCACCGCCAATGGAAACTATTCCAAGACGAGCGGCACCGCGATCCAGGGTGGGCTAGGACTGATTCAAAATCCCATCCCCCCTATCGTGCCCGGCAACGACATCATTCTCTTCGGCGGCAAGAGTTATTCCTTTGGTCTTAGCACCAGCCCGGTGCGCCGGTTGTCGATCGGAGCCAGCTATTCCCGGTCCCTGAGCAACGACAATCTTGCGGGAGTGATCTCCTCGGCTAATAGCAAGATGTTGAATGCGACTTTCAACTATCAATTCCGTAAAATGTACCTCACCGGCGGTTACAGCAATCTGGTGCAGGGGTTCAGCGCTTCGGGGCTGCCAGCGGCAAATGTGTCGTCCTTCTATATTGGGGTGACACGATGGTTCAACTTCTTCTAGGGCGTGAGCTCTGAGCCGTCGGTGAACCGGAAAGCCTTCACGAATAGCCGGGTGAGAATCGTAGAAAGCGGGAAATAAAATGCGGGAACCGGGCACGCGCAGGCTGAGTTGGATCGCCATTCTGCTAGTCGTGCTCCTGCTCCTGCCGATACCGCTGTGGACGTCGCGGCAAAAGCCGAAACCTGAGGAGCCGGGGCCTCCCGTGCTGGAGCTCGAGGGCGGTCGCAAATTAACGTACGAGCGCACCTTCGGCTCGGAACGCGAAGTGAAGCCGAAGCGGGGCTTCTGGGCGCGCCTGGTCGACATCATCGCCGGTGAGCCGGAGTTCAAAAACCTGGTCCGGCCTTACAGCGTTGCCACTGATTCTCACGGCCGCATCATCGTCACCGATCCCGGCGCCGCTGGCGTTCACATCTTCGATTTCGGGCAACAGAAGTACAAGTTTCTCGAGCGCCGCGACAAAAGCAAGGACGCCATGCTGGAACCCCAGTGCGTCGCGGTCGATGCCCAGGACAACATTTACGTCACCGATTCGCAGACTGGCAAGATTTTCGTGTTCAACTCCGGCGGCAGGTTCGAGCGGGTGATCGGCAGCCTGAAGGGCGGCGAGGGTTATTTTAAGCGGCCAACGGGAATCGCCGTCGACTCGGCCGCACAACGGATTTACGTTACCGACACACTGCGCGACCAGATTTTCATGATGGATATGCAAGGCAACATCCTGCAGAAGTTCGGCCGACGCGGCGACGGCGATCTCGGATTCAATTTTCCGACGGAGTTGCGGCTGGACGGCGAAAATCTGATCGTCGTCGACGCGATGAATTTCCGTGTCCAGGTGTTGGGCCGCGACGGATCCTTTCGCTACGCTATCGGCAAGCTCGGCGACAGCACCGGCGATATCTTCCGACCCAAGGGAATTGGCGTCGACTCGGAGGGCGATCTCTACATCGTCGACGGTTTGTGGGGAGTGGTACAGGTGTTCGATCGCCAGGGCCAACTGCTCTATTACTTCGGCAAACGCGGCGTCAATCCGGGCGAATTCCAGTTGCCGGCGGGCCTATTCATCGACCACGACGACCGCATCTTCATCGTCGACTCCTACAACCGGAGAGTCCAGGTTTTTCATTATTTTGGATTGAAGAAACCGGCCAAGGAAGGAATGTAGTGACGTCGCCGGCCAAATCGTTATTTGTGTGCCTGTTCGTTCTGCTCGCTGCGGCGACCCTGCGCGCTCAGTTCACCGGCGACGTAATCGGACTGCACGATCTCGGGCCCGGCAGCAATTCTCCAATCACCGGCGCCCGTCCCGACTTCTGCATGTACTGCCACCAGCCTCACAATGGCTTAGGAGGCAAGATTCCACTCTGGAACCAGAAGCTCACCGTTCAAAGCTACACCGTGTACACGAGCACCACAGAGGCTAACCGAGGCACGCAGCCACTCCTCGGCTCCGATAGCAATCTCTGCCTGTCCTGTCATGACGGCACCGTCGCCCCAGGCACCACCGTTGCCTACGGCCAAGTCACCATGCAGGGATCGATGTACACCTACGATATCTTTGGCAGCAACATGCAGCCCTCGCATCCGTTCTCGCTTGCGCTGCCCTTGAAAGACAACATCGATCTGATTGCCACCCTCGTCTCCAAAGGCAAGACTGGAGACCCCACTGGTGCTGTCCACCTCGTGAATGGCAACGTCGAATGCACCTCATGCCACGATCCGCACGTTCAGGCCAAGGATCTCCTTTCCCAGAACTTCCTGGTTCGCGACAGCTCCAAAGGGGCGATGTGCCTCGCCTGCCATGACCCTACTCGCCAGATGGCCGGCAGGGTCAATCCTCTCGCGGATTGGGCGACCGGCGCTCACGCGCTCGTGCAGAACAAGATCGCTCCCGGCGCCGGCCTGGGCAGCTACACCACGGTTGCGCAGGACGCCTGCCTCTCCTGCCATACCCCGCACAACGCCCAAGGTCCGGCACGGCTCCTTCGAGGTCCCAACGAACAGGACTGCATCGGCTGCCATAACGGCGGCACCAACATTACCCCCGCGCCCCCAAGCGTCTTTGCCGAATACGCTCCTCCCAAAGTCGCCCATCCCTTCCCAGGCCAGACCAACCCCCATGACGCGGCCGAGGCCGTTCTACTCAACAACAATCGCCACGCCACCTGCGTCGATTGCCACAACGGGCACGGCTCTGCCCAGGTCCAGACATTTCCTTTGCCTCCGTTCATCCGCGTTTCTCAACGCGACGTTGCGGGCATCAGCGCTACCGACGGCACCACCATCATCGACCCCGCCGTCAATCAGTATGAAAGCTGCTTCCGTTGCCACGGACGCAGTACGGGCAAGCAAATCAAGGCGATGTACGGCTATGCTCCGATCCGGGTCGTATCTTACGGCGATCCTCTCAACCTGATTCCGCAATTCGCCATTACTTCCTCCTCCAGCCATCCCGTCACGCATATCAGCACCAGCCCGCTGCCGCAGCCCAGCCTGCTTTCCAACATGCTCAACGAAGATGGTCAGACTCCCGGCCGCGCCATGGGCAATCAGATTTTCTGCACCGATTGCCACAATAGTGACGACAACCGCGAATTTGGCGGCACCGGTCCCAACGGCCCCCATGGCTCCAAATGGACTCACATCCTGGAGCGCCGCTACGAATTCAGCCAGGCTCCCGGTCCCGGCCAGCTCGTCAACAATCTCTTCCCCAATCCCGATCTCAGCGTCAATGGTCCCTACGCCATGTGCGGCAAGTGCCACGATCTCGTCAATCAGATCGTCAAAAACACCAGCTGGAATCAGCACTCCACCCACATCAACACCGGCTTCACCTGCTCCGTCTGTCACACTCCGCACGGCATGGGAGGCACGGATCCCAACATCAGCGGCCAGCGTCTCGTCAACTTCGACATCAACGTTGTCGGTCAGAACGGTCCTATGCCCATCGCCTACAATCGCGCTGCCAACACCTGCGTGCTCGTCTGCCACGAGACCGCACACTATCCCAACGGCTCGGTCTCGCCCGTTACTCTCCGCAACCCCGGCCAACCCGTGAAGAAGTAACGTCCGCGGCCATGACCACCCTCCCCCAAGCCGCACCCCCCGCAGTTGCCGATTCCGATGCCCCGCTGCTCGTCCCGCAAAGCGCCGGTCAGTCGCTTGCTTCCTCTGAACGCTGGTGGCGCATCGCCGATGCCACCGTACTCGGCCTCTGGATACTCGTCACCAACTTCACCCTCCTCTACCACGAAAAGTGGGCTGACGAAGCCCAGGCCTGGCTCATCGCCCGCGATCTCGATCTCCGCACCATCTGGTTCCACGAGCTTCGCTACGAAGGCACACCTGGCCTCTGGCACACCATCCTCTGGATCGCTCAGCACGTCTTCCACCTCGGCTACAACTCCATCGGCTACATCGGCCTCGCCGGCGCCACCGCCGGAGCCGCGCTACTGATCTTCAAAGCCCCGTTTCCACGATATGTGCGTTGGCCGCTCGCCTTCACCTACTTCATGGTGTATCAGTACGCGGTCATCGCCCGCCCCTACACGCTTCTGCCGCTGCTGGCCTTCGCCGCCGCTATGCTCTTCAAAGATATGCAGCATCCGGAGTGCTTGACGCTGGTGCTGGTGATCCTGGCGAATCTGAGTCTGCACGGAACAATCATCGCGGGATGTCTCGGGTTCTGTTATCTGCTCGAAGCGATCCAATCCTGGAGAACGCTCGACCGGTCCCTGCGCAATCGCTATGTGATATGCGTGGCGGTAATGGCGCTGATGTTCGTATTTCTCTTTCTGATTCTGAAGCCGACGCCCGATGTCGAGGAATTCGTGCTTAAGAAGAGCTTCTCCCGGTTGCCCCTCGACATTCAGGCCAAGTTTCCAACGCCCGAGGAATGCCTTAGGGCGATCATCTCCGGCGCTTTTCTCGACTGGTTCGCGCTTTCACTCATTTTTGTTATGTTCGCCGCCATCTGGTGTTTCACGCGCCACAGATTTCTGATCTTTGCATTGCCTGTGGGGACACTGGTCGCGCTCTACGCCAAGATCCATGGAGCTGCACACCATCAGGGGACGGCATTCGTAGCCGCCATCGCCGCGCTTTGGATCGCTTGGCCTGACCGAGAGGAGCGCCCGGCCTATGACGTCTTTCAACGGCGTGCCTTACAGGGCATGATTGCCCTGCTTCTCTGCCTTTGCGCCATCAACATCAAGGACGCAGCAGTTACCATCCACCGCGAATATTTGTACCCGTATAGCGGTGCGCCCGATGCGGCGAATTATCTGAAATCGGTCGGCGCCGACGGCGGACCGATGTTCGGATTTCTTTTCGGCACAGTTGCTGTGCAGGCCTATTTCGATCACAACATCTTCAGCAACTTGCCCACAGCCTATTTCCATCACGGCATGCCGCTCTCCGGCACGCACCTCGAATTTGAGGATCTGCACCGCGTCCAGCCTCAATATATCGTCCTTTACACGCAGGACCCGGAGCTCATGTACCGAGACAACATTCCCCGCTTTCGGGACGAGGGGTACGACATCGTTCATTTTTCGGATGGTTACTATCTGTTTAAGCAGGGAGTTTTCGAAAGGGATGTCTACTTTATCCTGCGCCGCGTCCGGCCCTAGCTTACCGGCTCACGATCCAGCCTTCCTCACAAATACCACCGCGAGCCGATCCTGATAAACCAGCTCGAACCTTGGATCGTTGTTTAGCAGCACAGCCAGCGGACGGTCTCTTTGCAGCAGCACGATCCCCGCCTCATTCAGATAGGGATCGGAAGCATACGATGGCTGCCCAGCTTCGGTGTCGAAAAAGAGTTGATCCAACTCATCGCCATAAAGATCATTCCGCCCATCGATCGCCACCGGATAATCGGGCATATACCAAGTCAGAAACCCTCCCCAATCGAGCGTGTTGTAAAGCGGTCCCGGAGGAGGATTGCGCCGCAGGAAGTTCAGCGCCTTCACCGGATACATGCTGCTGATCGCGCTGTCGAGTCCGCGCTGGTTGAAGTCGGTGTTGCGCGCAAACAGCACCAACGCCAGCGCAACAAACGCTACCAATCCAGCTCGCTCCAGCCAGCTCTCTTCGCGGTCGCGCGCAGCCTCTTCGGCGGGAAAGTCAGCCATCATCGCCGCTGCCGGAATACAGATGAACCATGAATCGCGCATCGTGCGGTACGCAACCACTGTGGCAATCGTCAGCAACGCCAGCTTAAACGCGTCCACTTTCCTGCGCCATCCCAGCGCGAAGAAGCCAGCTCCCGTCAGCAGAAGCTGGATGTAGTGGCTGCCCGCGCGGAAGTTGATCGGCTGCAACTCCCGAATCATCGTGTATGGCACCTTGGCCTTCGAGTACTGGTAAACCACCGGATAGAGGTGATAGGAGTACGGTCCAATGCAACTGGCAAGCGCACACGCGGCGAAAATCGCGGCAAGTGTCGCAGCAGGCAAGGTGGGCGGAAGGAGAAAGTCGAGCCCAATT
>Ga0187771_10002854_pt1 | contig 11993 bp, 10 predicted proteins | sample 0116_SJ02_MP15_1_FD_133139 | JGI IMG/M metagenome (GOLD analysis project Ga0187771, IMG submission 133139) | Tropical peat soil microbial communities from peatlands in Department of Meta, Colombia - 0116_SJ02_MP15_10_MG | ecosystem: Environmental > Terrestrial > Soil > Wetlands > Peat | place... | reverse complement strand
GAAGGCGCACTGCTCCCTGATATTGGCAAATTCAATCAGGTAGGGATTAAGACCCATTCCTTTTGCCATCTCTTCCATGGCTCCACGAATTACACGATGGGAGCAACCCGCAATCACGATTCGATTCAGACCATGTTCGCCAATCCTCTTTTTGATGAGATCCAGATCTTCTGGAAGGCAGGCTAAACCGACCTCTTCCACATGGACCACCTCTCTTAACTGCCCTGTCTCATGTATGAGATCGGGGATAGAGAGACTCTTCTTCAATTCCCCTCCACAGTCACAGATGAAGACCCCTACTTTCGGAATCTCCTCGCTCAACGCTCCTTCAAGAGGATATTCGTTCACCGAGTGAGAAACTGGATAAGAGGAAAGAAAAGAAGAAGCTGCTGCCGCTGCGCTTGAGCCCTCGACGACTGTCTCCGGAATATCCCTTGGACCTCTAAACGCTCCTCCAACAAAAATCCCTTTGACCGAGGTTTGCGCTGGACTGAATTCACCCGTATCACAGAACCCTTGTGGGTTCATTTTGAGGCCCATCTCTTGTGCTAATTGCTTGATGGTTTGAGGTGGCGTGAACCCGACAGAAAGGATGACAGTATCAAACTCCCTTTCTTCAAAAGTCCCATCCTCCTTGACATAAGTGATGAGGAGATTCTTCGTTTTTTGAAGCTCTTTAATCGATGAGATAGCACTCCTGATATATTCAATCTTATATTCGGCCTTTGCCTTCTCATAATATCGTTCATAATCCTTACCCATGGGCCGAATATCCATATAGAACAATGTGATTCCAAGATCAGACGACCGCTCTTTGGCAATCATGGCCTGTTTTGTAGCGTACATACAGCAGATAGTAGAACAATGATCTTGACCACAGGATGGATCTCGAGATCCAACACACTGGATAAATGCAATCTTCTCCATCCTTTTCCCATCAGAGATCCGTATTGGAAATCCTTTTGTAGGACTTGAGGTGGAGAGCATCCTCTCAAATTGAACGCTCGTCAGAACATTGGTGTACCGACCAAAGCCATATTCCCCTTTCCTCTGGGCCCAGAAAGGTTCAAACCCAAATCCAAGAAGGATCGCCCCAACCTGAATCGTCTCCATCTCCTCTTTCATATCGAGATCAATTGCTCCGGGGCTACAGACCTTCACACATTCCCCGCAACGAGTACATGTTTTAGGATCAATCACGAGGCTATGAGGAATCGCCTGTGGAAAGGGAAGGTAGATGGCCTTTCTTTTCTCCAGACCTCCTCCGAACTCCCTCTCCGCCTCAACTGGGCAAACTTTGATACAAGCCTCACATAAGGTGCATCGTTTCGAATCGACAAACCTCGGTTTTCGAATGATTGAAACCTTAAAATCTCCTCCACTTCCTTCAATTCCTGTTACCTCTGAATAGGGAAGCAGTTCGATATGATCATGAAGGTGACATTCATAAATCGGACAGAAGGCAGGGGGCGTAGGACTCATAAAGCAAACCCCGCAGGAGTTCGTGGGAAAGGTCTTATCCAGTAGTGGAAAATAACCCCCGATCGCCGGGCCCTGCTCTAAGAGAAATACTTTTCTCCCCATCTCTGCCAGCAGGAGCGCAGATTGCATCCCTGAAATCCCGGCACCGATCACCAGTGCCGATGCCTTGTTACCTCTGATCTTTTTCTGCTCCATGCTTATCCTCTCAGATCCCCCGGCCCAGTACGGAACGGTTCGAAACCGTTCCATACAAAAGGCGAAGTGGGGATTATCTTATGCTAATCCTAACGATTCCAATAACCCCTTTGGAGAAACCATGTGTTTCTTCCACCAACCCTCTCTCTTTTCCACATCGAATGCCACCCCCATCAATTCTGTAAAGTAAAAGACAGGAAGGCCCATCTCCTGCCTCATTTCCAGATTGGCCTGACAGAGCCCACAAGAAGTGACGATACATTGGGCACCTGCCTCCTTTGCCATGGACACAATCCGTCCCACCATTTTCTTAACCACATCGCCATATGTGAGGGCCAAATCTGCACCACAACAGTCGATTTTATAAGACCATTCGACTGGCTGGGCGCCGAGGGCCTTCATTAATCGATCCATATACTGAGGGTTTTCAGGATTATCCAACTGGGTCACCTTCGGATGTCGAACTAAAGCACATCCATAGTAACACGCGGGTTTCAACCCTTTTAAAGGTCTCTTCACCATCTCCTCAATCCTCTCCAGACCAATCCGATTAACCACTACATCCATTAAGGCCAAAATTTCAAGAGACGGCTGATATTGAAAGCCAACGATCTCTTCAATCTCTTTCCGCTTCACCTCGTCATTTTTAAGGGCATACTCAGTTCTCTTCAGCATGTTAAAACATCCAGCGCAAGGGACGACAAGCGGACCGACCTGCGCAGACTGAGCCTTGGAGATATTTCTCGCAGGAAGGCAGAGGGAGAGAAGATGATGGACGCTATGGGTGGCTGCAGCACCACAACAGTTCCAATCCTCAATCTCTACCAAGTCCACACCCAAGGTCTTGAAGACTGCATGAGTTGATAGCCCATACTCCAAGGACGTGGAATGATCAGTACAACCTGGAAAGTAAGAAAATCGCATTCTATTCCTCCAAAAGATAATTCCGGAATAATGGGTTTCTTAGATAAAGTTGTCTTTCGTCACTCCATTACTCACTATTTCCCCACATTATTCCATCATTCCATTGTTCCAATATTCCACCTCTTCTATTTCTCTTTCGTGCACCTCTCAAAGATCCTTTTGATCTCCTCCCTACCCTTGACCAGGCTGGGGAACAGAGGAATCTTGCCTTTCAGAAAAAGCATCATCCCCGGGATCAGGTCTGTCATGAAGTCTTTGCTTCTGAGCTTATAATCAATTAGCATGGTCGCTTCATGGACCCTTCCTCCTCTCTTGATACTCCGAACAAAAGCCTCGTGGAGGATATGAATGTTCTTCTCCTTGGGTGGAATTTCTTCCTCAATTGCCATCTCTCTTAAGGCATCCATCAGGATCCCAATGTCAATCTCATTTGGGCAGCGTGTCCCACAAGTTTCACATGAGACACAGAGCCAGATGGCACTACTTCCCAAAACCTCCCTTTTCATTCCCATCTGGATCATTCGAATGATATTGTTGGGTCGAATATCCATATAAGGTGCGGTAGGGCAGCCTGCCGTGCATTTCAAACACTGGTAACAGAGGCTCAGATCTTCTCCGCTTCGCTTTTTTGCCTCTTCTAAAAAGTTGAAATCAATTCTCCCCGGGTTAAAAACGGTCTCCAATTTCCTCTCCTCCAGCTTTATCGCTATGCGTATAGGGCCTGCCTGCACAAAGCATTTCGGCCAAGGCAGGCTAAGCGCTTAGCGTTTTCTAAATAAAAGTATCCACCATTTGAAGGACCTGGCCCGTAGAGGTATTTCGCAGCTCACAGGCATTGTTGGGACAGGAAGCAATACAGGCCCCGCACCCCTGGCAGAGGGCACTACGAACGACCGAAATCCCTCGGTGGGAATCCATTTCTCTTGCCTCATAAGGACAGATCTCTACACAGATTCCACATCCACTGCATATTCCTTCATCGACAAAAGCAGTCAAGGGGTCCTGAAGAAGTTTGTCCGTGGAGAGCAGGGCTTGAATTTTGCTTGCTGTCGCCGACGCTTGGGAGACCGTATCTGAAATATCTTTTGGGCTCTGGCCGCAACCAGCAAGATAGATTCCTTTCGTCGAACTCTCCACAGGATAGAGTTTGATATGGGCCTCAGTTAAAAAACCGTGTCGATCGACTGTGGCTCTCAATTTGCCTGCCAGGTCTTTTACACCATTGCTTGGGACGATCGCCGTAGCTAAGACCACCATATCCGCTGCAACCTCAACCATTCTTCCAGTCAAAGTATCAACTCCCAACACCCTCACTTTTCCATCATCCTGAAAAACCCTCGAGACCCGTCCTCGAAGATAGAGAAGTCCTTTCTCCTCAATGCTTTTCTGAAGAAACTCCTCATACCCTTTACAGTCTGAGCGGATATCCATGTAAAAAATGTAGGGTTGCCCTTCAGGAATCTGTTCTTTATAAATTGTTGCCTGCTTGGCTGTGTACATACAGCAAATTCTGGAGCAATAGGGCATATATCGATCCGGATCCCTCGATGCCACACATTGGATGAAGACCATCTCCTTTGGCACCTTCCTATCAGAGGGCCGAATAATCTTGCCTTTTGTCGGGCCATTGGGTGAAAGCATCCGTTCAAAAGTGAGGCCATCGATCACATCTGGGATTTCACCATACCCATATTCACCCAACTGTTCTTTGGGATAGAGTTCATATCCTGTCGCAACAACAACGGCTCCAACCTTCTCTGAGATCCGCTCATCCTCTTGTTTGAAATCGATCGCCTTCTCAGGGCAGATCTGTTCACATCTTCTGCAACTCTCATCAACAAAAAATTGACAATGACTACGGTTAATCGCAGGCTGATTGGGAACGCTAAAGGGATAGAGTAAATCGATTGCCTTTCGTATTCCCAGGCCCCTTTCAAATTGAGAAACGTATTCCACTGAGCAATTCTGGATACAGAGGCCGCAACCTGTACACTTTTTCCAGTCCACATAGGTTGCCTTTTCCCTGATGACCAATTCAAAATTCCCAACATACCCCTTCACATCTTCCAATTCTGAATAACAGTGGAGATTGATTTGGGGATGCTTTTCAACCTCCAATGCCTTTGAGAGAATTCCGGAAATAGCAGGATCGAGATCTGGAAACGTTCTTGACAGTTGGACCATGTGCCCACCCAGGGCAGGTTCCCTTTCCAGAAGGATAACCTCATATCCTCCATCCGCCAGATCGAGTGAGGCAGTGATCCCCGCGATTCCTCCGCCAATTACTAAGACCCTTCGGTTGATGTCTACGGAAATAGCCTCAAGCTGCTCATTCCTTCTCACCTTCTCAAGGGTGGCTAAGATGATCTCAGCAGCCTTTTTCGTCGCTTCCTCTTTCTCCTTCTGATGGACCCAACTGCACTGTTCCCGAATATTGGCGATCTCGCAGACATAGGGATTCATTCCTTGAGATTTAACAGCCTTCCGAAAGGTGTTCTCATGCATGCTGGGGGAGCAACAGGCAATCACTATTCCCTCCAGCCCTTTCTCACGAATGGATTCACGGATGATCTGTTGCCCTGGTTCAGAACACATATAGATGTAATCGGTGCTGTGGGCTACGTCTTTAACTTTTCCCATCTCCTCAGCAACCGCTTTAACATCCACTGTCCCAGCGATATTCACCCCACAATGACAGATAAAAACACCAAGTTTTCTCATAAGAACATTATCCGACACCCGTGACCGTGTCCGCAAAAGATGTTCTTAACGGAACACGGACACGATGACACGCTAATTTAGTGTTTCGCAAACAAACCTTGGACCTTGCTCGCTGCGGCATTGGCATGAGCCACTGCATCGGCAATATCCTTCGGCCCTTGGGCACACCCAGCGATATAGATACCTTCCACATTGGTCTCAACAGGCTTGAGTTTTCTTTCGGCCTCTGTTAAAAACCCATACTCATCTGTGGCAATTCCAAGCTTTTTTCCCAATTCCTTTATATCCTTTTGAGGAATAATGGCTGCGGCCAAGACTACCATATCTGCAGAAACTTCTACCTTCCTCCCGGTCAATGTATCTACACCCCAGACCACTATCTTTTCTCCATCTCGGAAGATCCGGGCAACCCTTCCTCTCAGATAGAGGATCCCTTCTTCCTCCATCCCTTGTTGAATGAATTCTTCATATCCCTTTCCTGTGGCGCGAATATCCATATAAAAGATGTAGACCTGGCCATCATGGACTTTATGTTTATAGAGTCGGGCATGCTTGGCTGTATACATACAGCAAACCCTAGAGCAGTAAGGCATATAACGTTCTGGATCTCTCGACCCGGTGCATTGGATGAAAACGACCTCCTTCGGGATTTTTCCGTCCGAGGGTCTTCTTATCTCACCTGTAGTGGGGCCAGACGCTGAATTGAGCCTCTCAAAGGCAAGGCCATCGATCACATCTGGAACCTCCCCATATCCATACTCTCCAAAGTTTTCTTTAGGGATCAAGTCAAATCCCACAGCAGCGATGATCGCCCCTACCCTCTCCTCCACAAACCGATCTTTCTGTTCGTAATCAATAGCTCCAACAGGACAAATCTTTTCACATACCCTGCACTTTCCTTCTTTGAAGTAACGACAATTGGAAGGATTGATCACAGGTTTATTTGGAACAGCCTGAGGCGACAAGGTATAGATAGCCTTGCCCATTCCCATTCCTCGGTCGAATTCAGAAGGGTTCTTTGAAGGACACTTCTCCTCGCAGAGACCACAACCTGTGCATTTCTCCCAATCGACATAGGATGCCTTCTTCCGAATCCTTACCAGGAAGTTTCCTGCCTTCCCTTCTACCTCCTCGATCTCTGAATAGGTCAGAAGTTTAATCCTCGGGTGTTGACCGGTCTCTACTGTTTTGGGAGTCAACGTACACTGGGCACAATCAAGAGTAGGGAAAGTCTCTGAAAGCTGAAGCATCCTGCCTCCGATGGAAGGAAGTTTCTCGACCAAGAGAACATCATATCCTGCGTTCCCCAGATCAATGGATGCAGAGATCCCGGCAATGCCCCCGCCGATCACCATCGCTCTTTTCACGAATGTCCCATTATCCTTCATCTATAAAAGGCCTTTTCCTTTTAAAACGGGGAAGGGGTCAATGGCATTCTGTTCAAGCCCCAAGGTTTGATAATCGAGTCCCATGGCAATCCCAAGCAGTTGAGTAAAATAGAAAACCGGAATGGGTTTGAAATCTAAGTATTTCTGTTTGATATCAAACTGCTTCTGGTCGATGTTGAATGTACACATGGGACAGGTGGAGACCATTGCCTCAGCCCCATTTTTGATGGCAGAGGTAAGAATTTTATAGGCGCATTCTGTCGCCACATCCGGAGAACCCACTGATTGGAATGACCCGCAGCACTCGATTTTATATGGGAATTCGATGGCCTCTGCACCCAGTGCCACCAGAAAATCTTCAAAAATCGTGGGTCTCTCCTTGTCGTCAAATTCCATCTCTTCAAAGGGCCGAAGGAGCATACAACCATAATAGGCAGCCGACCGAAGGCCTACCAACGGTTTCGTGATCTTCTCTTTAAGTTGAGAAAAACCGATGTCTTGTTTCAAGATTTCTAAATAGTGGAGAATTCGAAGGTCTCCCTGATAGTTCATTTCGATAAAATTATTGATCTTATCTCTCTTCTCCCCATCTCCTTGGATCAACCTGTTCGTCCTTTTGATGACATTAAAGCAAATGGCACAGAGTGTTGTTAGGGCAGTTCCCTCCATCCTCGCCTTGGCTAAAATCCTTGAGGGCGGCAGAAGGGCCATGATATTATCGGTCGCCAAAGGAAAGGTTGCCCCACAGCAGGTCCAATTGCTGAGTTCCTTTAATTCAAGTCCCAAAAGGAGAGAACAGTTCCGGGCTGTCTGATCAAAGTTCTTCGCCTTGGTATAAAGAGTACAACCTGGAAAATAAAGATAATCCATTCACAGCTCCTGATCGCAAAGCGCCTGCCTGCGGTAGGCAGGCATGGGGCATAGTGCATGGCGTCAAAAAAGTTATGAAAGAAATTTCCTAAAGCCGCTGACAAATGCAATCTGAGGAAGCTTCTCCAAAAAACCTTCTGGAAACTCTGGGATCTGAATGTGATCTTTCCTCTCCTTCTTCCTTAAAACCACCATCCTCAATGCATCCATGACTCTGGCAATGTCAATTCCCTTGGGACATCTCGATGTACACTGGAGGCAAGAGGCACAGAGCCAGAAGGTATTGACTCCGAGGGCATCCTCTTCTAAACCGAGAAGAACGTATCGAATCACCTCATGGGGACCGACTTCCATTGCAAAAGCCACCGGGCACCCAGCTGTACAATTCCCACACTGATAACATGCGAAGAGGTTCTGTCCGCTAATGAGTTCTACTTTCTTTGCAAATTCGTTATGAACCTTCTGCCTTGTCAGTTCGATTTTCATCATTGATCTCCAAAGATCGAAAAGGTCTATAAATTAATAATAAGATAGTTTTCATTACAAAACGATAGCGATCACATATCCAACAGCCAAAAGGGCCTGAGTTCCAAGGATCGTGATGACATTCGCACCCAATATCGGAACCAACTTCTCAGTATTATCATAATATTTCAATGCTCCCTTAGCGGCCTTCCATCCAAACCCAATCGTTCCCACACCTATGAGCGTCACCGCAGGCATCATCTTAGTAAGAACACCGATAAGTATACAAAGATAAGAGGCGATCAGCAGTGCTACGAAAAGATAGCTGGCATACTTTTTCCCGAGGGAGATGACGAAATGCCTCCTTCCCCCTTTCTGGTCTGCCTCTTGGTCTGGGAACTCATTTAGAAAAAGAAGATTCGATGTGAGTATCCCCGGCGCGATGGACGCAACCAATGTCTCCCAGCTATATCTTCCTGTTTGGATATAGTAGGAACCCAGGACGAGCAATGGCCCGAAGCCGAGGCCCGCAAAAATCTCCCCCATGAACCATTTGGAAAGGTAAACATTGTAAAAATAAACAGAGAACCCCGCGACGAGAAGGAGAGGAAAGAGGAGCCAGCCCTTTATCATTACGAAGTAGAATCCAATCACCATGGCAATAAGTAAACAGATGGTTGCAAACCAGAAGGCCTGCTTGGGTTTCAGAAGATTTAATGGGAGCACACCACTCCCTCCACTGAAGGGAGTCCTCTGGGTGTTCAGATCAATCCCATCTACATAGTCATGGTAATCATTGATTACATTGACTGTCATGTGGACAAGGATCGAACCGAACATGGCCAAGAGAAAATGACCAAAATGGAAATAACCTTCGTAAGCAGCAATGGCTGTCCCTAAAGAAACCATAATAACTGTGAGAGGTAAAAATTGGAAACGAGGCAGCAACAGCCATGCCCTCAATGATTCACGTTTAATATCTTCCATATTTTTCTCCACCCATTTCTGACCAATTAAGCTATAGAAAGCAATCCTGTCGGCCTCGACTTATTCTTTCCGGAATCTTTTCTCCCCTTCAATATAGAGATCGTTTCCTCTTACATCATTGACCACAATAACTGGAAACTCCTCTACCTCTAATATCCGAATCGCTTCCGGTCCGAGGTCGTCATAAGCCGCCACATGAGCCTTCCTTATCCGTTTTGCCAAAAGAGCCCCTGCACCTCCTGTTGCTGCAAAGTAGACCGCTTTATATTTCTTCATCGCCTCTTTGACTGCTTCGGATCGCATCCCTTTCCCAATCATTCCTTTCAGACCTTTCTCGATTAATGAGGGAGAATAAGCATCCATACGATAACTGGTCGTCGGGCCCGCTGATCCGAAGATCTGCCCTGGCTTAGAGGGTGTGGGGCCCACATAATAGATGACCTGACCCTTGATACTGAAGGGGAGGTCTTTCCCCTCTTTCAGTAGATTGAATAGTCTCTTGTGGGCAGCATCTCTTCCGGTATAGACGACTCCGCTGATCAGAACTCGATCGCCAATCTGCAATCTCTCCACGTCCTCATCGCTTAGAGGCGTCTTTAATCGGATCGCTTGGCTCATAGATTCCTCGTTTCCGTCTCCGTCTTCCGTGTCCTTACGTCGTGTCCGTTCTGCACATTTTTCTCTCGGACACGTGACATGGTAACCGGACACGTTTTTTATATGATTGCTTCTTTATGTCTCTGTGCGTGGCATTGAATATTGACTGCCAAGGGGAAGCTTGCGATATGGCATGGCATCATCAAGATGTGCACAGCCAATGAGGTAGTCCTTCCTCCCAATCCCTGTGGCCCAATGCCCAATTTATTAATCTCCGCTAAGATCTCCGATTCCAACTTCTCAAGCTCTGGATCATGATTTTTGCTCCCAAGGGGTCTGAGCAGAGTCTTCTTTGCAAGAAGCGCAGCCTGTTCAAAGGTTCCTCCGATGCCTATCCCGACAATCGTCGGAGGGCATGGATTCGACCCTGACTCCTTCACCCTCTGGATAACAAACCGCTTGATGCCTTCAATGCCATCCGATGGGGTAAGCATCACGACCCGGCTCATATTTTCACTGCCACCCCCTTTGGGTGCTACTATAATTTTGACTTTCTCCCCAGGAACTATTTCTGTATGGATGATTGCAGGAGTATTGTCCCCTGTATTTGCCCGCGTAAAAGGATGACAGAGCGATTTCCTTAGATATCCATCCCGGTATCCCTGACGAACCCCTTCATTGATGGCTTCTGCCAGATCTCCTCCAATGAGATGAACGTCCTGCCCCAATTCTACAAAAACAACAGCAAAACCCGTATCCTGACAGATAGGCACCTTCTCCTCTTTGGCAATTCGGGCATTCTCCTTCAATTCCTTTAGCATCTCCAATCCCATGGAAGACTCTTCCTTCTCCATCGCCCGGTCAAAAGCCTGAAGCATATCCTCGCCTAAATCAGTGTTGGCCTCCATACAAAGGTTTCTCACCTTTTCGGTAATCAACTTTACATCGATCTCTCGCATGATCCCTCTTTTGGTCAAGGACCGCTTCGCTTGACGCAGAATCTTTTGGCTCTTTCCTCAGGGCCGAAGTCCGATCCTAAATTCCTATGAAGCAGGACGTTCCTAACGCCTTGAATCAAATCTTCAACTCCGCAATACTCTTCTTTACACCCTCTGCAGATTTCGACACCAGTTTTTTCTCTTCTTCTGTCAATTCAAGCTCAATGATCGATTCCACACCATTCGCCCCCAACTTGACCGGAACCCCAAAACAGATGTCTTTTAGCCCGTATTCTCCATTGAGATAGACACAGCAAGGAAGGATCCTCTTTTTATCCTTGAGGATGGCCTCGGTCATCTGAACAGCCGCAGCTGAGGGCGCGTAGAAGGCACTTCCTGTTTTGAGGAGGTTGACGATTTCCCCTCCCCCCTTACGGGTACGATCAACCAACCGATCAATCTTTTCCTTAGGGAGGAGCTGGGAGAGTGGGATCCCACTCACAGTGGTATACCGTGGAAGTGGAACCATCTCGTCACCATGCCCGCCTAATAGAAGGGCTTGAATATCCTTAACCGATACACCTAATTCCATGGCAATAAAGCTCTTAAATCGAGCCGTATCCAGGATGCCCGCCATTCCCATCACCCTCTGTTTTGGAAAACCACTCCTCTTATAGGCCAAATAGGTCATGGTATCGAGAGGATTCGTGATCATAATAAGGATCGCCTTTGGGGATTTTTCGACCACCTGAGCCACAACCGATTCGACAATCTTTTTGTTAATCTCTAACAAATCCTCTCGACTCATTCCCGGCTTTCTGGGAACCCCCGAAGTGATGATGACCACATTGGATTCCTTCGTCTCCTCATATCCATTTGAACCAATAACCTTCGCATCGAAACCTTCGACAGGAGATGCCTGGAAAAGGTCAAGGGCTTTCCCTTGAGGAATCCCTTCGAGAATATCAACTAAGACCACATCCCCCAACTCCTTTTCAGCAGCCCAATGTGCTGCCGTTGCTCCCACAAACCCTGCACCAATGATTGAGATCTTCTCCCTTCCCATAAAGTCCCCTCCTTTAAAGTTTAAATAGACGATAGACAATGAACGTCAAGCGATGAACAAAAAGCTCGCAGCCATGGTTCGAAGTCCATGATTCATTGTTCATCGTTAACGGTCATACTCATTTCGTATTTCGCGCTTCCGATTTGAAATAATGGGTTTCACGGTTTTTCGAATTCAGTTGATATCCTTTTAAATCAAAACCGCATGTTTTTCGAACGATCAACTCAGGCTTTAAAAAAATCTGCTTCGCCAAGGGCTTGCTTTCACCTCCTTCAATTTTCTCCACTAATATCTTTACTGCAAGGGCACCCATCTCATATTTCTTTTGACCAATCGTTGTCAACTCGATTCCTTTCATCG
>Ga0187771_10002853_pt1 | contig 11993 bp, 9 predicted proteins | sample 0116_SJ02_MP15_1_FD_133139 | JGI IMG/M metagenome (GOLD analysis project Ga0187771, IMG submission 133139) | Tropical peat soil microbial communities from peatlands in Department of Meta, Colombia - 0116_SJ02_MP15_10_MG | ecosystem: Environmental > Terrestrial > Soil > Wetlands > Peat | place... | reverse complement strand
GAGATGGTTAGTGATTTATTGAGAAAAAGGCTGAAGGATGTGGGCTTGTAGGTTTTTTCGGCAGACGGCAATGTAATCCTTCAGTTTTTCGTTGGTGTTCAGGCTTGTGATTTCGAGCTGTTCCTTTGTTAGTAGTTTTTTGAGGTCTTCGAGTGTAAAGTGCTTTTTTAGCCCAGTGATGATAATCGTGGCGTTTGTTTCTGTTGTTCTTTTTATTTCCTCAAGTGTTGTGGCTGGCCGGGGCATGTTTTGGAGCAGTGTAAGAGCAAGCGCATGGGTGAAGGTTCTTGCTATGAATGGTGCGTAGTCGACGTCTGCGCGGATGATGGCGGCACTACTGTAGGCTTTTGCCTTGGTTTCTGCCCGTCTTAACAGGTTTAGTGAAGTGTCTATGCCGACTATTAGTTTGGCTCGTTTGGCTATGTGATGAAAAAGAAGTCCTGTTCCGCATCCCGCGTCAAGTATCATTGCATTATCGTCTATGCGGGAGTTCTCGAGTGCGGCTTGGATTTTGGCGTCTTGTTCTTCACTGTACTGCGTGTCGTAGGTTCTTGCTGTTCGGTTATAACGATTCATCGTGTCTCTTTTTTGCTTCCATCGATCTAGCATGTTAGTGATCGGAAAGATATTTGTGCGATCTCTATAGATAAATGGTGCCAGTGTTGATTGATGTGCATAGGCGAGTGACAGTGTTGGAGAATCCCGCGCGCTTCCCATAAGATTAAGAATGTTCGTGCATGACAAACGGGGCATTCGCCTGCGCTTGCGCTTGTACCAATAGACTCGTCCTCCGTTTCTCCATAGGATTCGCGTTCGAGCATACTAGCGCCCGTGCTACTTGAGTCCTCGCTCTGGTCGGAAGAGAACTGCTGCTCAGAAAATGGGAGTTTGGTAGGTAAAGGTTCTCACTTGTGTCCATAGTCTTCGCAATGGTAATTTCCGCTCTCTGCTTTGCTAACCATATGTGCTTTACTTGTTTTCGCGCATTTGGGGCAAGAGATTGCCGGGATCTTTCGTTTTACCCAATATGTGGTTTAGGGATTCTTTCATAAAAGCATGGCATTCTGCACCATAAAAGTAACATTGATGTCGCCTCTCTCTTCCCCACTTTCTCACTTGCTCCATGGTCACAACTTCAATTATAACTTGCAAGTCCACGAATCGATGTCAATAGCGCCTTGGAAGTTTATCTCAAAAGCCTTATTTTCCAAGAAACTCTAATCTTGCTCTTTTGTAGCATGCGTGCGGGTTTTTGGGTAAAAGTTATAGCCCAACCCATCCCACACACATACGAGAGAGAGACAGAGAAAGGGCGCGCACACGCGCACGCAAGCGCACTATATAAACACACGACAGAGAATGTTTTGCGGAAAGGTTATAGTCCCAAATCCACTCATGGTAGCCTCAAAAGAAGGAAAACGGGCTGTCAAAGAAAATTCGTCCGCCAGAACGGCTTGTTCGGTTTTGCGGTGCAGATTGCTCTGGTTGCGAAGCTTACAAACGTTTTATGATGGGTAAAGAAGACTGGTTGGTGAATATTCAGACTGGTTTTCGTTGCTGTTGGCTTCCAAAAGGCTACCCGAAAGGTAAGGACTGCGAGATTAGAATATGTTGTGAAGAGAGGGGGATTGAGTATTGTGGAGAATGCCCTCAGTTCGAAAACTGCTTGAGGATGAAGGAATTTTATTCGAAATCGGGCTACGAAGTCTTGAAGAATAGAATGCAAAAAATCCTCAAAGAACGAATGACGCGATAGAAATTTGGTTTTGCGGAAAAGTTATCGCTAAAAAGATTTTCGCAAGTCTTTTAATCGCCCATATGGTCATAGTTGAAATAGGACTGAGGGGATCCTAACTGGTTAAAAGAGTTAATTGGCTCGAAATTAAGGTGACTGACATTAAGAAGGCTGTCAGTTTCTATCGTGATATTCTCGGCTTGAAGATAAAGAGCGAATGGTCAAACTATGTTCTTTTTGATTTGGCTGGAACGACAACTCTGGCAATAATGCTCGGTGGCAAGAAAGGACGAAAGGAAGGAGCCCCGAACATCTATCTTGCCGTGGACAATGTTGACGAGGAATACGAAAGATTGAAGACGAAAGGCGTCATTTTCGTCGAACCACCAAAGAAACAATACTGGGGCGGCTATGCGGCGTTGTTTGCTGACCCCGATGAGAACCTGCTTTACTTGACCCAGACGAGAGACTAGTCAAAAACGGCTTGAAGCGCACGCTTTCCTCGGCAGACTCGTGACACGCTAGAAGAATCAAAACTGAGAGTAGTATCAACTCTTCTGTGCCGTTCTTCCACTGATGAACAATGCCTGCTGGCGCTGTTATGAGGATTCCTGATTCCACTAGCGTACGCGCTAACCTCTTATGAAAGGACCTAAACGACCCTCTTTGATCGTAGAGCACTCCAAATGGCTCGAAAATCATATTCCCCATATGGCGCGCGCTATGGTGTAAAGACGCGCAGACGTCAATATTCCTGGGCTTCTCTCCGTCTCGATCGACAAGAGTGGTTGCGCATGTACTGGCAGAGGGTGAAGCGTATGCAGGTCGGGTTGTGTGACGTTTAGCCTGGCGGGGGTGTGTTTGTCCATGTGCTCAGCCAGTTGGCCGCGACTATGCTAACGTCCAGGATGTTGACGATGCCATCGCCGTTGATGTCTGCTCTTCCCAGGTCGCTCAGGGGATCGGCTCCCGTCGCGTTTGCCAGCCAGTGGGCCGCGATCGGACTGATGTCCAAGATGTTCGCGGTGCCGTCGGCTCCAAGGTACGGGAAGGTTACCGCTGCGCCCGCGATGTCTCCGGGGTGCACGTGCAGCTTCATCGTGTAGCTCGTCGAGTGTAATGTGCCGTTGTAGATCCATAAGAAGGCATAGCTGACCTTAAGCCAGTCACCCCACGCCACAGCGTTCGGACCAGACAACGGCAGAACGCAAACGCCGTAGGGCAAGCTCACTGTCGTGCCGGCGGGTATGGAGTAACCAACGACAGGAGTGCTACGGCCGCTTATGCTGGAGGCAACCCACCGTGTGCCGTTCCACTCTTCCGCGCCGAAGATCCAGAAGTAGTCGATTGTTGCCTGTGAAACCAGATAGTTATCCATCGTTCCCTCGAACACCAGCTTGTAGCCAGTTATGCCGACCACGCCTGCAGTTGGCACGACTGGTGTGCCAAAAGCGTAAACTTTGCCGTCTTTTGAGCCTATGAAGATCATGCCGCCAGCGACAGCAGGAGAAGAATCCACAGGACCACCCGTCGTGTAGGTCCATATGAGTCCGCCTGTTGTAGCGTTGAAGGCATAAGTTTTGTTGTCATCTGAGCCCACGAAGACCATGCCGTCAGCAACGGCAGGAGAAGATTCCACCAGGTTGCCAGTTGGGTGTTGCCACACGAATTTCCCGTTTGTCGCGTTCAAAGCGTAAATAGTGGTAAAATTTGCACCCACGTAGACGAGGCCGTCAGCCACAGCACAAGAGGAATACAAACTACTCCGGCCAGCATCCAACCATTTGATAGTGCCGGTACTAGCGTTCAAAGCAAAAGTATTTCCGTCTTCTGTGCCCACGTACACTAGGCCATCAACAACGGTCGGAGAAGACCACACAGGCAAACCCGGCATGTCGTGCCATATTTGTCCGTGAGTCGTCGCGTTCACAGCGTAAACCCCTGCTCCCACTGAACACACGAAGACGACGCCGTCGACAACGGCAGGAGAAGAAACCAAACTGGGAGTTGGGAAACTCCATTGGAGAGTGCCCGTGATAGCGTTCAGGGCGTCAAGGCTGCCATACCCTGAACCTACGTAGACAACACCGCCAGCAACAGCCGGAGAGGAAGGCACAATACCGCCAGTCCAATAGCTCCATATAAACGCACCGTTTGTCGCGTTCAAAGCATAAACATTGTAGTCGTCTGAACCTACGTAGACAATCCCGCCAGCGACCGCGGGTGAGGATTCCACAGGACCGTGGGTTGTGTAGTTCCATACGAATGCGCCCGTCGAAGCGTTCAGAGCATAAACATTATCGTCTTCTGAGCCCACGTAGAGTACTCCGTCATAAACAGCCGGGGAAGACCATACTGGGGCGCCTGTCTGGTATTTCCACGCGGTTTGGTTCGTGGTTGGCGCCGCTGATGTCGAATACCCCGCGTGCGTCTGGTCGTGGTGGAACATATGCCACCATGTAGCAGAGGAGCCAAAAGCGTAAACGTTGTCGTCTTCTGAGCCGATGTACACAACGCCATTGGCAACCGCAGGAGAAGACGATACATCGCCGCCAGTCGTGTACTTCCACACAGACGCGCCCGTTGTAGCGTTCAGGGCGTAGACGTTATCGTCACTTGAGCCTATGAAGATCATGCCGCCAGCGACAGCAGGAGAAGAAAAATATATCACGGCACCGGTTGTGTAGTTCCATACGTTTGCGCCCGTTGTGGCGTTTATTGCGTAAACGTTGTCGTCTCCTGAGCCTACGTAGACAACGCCACCATAGAAAGCAGGAGAGGAACGCACTGAACCTTCTGTCGCGAACCTCCATATTTCCAGTCCCGTCATAGCGTTTAAAGCGTAAACGTTCGAGTCGTCCGAGCTCGCGTAGACAACGCCGCCGACAACGGCGGGAGAAGAAGGCACGGGACCACCCGTCCTGAAGGCCCACAACAGTTGACCGAATGGGTTGCTCGTAGTAGCGTTCAGTGCGTACACGTTGTAGTCACGTGAGCCCACGAAGACAACGCCACCAACAACAGCGGCAGGAGATCCAACCGCGCCACCAGTCGTGTACTTCCACACCAACGCGCCCGTCACCGCGTCTAGCGCGTACACGTTGTAGTCGTTTGAGCCCGCGAAGACAACACCATTAGCAACAGCAAGACCATTAACCGCGCCGCCAGTCGTGTACTTCCACGCCAACGCGCCCGTCGCCGCGTCTAGCGCGTACACGTTGTCGTCACTTGAGCCCACATAGACGGTGCCGTTGGCAACAGCAGGAGGCCATCCAACTGGGCCGCCAGTTGTGTATTTCCACTCCTGTGCGCCCGTTACAGTGTTCAGTGCGTAAACGTTGCCGTCGTCTGAGCCTACATAGACCGTGCTGTTGACAACGACCGGGGAAGAATCCACCATCCCACCAGTCGTGTACGTCCATAGGGTTTGGTTCGTGCTCGGTGCTGTCGAAGTCGAGCAGCCCGTGTGCGACAGGTCGTGATGGAACATTGGCCACCAGTCAGTGTCCATGGCTTGCCCAAGTTCTGCAGGAGAACTCGCACGAACCTTCGCCTGTTGAAAGTTAGAACACGCAACAAACAAACTAGCTAACAATAATAGAACCAATGTGCAAGAGAACTTTAAACTCAACAATTCTCCCTCGGAAAATGTTTATGCAGGTTGCTAGTAAATAAGACTTCTGAAAACAAACTTCTGTGCGATATAGTAGCTCGCGCCAAGAAACTTCGGTGAGAGAGGTGTTATCATGGTTACGCCGAGTGTGCAAGTCGAATGAACTCAGCCCACACTTGATAATGAAATGTTAGATAAGAATAAGTGTCATTTCTAACAGAGATCATATCATAAACTCTCTTTATTCTCTTATTGAACTTTGCAGCATCTTCATCATTTCCATCCAATATTTCCCCCCATAACTGCGGTCGGTAACGTGCAATAGTAGAAGCTGTAAATAGTAACAAGAAATCGGTCAGCAGACCATCAAATTGCGCAGAATGCACACCTTCTTCTGGGAATTTTGAGGGGAACTCTATCGAAAAATCCTTAGAATTCCACTCTATTAATGAAGGCAATCCTATTTTTCGTGTTTTGATTCGAGATTCCAAGGAATTCTTAACGAAAACGACCTGCCTATCTTTTTGATGAATAGGCAGCCACGAACTGTATGCAAGTGCATGACCGAGGATAGTGAATGTGTCGACAAGTCGATGGAAAAAGCCTTTGTCGTGTAGCTCGATTTTTATGCTATTTATGCTTTGGTTTTTCCCTGTTCCCCAATCAATGGATAATCCATGCCCAGCGGGAACCTCACACATACAACGCCAATCAAAAACGCAAGTTTTAAACTACCTCTCTAGGATAAACGTTGCTGATGCAAAAATGACAGGGGTTCTTGTCGAACCGAACATGGATAAGGCAACAGAGCTCATCAAAGAAGGCCTCAGGAAACACGAAGTTGTTTTGATCGTGGGAAACTGTTGCGTTGAGTACCTGGGCCGCGCGAGTTCGGATCTCGGACCAGGAGAAAGAATAGTGTTAATCAAAGCAGACGGCGCTTTGCTCGTCCATCGGTCGACAGGATATGAACCTGTCAACTGGATGCCAGGCCCAGACACCACATACTACGTTAGGAAGCTATCAGGTGAAGAAGTGAAGAAAATTAACGGGTTCAATGGCTCAGTGAATTGGCAACCTCCTGGCTGTGAGCTTAGTACGCGGGTGGCTGACGGTGTGCTTGAGATACGCGCAGTGCGCCGTCAACCAAAGGAAGAAGTGCACATTTGTTTTGATCGTGTGTATTTAGCTGCGGCATTGAGCCTAGCGGATACGGGTGAGTTTTCACTGTACGCGAGTGAAGAGGACATGCAACGGGCGATTTTAGCTCGGCCCCAGCTGATCGAAGAGGGATTCAAGCCTATTAGTTACGAGAAGCGTGTGAAGCCCGGATTCGTGGACGTTTATGGCACTGATGGCAAAGGCAGGTTTGTGGTAGTTGAGATCAAGCGTAAAACTGCCGGTAGAGAAGCAGCATTACAGTTGGCGAAGTACGTGGAAGCGATACGGGGCACCGTGAACCGCGAGGTGAGAGGGGTTCTAGCTGCACCAAATATTGCCAAGGGAGTACAGAGACTGTTAGCGTCATTAGGCTTCGACTATAAGGCATTAGATCCAAGGAAATGTGCGGAGATTCTGCAGAGAACGAAAACCAAGAAGCTCGCGGAATACTTTTCTAAGAGTGAGTGAAAAGTTAAGTGTCGATTCCAAGGTTTTTGAACTGGATGCGACTAATCTTGACGGGGTCGACGCCTTTTATTTGCGGTCGAAGAGGGGCACTTGAGGATACGAGGAACAGGGCATCCGAAGTAGACATTTTGGGTCTTGTTCAACGGAGAAGTAGTTTCTATCCCCACGCAGGCAAGAAGGAATTATTCGAAATCATGCCGTGAACTTGGGAAGAACGGAGCATCTCATACTTTGAGGGGCAAGTATTGTGTTATTTTCTTTTGGTACAGTGCGTTTTTGATGAGTTCGCTTTTGTTTGTCCATTGGTTTATCTGGATGTGAAATTGGCTTTGTATTCGTTTGAGGGCTTCTTCTAGTGTGTTGTACTTTAACGGTGTCTGTCGCATGGCGTTGCGGACGTTCTCTCTCACCTGCCACACACCAACTGGCATGATATAGCCAGGACGCGCCTCGCGAAGAACTATAACTTTGGCCTGACGCCTCTCCTTCATCAATAACTCGCACACGGCTAACCGTGCTGCATAGTAGCATCCGCCAATATCTGCGTAAGTAGTTCGCCCATCATAGCCCTCCCAATCTCCGAACATGACCACCCACCTTCCGTTTGGATTCCACACAGTGCCTGGATACCAAGCCTCAATCGCTTCATAACTCCAACTATCGGGTATCATCAGGACCTCAAACTGGTTCTCTAGATAAGTCGATTCGTAGATGCGATACTCGTTAATCTCTGGAAAAGTCTTAACTTTCTCCATCAAATCGTTCGAAAGAATACTATCGACCGCCGTGATACTCCACCGAGTGGGCACCAAGCGCCTATTCGCTTTGACACCAAAAGATCCCACGCTAAAAGCCCGCTGAATCTTCGTCACCAAGACTCCTCGACCAAACAACTCCCGCACAGCATCAGCCGCTTTTAAGTCGGTGTCCAAGTACGCCTTTTCCACCTGACGATCCCACTTGGCATTGCCTACGCGCAGATCCCTTATAGGTGCAGAAGGACCAAACGGCTGAACCTCATCATCCAATACCATTACACCGCGGGGCTTGTGCGTCAACCCTAACTCCACATCTGTAGCAGTTGTGGCTAGAGCCAGTTCACGCGTCATATCCATGATTTTACCTCCCTCCATGAACCGCTTTACGTGCACGCGGTATTTACCACGAACAAGCATACTTCTAAAGCCTACGATCTCGTCAATAGCTCTTCCAAACCATAGCTCTGGCAAGTCATAGAAACTCGTGTCTTCGTGAACGGGTGGCACCATGGGGCCAGCATACACGTACGGGTAACCTATTCGCCCAACGAACACGCTCGGCGGACTTGCACCGTCCACATTCTCGCTTAAGAGCGGTGCAGTTCGGAAGAACTGGTTCACTCTAACCATGACAGGACAACGTGTTTTTCCGCACAACATTCTAGAGCCCTTACATACCACGCACAGTGCGTTCTTGGACCGCGTGCTGAGCACATCGCCGTAGGCCAGATCCACTTTACTCGCACTGTTGTCTAGCGCATCAAGTATCCAAAGGTTATCTCGATCAGCAGCAGAAGCTCCCTTAAGCGTCTGAACCAAACCTACTACTTCAAGGATATAATGGCAAAACTACGCTTAAAAACAGGATGCACATCGAGAAGTCAACATGCTCAATAATAGACGCTATAGTTCACTTGCAAGTCTGCGTGGCGCTGTCGTCATGAGCAACAGATAGAGGTTGGCGCCCCTGGACTTGGCATTGTTTTGACTTGTTTTATAAACCCGTCCACCGCGTAATTAACTGCTAAGATCCCATCTTCTGCTATTTTCTAGCACTTAATCTTCATGCGGGCAACTAGGTTGAAAATCGTTTGTGAAAAAGGTTATATTTATCCCCGGATTACGTGATTTTCCAAATCCATTATCAAGGAGTAAAAGAGAAACTTGAGTGAGAAACTAGCAAATCCAGCACCCTTGGGCTTGTTAGGCTTCGGCTTGACGACGGTCTTGCTGAATTTGTCCAACGCTGGTTACTTTGGGTTGAATAGCATGATTCTGGCAATGGGCTTGGCCTACGGTGGATTGGCTCAAATAATAGCAGGTGCTATGGAATTCAAGAAGGGAAATACGTTTGGTATGGTTGCCTTCAGCTCCTACGGATTCTTCTGGTGGTCGCTCGTAGCTCTAGTTCTACTGCCGAAAGTGTTTCCTTCAGCAGGATATACAACTGATAGCTCAGGAATGGCGGCGTACTTCTTCATGTGGGGCTTATTCACGTTCGTGATGTTCTTCGGAACGCTGAAATCAAATCGAGCGCTTCAATTCGTCTTCGGTAGCCTTTGGGTTCTGTTCTTCCTCCTAACCGCTCAGGCATTGAACGGTAATGCGACATTGCTCAAAATCACAGGTTATGAGGGAGTTATCTGTGGCTTGAGCGCGGTCTATCTGGGCTTGGCAGAAGTTGTGAACGAAGCTTACCGTAAAATACTACCAATAGGTCAGATAAAGCAAGATTAAGAAACCGCTATTTCTCTTATTTTTCTTTGATTCACTCTGTGACTGAAAACTTTATATAAATGCAAAATGTGGTTAAGCTTCCAAAACCAGGTGACGATGTTGACTGAAAGCAAGGAAGTCAGTGAGATCGAGGCGTTGTTGAAGGAGAAACGGGTTTTTCAGCCATCTAAGGAGCTTGTTGAACGTTCAAATGTCAAGATGTGGATGGATGCCCATGGAATAAAGGGCTATGATGAGCTCTTGTCTAAAGCGGCCAATCTCGAGTGGTTCTGGAGCGAGGCTGCACAGGAAGTGACTGAGTGGTACGCACCTTATCGGAAGGTGCTGGAGTGGTCCGAACCTTTTGCGAAATGGTTCGTCGGTGCACAGTACAACATTGTCAACGATGCGTTGGACAAGCATGTCAGAAGTTATAGGAAAAATAAAGTTGCGTACATCTTTGAGGGAGAGCCTGGGGACGTAAGAAAGATAACATATTATGACCTTTACTTAGAAGTTAACAAATTAGCCAATGCGCTAAAGAAGCTTGGTATTCGAGATGGCGATCGTGTTGGCATATATTTACCCATGATTCCTGAGCTCCCGATTGCTATGCTTGCCTGCGCAAAAATTGGCGCTGTGCACAGTGTTGTCTTCTCGGGTTTTAGTGCTGGCGGTCTCCAACAGAGACTGCAGGATTGTGAGGCCAAGGCGCTAATCACATGTGACGGTTTCTACAGGCGTGGCGAAAAAGTTCCGTTGAAAGCTCAGGCTGATGATGCGGTCAAAAACTGCCCAACCGTGAGATCGGTTATCGTGTATAAACGGACGGGACAAGAGACTCCATGGGACAAAGAGCGCGACGTCTGGTGGCATGAACTCACTGGCGCGCAGTCTGCGGAATGCAAAACAGAGAAACTTGATGCTGAGCATTTGCTGTACATCTTGTACACTTCGGGCACGACGGGAAGACCTAAGGGTGTCTTGGCGGTGCATGGGGGTTATGCTGTTGCGACCGCGGTGACACTTAAATGGGTTTTTGACATTAAGGAGACTGATATTTATTGGTGCACGGCCGACATCGGTTGGGTAACGGGCCATAGCTACATTGTTTATGCTCCATTGATTCTAGGTGCCACTTCAATAATGTATGAGGGCGCGCCGGACTGGCCTGAACCAGATCGATGGTGGCAAACCGTTGAAAAATATGGCGTAACGATTGTCTATACAGCACCGACCGCGATTAGAATGCATATGCGATTTGGCGAAAAATGGGCAAACAAACATAACCTAAGCACTTTGCGTCTTCTCGGCACGGTCGGTGAGACTATTAACCCTGAGGCGTGGATGTGGTATCACCTTAATATCGGAAAGGAGAGATGTCCCATAATGGACACGTGGTGGCAGACGGAAACTGGCTCTTTCGTAGTGTCTCCTGTGCCGCTTACGCCTCTTAAGCCAGGAACTCCGACTAAGCCTTTGCCTGGGTTTTCTGCTGGGGTTTTCGACGAGTCTGGAAAGCGACTTCAGGGAACGGGAGGCGATTTGTACATTCTTGCCCCGTGGCCTTCAATGCTGCGCGGTCTGTACAAGGATCCTGAAAGGTACAAGCAGGTGTATTGGAGCAAGATCCCGCATCAATATCTCACCGGCGACAAGGCAAGAGTTGATGAGGATGGCTACATCTGGGTCCAGGGAAGGGCGGACGACATTCTGAAAGTTGCAGGCCATAGAATTGGCAATTATGAAATTGAATCCGCGCTTGTGAGCCACCCCAAAGTTGCAGAGGCGGTAGTTATCGGAAAGCCTCATCAGATAAAAGGAGAATCGATAGTCGCCTTCGTGAGGTTGAAGGAAGGGAACACGCCGAGTGAGGAGTTAAGAGGAGAGCTCAGGGAACACGTCGCTACCGAGATGGGCAAAATCGCACGTCCAGACGAGATATGGTTTGTTAGGGATGTACCTAAGACACGAAGCGGCAAGATCATGCGGCGCGTCGTGAGGGCAAAGGTCTTAGGTGAACCGTTAGGTGACTTAACAACGCTAATGAACCCTGAAGCGGTGGACGAAATAGGCAAAGCAGGGTAGATGGTTTCATTAAACCTCACTTTTCATGTATACCCTCGGTGGCCCGTATAAGTAAGGGTTACGGAAACATAGTTAGTGCTAGGGATAGAAACGTCTGATTGTGCGCGGGAACGGTATGGCGTCCATTACGTTCTCGAGTCTCAGCATCCAAGCTAGCAAGCGTTCGACTCCTAACCCGAAGCCCGCGTGAGGCACTGTGCCATATTTTCGCAAATCTACGTACCACTCGTAGTCTTCAGGTCTTAAGTTAAACTCCTTCATGCGTTCGATTAGCTCATCCTTGTCGTCAACTCTCGAGCCACCAGTAGTGATTTCACCTATTCCCGGTACGAGCAAATCGGCTGACATGGCCAGGTCTGGATTGTCCCTGTAGGTTTTGCAGTAGAAGGCCTTAATCTGTTTCGGATATGCATACACGAATACCGGCTTGCCAAACCCTTCGGCCAACGCTCTT
>Ga0187771_10002852_pt1 | contig 11993 bp, 5 predicted proteins | sample 0116_SJ02_MP15_1_FD_133139 | JGI IMG/M metagenome (GOLD analysis project Ga0187771, IMG submission 133139) | Tropical peat soil microbial communities from peatlands in Department of Meta, Colombia - 0116_SJ02_MP15_10_MG | ecosystem: Environmental > Terrestrial > Soil > Wetlands > Peat | place... | reverse complement strand
GAAGCCGTGACGGAAACGGAGGAGATTCCCGGTGCGGCTGATGGCGCCTTCCGCAAAGATACAAACCAAGTCCCCCTGCCGCAGCCCGGCCTGCGCCACGCGCAACGATTCCACCACCTTTCTCGGCGGATCGTCCTCCGCAATCGGAATCGCGCCCATGAGTTTCGCCAGCCAATGCACACCGGAAGTCTCGTAAAAGCGACGGTACATCAGGAAGCGAATAAAGCGCTGCGTGCACGCGCCGATCAGGAAAGGGTCAACGTAGGAAATGTGATTGCACACGAGCAGCGCCGGACCGCGCTTGGGCAGGTTCTCGGCGCCACGCACCTGGATGCGATAAAAAGTGTGCGCCAGAAGCCAGAGGCAGAGGCGGATCGTAAAGTCCGGCAACACGGTCATGATGTAGGCCGTGGCGGCAAAGGAAATCACCGCCATCACCAGGAGGATTTCGTTGGGCCGTAGGTGCGCGGGCCCGGAGAGCAGAATAAAAAGACCCGCGCCGAGAGCCACGCCGGTGAAGGTCAGAACGTTTGAGGTGGCGATGACGCGGCCCTTGGAATGTTCACCGGCGCGCGCCTGGAGGAAGGATTGGAGTGGGATGATAAAAACCCCGCCGGAAAATCCAATCAGAAAGTGCCCGGCCAGGGCCTGCGCGAAAGAATCGTGGGCAAAATAAAGGTAGACGCCGAAGATGCCCAGTCCGACTGACCCGATCGGAACCAGCCCCAGCTCGACTTGGTCCCCCGAAAGCTTCCCGGCGACGAAGGCGCCCAGGGCGATTCCGACTGAAACTGAAGCCGTCAGGTAGCTGACGCCGGAGTCATTCAGCTGGAGCAGATCGTGGCCGTATCCGATGACGTTCTGGAGATAGACCGCGCCCAGGAACCAGAAATAGGCGATGGCCAGGACTGTCTGGAAGAGCGCGCGCGAGGCGCGGATTTCCGCGAAGTCGCGCCAGAATTCCCCCGCGAGGTTGACGCGGAATTTTTCGCCCTGGCTGATGGGCGCCACTTTCGTAACGCCCAGTGCCAGCAGCAATCCGGTCAGCGCCGTGCCGACCAGCATCGCCACGGGAATATAGGGAGTCTGCTTGAAGGCGTCGAACAGAAAACCGGCGGCCACCGGCCCGAGCACGATCATGCTGTAGACCGTCAGTTGCATCAGGCCGTTCGCGCGCGACAGGTCTTCGTCCGGAAATATCTGGGGTAAGATGCCTTCCTTGGCCGGGTCGAGGAACGCGGCGTGGATGCCGAGCAGGAACAGGGCGCCCAGCATGGCGTTGATGTGACCGATGAACATCGCGTAGATGGCGAAAGTCAGGATGACCGCCTCAACGATCTTCAGCGAGATGATGACGTGGCGCTTCGAAAAACGGTCCGCAATCTGACCGGCGTAGGAGGAGAGAAAAATGTAAGGCAAAACGTAGAGGGCGGTGGCCCACCCAATGACTTTGTCACGGGCGGCGGAATTCGCCAGGGCGGCTCCAGCGTAAAAGGAGAGGAGCCACTTGAAGGTGTTGTCATCAAACACCGCCAGCGCCTGCGCGGCGAGGAGGAAAGCGAAGCCGGGCCGCTTCAAGACTCTCGAATACCCATCGGCCGCCATATGGCCCTCCTTCGAGCGCCCGATCGCCCCGGGTGTGCCGTCTGGCTCGGCGTCGCGGCCATACCCAGAGGCTTGTGGTGAGCCGCGAACAGGTGTTTGGAAATCGTGCCCCGTAGACTGTCTGACACCATAATTCGAATTGGGCTCAAGTTCAAGCGTGCTATCCGCCATGCTGTCCCTCCTCGCTAACAGGACAAGACTAAGGGGATCGGCGCGCGCCTCACCACGAGGCGAGTGACAGTTTCGAGAGTGTCACAACCGTGGACTTCGGTTAGAATTGGGGCACGACGAGCGGTCGCAAGCCTGCTTTTCGGAACCAGATTTGTCTGAGGATGAATCGTCTTGGATATACGCGTCAGCAAGGAGAGCGAAATACCGCTTCGCCAGCAGGTCGCGGAGCAGATCATTTTCCTGATTGCGACCGAGAAGCTGAAAACGGGCGAGAGCTTGCCCAGCGTGCGGGAGCTGGCGCGGCGGTTGAAGATTCACCACAACACCATCAGCGAGGCTTACCAAGACCTGGTGACCCGGCATTGGGCGGTGCGGCGGCGCGGCAGTCACCTGGTGGTGATTCGGCCGCCCGACGAATCGGCCCGGGTAGAGCCGGCGCGCGACTTGGATGAGTTGATCAACCTTACCATCGAGCTGGCCCGCCGGCAGGGCTACTCTCTTCAAGCCCTGCGCGAGCGAGTGCGGCAACGCCTGCTGGCTCAGCCGCCGGACCACATCCTGGTGGTGGAAGAGGAGCTCGGTTTGCGGCAATTGCTTCAAGAAGAGATCCGGCAGGCGGTCCGCTGGCCGGTGGCGGGGTGCTCGCGCGAGGAACTGGCAGCGACTCCGACTCTCATGATTGGCGCGTTGGCGGCGACCCCGCAATACGCCGTCGGCGATACCGAGCCGCTTGTGCCCAAAAATCGTCCCGCCGTCCCCATCGCTTTCTGCCCGGCCGACGAACACGTCAATCTGGTCCGCAAGCTGCGTGATCCATCGGTGATCGCCGTGGTCTCCGTGAGCCAGTTGTTCCTCCAGGCTGCGCAAGGCTATCTGGCGCCCGCCGTCGGGCGCCGGCACACGCTTTCGCAGTATCTGTTGCCGCTCGAGAGCCCGAATGTGTTGCGCGGAGCCGACGTGGTATTCTGCGATTCCATCGCCATGCGTAAGGTCAAGCACTCGAATCGCGTCCACTATCGTTTGGCAGCGCGCGCCTCTCTGGATTATCTTTCGAACGCCATGGAGTCTTACCAGAAGTAGGGGCGACCCTTGTGGTCCCTCCCGCCCGGGCGGGATAGGCACGAGGTGTTGCGGTCGCCAAGGGCGGGCACGAGGCCCGCCCCTACCGGAGGGTTTCGGTGAAGCAACTCGAAGCGCTGGTGGAATTTCAGAATTATTCCGGAAAGTGGCTGCGGGGCATGATCCACCGACCCCCTTCCAGTCGGCCGCGTCGTGGCGCGCCCGGGGTCGTCTTCTTTCATGGCTTCACCGGCGACCGCATGGAGTCCCATTGGCTCTTCGTGAAGTGCGCGCGCCGTCTGGCCAAAGCCGGCATCGCCTCCCTGCGGTTTGACTTTTACGGGTCCGGCGAATCGGAAGGAGAATTCCGTGAGGTGACACTGCACGGAGAGATTGCCGACGCGGGAGCAGCGATCGAATACTTTCGGCGCTACCGGGGGATCGATCCGGAGCGTATCGGCCTTCTGGGATTCTCGCTCGGAGGCGCCGTGGCCGCCTGCGTGGCGGCGTCGGCGCGCGCCCAGGCGCTGGTCTTGTGGGCGGCGCTGGCTCATCCCGATCACCTGCGCAATCTGGCTGAAAGCCAAAGCATACCCATCGCGGGCGGCGAGGGAACCCGGGAATACAAAGGACACGTGGTTTCCCCGCGCTTTCTCGATGATCTCGAGAAGGCCGGACCACTCACCTCCATCGCCCGCTCCCAGCAGCCCACGCTGATCATTCACCCGGAAAAGGACGAATACCTTTCCCTCTCGCAGGCGGAGGACTACTTTCAGGCGGCGGGTCGTGAGGCGCCGGCCCGCCCGGAAAAAGAGAAGGTGATTATTCCCGGCGCCGACCACACGTTCACCTCGGTGGCATGGGAACGGGAAGTCATCGAACACACGGTGGCCTGGTTTCGAAAGTACCTGACCGGCGGATCGTGAAGAGAGGTCCCTAATGAGGTTGACAGTTTGCCGCATGAGGCGGGATGCGATTCGCCTCCTGGAGAACAGCCTGAGGTTGGCTTCTCTGGTGGGCGTGGTGACATTGCTGCCTCAAACGATGAAAGGGACCGACTGGTCCACGTTGTTCACGGCTCAGGACGTTCGCGATCACCTCTCGACGGCCGAGGGCCGCGAGGAGGCGCTGAATTTCTGCCGCCGTCTGGGTCTTTCCAAAGTGTACTTGGAAGTTTTCCGTGATGGGGTTCAGGCGGACGCTCAGACTCTGAAGACCTCGCGCGACGAGTTTCGCCGCGCCGGCCTGAAGGTTTCAGGCTGCGTCACCACCACGGGACTCGGCAAACCTTCTACGGGCTGGCGCGTCGCGGCGTGTTATGCCAACCGCGCCAACCGCGACCGCCTGGCGAAGACTTTTCGCTCGGCCGCTGAAATCTTTGACGAGATCATGATCGACGATTTCTTTTTCACTGACTGCGAGTGCTCGGAATGCGCCGCCGCCAAAGGCGAGATGAGCTGGCGACAGTACCGAAAGCAACTGATGCTCGAAGTCAGTCGCGACTCCGTGCTGGGGCCGGCGCGAGCGGTGAATCCGAACGTCAAGATCATTCTGAAGTTTCCCCAGTGGTACGATAAATTTCAAGACCGGGGCTATTCCAGCCGGGAGGAATCCGGCCTTTACGACCGCATCTGGACAGGCACGGAGCTTCGCGACCCGAGTTCGGATGAATGGGGTCACACCCAGCAGTATCGGGGGTTTTTTCTTTACCGCTGGCTCACCGAAATAGCCGGCGCCAAAAACGGCGGCGGGTGGTTCGACCCTTACGGGACCGACCCCACGTTTTATCTCGACCAGGCCTACGTGACGATGCTGGCGGGCGCCCCGGAGATTTTTCTGTTTCATTACGGGGAACTTGCTTTCAAATACCGGGCTCAGGCTGACGCCCTCGCGGCTGAGCGCCCGAAACTCGACGACCTGGCGAAGCTGGTGGGAGAATGGCGCGGAATCCCCGCCTACAAGCCGCCTTCGAGCGACCCGGGCAACGAAGCGTACCTCTTTGACCAAATCGGCATGCTGGCCATACCGCTCGAACCGACTTCGCGCTTTCCCCAGGCCGCGCCGGCCGCGCTGTTCACCGTCCATTCGCTCGAGGACACGGAGTTCGTTTCCCAGCTGGCCCGATTCTTAACCGCCGGGCATACGGCGCTGGTGAGTGAGGGCCTGGCCCATCTTTTGGACGGCGACCCCCGCTTGCCCGCGTCAGACTCGATCAGTCTCGCGAAGGGTGAGCTGTTCAAGACTGCCCGCGAAGGCATCGGCACGCTTTATGTTTTCTCTGATACCCTCCCTCACCTGACCTATGTGGACGCCCAAAACAGGACCGAATCACTCACGCCCAAGCTGCGCGCCGCGCTGGCCGCACTGCGCAGCGCTGTGGCGGGCTTCGAGGCGACTTCTCTCGACGCGCCGCCGCGCGTGGCGGTGTTTCCGATCGGGGGCGCACGCGTGGCGGTGATGAACTTCACCGAACTGCCTGTCGCGTGCCATCTCGCGGGCCCAGCCGCCATCGGACGGAAGTTTCGGCAGGTGTTTGCGACCTCCGGAGCCTCGTTGGCTGCCGATGGGATCACGTTGGACATGCCGGCCCACGGCCTGGTCGTTGTCCAATAATCCATCCTAAATTTTGTACCGGGACTTGGGAACCTCTGATAATCTCTGGGAGGGGGATGAAAAACGTCCCGAACTTTCATGCTGAGCGAAGCGAAGCATCGCGCAGTGATTTGAAATCAGCCGCTTAGATTCTTGGCTGCGCTCAGAATGACAACCGGCAAAGGGTTTTCATCAACCCGCTGAATGAGGACTAAATCAATCTGATGGTGAAGATCCAATACAGGACGGGATCGCTGTTGGCTCTTGGTCTTTTGTTGACGCCGGGTTCGAGCTGCGCGCAGGAGGCAAGCCCATCTGCGACTGCTCCACAAAGCACCGCGCCGGCGCGGTCGCGCGTGCGCCCGGCCGCCAGCGGAAATCACAAATTCTGGGATGGGGAGAATGTGGCGCTGTTCACCGGCGTGGCGCTGGGGCGGGCTTTCGACTACAGTTCAACCCAACATTTCCGCGAACGCCAGGTGAACGAATTCCTCTTGAACAACTCCATCGTGGACAACAAGCCGCTCTTTGCCGGGATCGAGCTCGCCGGCGCCGCGGCGTCGGTCGCCGTCTCCTACTGGTTGCACCACAAGGGCCATCATCGCGCCGAGCGATGGGTTTCCATCGTCCATGTCGGCGTTGCCACCGCCGGGGACATCCGCAATTACGGCCTGTCGAACCTGCACCGTTCGGCCGGCCCCTGACAGCCCCTTCGCCCACGGGTGGGGGTTTTCATCCTGAGCGGAGCGAACGACCTGTTTCTATCCGACTTCGCGGGGACCTGCCAAGTCATCTTTGAGCGAGCTGCAACCACGCTATCTCCGGGAACGTCGAACATAGAGCGGGGTGTTGATCAAAATTTTGGAACCAGGCGCGATGGGTTTGAGAAACCTTTATGGCAGGTCTTTGTGCTCATCTATGGCGAAGCGCTTGCGGAGTTGTGCGAACCCGGCTCTTTTATCGGCCCTCCTCATGCTGTGTTTGCCCCCGGCTTTGAGGAGTCAGGAAGCCGCCGGCGCGGGCACCGTCACCGGCCATGTGCGCGGCCCCGGGGGAGTGTCGGTGCCGGGCGCCACAGTGATTCTCACCGAAAAACAAATCGGAACGCGGAAGGAAACTTGGACTGACGAAGAGGGAAACTACACCTTCATCGGCATCGCGCCGGGCACCTACAAGCTGGACGTTTCACTGGTGGGATTTCGTGACGGGCTTCGAGACCCGGTGACGGTGAACGCGGGAAAGCCCACTGAGGTGAATATCGCTCTCGTCATGGCTGCTGGGGAGGGCTCTGGAATGGCGGCGCGGCGGCGTGTGCCGGGCAGCCCGGGAGGCCCGCCCAATCGCCAGGCGTTTCCGCAAGGCGCCCGCCAGCGCATGGGCAGCCAATCAACACAGGGCGGGGCCATCGACGAGGCCGCGGGCATGCCGGACGAGGCAGTCGGCGGTGACGCCAGCCTACGTTTCTCGGAGAGTGGCGCGACGGCAGGAGCAGGGGAGAACGACGGTGCTTCCAATGGGGCCAACGGCACCGCGGAGACCAACGGCGCCTCGCCGGATGCTGGCACGAGCGCGGCGAACTCCTTCTTACTATCCGGCAGTGTGATTGGCGCACCCACGCCCGGCGGTGAAGGCGGTGATTTCGAGGGCCGTAGAGGAGAATTCCAAGGCGGTCCAGGGGTGGGCGGCCCCGGCGGCGGCCCGGGTGGAGGAGGCTTCGGCGGGGGCGGCGGCCCGGGTGGAGGAGGCTTCGGCGGAGGTGGTGGCCGGGGCGGAGGCGGATTCGGACCGGGGGGAATGACTCTGGGCGGTCGAGGGATGGCGGGGCGACGACCCCAAATCAATCGCATCCGCGGCAACATCTCTGAACAGTTCGCTAATTCGGCTGTCTATGCGCATCCTTATCCCTTGAACGTCGCCGAGTCCCCGCTCATTCCGTCTTACCAGGAGCAACTCGGAGTCGGGTTTGGCGGGCCGTTGGCGATTCCCAAGATTTATAACGGCAAGGACAAGACCAGTTTCTTTTTCAACTATCAGCTCCAGCGCAGCAAGCGGCCTTTCGATAATTTCTTAACCGTTCCGACGCTGGCCGAGCGCAAGGGTGATTTCTCGGGAGATCCGACGATATACGATCCGCAATCCAATCCCGCCGGTCCGCGAGCGGCATTCCCCGGTAATGTGATTCCTGCTGCGAGGTTCGACTCGGCTGCGGTTGGTCTGTTGACGTACCTTCCGCCCCCCAATCTTCCGGGAACAGTGCAGAACTTCCATCTTCAAGAAGCGCTTCCATCCCGGAATGATCGCGTGATGGTCCGGATCGATCGCCGAATCAACTCGAAAGATAATGCCAATGTGATGTATTTCCTCAATGCCGCGCATTCGCAAGCGATCTCGAGCTTCCCGCAATTGACGTCGACCACGTCCACTCGCCAGCAGAATTTGACACTGGGCGAGACGCACAGTTTCGATCCGCACACGGTGAATACGCTTTTGTTCAACTTTAACCGGTCGAGAACCCTCGCCCTGAATCCGTTCGCGAACCAGCAGAACATCACACAGGAATTGGGCATTCAGGGTGTGTCGCAGAATCCATTCGATTACGGCCTACCCGCCATCAGTTTCACGAATTTCACCTCCCTCAACGATGTGATCCCCTCGCTCGCCCGCCCTCAAACGGTGCGAGCCGTGGATTCCCTGCTCTTGAATCGTGGCAAGCACAATATCCGGCTGGGTGGCGAAGTCCGCCGAGTCGAGCAGAATACGCTCACCGACCCGGGTGCGCGCGGAACGTTTACCTTCAACGGATACACTACCAGCGACTTTACATCGCAGGGTCTGCCGGTGGCGGGCACTGGCTTTGACTTCGCGGATTTCTTACTGGGCCTGCCGCAGGCGACCTCAGTTCGCTTCGGGACCGACAGCAATTATTTTCGGACCTGGGTCTTTGCTGGTTTCGTGCAGGACGATTGGCGGGTCCGCTCGCGGCTGACGTTGAACCTGGGTTTGCGCTATGAGGATTTCCAGCCGTTCGTGGAAAAATACGGCCATCTGTCCGACCTCCAGATCGGCCCGGGCTTCTCCAGCGCCGGCGTGGTAACTGGCCAGTCCCCCGATGGGCTGCCATCATCGCTGATCCACGGCGACCCTTACAATTTCGCGCCGCGAATCGGCGTCGCTTACCGCCCTTCGACGAAGCGCCGGCTGACGGTGCGCGCCGGCTATGGACTTTTCTACGACAGCTCCATCTATTCGCGGCTCACCCCCCACCTTGCTGACCAGCCGCCGTTCGCTCAAGCGTCTACTCTGTTGACGAGTCCGCAGCAGATCCTGACGCTCGAGAATGGCTTCCCAACCGTCGGGCCCGGCGTGCTCACCAACACCTACGCCGTCGATCCCAACTTCCGCACGCCGTACGGCCAGAACTGGAATCTTGCCGTGGAAGGCGAAGTCGCCCGCGACCTGATTCTCTCCGTCGGCTATGTGGGCACCAAGGGAACGATGCTCGATTTGTTGTTGGGGCCGAACCGAACCGGCTCGGCGCAGGGAAACCTGGCGCTCAAAAATGCTCAACAGTTTACTTATGAGACCAGCGGAGCGACCTCCATTTACCAGGGGCTTCAGGTGATCCTGCGCCGCCAGTTCCACAACGGTTTCTCGATGAGCGCTTACTATACTTTTTCCAAGTCGATTGACGACGCAGCCAGCGTGGGCGGCCAGGGCACCAACACGGTGGCTCAGAACACTTTTGACCTGCAAGCGGAGCGAGGCCTTTCCGTTTTTGACATCCGGCACCGCTTGCTGATCAATCACACCTACGAATTCCCCTTGGGCCAGAGAAAGCGCTTCCTGAATCATGGCGGACCGGTGGCCGGCGTGTTGGGCGACTGGCGAATCAGCGGCGTCACCAGCATCCAAACGGGAATGCCCCTGACGGCGAGTGTGCGCGGGAATGAGAGCTCCAGCGGCGGCCTGGGCGCGTATTTCTCCGGCCGAGCCGAGGCTACGGGTTTGCCGATCAGCCTGCCCTTATCTCAGCGGTCGACCCTGGACTACTTCAACACCGCCGCCTTTACGCTTCCGCCGGCCGGAGAATTCGGAGACGCAGGCCGAAACACCATTGAGGGGCCGGGTACCATTAATTTCAATATGTCGCTGGGCAGAATTCTGACCATTTCGGAGGCCAAAGGACTGCGCCTGGATTTCCGCTTTGAAGCCAACAATGTCTTCAACCACCCCAACTATGCCGGGGTGGCCGCGACCGTAGACGCCACCAACTACGGCCGGGTGACCAGCGTGGGCGGGATGCGAACCTTGGATTTCACAATGCGGTTAAGGTTCTAGGAAAGGATGAATGCTGAGTGATGAGGAATGAAGGGTGCAAGGACGTCCGTGGTCCGTCGTTCGTTGTCAGTTGTCCGTGGCCGAGACAGTGGTTTAGCCACGAACTAAGGACAACGGGCAAAGGGCGAATTTGTGAGCTCGTCTTTCATCGTTCCGCATTCATCGTGCATAGTCTGGCCGCGGTCCTGGCGGCCGCCCTGGTATGGGCGGCGTTCGCGCCCGGCCATCCCACGATCGCGGAGCCGGCGGCAGAAGCGCGGGGCGGCGGCCAGACTGCGCCGCCGACTGTCGTCAACGGCCCCGCCGCCTCCGGCCAGACTAACCGGCAGGGAAATTTCATTATCCGCGCGCAAAGGAATCTCGTCCTGGTAGACGTGCGCGTGACGGACAAAAGTGGGCGACCGGTCACCGGGCTGAAGAAGGAAGACTTCCGCGTGTATGAGGACGGCAAACTCCAAACCGTTACTGACTTCAGTTTCGAGGACGTCGAACGCCTGGCGACGGCCACCGAGGAAAACGGTGTGCCGCCCGTCATCAATCTGGCGAACCTACCGCCAACGGTACAGCCCGAGCGCGCGATCCAGGACCATCGCTTGATGGTGCTGTTTTTCGATTTGTCCTCCATGCAAGTGGATGACGTGATGCGGGCGCTCCAAGCCGCCACCGATTTCGTGCACACCCGCATGACGCCCGCCGATCTGGTGGCCATCGTGACTTACACCTCGGTCCTCAGCGTGAATCAGGACTTCACGAATGACCGCAACCTCCTGAGTAAAGTGATTCAATCGATCCGCGTCGGTGAGTCGTCGGCGCTGGCTGAAGCCGGCGTGATCGGGGAGGCGGGCACGACCGACGCTTCCGGGGAAGAAGTCGTGACCCAGGACGTTTCGGCGGCGTTCACGCCCGACGAAACCGAATTCAATATCTTCAACACCGACCAAAAGCTGGCGGCGATTGGATCCCTGGCCAAGATGCTCAAGGACGTTCCAGGGCGCAAGTTGGTGCTCCATTTTTCGAGCGGCGTTCAGAAAACGGGCGTCGATAACGACACCGAGTTGCGTGCCGCCGTGGATGCTGCCAACCGCTCCAACATCTCGCTCTACACCGTGGACGCGCGCGGCTTGCTCGCCCTGCCGCCGGGCGGCGACGCTACTTCAGCCAGCCCCACCGGCGCCGCGCTCTACAGCGGCTCGGCGGTCCATTCGGAGATTACGTCGCTTCATGCAAGCCGCGACACGCTGGCGACTCTCGCCACCGACACCGGCGGCAAAACGTTCTACGACTTGAACGATTTTGACGAGGCGTTCCGCGTCGTTCAATCCGAGAATTCCACTTACTACTTGCTGGGCTATTCGCCCTCGAATACGCGCTCCGACGGGCGATTCCGCCGCATTCGTGTGGAGGTCAGCCGGCCCGGCGTGAAAGTCGAATTCCGGCCCGGCTACTTTGCGCCCAAAGATTTTCGCCAGTTCACGCGCGAAGACAAGGAAATGCAGCTCCAGCAGGCCATGGATTTGGACACGCCTTTTGTCGATCTGCCGATGGCGGTCGAGACGGCCTATTTCCGTCAGGGCGACAAGAAGTCCTATGTGGTGCTCGCCGCCAAGATTCCCGGCTCCGCGGTCTCGTTCATGAAGAAGTCGGAAACCCGCCAGACCGAATTCGATTTTGCCTGGCGCGCCACCGACAGCGCCGGCCATCAGGCCGCCGCGCTGCGCGACACCCTGCCCGTCAAACTGTCACCGGAAACTTACGAGCAGGTGGTGGGTGGGAATTTTCTCTACGAAGGCGGGTTTGTGTTGCCGCCCGGCAAATATCAGTTGAAGGCCGTGGTGCGCGAGAATCAAAGCGGCAAGATCGGGACGTTCGAGAAGCAGCTCGTCATTCCGCAGGCAAGCGGTTCGGGCTTGGCGTTGAGTTCGGTGGTTTTGTCGAATCAGTTGCAAGATATCTCGTCGACGGGCACGGGACGAGGCGGCAAGAACCAACCACAAGCCGTGAACCCTTTGCACGTGGGCAGCCGCTCGGTCCTGCCCAGCGTGACGCGGGTGTTTCGCACTGACCAGGAGCTTTTCGTTTATCTTGAATCGTACGAAGGGCTGACGCCTTCGGCATCCAGCGCGGCGGGATCGAGAACCGGCGGGCCGAGCAGCCCAGTGGCCGAAGGTGCTCCCGCCGGCGGGCAAAGGAATGAGGGTGTTAGCGCGCCGGCAATGCCGCCCGCGGTG
>Ga0187771_10002851_pt1 | contig 11994 bp, 13 predicted proteins | sample 0116_SJ02_MP15_1_FD_133139 | JGI IMG/M metagenome (GOLD analysis project Ga0187771, IMG submission 133139) | Tropical peat soil microbial communities from peatlands in Department of Meta, Colombia - 0116_SJ02_MP15_10_MG | ecosystem: Environmental > Terrestrial > Soil > Wetlands > Peat | place... | reverse complement strand
CCTGCGGGGGGCATGTCCTTGACCCCGATGGAGCCAGGGTCGACCAGGTACGCGGCGTCGATGTCGCCTACGATCTCGGGTACCGGAAGGTGGCGGTAACCGTCACAGACCCCGGCATCGCCCGCGAGGTGAGGCACCTCCACCCAGATGCGGTTATCGTGGCGGTCCACACCACCGGCGTGACAAGGGAAGGAGCCGAGACCCTGGTCTCCTCTTCCGATCTCGTCACCGCCTGCGCCTCGCGTCACCTGAGGGAACTTGCCGGGTCGGCCCTCATCCAGGCAGGGACCGGTATTCCGGTCTTCGGTTTCACCCGGGCCGGGAAGGAGATCATCCTTGCCAAGGTTCGGGAGTCGGATGCTCCGGTCATCGTGAAATTCGAGCGCCTCCCTGTCCAGGGTAGCGGTCCCGAGCCCCTGGTCTAGCCCCCATGGACCGTTCCCGGTGCTCATCTTCATGTTCCGGTCCTTCCTTTTTAACCTGAGATCTCGTTGATCCAAGGGACAGTCCATGGATATGATCACCATCATCGGATTCCTCGCTGGCGGGCTTACCACGGCATCCTTCCTCCCCCAGGTGGTGAAGACGGCGAGAAGCAGATCCGCGAGGGATCTCTCGGGTTCCATGCTCCTCGTATTCTTCTTCGGCCTGGGGCTCTGGACCGTCTATGGCGTGCAGGTCGGATCCGCCCCTATCATCGCTGCAAACGTGATCTCCATGGGCCTTGTGGGGGCTATCCTCGGGATGAAGGTAAAGTTCAGGGACAGAGAATGTGCCTGCACTCCGGAAAGTGAGACCTGATGCGCAGATTGCAATCGCAGGAACAGAGGAGACCATGCAATCGCTGCGGTGCAATGGAAGCCCACAGGAGGTGACCATCCCGTGACCTGCCAGGTGACGATAACCCGATGCAGGAGCTATGATCTGGATGCGGTCCGCTCAGCCGTTGCCTCGTCCCTCGCGCCCCTGGGCGGAATGGGGAGGTTCGTCGGGAAAGGGGAGAGGGTCCTCGTGAAGCCCAACCTCCTTGCCTCCAGGTTGCCCGAGACGGCGGTGACCACCCACCCTGCCATTGTGCAGGCTGTCGTTGAAGAGGTCCAGAAGGCCGGAGCCGAGGCGGTCATCGGTGACTCTCCCGGCGGGCGGAATGCCGGCCAGACATATGAGAGGCTCCTCGGGAGGACCGGGATGATGGGGGTCGTGGAGGCCACGGGGTGCGACTGGGTCTCCTTCGATGATTCCGTCGTGGACGTGCAGGCGCCGAACGCAGGGTCCTTCAAGCGGTTCACGGTGGGAAAGGCGGTGGCCGACGCCGACCGGATCATCGTGCTTCCCAAGCTGAAGACCCACCAGCTCACCTACTATACCGGCGCGGTGAAGATCCTGTACGGCTACATCCCCGGGCTCCTGAAGGCCGAGTACCACCTCCACACGGGGACGGACGCCGAGACCTTCTCCGACCTCCTCCTCGACCTCAATGGAGCCCTCCCGCCTACCCTCGCCGTCATGGACGCCGTGGTGGGGATGGAGGGACAGGGGCCATCGAACGGGAACCCCCGGGAGATCGGCCTCATCCTTGCAAGCGAGAGCTGCCATGCCCTCGATCTGGTGGCATGCTCGATCATCGGGTTCGACCCCATGACGGTCCCGACCGTCCGGAAGGCGGGCGAGCGTGGCATAGGCCCCCGGGATCTCGGGGAGGTACTCATCTCGGGGGAGCCAATCGAGAGCGTCCGGGTTCAGGACTTTGCGAAGCCCGGGACCATGATCCTCGCGAAGGTCCCTCCGTCCCTCATCCACGCCGTCGGCTACCTCCTGGGAGCGCGGCCGGCGATCCGGCGCGGTAGGTGCATCTCCTGCGGGAAGTGCGCCGAGGGGTGCCCGCCGAAGGCAATCCGGTACAAGAAGGGGGAGATCCCCTCCATCCGCTACCGGCACTGCATCCGGTGCTACTGCTGCCAGGAGCTCTGTCCTCAGGGCGCGGTCGAGGTGGCGTACCCGTGGATCCGGAGGGTCCTGGGGGGGTGAAGGAGCATGATGAAGGTTCACCATCAGCACTTTTATCCGCTTCTCGAAGGATGCCCATAGTATGGAGTCAGAGCCCAATACACCACACCTTTAAATCGGATCGTCGGCGAGTACCTTTCATGCGCGTGGTATTCCTCGGGACGAACGGCTGGTACGATACCGAGACGGGAAATACCACCTGTGCTATCCTGGAAGCAGGCCCCTGGAAGATCCTCCTCGATGCGGGAAACGGCATCCGGCGGCTCGAGAGTCCCCTGGGGGATCGCGAGCACCCGGTCCAGCTCTTTCTCTCCCATTTCCACATTGACCATGTGGCAGGGCTCCACATCCTCGGTCGCTTCGACTTTCCCGGTGGGCTCTCTATCTGGGGCCAGCCGGGGACCCGGGAGACCCTGGCAACGCTCCTCGCGCCTCCCTTCACCGTCTCATACCAGGACCTATCCTACCCGGTCAGGATCTGTGACCTCTCCGAAGGAACACACCATCTCCCTTTCACGGTCACCTGCAGGTACCTCCCCCATGTCACTCCCTGCTTCGGCTACCGCTTTGAGCTGGAGGGAAAGACCATCGCCTACTGCACCGATACCGGCCCGAGCCACGCGGTCATCGACCTCGCGAGGGATGCCGACCTCCTCATCGCCGAGTCCGCCTTCCAGCCAGGCCAGGAGAGCGATGGCTGGCCTCACCTGAACCCCGAGATGGGGATTGCTCTCGCAAAGGCGGCGGGTGCCCGACGGCTCGCCCTCACTCACTTCGATGCCTGGGCCTACAGAACCCTTGAGGAGAGGGTGGGGGTGAGGGAGGAGTTTCACGAGAGCTTCCCGGGACTCACGACAGCAACCGACGGGATGGTTCTCGAGCTATGAGAGGAGAGGATTCGCCCCCGGGATCCGTCCGGGGGAATCTTGTGATCGTCGAGGGGGATATCACGGAGCAGGAGGTGGACGCCATCGTGAACCCGGCCAACCCGTCGCTCCTGGGCGGGGGAGGAGCCGACGGCGCAATCCACCGGGCCGCCGGCCCCGGCCTCAGGGAGGAGTGCAGGCTACTCGGTGGCTGCCGGACGGGGGAGGCGAAGATCACGGGCGGGCACCGGCTCCCCGCGAGGTACGTGATCCACACCGTCGGGCCGGTCTGGCACGGGGGATCGGAAGGGGAGGATGACCTCCTCGCGGGCTGCTACCGGTCATCCCTCCTCCTCGCAGGCGAGCAAGGACTGGTCTCCATCGCTTTTCCCTCCATCGGCACCGGGGCCTACGGGTTCCCGTTCGGCCGGGCAGCACGGATCGCGGTGGCAACGGTCCTCGAGGTCCTTCAGGAGACCCCCTCTATCGAACGGGTGAACTTCGTCTGCCACAGGAAGGAAGCTGCAGCGATTTACCGGAGGGTCGTCTCTGAGCTGCTCCCGCAGGAATCTCCTTCGGCGCGGAAAACAGTCCTCCCCGCCACGGAGAGAGCATCACCGGGCCGGAAAATGATCGATCGGATCGAGGCCCATCTCGTCACCATCGAGAGCGCCTACGGGATCCGGATCTCGAATTTCGCCGAGGTTATGGATCGGATTGGAGCGGCAACGGGTGACGAGCAGGAGATCCTCGCCATAACGACAGCGATTTCCAGTTACATCGCCGCAAACCTCCGGCACCCTGAGATGGAGATCCCCGGCCCGTTCCTGGATCGGGCGATCCGGCGGTTCGCTGGAGAAGGAGATGGCCGGGATATGGGGGGGAATGCCTCCGGATCCTCCGGCATAATCCATAAATAGGTGCATCCCCATCTCTCTCTTGCACATCCCACCCGGTTCATACCGGTGGAACCATCGGAGGTTTTGACATGAAAGCGAAGAAAGCGAGCAAAGCAAAGGGAAAGGGCGCCCCGAAACGCTGGCGCTGCAAGCTCTGCAACTACATTTACTCCCCCATGATCGGCGAACCCCATAACGGGATACCGGCGGGGACTGCGTTCGAGGATCTCCCTGACGACTACGTCTGCCCGGTCTGCGGCCAGGCAGGAAAGGGGAAGGTCGGGAAGTGGGGGTTCGAGGAGTGGGTGCCCACGAGGTACGTCTGCAAGGCATGCGGATACATCTATGACAAGGCCCGTGGGGAGCCACACCATGGGATCAAGCCAGGCACCGCGTTTGAAGATCTCCCCGATGACTATGTCTGCCCCGTCTGCGCCATTGACCCGAATATTGTAAGGGATCTGGGGAAGGTGGGGAGGGAAGGCTTCGAGCCGATCCTCTTCTGAGAACGTGAGGGGCGATCTGCAAAAAATCCTCGCCGGACTCGTCGTAGCCGCCGCCGTCCTTCTCGCGGGGTGCACCACCGGCCCGGCACAGACCGGGACCGCAGGCAGCACGGTGGGAGGCCCTGCCGGCACCTCGTGGCTGCTCGTGTCCATGCTGGATGGAGGCGGGAATCTGACCGAGGTTTCGTCCCAGCCGCCGGTGACCCTGGAGTTCAGGGATGCGTCGATCCTCGACGGCTCGGGCGGGTGCAACCAGTACGGCGCCTCGTACGGGACGGAGGGCCAGCGGATCAACATCACCGGTATCGTGAGCACCTTCCGGTACTGCGCCGACACGGCGGTCGATGACCGGGAGTCCACGTACCTCGGGCTGCTCGCGAAGGTCCGCCTCTACCGGATCGATGGCGATTCCCTCCGGTTCTTCGACGCGGAGGGAACGGGCCTTCTCGCCTTCGTCTCCGAGTCGGACCAGCTGATGACCGGCTCGTGGGTGCTCGATTCGATGGTCTCGGGCACAGGCGTCATTACCCCGGTTCTCGCCGGGACCGAGATAGACGCGACATTCGGGAGTGACGGCTCCCTCTCCGGATCCTCAGGCTGCAACCTCTATTTCGCGAGGTACACCACCACGGGGACCTCCCTCACCATCAACCTCCTGGCCACGACGAGGACCTCCTGCACCGGGCCCGCGGGCATCATGGACCAGGAGCGGTCCTTCCTCTCGGTCCTTTCCCAGGTGGCCGGGTACGATATCGAGGGAGATCGGCTCGTGCTCCTCGATAGCAGCGGGAACGGCATCCTCTGGTTCCAGCCCGGGCCGGGCTCCTGAAAGGCGCGGTTCCCCGCCGACCAGACGGTGAGAAAAAGGAGATGACCGGGAGTCGAGCCCCCGGCGCTCCTTCACCCGACTGCGAGGACGAACTGGAGGAAGGCGTCGAAGTTCCGGAGCACACCGGGGTCCATCCCCTCGAAGACGAAGGTTCTCCTGACCTCGCCGAAGTGGCCGCCGGGCCGCTCAAAGATGGCAGGTTCCTCCCTGTCGAACGCAAACATCCTCCGGACAGGGCCGTGGCCGCCCCCCTCTCCTTCCACGATGCCCTCCGGCTCGAAGAGAAAACCTCTGAGCAATGTCCCGTACTTTCCCCCCTCCCGTTCAAGGATCCTGTGCTCCCCGGGCTCGAAGAGGTAGGTTGATTTCCTCTTCCCGTAGGGGCTCACCTCCCACTCGATGACATGGTCGGCCTCGAAGGTGAAGGTCCGCTTCACCTTCCCGTCCTTCCCGCCGGTCTTCTCGGTGAGGGTCTTCCCGTCGCCCTCGTATACGAGGGCCCGCTTTACCTTCCCGAGATTGTCCCCCTCGTGCTCCGTGATCCCGTCGCTCTCGTAGACGAAGGTCCGGAGAACCTTTCCGAAGTTCCCTTCCCGCTCCGTGATCCTTCCCCGTATCATGGCAACCAGCTCCTGGCCGGATGGCACCGTTTCGCTGACGTACCTAGGGAGGGTTATGGTAAATATCTTCTCTTTTCCCTGGCGCGGGTGCCTCCTTTTGCAGGGATGAGGCAGTTCCACGCGTTCCCCATGAGGTCACCCCTCCCGGCCCCGGTGAGGCCTTCCCTGACGAGATCTTCCTTTGCCGGGTCCCGGTAGTGGAGCAGGGCCCGCTGGATCTCCTTCTCCCTTCCCCTTGGGACATGGATCCCCTCGCCGGTCCACGGGTCGATCCCCGTGTAGTACATGCAGGTCGCAGCGGTCATCGGGGTGGGCGTGAAGTCCTGGGCCTGCTCGGTGTAGAGGGATTCGTCCCTGATGTACTCGGCGAGGCTGATCATGTCCTCGATGGTGCAGCCTGGATGGCCTGACATGAAGTAGGGGAGGAGGTACTGCTCCTTCCCGAGGCGCCGGTTCACCTCCCTGAACCGACCCCGGAATTCCTCGAAGGCACGGCGGCCGGGCTTCTTCATGAGGGAGAGGACCAGGGTGGAGATATGCTCGGGCGCCACCTTCAGGTGCCCGCCGACGTGGTGCCTGCAGAGCTCGGTGAGGTACTCCAGGTCGGAGAGGCCGATGAGGTCATGGCGTATCCCGCTTGAGACGAGGACCCTCTTCACGCCGGGAACCGCCCGGATCCTCCGGAGGAGGGCGAGATGGGCCTTCTCTCCTGAAACGAGGCTCCTGCAATCGAGCCCGCAGGTGCGATCGCCGCAGGTACCGGCGGTAACCCAGTTCGGGCAGCTGAAGCCGTACATGTTCGCCGTCGGCCCGCCGAGATCCTGGATCACCCCCGCGAAGCCGTCCATCTGAACGAGGCGTTTCGCCTCACGGACGAGAGATTCAGCCGACCTGCTCTGGATGATCCTCCCCTGGTGGTGCCCGATGGCGCAGAAGGAGCAGCTCCCGAAGCAACCCCGGTGGCTGACCAGGGAGAACCTCACGGGCTCAAGGGCAGGAATCTCTTCCCGGTACGAGGGATGGGCGCGGCGGGTATAGGGAAGCTCGTAGATCCGATCCAGCTCCTCCGTGGGCAGGGGAAGGGCCGGGGGGTTCTGGACGATCACCGTCTTCCCGTGATCCTGGGCAACCCTCCGCCCCCGGACCGGATTCTGTTCCATTGAATGGAGGGCAAACGCCCGGACATAGGCCGCTTTATCGCTCGCCACTTCCGCGTACGGTGGCAGGAGAACGAGATCTCCCCTATCCAATTCCCGGAAGGCCCTGGGCGCAACCTTGAAGGAGGTGCCCCGGATACCGGTGAGTTCCCGGATCCCCTCCCCGCCGGAGAGGCGCCGGGCGATCTCGACCACCTGCCTCTCCCCCATGCCGTAGACCAGAAGGTCTCCCGGGGCATCGGCAAGGATAGACCTCCTTACCCTGTCGGACCAGTAGTCGTAGTGGGCGAACCTCCGGAGGCTCGCCTCCAGGCCGCCAAGGACGATCGGTGTCCCGGGAAAGAGGGCATGGAGCCGGTCGGCGTAGACGATGGTCGCCCGGTCAGGGCGGCACGGCACGCCACCCGGAGAGTAGGCATCGGTTCTCCTCTTCCTCCTCGCCGCGGTGTAGTTGTTCACCATCGAGTCGACGTTCCCTGCCGAGATCCCGAAGAAGAGGCGCGGGGTACCGAGCCTCCGGAAGTCCCGGATAGAACGCCAGTCCGGCTGCGCGATGACCCCCACCCGGTAGCCCTCGGCCTCGAGCACCCGGCCGATGATGGCGGTGCCAAAGGACGGGTGATCGACGTATGCGTCACCCGTGACGAGGATGATATCAAAGGCCTCTCCCCCCTGATCCCCTGCCTCTTCGAGGGACATGGGAAGGAAAGCCGTGGTGAGGCGAGTGCTCTTCATGGGTGCGCTACCCGAAAAGATGACGGGTCCTGAACGGAGAAGATTCTGGCGGAGAGGAACTTCAACCTTCTCCCGCGCCGGAGAGAAGGAGCGAGCGGATCAGAGAAACCGCTCGAACCGGTCCTTCTTCGCCTTGCAGACCGGGCAGACGTCGGGGGGCCCGTCCCGGGCACAGAGATACCCGCAGACCCGGCACCTCCAGACGGGGTAAGGGAGGGAGAGAGTCACCGAGGTTGTCCCCTGCAGGGGGGCCCGGGTCCGGGCCTCGGGCGGCGGGCGGCGCTCGGGGATGGACCCCGTCTTCTTCTTCCCCGCGAGAACCTCGTCGGAGACATAGAGGGCGCAGTAGCAGGCGCCGTACTCGTTCAGGTCCGGGTCACGGTAGTCGCAGGGGCAGATGATGTCCAGATCCGCCTTCTTCTCCCCGGCGGCGAGCCGGCACGGGCACGACTGGTAGCCATAGCGTTTCGTGTTGACGATGAGCCCCCGGATGAGCCCCCTGACGAAATCCCGGTCCGGGTTGAGATGGTACCCCCCCTCCTCGGCCTCGCGGTCGAGCCGTTCGTGGAGGGCTGCGATCTCGCTCTCCGGGATCTCAGGAACACCGGTCATCCCACCGCCTCCCGGATCTTATCCTGCTGATCCCCGACGATACACTGCTGGCCCCTGATCACGAGTCTGGGCACCGTCTCCCCTGTTCCGCACATGGGATTCACAGCATCAAACACCTCGGTTATTTCCGTCTGGTTCAGGGTATTTAAGTCGATGGACCAGTAATCGACCCCGAGCTTATCGAGGAGCGCCAGGGTGCTGGCACAATGCGGACAGGTGCTCATCTCGACGAGGAGAATGACCCCGCGGTTGCTCCCCGCGACATGCACCATCTTCGACTGAAGATCCGTGGGGGCAGCGGCAACACCCACAACCTCCTGGGACCCCTGTCCTCCGGCAGGAGTCGTTGTGGTGCATCCCGCGAGGAGGACGAGTACTGCCCCAAGGACGAGGAGGGAGAGAAGAACCCGCGCCGGGGCAGATGCAGTCGCTGCTCTCTTCATTGGAACGCCTCCCTGAGCTGCTCCTCCCGGAAACCGACAATACACTTTTTACCGTCGATGACCACGGTGGGGAAGGAGCATGCGGGGTTGAAGCGCTTCACCTCGGAAAAGGCCTTCTCCATCTCGTCCCTGGGGAGGAGGTCGACATAGAGGTACGAGAAATCCACCCCCATCTTCGTGAGGAGCTCCTTGGTCTTCGCGCACCACCCGCAGGTAGAGAGGGCATAGAGGATGACCTCCCCCTTCTTTTTAGTCCCCTTCACGTGAACGAACTCCATGAAGTCACCCATGATCCCTTCGGGTAGTCATGTATCGTCTGGCGGTGATATGAGCCTGCTGGTTGGCCCGGAAAAGCCAGCCAGGGGGAGGGGATTCCCGGAGTTAAAGGAGAGCTGATAACTTCCCCGGTTTCATAACCTTCTTTATATACCGGGGCTATTATCCTTAAGGATAAACATGGCGAAGGGCGTTCCCGGGAAGAAGGGGGTCCAGCGGGGGGTGAACGATGTCATCACCATCCTGAACGGGTACGACACCTTCCACTGGTCGCGCGAGACCCTTGCCCGGGTGGCCGACTTCATGATCCTCCTCGCGGTCCTCACCCTTGCGGGGGTTCTCTGGAACCGGCTCCCCCTGTCAGTGGGGACCCCGGCCGGGTTCCAGGTGATCGATCTCTCCCTTGTCCTCTTTGGCCTCTCTGCCTGCATCTTTGCGGTGTTCCGCGCCGTTCTCTTCATGATCGAAGAGTATATGGAGAAGGCGGTCAACGGGGTGCAGGGGATCAGGAACGGCCAGTACCCCTCGGGTTCGGGGAAGAACCTGAAGAAGGCCATCGACTCGGTCTCTTCGCGCCTCCAGGACTCCATCACCCTCTGGTGGACAGCCCGGATCATCGTCATCCGCGCGGCCTTCGTGATCATCCCCGGTGTCCTCTTCTATCTCCTCGGGATAGCGAACCTGGTCATGTACCTGGTCGGGAAGGGGATGTTCTCGGGAATGTGAGGGCTGACAGGGGCTGAATCACTTCTGGTCCCTCGCTCCGCAGGTCGTTCACCCTCTCCGAGACCGGGAAGGCCTCCATCTCTCCAGCCGGGTACGGGCCGAGTATCCCTTCGAGATCAGCGGGCCCGACCGGGCCTGGCCGGATCCAACTCTCCTCCTTCTCCTCCAAAAGGATGGCAGGCATGCGATCATGAGAATCGGCGACGAGTTGGTTCGGTTCTGTGGTTATGATCACGAAACTCGGGAGCTCGCCCCCGGAAGGATCCCTCAGGATCGTAGAGAGGCCGGCAAAGGAGAAGAAGGAGGCGGCTTTTAACCGGATATAGAATGGCACCCTTCTCGCGCCCTCTTTCTTCCACTCGTAGAACCCGCTTGCGGAACGAGGCACCGGTGCTTCTGGATGGCATCCCTGAAGGCAGGCCTTGAGAGAAGCGTCTCTGCCCGGGCGTTGATCATCGGCCTCCCCCGGACAGGTCCCTTCGCGAAGGGCGGGACGAAACCCCATACCATGGGAACCGCCCGGTTCCGGTCCCCGCGGACGATGACCGGGACTTCCTGCCCCGGTGCCACGTTGTACCGGGAAGGAAGCGGCGGGCAGGTTGGAAGACCGAACCGCTCGTGGAAGTCTACGATGGGAACGATGGTGAACCGGCCGCACATGGTGAGGATCTCCCTCTTCCCCGCGAATACACCAGTCCCCGGATCAGGGGAGAGAACCCGGACTCCCGAGGATCTCCCGGATGCGCTCGAGTGCCTGCACGGCATCCATACGCTTCAGGTCAACGGCACCCTTCTCGACCCAGCGGCTGAAGCGGGCGAGGGATTCGGGATCTGCGGATCCCCCGGCCTCCCTCACCAGGCGGGGATAGGTGCGGTCCGGGTAATAGAGAGAGAAGGCTGCGGCGAGCAGGGCCTCCCCTGTCGCATGATCGATAACCCCCTCCTTCTCGGCCCGGTCCAGAGTGGCCCTGATGTTCACCAGCGGCTCGGAGAGGGCGATGAAGGACTCGGGATCGAAGGCCAGGGCCACCTCGTCGTCCGAGACGAGGATCCCGTCGCGGTACATGCGGTAGACCTCCCCCACCCCTTCCATCCCCAGGGTGTGGAGCTCTGCAGCCCTGAGCGCCCCCATGCTCGAGGCGCCCACCACCCGCACCCCGCTCTTCAGTGCTCCGAGGATCTCCCGGTGGCCCACCGAGGATTCCTGGAAGAATACCCCGTCGATGATGCCGATGACCGGCGCCCCATCGGCGACAGCTCTCGTGATATCGCCCCTGGCGGCCGGGGGACGGTAATCTGCCTCAAGGATGGCGGAGGCTGCCCGCCGATCAAGGCTTGGTCCGAGAAAGATGACTGCGCTCCGCATTCCTGCACCGGGCACCCATCCGCTCATTGTCCATGGCATAGACCTCTAGGCCGGGGACGACGACACGCACCACGGGGACCCCGATCTCCTCCCTGGTGAGGTCGGCAACGAGGACCCTTGTCATGCCGGCCTTCCCGAGGGCCGAGACGATGGCCCCGATATCCTTCAGGAAGTCATCGTGCTCCGACGAGGGGAGGGCCGAGAAGGGAACCTCCGAGTCTGCCTCGAACCAGTAGCGGTTCATCCGCCGAACCCTGTCATAGCCCATCCGGGTGCGCAGGTCGCCGCTCGTCGTATCCTCCCGGGCGCCGTGGATCTGGGTGAGCCGGCTCTGGGCGACCTCGGTGAGGGCGCGGAGGAAGGCGATCCTCGCCGAGGTATGGGTCCCCATGCCGATGGTGAGGAGCCGCGGATCGCGGAGGAGGGTGTCGTCGGCCACGGCAGCGCAGGTCGGGATCCCGAGGTCGCTCGTGATGTCCCGGACCCTAATCTCTACCTTCGCGTTCGCGAACCTCCTGAGGAGCTCGGCGGGAAGCCCCTCCGGGGGGTCGATGATCCGGGGGCCGGGCCTCTTCGTCACCTCGACGAGGGACCAGGCGTCACGCTCCACGATCTCGGCGAGGGCGTGGAAGACGGCCTCCTCGCGGGTATTCCCGGAGGCGAGCCCGTTCGTGTTCGTGCGAAAGAGGGGCGGGCAGTCGCGGGGAAGGGGGTGGAAGACGCCATGGGCGGGCACGAAGACACCTTCATCGGCGACGATATCCCAGGCCTCGACCCAGGGGAGCCGGGCGCCGGGGTCTGCCCCGCGGGGGAGGTTCAGGGATCTCGGGTCCACGGCCTCCCCTCTCGCGGCCATCTCGGGGTAGGTCCCGAAGAGGATCCTGCGATCATGAGTCTCGGCCGAGTACCGCTCGATCCCCTCCATCACCGCCGAGACACGGGCCTCGGTGGG
>Ga0187771_10002850_pt1 | contig 11996 bp, 11 predicted proteins | sample 0116_SJ02_MP15_1_FD_133139 | JGI IMG/M metagenome (GOLD analysis project Ga0187771, IMG submission 133139) | Tropical peat soil microbial communities from peatlands in Department of Meta, Colombia - 0116_SJ02_MP15_10_MG | ecosystem: Environmental > Terrestrial > Soil > Wetlands > Peat | place... | reverse complement strand
TCCTAGGCCTCTGCTTGTCCTGCTCTTCGCTCTCAAATCCTGATCCTCGCGTCTCAGCTTTGTTAAACGACTTCGCCCCGCGCAATTCGGGTCACTAGCTCGCGATCGGCCTCCAGGAAGTCGTACTTCGCGAGGTCCGCGCGAGGGGCCCACTCAATCGCCTCGAACACCACATTGCGCGCTTCACCGCGAAAGCGCTCGACCGAGTAAAAAGCCACTTCCACGTAGCGGTCGGGATACTTGTGTCGCAAGCGAAAGACTTCGCGCCCTACCTCCGCCTCGATGGCCAGTTCCTCTCCCAATTCCCGCCGCAGCGCCTCCTTGGGGTCTTCGCCGTCACGCACTTTGCCGCCGGGAAATTCCCACTGGAGTCCATAGGCATCCGTGCGATGCCTCTGGCAAATCAAGACACGGTCGCCCTTTACTAGGATGCCGGCCGTGACTAGGATGGGCGTCGGTTCGGGCATGATTGCTCGGCCTGTAGTACTGCTTGTGGTCCGTAGTCAGTTGTCCGTGGTTTGTGCCCACAATGCGGGTTTAGCCGTTGAAGGCGTACTTACAACGGACGACGGACAACGGACGACGGACCACGAACGGAGCGATCAAAGAAACTTGGCTAGAATCCGTGCCACCTCTTCAAGCAGCTCTCGGTCTTCCTGCGTAAACGCCGCCGGCATGTCGCTGTCGATATCGATTTCGCCGAAGATGCGGCCTTGGCGCGCAATAGGCACGACAATCTCTGAGCGGGTTTCAAGGCAGCAAGCGAGGTAGCGTGGGTCGGCATAGACGTCGTCCACGATCACGGTTTGGCCGGAGGTTGCCGCCGCGCCGCAGATGCCCTTGTTCAAGGGAATTCGCGTGTGTGGTGTGGGCTTGCCCACATAGGGCCCCAGAACCAGCTCCCCCTCTTCGAGCAAATAAACGCCAACCCAGTTGTAGTGCGGGCACTCGCGCTGGAGGAGCGCGACGACTTCAGCCATGAGCTGCTGCGCTCCGGGACCGCTGGCAGCCAAGTCCCTCAACCGAAGGAGAATGTCTTGATGGTGGACCATCTCGAGGTACGATCTGCCCACGTTGTGGGCTGCAGATTTTCCCGAAGCCCTATTCTAACGGACGCGGTGAGACCAAAGCAAAAGGCGGGAGTGCGGAAACCGGAAAATCGAAAATCGACAATCGAAAATCGAAATTCGGCCCCTTAGGTAACAAGCAATAATCCCACGCACGCAGGCGGTAGCTCCTCTGCAACCGCCGCAACTTTCTCTGCCATAGAGTGTTATAAAGAGTGTGGCGACCATGGCCATGGAGACTGACCTGGAGCTGATGCTGCGGGTTCGCGAGGGCGATGCGCAGTCGTTCGAGGAACTGCTCCGCCGCTACCGCGTGCCCCTGGTGAGTTATTTCGTTCGCATGCTCCGCGACCGGGCCCTGGCGGAAGACCTGGCGCAGGAGGTGTTCCTGCGCGTTTACAGGGCGCGGGAGCGGTATCAACCGGAGGCGCGGTTCACCACCTGGCTCTATCGCATCGCCACGAACCTGGCGCTCAACGCGCTCCGCGACCGCAAGCCCGAGGCCCTGTTGAGCGAGGAAGAAAATCCGGACGGCGAGCCGCGCATGGAAAGGTTTGTTGATCCCCAGCCCAGCGTCGAACAGCAGCTCGTGGAGAGCGATCGCCAACGGCTGATCCGCCAGGCTGTCGAAGCCTTGCCGCCCAACCAGCGCGCGGCAGTGATCCTGCACAAATACCAGGAGGTGGACTACCGCCAGATTGCGGGGATTCTCAAGGTTTCCGAGAGCGCTGTAAAATCGCTCCTGTTCCGTGCCTATGAAGCCTTGCGCGTGCGCCTGGAGCCGCTCCTGCGGGGAGGCGAGATATGAAATGCCTTGAACGCGCACAACTGTTTGCCTATGCCCATCAGATGCTGGAGGCGGAAGTGGCCGAGCGGGTCCGCGCCCACCTCGACACGTGCGCTGCCTGCCGCGCCACGGTGGCGGAGTATCAGCGGCTCGAGACGGTGTTGGAGGAGTGGAAACCTGCCGAGCCTTCCCCTTGGTTCGACGCTCGCGTGCGACAAGCGGTGAAGTCGCTCGAAGCGGCGCCGCCAAAGACGAGGTGGGCAGGAGTGCGCTGGGGTTGGCTTGCAACCGCCAGCGTCGCGGTGCTTGTGGTGGCTGTCTCTGTGGTGGCTTACCGTTCCCGCAAAGTCCCAGGGCCGGTGGCGCAGGTTCCTACGGCTCCGGGTCTTCTAAGTCAGGCCGGGCAAGCGCAACGAGCCTCCGAGCCACCCCAGCCTGCTCTCCAGCCTTCCTCGGAGCGCAAAGCACCGATGGTTGCGGCGAAGAAGGCGGCCGCGCCAACTGAGACCGCGAAAGCGAAAGAGGTGGCAGGGCCTCTCATGGCGGAGCGGATGGAGATGCCTGCTCCTACGGCCACAGCCCAAGCGGGGCGGCGCGCACTGAGCGCCACTGACCAATCAAACAGAGCTGCGCTACAGAGTGAGGCACAAAATCTGGGCGTGACTGGCAGGAGCGAAGCTGCGGCGCCTGCTTTGGGTGTTCAGGCGCCGGCACCACCGGTAACAGCTATGGAGGGCGTGCCACAAGGGGCGGTGCCTGTGGCGCCTGCCGGAGTTGGGGGCGCCGCACCAAAGGCCATGGTTGCGCCTCGGCAGGCGTCGCGGACAAGCTCGGCGTTAGAGGGCGTAGGCGAGAGTACATCTCAGGGTATTGAGACTCGCCAGAGAGTGCTGGCTACCCCGTTGGCGCCGCTAGCACCTAATGCGCTACTCTCTAAATCGACACGATCATACACTCCACCGCCGCCCGGCTTGCTTGAGTCGTTCTTGAAGCGTCGGCCGGACGCCATTGTGACCAAGAAGCTCTTGGGAACTCTCGAGGGGCAGGAAGGCACAAAAGCGACCTTCACGGCTATCGTCGCTTCCGACCCGGCTAACCCCGCAATGAAGGCCAAGGGGTTGGAGGTGAGTTTGGAGGATGAATACCTCAAAGCTACGGCTTATCTGGACGACGACCGCGCTGAAGGGTCGCGTGGGGGTAGCCTCGGGGATTTCCAGGCACAACTCGAGCGCCTCGCGAAAAAGGATGAGGTTCTTGGAAACTGGCTAAGCAGTGGGCAAGATCACATTTACATGGAGCGGGGTATGTTCTCGGTTGTGGCGAATCGGCCGGGGGATTCGCCCACCTACGGCCCCCCGAGATACTCGGCGTTCCAGGTGGGCTGGTACAAACGCGGGGGAGAGATAGGCGTCCATATCTACTGTTTCAATCCGGTGGGCAGCTTTTACTTTCCCGGTGTTGAGATGGGGAAGGTCGCGGAAATGGTCGCCGCCGGCCGCGCCTTCCTGAACGCGAATTGAACTGCTAGAGCGTCGTTTCCTCCTTCGGCTCAGCCGGCAATTGCGCTCCATGCCAACAGGCGACTACCCAGACAATCTTCTCTTCGCGTCTGTAGAAGAATCGATAGGGAGGAACCACTACCTCACGAAAGGGAAGGCTAGGAAATTCCGGTATCAGTTGCCCTGATTCAGGGAAGCGCGTAAGCCGCCGTAGCGTGCGCTCAACCCGCTTCCGAAATCGAGTCGCTGCCTGTGGGTTGTCACGCATAATATAGGCCACTGCCCGTAGAAACTGGAGGCGTGCGGAAGGGGTGAAACGCAGTCTCACTTGGACCCGCCGGCAAGTAGGGCGTCCGCCTGTTTCAAGACCTCATCTAAACCGAAGCCCTTTCCTGCGGCAATTTCCTGCTCGCCCCTTGCCAGCAGGTGCAAGAGCTGGCGCTCGTGCTCGCTGCGCTCGTAGGCTTCCATGCTCAGAAGAACTGCGGTGGCCCTTCCGCGCTGCGTGATAACTACAGGCTGCCGCGAGGCCTTGAGCCTTTTTAGGGCGGCAGCGGCGTCCTGTCGCAAGTCGGTGATCGGAATGATGGCGGGCATCCTGGCCATAGACCTAACCTCCAAACATACGTCTAACGATACCAGCGGCGGTCCCTGCCAGTCAACCGTCCCCAGCCCCGGCCCGGTGAGCACCTCGGGTGGTTGCCGACGGCCCTGTCGCGGGCGCACCTACATCCTTTCGCCCGCCACCAGTAGGTCGTTGGATTTTTCCGGATCAAAGGGAGATTGGCTGTAGTCACCCCAGAAGCGCAGATTGCCAAAGTGGGCTTCGCGAAGCAGGCCAGCCATGCGGTCCCTGAAGAGAGGTATCCACCTATTGGTTCGCTCGTGGGCTTGCCATTTCCCCTGCGGCTTGGTGCGAACCAGGAACACGGGGTGAAAGTTCATAAAGTCTGCTTCGTAATCCGCGAACTTCACAAGCAGGACTTCTTCCGTTGCAGTCGCTCCCGAAAGCAGCGGAAACCAGTGCGTCCGCTCCTTCCAGCGGAGATCGAAATTCAGGTTTTGGGTAAAGAAGGTGCCGCCTGGGCGCAGGGCCCCCGCGATGCCTTTCAATGCGACCAGGAGCTGGCCGGGCCTGGAGAGTCCGGGCAGGGCATTGCCCAGGCAGAACGCCGCGTCGTAGACGGGACCGCAACGCCTTGCGTCCTCCATGCTCAGAAGCTCAACCCTGGCCCCGCCGCCTGCGGCCGCGATCGAGTCCGACGCCGCCTCGATCCGGCGGCGCGCAAATTCCACCGCCGCTACGTCGCTGTCGAACCCCAGGACGTGGAACCCTCGCTGTGCCAGAGCTACCAGGTGGCCTCCCGTGCCGCAGGCAGGCACAAGGACCCGCGAACCGGTGCTGCGCGCCAGTTTTTCCAGCAAGGGCATTTCACGTGCCAAGCGCCTTTCCCAGGGGATGACGGCGTCGTAGTAAGCGGTGAAATCTGGAAGCATGGCTGATTACGTTGCGCGTGGGCCCGGTGCCCGCCTTTGCTTGGCCATCTGTGTGAAAACGTCCTCGGCGCGCTTGGCGATCGCCTGCAGGGGAAAGTCCGCTTTGTGAGTGGCGATGGACCAGCGGTGACCGAACGGGCCCTCCCGTTCGCCGTAGCGGCCGCGCCAGAAAGCGTCGCCCACAAGCACGATCACGTTGCCGCCCGCCGCGCGTGGGTCAAGCCGAAGGGCCGCGATGTTTTACGCTTCTAGGTATTGCTGGAGTCGTTCGAGCTTGCTTGCCCAATAGACTTTCATGCGCTCGGCCGCCTTGGCGTTGGGCAACTTGCTGTGCTGCGCGGAAACCTGGCTCTTGCTCTGACCTTTAGGATAAAAGTTCACCGCGAGATGCGTCCGGCCGTCCGACCATGTGATGCGCAGGTATTTCGACGGCGTCGCCTTCCGGATTACGATGGATTCGTCGAGCCACCGAGCCCGCCGTTTGGGGTTTACCCATGCCTCGAACAGCTCCGCGACGGGGACCGCGGCCGTCTTGCTGACACTGATTTCGAACCCTTCGGGCTTCTCGTGTTTTTGGCGCATGCCGCGCGCCTGCTCGTAAGAGACCGTAACCATCTGGTCCCACCACGCGCCGAGGCCATGGTTTTTCTCCAGGTAAGCAACCATCGACGGGTGGTCCATTTGGCGCGCTCCGGCCTTATCCAGGAGCGCGAACCATTCGGCCCAGGTTTTGCCGGTCTTCGCCTGGACGGCCTCATCGCTCATGCGCGGGGTCACTTTGGGTTTGGCCATGGGAGTGACTCCAATGAATTAAGAAGGAGTTGACGGCTTCCTTTTCAAGACTACTTCACCAACTTGCTGAGGGCAACCCGCACCGAGTTGCCGTGGACTTCGGTGGTGAGCCAATCCGGAGCCTGCAGCGTGAAGTTGCAAGTCGTGATGTAGCCGATGGCCAAGTCAAGGTCGTATAGGCGATTACGTTGGCGGCTGTAGAACCATGTGGGCCGGCCCAAAGGTGAATGGCCGCCAGTGTTGGTCATGCTGAAGACAAAAAACTCGCCATCGGGAGTCCACGCCGCCTTGCAGATGGCTTCACCGTGCTCCATGTCGTCCGAGGAATAATCCTGCACCAAAAGCAGTTTGCCTTTGAACTGGCGTATTTCCAGGCGGCTTTCATGCGCCCCATTGACATCCATTACCGTCGCCGCCAGCTTTCCGTCCGGTGAGCGATAGACTTGTCGCGCACTGGCAAGACTGGGCGGGCGCAGAGCGGACAGGCAGGCCATCCAAACGATGAGACATGGCAAAGTAACCATGGAGATGTCGTTCGGTCGTATGCCTTTCTTAAGGTCAGTGCAGATCGGCAGGGACGGGGATCGTCACCTGCCCGGTGGCGGCCCACTCCGTGCCGCGCTGCAGGGTGAGCTGGAAGCCGGGGCTCTCCATGGCCTTGACGTCGTGGCCGAGGGCGGTCTGAAAAACTCTGCCCGCCCCATACGGGAGAGTCCAGATCAGGGCTTCGTCCTTCCCTGTGCCACAGTTGGTACCGGCTTTATTGCAGTTCTTGGGATCGTCAAACGCCGTCGCCAGCACGTGAATGTTGGATTGGAGCGAGAGGAGATGATAGAGCTCGTCATTCTCTGCGAAGTTCGCCGGCATCCCGCGCGTAATTGGATGCTCGCGGTCCACGATGCTGACCGTGTAAGCGTGGTAGGGCGCGTGGCCCGCAGTCTCGCGCCAGGTCCCGCCCACGAGCTTGTCGAAATCCTCCCAGCCCCAAAAGGCATTGTTGGACGCGTGATAGCAAACCAGGCCCTTGCCGCTGCGCACGAAGTCCAGCATGGCCTGGCGCGCCCGGTTGTCCCACCAGGGTCCCGCGGTTTGTTTATAGTCGTTGTAATTGAGGAGCAGGACATCATACGGCAGGAAAGTTTCGAGCCCGTTGCCGCGCCCCTCCTCGTTCACTCGCACGTCGAATCGCCCCGTGCGCTCGAGAATGTCACGCAGGGCCGGGGTCGTGGCTCGCCAGTTGTGATTGCTCACACCGGTAAGGATCAGGACTTTGATCTTGGGCGGCGCCTGGGCCGGCGAGAAGGTGGCGATAAAGCAAACACTCAAAATAACCATCCGCATCCTGCGCATTAGGTTAGACCTCCAGCATGAATAACTCGGACTTGGAACGGGCGCATTTTACTCCCCAATGGGGTTGGCGAGCGTGGAATCTCGAAACTGGAAACTCGAAATTCGAAACTCGCGGGACACTGGTTACCTGCCCAGAAAGCTCTTTAACCGCGCCGTTTCCTGGTCTATCCGCGTTTGTACTTTCTTGGGGACCTTCTCGAAAAGTTTGATGTCCAGGGATAGTTTCTTTCTTCTGCCGCCATACGACCAGGTCCCAACGGCTCTTCCATTCACCAACACCACGGGCGAAATCCACCACTGCGCGTGGTAGACACGCTGGTACCATCGAGCATCGACAACATGCTCCTTCTCCGCGTGCCCCAGAAGATAAGGATCAAAGGCAGGTAGGAGGCGCACAATGGGCGCGTCGAGATGGGAATGGAGAGCCGCCCGGCAATCCCTGCGGAGCAGCGCCCCCCTCATATTCCCCACCGAAACATCGGCCAGTTCCTCGTCCAAAGACTTCCTAATGGCTTGGACCTCATCCATTGAGAAGCCGGTCCAGCGAGAGAAATCCGAAAAGGTTGCCGGGCCGAAGGCGGTGAGATACCGCCGCAGCAGAATCTTCCTGGCTTCGTCTTCCGGAATCTCCTGCTTCCGTGGCAGCCACTGGTCCGTCCGGATGAAGGTGACCTCCGGCCCCTGATGGGGGCCGTAGCACACGGACCCTTCCAGAATCGCCAGCCGCGCCACGCCCCAGGCGCTATGCTCGAACCACGGCCGCCCTTTGTTCCCTACGATGTTTAGAGACAGGACTCGTTCGGTCAGTTCGCGCCGTTTCAGCGGGCCGGCTGCCAATGTCTCGACCACGGCATCTCTCACTGCGTACGCTTCTCGCGCAGTTACGCCGTATCTCGCCATGATGTGCAAGGTCGCCCGAACGCGGCTCGTCCGGAGGGCGCTGATGTAGAGGGGGAAATCCACGCTGGGTATCAGGTGCAGGGTCCCGCGCATGAGCGCGGTCTTGACCAGAGTGCGCTTTTCCCACAACGCTGTCTGGATGTCCCGGCGAGAGAGGCGATGGTTTCTGGCCCACAGTGCCAACTCGGCAGCCGCCATGACTTGGCACTGGACCCCGCAGACGTCCCGGCAAACAGCCATGAGGTCTGCGGGACGAGAATCAGCCAGGTGATGACGCCTTAGCCGGAAGGCGCGGACTTGCGGCCAATCGAGTTTTGTTATGGGCTCGCCCATCCCGCGGTCACTTGGAGGCCGCCGGGGCGGCGCTTGTGCGCCCGGACTCCGCCTGGCGGGGAAGGAGCCATCCCGACGTTGCTGCCGACGCGTAGAATATCGCCGCTACGAACAGGAGCATCTTCATCCCGGTGATGAACGAGAGGTTCTGGGCCAGCCCGCCGGCCACCGCACCCACGATGTTGGCGGCGAAGGCGCCGGATTTCTGCTCGGCGGCCTGGAACGACGCCGTGAAGATGATCCCGGCGAAGAAAACCGGAACGGCATAGGCGAGACTCAGCAGAGCTCCCACCGTTCGCGCGCCATAACTGAGGCTCTCCCAGGGGAAGAGATAGTTCCCGACCAGCCCCGCAAGCAACAGCACATAGAAAAGCCCCAGGCGGCGCGGGCGGAGGCGCTCCACGCACAGGTTGGCGATGACCAGTGTGACCAGGATGGCCGTCAGCGCCACGCAGTTGACCAGCCACGTCGTGCCGAAATAGAGCGCCAGGCGTGAGATCAATTGGGTCTCGAGCAGCAGAAACCCAGCCCCCAGAAAGAAGAACTGCCAAGTGGAGGCCTGGCGCGGCTGAATCACCCCGCGAACCAAGAAGACGGCGATGGCCAGCAAGAGCACGGAGACGGTCAAATAGGTCCGCGGGATGGAACGCGCGTGTTGATAGATGTAGGGCCAATCGTCGGTGGTCAGCGGCGGCGCTCCCGCCAGTGTCAAGGGAAAGCGGGGCGGGCTCTGTTCCACCAGGCTTGCCAGCGGGGGTGTGGCGGCGCGGCTCCACAAGCCCGGATCATTGGAAGTGACGAACACCGTGGCGGGAGTCAAGTTTCCGTACGGGGGAGCGTAGAAGACGACAGGCGCGCGGCCGAAGACTTCCCCGAGCAGCGCGTAGAAGCGCTGGCCAATCCAGGTCCAGGGGGCTCGGACTTCAAACTTAAGCACCAGAATCCCTTCGGGTTTCAGCAAGCGCCGCGCCTCGCGAAAGGATTCTTCGGTGTACACGTAATTGTCCACACGCATGTTGCTGTAGTCGGAGAACTGGGTGTGGGAATCGAGCAAGCCGAAGACGATGACGTCATACTTGTCGCGGGCCTGGCGCAGGAAAGCCCGCGCGTCGTTCAGGATTTGGTGGACGTGCGGAGAACTGTAGGGTTGGTCCGGGTGAAGGGTCCTTCCGAGGGCGTAGATGACCGGGTCGATCTCGACTGTGTCCACTTCCGCGGCGCCGTTGCGCAGCGCCGCGGAGGCGTCGTTCCCGGCCCCGGCTCCCACAATGAGGACTCGGTCGGAGTGCGGCGTGAACCGGTAGGGGGCATCATAGGAGCTCCCCTCCCGGAAGCTAGCAGCCATTTCAGGGTGGAGAGCCAGGTACGGCGGGGTCGTGTTAGCAATGGACATATACCCCGTGTTGTTGACGCCAATCTGGTAACACCCCTCGCCCAGGTTGGCCAGGTCGAGCTTCTGATAAGGAGACCAGTAAGTGATCGTGGGGCCTCGCCGAGCCAAAAGGAGCAAACCTACGCTGCAGCCTAGCAACAGCACCCCCGCTGTCAGCATCCGCTGGGAAGGCCGGTAGACGAGCAATAACAGCAGGGTTGCCAGGCCGAACCAAGCTTCCGGCGTTAGCCAAAGAAACGCCATACCCGCGAACACCCATATCCCCGCCATGCTGCCCAGCAAATTAACGGAGTAGGCGCTGATGGGGTTAGGCGCCCGGTCCAGCGCGAAGCCCACCCATTGGCCGATGGGGACCATGACGGCAACCAGCAGGAGCAGGAGGATGGTCACTACCACCGCCGACATCGCAAAGAGCAGGACGTAGGTCAGCCCGCCGGGGTTGTGGCCAAAGCCCCAGAAAACGCTGTCCGGTGAAAGCGAAAGCAGGGAAGAGAGGATGGTCAGCAGCAATTTCCATCCGATGAAAGGCGCTTGCACCAGGAAAACCAGCGCCGTCATCGCCGCGAGACTGAGCAGCAGGTTCTTTCTCCGGTGCGACCAATAACACCCCGCCCCAAATCCCAGAAAACACGCGATCAGTGCCAGGTTCTGGAAATAGGCGAAAATGCGGACTTCGGTGCCGACCCAGCGGATCAGCATGACCTCAATGAAAAGCCCGGCGAAACTGACGAAAAAGAGCGGCTTCAGCACCTTGCCGGGAGCCGGCTCTGCTGGGATGAAATACAAGGTGAGGGTGCGGAGCAGGCGCAAGACTCGTCCGCGCAGGCGATAAAGGATTACCCCGAATGTCACGAATCCCACCACAAAGACGAACAGCAAGATGTGCAGGACTGGGCCTTCAGTTAGAAGCACGCCGGAGAAAACCCCCTCTCAAAGCCTGATCATCCCTATTTTCACGACCGCCGGATTCTATGCTGTGGGTTGGCACGGACGCAAGGCGGGATTCGTTGGCGGCGGCAGGTCGAATCCCCTCAGGCTGAGAGAACCTCCGGATCCCGTCCTCCTTGCTTTCGAAGCTGACCCTCCGCGATACTTGTCCGCATGACCTCTCGCCTTTGGTTCAGGATTCCGTTGGTTATCGCGGTGTGCTTGGTCCTCGCGCCGTCCCTTGCCGCGCAGGACTCGAAACTCGACGAACTTGTGGAGCAGGAGCTTCCAGCGCTTCTTGAGACGTACAAGCAGTTGCACGCTGCGCCCGAGCTTTCCCATCACGAAGAGCACACGGCGGACTTCGTAGCGCAGCGTCTTCGCGCGCTGGGCTACAGCGTCACGGATCATCTAGGGAAATATGAGCGGCCCGAATGGACCGGATACGGGGTGGTCGCGGTCTTGAAGAATGGCGCCGGCCCGACGGTGCTGGTCCGCACGGAACTGGACGCCCTTCCGGTCGAAGAGAAGACCGGTCTCCCTTATGCGAGCCAAGTTCATGCCCAGGACGACGCGGGGCGCGAGGTGGGCGTCATGCACGCCTGCGGGCACGATATCCATATGACCTCGCTGTTGGGCACCGCCCAGGTGCTGGCCCGCTTGCGCGGCCAATGGCACGGGACGCTCATGCTGATTGCCCAGCCCGCTGAAGAGGCCATCAACGGCGCAGCCGCCATGTTGGCGGATGGGCTCTATACGCGCTTCCCGAAGCCCGACTACGCTCTGGCCCTGCACGATAGTCCGGCTCTGCCGGCGGGCCAGGTCGGTTATACCCCCGGCTTCGCGTTGGCCTCCTCAACCAGCGTCGAGGTCACGATGCGCGGCCAAGGCGGCCACGGCGCGGCGCCTCAGTTGGCGAAGGACCCCATTGTGGCCGCGGCGGAATTCATTCTGGCACTGCAAACTATCGTCAGCCGCGAGAATTCCCCTTTTGATCCTGCCGTGGTCACGGTCGGCTCGATTCAAGGTGGAACCCGGGCGAACATCATCCCGGACGAGGTGCACTTGGCGCTCAGCGTGCGCACCTATCGCGAAGAGACGCGGCAAAGAATACTGGCTTCGATTGACCGTATCGCGCGGGGCATCGCGCTGGCAGACGGCATCCCCGCTGACCTCGCCCCGATCGTCGAGTCGACTGGCACGGAGTATACGCCGCCCCTCTATAACGACCTGAAACTCACCGAGCGGCTGGCGGGCGTTTTTAGGAAAACGCTCGGCGCCCAGAACGTGGTCGAGTCACCGCCGGCCATGGCAAGCGAGGACTTCGGAAGGTTCGGTTTGGAAGACCGCCAGATCCCTGTGTGCATGTTCACGCTGGGGGCCGCGGACCCGGGGAAATTCGCTGAGAGCCAGAAGAGAGGCAAGCCGCTGCCGGGCCTGCACTCCAGCCT
>Ga0187771_10002849_pt1 | contig 12000 bp, 14 predicted proteins | sample 0116_SJ02_MP15_1_FD_133139 | JGI IMG/M metagenome (GOLD analysis project Ga0187771, IMG submission 133139) | Tropical peat soil microbial communities from peatlands in Department of Meta, Colombia - 0116_SJ02_MP15_10_MG | ecosystem: Environmental > Terrestrial > Soil > Wetlands > Peat | place... | reverse complement strand
TGAGACTGTGGAACTCGTTTCACGGGTCGATGATAAATCAACCCACCGAGCGGTTGATGCTGAGAGGGCGTTCGCGAGAAAGCTCGGCGTGAACTGCCGAACGCCAATCGCCGCGTACGCTAGGGCCGACGGGGGTAGGCTTGCGATTGATGGTATGGTGTCGTCGGCTGATGGAAGGATGCTCTTGCGTAGCCAACTTGTTTCGGCGAACCCGGAACCGGAGAAGGTGGGAGAGGAGTTGGCGGAGTCATTACTGGGGAAGGGAGCGTGGTTCGTTTTGGGGGCGGTGTAATGCATATGGCACCGTTGAAATCACTTGCCGGCGTTAGGATTCTGATTACTCGATCCGAAGCTGAAAACCAAGCCTTGGCCGAAAAACTCCGGGCGTTGGGTGCAGTTACCGTGCAGCTGCCAACAATAGCGTTTGCCCCACCAGAGGACATGGGCCCGATAGACCGATCAATCAAAATGCTTTCGAACTATGACTGGTTGGTCTTCACTAGCCGGAATGGGGTGCGTTTCTTTAGTGAGCGTATGGCAGCAGTTGGAGAGCCTGCGGGTAGGCTTCGCGAGGTTAAGGTCGCAGCTATAGGTTCCGCGACCGCCGCTGCATTGGAAAGCCTTGGCAGGAGCCCTGACCTCGTGCCTCAAGAATTCCTTTCCGAAGAAATAGTGTACGGGTTAGGGGAGGTGGAGGGAAAACGAATATTGTTACCCCGAGCCGACATAGCCTCTAGGAGGCTACCCGAACAACTGAGAAAACAAGGTGCGAGCGTTGAGGAAGTCGTAGCGTACAGGACTGTCGTCCCGGAAGATTTGTCGTTGGACCGTTTGCTACTGGTTCTGAAGCAAGGTGTGGATGTTGTGGCGTTCACTAGCCCATCGACCGTGCAGAACTTAGCTCATGTCGCCAACGCCGATGGCCTCGGCGCCCTGTTGAAGGGCGTTAAGGTTGCTTGTATAGGGCCGGTGACGGCTGATGCGGCGAAGGCGCTTGGGGTTCATGTAAGCATAGTTGCTTCGAATCATACGATTGGCGATCTTGTGGAGGCAATTGTAAATGAAATCAGAACTGTATGAGGTACCTGAGAATTTTCTTCTGCGGCAAAGGCTACGAAGGCTGAGAAACCGTGAGTCCCTTCGACTGCTCTTTAGCGAGACTCGGCTCTCCAGCTCCGACTTGATGTACCCAATCTTCGTAGACCAACGCCTATCTGAGGTCGAAGAAATTTCTTCAATGCCGGGGATCTTTCGGCACCCTCTTTCACGGTTGAAGGATGAAATTGGTGAGGTCGTTGATCTGAAGATACCGGCCGTCTTGCTCTTCGGCCTTCCAAAACGTAAGGACCCCTTAGGGAGTGAGGCTTATGCTACTGACGGGGTAGTTCAGGAGGCCGTGCGTGAGGTCAAAAAGATTGCCCCCCACCTCACAGTGGCAACCGACGTCTGCCTTTGCCAATACACGGATCATGGACATTGTGGGGTAATTCGCGGTGGCAAGGTGGAGAACGACGAGACGGTGGGTCTGTTGTCAAGAATCGCGGTATCACACGCGGAGGCCGGTGCTGACATGGTCGGGCCGAGTGCTATGATGGATGGTCAGGTGGGTGCGATTCGGCGGGCACTTGACGAACGGGGCCTTGACGAGACGTTGATCATGTCCTATTCAGCTAAGTTTGCGTCAGGCTTCTATGGGCCGTTCCGGGAGGCTGCCGAGTCCGCTCCGCAATGGGGAGATAGGCGTAGCTACCAGATGGATCCGTCGAACCGTCGGGAGGCAATGCGGGAGATTGAAATGGACGTGGGAGAAGGAGCGGATGTCGTTATGGTGAAGCCCGCGCTTAGCTACCTGGACTTGATCAGGGAAGCCCGGGCTAGAGTCTCTCTTCCCCTAGCCGCCTACAACGTTAGTGGGGAATACTCGATGATCAAGGCTGCGGTTCAGCGGGGGTGGTTGGAGGAAAAGCGGATAGTGCTGGAGGTGTTGATCGCTATAAAGCGAGCTGGGGCGAACATCATAATCACATACTTCGCAAAGGACACGGCCGAATGGTTGAGGGAGGATAATTGATGAACGCCAAAGCTTCGAGTTTTCCCCAAGCGCAGGCCACCGAACGCCAGTTCCTCAAGTACACGTTCTTCAAAGTTGACCCGCAATGGCGACGACTCGGCAATGAGGAGAAGTCCTCCTCAAAGCGTGAATTTGCAACACTGGTCGACGACTTCGCGAAACGTAACGCACTCAAGAGCTACTCTCTCGTGGGCATACGCGGCGACGCCGACTTCATGCTATGGACGACGGCTGTCAGGCTGGAGGAGTTCCAAGGTCTAACGTCCCACCTTCTCTCCTCTGCCCTAGGGAAATATCTGGAGATACCGTACTCCTACCTCGCCATGACGAGAAAATCAGAGTACCTGGGCGGTCACCGGCATGAGGGGCAGGAGGGTGCCTCGTTAACGAGAACGCCGCACGACTCCAAATATCTCTTCGTCTACCCGTTCATCAAGAAACGTGAATGGTACTTCCTCCCGCACGAGGAGCGGACCAAAATGATGGGCCAACACTTCAAACTCGGACACAAGTATCCTTCGGTTCAGATTCACACAGGCTACTCCTTCGGCCTAGATGATCAGGAGTTCGTCTTGGCCTTCGAAACTGATCAGCCCTCTGATTTCCTAGAGTTGGTGATGGAGTTGAGGAGCAGCGAGGCAAGTCGGTATACGGCAGTTGAGACACCCATCTTCACCTGCATCAACACGCCGATCGATGACCTCCTTCGCCTTCTTGGATGAATCGAAACATATCGGGGGTGACTCACGTTGAAGGTTGAAAGATCGAGGGTCCTCTACGCTGAAGCGAAGAGAGTTCTCGTCGGCGGGGTAAACAGTCCGGTTCGAGCTTTCATGGCGGTAGGCGGCACGCCGCGCTTCATCAGGAAGGCGAAAGGCTCGAAGCTCACGGATGAAGACGGGAACAGGTACGTAGACTACGTCTGCTCGTGGGGAGCCCTAATCCTGGGTTCAACACACGCAAGAGTCGTTGCGGCCTTGCACGCAGCGATAAATCGAGGAACCAGCTACGGCGCGCCAACTAAGCTTGAGACGGAATTAGCGAAGCTAGTTATCGACCGGTTTCCCTCAATCCGGAAGATTCGGTTTGTGAACTCCGGGACCGAGGCCACGATGTCCGCGCTGCGCGTTGCGAGGGCTTACACGAAACGGAACAGAGTTTTGAAGTTTGAAGGTTGCTACCACGGGCACTCGGACGCTATGCTTGTCAAGGGCGGTTCGGGCATGGCAACCTTCGGCCTACCGGACTCGGCGGGCGTTACGAATGGAGCAACCTCAGACACTGTCCCAGCCCGATACAATGACCTCGATGCGGTCAAACTAATCTTCGAAGCGCACCCTGACGAGGTCGCGGCGGTCATCGTCGAACCGGTCGCGGCCAATATGGGGTTGGTTCCACCAAAACCCAACTACCTGCAAGGGCTGAGGGATATCACAAAGAAGTTTGGAGCCCTCTTGATCTTCGACGAAGTCATAACGGGCTTTCGAGCCTCAATCGGCGGAGCCCAGAAGCTGTACGGGATCAAACCTGACCTAACCTGCTTGGGAAAAATAATTGGGGGCGGGCTACCCGTCGGCGCGTACGGCGGGGCAGACGAGGTCATGAACCTCATCGCACCATCCGGCCCCGTCTACCAGGCCGGTACGCTCTCGGGCAACCCGCTCGCTATGACGGCGGGAATCGCCACCCTACGTGAGATCGGAAGACCCGGGTTCTATGAAAAGTTGGAAGAAACTTCAGCTATGTTGGAGAACGGCCTACGGGCGGCGGCTGAGAACGCCCATGTCGATGTGCAGTTGACTCGAGTTGGCTCAATGCTGGGCCTCTTCTTCAACCATGAGGCTGTCGTCGACTACGGCAAGGCGAAATCATCTGACACGTCCGCATACAAGGTTCTGTTCAACCTCATGCTCGAACGAGGCATTTACCTGCCGCCCTCGCCATTCGAGACAATATTCGTTTCCGCGGCACACACTCGAGAAGACGTTGAGAGAACCACTCAAGCCGCGGCGGTAGTGTTCCAACGGATAGCCAAACGTCGAAGCGTTGAAGCGAAAATTGAGCCATCGGTTCATTAGGGCGTGCAGGCGTCAGCAGGTCGATGCGACGCCGGTCTGGTTCATGAGGCAGGCCGGCCGTTATCTTCCAGAATATAGGAAGATCCGAGAGAAACATGAGGTCCTAGCAATCTGTAAGGACCCTGAACTATGCGCTAAGGTAACTTCCATGCCTGCACAAATCCTTGGAGTAGACGCAGCGATAATGTTCGCTGACATAATGCTCCCCCTCGAAGGCATGGGAGTGAAACTGAAAATTGAAGAGGGAATCGGCCCCGTAATCAAAGAACCAATCACCGATAATCGATCTGCCGGGGCGTTGGAGAAACTAGACGCGCCGAGCGACGTACCCTTCGTCCTAGATGCAATTCGCCTAGTCAAGAAGCTGCTGGATGGGAGAGTACCACTAATCGGATTCTCAGGTGCACCCTTCACGATCGCTAGTTACCTGATCGAGGGGCGGCCGACCAGAGATTTCACCAAAGTGAAGTCTCTCATGTATCGGAACCCGAAAACTTGGCATCTTTTGATGGAGAAGCTTGCAGATTCCATGACGGCCTACCTACAGGCACAAATAGACGCTGGCGTCGACGCGGTCCAGCTCTTCGACAGTTGGGTCGGATGCCTCAGCCCACAGGATTACCACAACTACGTGCTTCCCTACTCCCAACGGATATTCAAGAACCTGGAGGGGTCTGGGGTGCCAAGAATTCACTTTGGAACCGGCACATCAAACTTCCTTGAAGAAATGAAGCTGGCGGGAGGAGACGTTTTCAGCGTCGATTGGAGAGTCCCAATCGACGCGGCATGGCGACGGTTAGGCTATGATGTCGCCGTTCAAGGCAACCTCGACCCGGCCGCAATACTCGCCGACGTCGAGCTGCTGAAATCATTTGCAGCAGATATTCTTGAGAGGGCGAAGGGTAGAGCCGGCCACATCTTCAATTTAGGGCATGGGATGTTGCCTGAGGCGTCGGCTGAGACGGTCGCTGAGCTCGTGAAGTTCGTTCATGAATCAACCCGGTCTTCCCAGGTAAGGTAGGGTTAATGGCGGGCACGGCTGTTTTTCTGATGGCATACGGAACCCCGGACTCACCGGATGATATCGAACCCTACCTGACGGACATCAGGAGCGGTCGCAAGCCCACACCCGAAGCTGTGGAGGATTTGAGGGGCCGATATCTCAAGATAGGAGGAAGGTCGCCGCTCCTCGAGATCACTAGGGCGCAGGCGTCAGCCGTCCAGAAGCTGCTGGCTTCACGGGGGGTGAACATTCGGGTTTACGTTGGAATGAAGCATTGGCATCCATACATACGGGAAGTTATCCCACAAATCGTCGGTGACGGCTACGATAGAATAGTCGGCCTCGTTCTAGCACCCCACTATTCGCAGGTCAGCACAGGGGGGTACAAGCAGGCTTTACAGGAAGCGCTCGCTGCTTCAGGCCGGTTGAGTGTAGACCTTGTCGAATCCTGGTACGATCATCCGCTGTTTCACCGGGCCGTGAAGGAGAAGATAGAGAATTCGCTCACGCAGTTCGCGGAACCGGAAAGAGTCGAAATACTCTTCACCGCCCATAGCCTCCCCGAACAGATACTAACCATGAACGACCCTTATCCCACTCAGGTTGCGAGTTCATGCCGTTCGGTTGCTGACTTGGTGGGGCGGAAGAAGTGGTCGTTCGCATACCAGAGTGCGGGCCAGACTGAGGGTAAATGGTTGGGCCCGGACCTGATCGAATACTTACGTCGCCGGCAAGCAACTAACAGCATTGCGGGTGTTCTCGTAGTGCCCATCGGCTTTGTGGCCGATCACCTGGAGATTCTCTACGACATCGACGTGGAAGCCCAAGAATTCGCTCGAAGCATCGACCTTAACCTGAAGAGAACAGAGTCCCTTAACACGAGTCCAATTTTCATCTCAGCGCTAACGGACATTGTTAGCAAAGGTCTGCAGTCAACTTAAGCTGAGAGTTCAGAGTATTCCAGTTAATTGTTCATTGCGATGGTTATCCAATAATCTCCAGTACTTCCTAGGGTTATGCTGCGGCTTCCGTTCACCGGCCAAGTGTAATATGAGCCCCAGGTGGCTTCACCGGATGCTGTCGCGGTTAGCGCATTAACTGGAGTCGGCGTTCTAATAGAAATCTCCACCTCCCCACCGTACGGGCTGGACCCTACGCCTACTAGGTTGCCGGATGAGTCGTAGAGTGAGATTTGGCCGACGGTAAGGCTGCAGGGGTAAGCGAAAAAATCAACGTGAATCGTGTAGGTGAAAAGCGTACCCTGTTGGGCGAAAGCGGAGGGAAACGTGAATGCCACCAGCACAGCTAACGTGAGGGCAAATACGCCCGCTTTCATCATACCCTACGCTCCCCCATGGGTAGGCCCATGCCTAGGCTGGCTGGAGGGAAACTACGCCGCCAGAATAGTACCATTGGGCGTTCATGTTGAGCTGCAAGCTCTGGGTTGAATACCCGTTCGCAGAGAACGTTATGGTTCCCAAAGTTCCGTACGCGTACGAGAGCTCCCACGATCCGTCCGCGCCGGTCGTGACCGCTTGTTGGTTGGAGCATTGGCGCACGGTTATCGTTGCGGCAATCGGTTTCCCGGTGGCTGCACTGTACACATACCCGTAAAGCATCCGGGATTGAGCACCCACCATCGGACACCCTTGGGCTACAAGAATTAGGATGAGCGCGCCAAAGAGAAAGATCGGCGAAATTTCTCGTCGCATGTGGGCTCCCCAGAGCCTATGTGCGGTATTCCAGCTATAAACATGGCCGGACGGTTACTGCTTCCGTCGTCGTTTCGTTACGAGGTACGCGGCGACAAGGCAAACTACGATTAGTAGTCCGGTGAGTGTGTACCAAATTACGCCCTGAGGTCTCTGAACAGTAGCCCCCGGTACGCCTAATGCAAATACACCCTGTTCCTCGTGTTGTGGCTCGTTGGTGGCCTGGTAGATGATTTTGATTAAGAGATTGACCTGTGGCGTGCCGTTTGTGACGTTTGCGGCCTGAATATTCGCCGGCACCGTCAATTCGAATGTCCAGATAGCCGATTGTAGGTAACCGAGGTGGAAATTGCCCATCTCTTCAGAGTGGGCGAGTTCCCACGTGCCGCTTAGGGTGGGATCCAAGTACGCTTCGCCTTGGAGTAGGTACACATCGGGCCGAGCAGAGTTCAAAATCTCCATCTTCAAGGTCGTCGCCTGCCCGGCGGGGATTACATATTGTTCCGTGCTTTGGCCAACAAGGGCCAGCGTGAGTTGTGGGTTTGTTTGCGCAACTCCACGAGGGATGCTCATTGCTAGCAGTACTATGATTAGTATCAGAATAGTGCGTTGCCAATTTAGCATGTAAATCCTAAAGATGGTAGCCACTACACCGACTATTTACGTTTCCAACCCCATTTTCGTTAATTTTAGGGCCGTCCTGGTTCATGGCCATATCATATCGTTGATTGAACCTGCTTCAGTTCTGAAAATGGGGCAAATGGGCGCATTGAAATCCAGTTTCACACCCTGTCGTTCAAATCCTTCCGATTCTGAAACTTATCCACCTTGTACCCAAGACTTGCTCCGCGTAAGCGTCACTATATTTTTTACTCGGCTTCGAGGAATTGATTAGATGATGCATATGCGGTTGCGACGGGAATTTGAAAGGGTGCTGGCTGTAACATTTCTCACGCTCACACTAGCCCTAGTCGTTGGCGGCGTATTCGCCAATGTGAACGCGACGCAATCGCCGCCGTATCCATTCCCGCCAACATTCCCCGTGAACAATTTTGATTTCACGGTCACCACCAGCGCGACGCTCATTAAGATTCAGCAGGGGCAGACGGGTGGGTTGGTCGTGTGGGTGAATGCTTACTGCCCCAACTCAACTGTAAACATTAGATGCGATTCGACCGTTCTCCAAAACGTTTACCTCTCGATCTCCGGCTGCCCGGGCGGCGCCTTCTGCGTCCTAGACAGGCAGACGGTTCAGATTCCGCCAGTTTCCCAGGGCGCCAGCAATCTAATCGTCTACACGTTCTTCGGCATCGGAGCCAGTAGCAGTCCGGTAATGGTGACGGTCACGGGAACCGACCAATTCGGCCAGACGCACTCAGCAACTTTCGGCGTAATAGTCTGCTACTGTTAACCCTGCGGCGGACCATACGGTAACGGTGTCTAGTTCCCCCGTTCCTGTTTCACCTGTCTTGGACGCACGTTGAGTAGTGACGATTCTAGTTCTGCTGTTTCAGCCTAGTATTGTTCGGTGAGTTGGTAGTTGATCGGGCTTGCGCTTTCCTGCGTGTAGACGAGGGTTGTCGGGGTGGTTGGTTGAATTGATGCCAGGCTGGACGTGGCGAGGGTTGGGATGCTTGAGAAATCCAGCACTTGACCGACCGTGACGCGGATTGTGAAGGTTGAAACTTGTAGGGGGAGCGCGAGGTAGAAGACGATGCCCCGATACCCGCTATCGGAGGGTAGGTAAATTTGAATGTTGGTGGTGTCGCTGAACGGGCCGTAATATGCCGACGAAACTACCGCGTTGAGGGCGTGCATGGTTACGATAAGGGTAATTCCCGTGCTGCCCGTATTTCTTAGGCTGATGTGGGTTATGTCGATGCCTGGTGCCCTAAACTTAGACATTGCAATGAGTTGGTAAGATTGCCGCACCTCATTCTTCCCTCCGAACGTGAAATCCACAATCCCCCGAAAGGCTAGCCCATACGTTACGAAACCAAGCCCGCCCGCTACGACAAGCAAGACCACGACAGTGGCTAGCCTACGCTTACCAAACCTCTTACGCGTACCAGCTTTACGACTGCGTTTCGGCAATGGCGCCCTATTTCCCTTAAAGTTGCCAGATGGGAGTAGGTATCTGAGTTGAGGGTTGAAATAGTTTCCCGAATAATTTGCCTTGGTTCAACTATAGCCAGCCTCTCCGGAAGTAGTTTCGTACGCTTCTATTAGTCGCTATAGCTTATTCGTTGGGTAAGTCGGGGGTGAGTCTGCATTGTCAAGGGAAGGGTCAGTAACGGTTCGGGCGCGTGCTCCGGCATCCAGCGCAAACCTCGGCCCGGGCTTCGACGTCTTCTCCGTAGCGCTGGAATCTCCACACATCGAAGTGGAGTTTGCCTCCGCTCCCTCCGGAACGAAGACGATAACGGTTGAGGGTGCTCATGCCGCGGAGATCGACACTGATCCAAACTTGAATGCAGCCGGCAAAGCGCTCTCGGCTCTGGCTGAGGAGTTCGGTAAGCCCGACGGTTATGTTCTGCGAGTAAGGGGCGAGATTCCGCCGGGTAAGGGGCTGGGCAGGTCGGGCGCGGAAGCGGTTGGGGCCATTCTCTGTGCGGACCGGAAATTAAAACTAGGACTCAACGGTCTTCAGATAGTCCGAATGGCCGGAAACGCGGAACCATCGCATCACTTAGATAACGTCTCTGCGTCCGCCCTCGGCGGTTTCAATATTGTCACCGGAACCTCAACTGGCGGGCGCAAGGTAGTTACAACGATTCACCCCCCCAAAGATCTGGGAGTAGCCGTTCTAGTTCCAACCGTAGAGAAACCATCGACAGAGGCGGCTCGACAGTTCGTGCCTTCCCAAGTCAAGATGGTGGAACATGTCCAAGCCATGGGCCATGCGGCGCGAATCGCGGCAGCCTTCGCAAGGGGGGATGTTGGGATGATTCTGGAGACGGTACCTTGGGATGGCATCATAGAACCCGCCCGGGCCGTCGGCGGCCTATACGGGGTGGATTTCAGCTACCTCTGGGAAGAGAAGAGGATGTTACTTAGAAAATATCATGTCGCCGAGACGATCAGCGGAGCCGGCCCCTCAAGGGCGCTCTGGTACAGCATCTCCGAGGACCACAACCGAAAGCGAAAGAATACGGTCGGGGTCATTCAACCTGCCATCGCTTTGGTAACGGATCGGTTGAGGTCAGTGGGCTATGAGGTTCAGGAGGTGTTCGTTACGAAACCATCCTCAAAAGGCGCCACAATCATACCGAGCCAAGGCCGCGGCGGTGAAGAAGCATGAGCCGGAGCCCTCTTCATTACCTTGAGTGCATCAACTGCTTCAGCCAATTCAAACCCACTCAAATCTACTCATGCCCAAAATGCGGAGACCTGCTGCAGATCAGTTATAGATACGGGACCCTAAGGAGTCGGTTCAAAGCCTCCTTACGCAAAGCTGGTCCCCTATCCGTTTGGCGTTACCGAGAGCTTCTTCCCGTTTCGACCCATAACGCCGTAACCTTGGGAGAGGGTGGGACGGGCCTACCCAGGTCAACACGGCTCGCCGGCGACCTAGGCCTTGGTGAAGTTTACTTCAAGAACGAAGGGCAGAACCCAACCGGGTCATTCAAGGATAGGGGAATGACGGTGGCGGTTACTAGGGCGGTGGAGATAGGCGCGAAAGAGGTGCTTTGCGCGTCGACGGGGAACACTTCTGCTTCGATGGCGGCGTACGCGGCGCGGGCGGATTTGAGGGCGACCGTTTTGATACCGCGCGGAAAAATCGCGAAAGGAAAACTGCTTCAAGCTATCGTTCACGGCGCTAGGGTTCAGCAGGTTGCGGGGAATTTCGATACGGCTCTTGAAAAAGCTCTAACAATGGCCGCGACGGGGCGACTCTACCTTGTGAATTCATTGAACCCGTACCGTATTGAAGGCCAGAAGACTTTGGCGTTCGAGCTTTGGGAACAGCTCGGTAGGGTTCCGGACGTGGTAATTCTGCCGGTAGGAAACGCGGGAAACATCAGTGCCATCTGGAAGGGTTTTTCGGAGCTCAGGCGGGTTCGGGTGACAGATCGCACGCCGAGAATGGTGGGCGTGCAGGCCTCCTGCGCGGCTCCAGTCGCAGCCGCATACAATGAAGGCCGCAGTGAGATAACCCCGTGGCCCCACCCTGAAACCGTCGCCAGCGCAATTAGAATCGGGGCGCCGGCAAGCTGGAAGAAAGCCCTACGTGCAGTCAGAGACTCCGGCGGAGCAATGCTCACCGTCTCGGACCGTGAGATCCTCCGAGCCCAAAGACTGTTGGCAACTCGGGAAGGGGTCTTCGCGGAACCTGCCAGCTCAGCGTCCGTGGCCGGATTACTGAAATCGTCGCGGTTAGGGTTGGTTAATGGATGTGAATGCGTCGTCTGCGTGATAACTGGGCATGGGCTGAAAGATCAGGGAAGCGTGGAGGAGGCTAGATGATGGGGTGCTCGTCTATGTACATCGTAGTCAGGCCGGAGGTGAAAGCTTCGGTGTCTCTCTGGGTTGCGGCGCCTTCCGGTGAGCTGAACGCTTTCTTCATGCCGGCCTGATCGTCGAACCATAACTCCACCACCCCATGATACTCCGGCTCCCTGCCCGGAGGCCGCCTAACAACGTTCACTATATACCTCCTTAACCCCGGCATCTTCTTGGCCAAGGACGCATGCGTTTCCAACCAGTAGCGCGCGAACCCCTCATCACTGAGCCCCGGCTTCTTCTTGAGCAAAATCATCATCTTGAACACTGCGACCACGCCCCGACCTTCATGGCCGTCACAGTTTAACGGTTATGCAGACCCATGACCACCAGCCGTCAGGGCCAGCGATATTCCGCCTGCATTGACGGAAGCCTCAGGGTGAAAGAGGAAAAGTGAAAGTTGAAGAACCATTACCGGCCTCACACAGGGCTCAATGGATGTGGCCCAGATGGCTCAGAGAGGGGGGAAGCTGATTGCGGTTGAAGGAATCGACCAGGCCGGGAAGCGAACGCAGGCAAACCTACTCGCCGCCAAACTCAAAAGAATCCACATCCCCGTATCGGTCTGGAACTTCCCAGATTACACCACACCCCTCGGGAAGCAGCTCAGGGCGTACCTGAGGGGAAGCGTTC
>Ga0187771_10002848_pt1 | contig 12001 bp, 8 predicted proteins | sample 0116_SJ02_MP15_1_FD_133139 | JGI IMG/M metagenome (GOLD analysis project Ga0187771, IMG submission 133139) | Tropical peat soil microbial communities from peatlands in Department of Meta, Colombia - 0116_SJ02_MP15_10_MG | ecosystem: Environmental > Terrestrial > Soil > Wetlands > Peat | place... | reverse complement strand
GCTGAACGGGATGATGTGCACCGAGCCGTCGGCGGCCCGCAGCCGGACGGTGCGGATCGACAGGTCCTCGACGGTTCCCGAAAGGCCGGAGACGCTGACGAGGTCGCCGACCTGCATGGCGTTCTCCAGCAGCAGGAACAGCCCGGTGATGAGATCCTGCACCAGCTTCTGCGATCCGAAGCCGATGGCGATCCCGACGATGCCAGCGCCGGCCAACAGCGGCGCAATGTTGACGCCGATCTCGTTGAGCGCCGTGAAGGTGACGACGGTCAGGATGGCGCACATGAGTGCGGTGCGCAGCATCGGCAGAAAGGTTCGCAGCCGGGCCATGCGCACGAACTGGCCCTCGCGGCTGAGCCTCGCGAGATGCCGCTCCATGGCCGCATTGCTGGTTTCCCAGACCGCCAGTGCGAGGCAGGCCGCGATCCCGACGGTGAGTGCGGCGGATACCAGTCGGCCGCCGATCTCGCCGCTTTGGAACCAGACGACCGCATTCACGCCCCAGACCTCGAGCAGAGCGACGAAAGCGACCACGGCGATGATCCCCGACACCGTCCCGCGCAACACCGGGAAGTAGCGGTTCACCCGAGCCTCCAGGCCGGGGAACCGCTGCAGGAAGTCCGGGCTGATCCGAAAGATGCGATCGAGCGTCGCTAGCGCCGCGATGGCGAACAGCCGGGCAGCGACCAGGACGGCGACGGTGGCAAGGAAATATTGCAGCAGCAGGCCGTAGCCGTTGTGCACCCTGAGCGCCCAGATCCCCCACAGCGCCAGATCGAGGATGATCGCCGCGTAGTGCCACAGATCGGCCAGCCGGTTGCGGGCGATGGCGAGCGCGCCGCGCCGGCCGGCCGGCGAGCGTAGGACGGCGGCGACATTCTGCCGGCACTGCAGGATGATCATGACGATGAACAGATGCACGAGCAGCATCACCATCTTGACCAGCGCATGGTAGGCCGAGCGATAGAGGCCGAGGACCAGTGCGACGTTGGCGAGGCCGACGCCGAACACCGCGACGATGACCAGCCGTCTGACCCAGATTTCGATGTATGCCGCCCACTCGCTGCGGACCGCCAGCAGGCTGGGGGAGCCTCCGACGGGCGATACCAGGCTCCGCGTCACGCACATTACGACGCGGCTGATCACATAGGCGCTCACCATTGCGAGGATTACGATACGCGGCGTCGGCTCGGCGCCAAGCTGCGTCGCGAGCAGCAGGTTGCCGACGGCCGCAAAGGCGGCGATCGGCAGCAGCTCGAGAACGAGCCTCGCGAGCACGAACGGCAGCCGCAGCAGCACCTGCGAGGCCGCCGCAACGGAGTTTTGCCGCGGTGGCGACCCATCGTCCTCGGCGGCCGGCAAGGCCTCGCCTGCGGGCAGGGCCTCCGCGATCCCCGCCTCCGCGAGCCGCCGGCCGTTGCGGCTCGAGACGCACCGCTCGAGCAGGGCGATCGGCCGCCGCAACGCACGGGCGACCAGCCACTCGGCGGCCAGCGCGCACGCGATCACCAGCACCAGCTTCCAGCCGGTGTCCAGCAACAGGTTGCGGGCGAACGGATCGTTCGCCATCTCCACCAGCCAATGCCAGAGCGCGGGAAAATGCGTTATGCCGCGGGCGGCCGTGGCGATCTGCTGCGAAAAATCGCTGATCCACTCGGAGGCCTGCCCGAGCAGCTGCGCCCCCAGACTGTCCGCCGCGAACGACGGCACCGCCGGCGGTGGCGCCGGGGCGGATGGCGCTGCCGGCAATGCGGAGACCGCCGCCGAAGGCGGCGGCGCGACGGCCGCGATCGCCTTGAGGGCTTCGATCAGCTGCCCGCGCCTGGCGTCATCCTGCAGCAGCTCGATCGCCTGCTGGGCCTGCGCCGGCGCCAGCACGCCGCCGGGCACCGCCGCGCCGGGCGCCACGACCGGGACCGGCGCGATCTGGGCCCAAGCTGACGGTCCGGCCAGGAGCATGGTGAGAACGAGGAGCGCCGGCCCGACTTTGTCAAATCGGGCCGGGCACCGGCACGCATTCGGCTTCGCATGGTCGGCAGGCATGATCGTCATGGCGTCCTGAGGGAGCGCGACCGCAAGGCACGCAGGCGGTCGACCGTGGTTTGCATATCGATGTCGGGGCGGCGGAACCTCGGTCCGATCGATCATCACGTCAAGGGCTGGGGGGCGTGCAGCCCCAGGATGTCGGATGCCAGGCGCTATTCCGATCGCGCGCGGAGTGGCCTATTCTGATTCGGGATACTAACTGCCGGTTGTCACATGACGGGAAGGCTCCATCGGATAGGGAACGCCGCGCGCATCGGGCACCCCGTCGTGAGCGCCTCTGGCGCGGCCGCTCAGGCGCCGGAGCGCGGCGATCGCTGGATCACGCGCATTATCATCTTGAGCGGGATCGTGCTGGCCCTGCTGTGCGACGCCTTCGTCGCGCAGGTGCTGCGCGCCAACTATTACGAGACCTTTCGCGCAGCGGACGCGGCGAATGCCGATCTCGTCCGCGCGCTCGAGGAATATACGCTGCGCAACATGGAGGGTATCGATCTGCTGCTGCGCACCAGCGCCGACGATTTCCGGATCGACCCGGCGCTGATCTCGCCGGGCAATCCGCGGCTGATCGACGAGCTGAAGCGGCGTGCGGCGCCCTACCCCATGGCGCTCGCGCTCGCCGTTCTCGATGCCGACGGAAACCTGCTCGGCGACAGCGTGGGCAACGGCGTGCCCGGCCGCGAATTCAACTTTGCCGACCGCGCCTATTATCGCGCACAACGCGACAATCCGGGGCTCGGTCTGTTCATCGACGCTCCGGTCACGGCCCGCGTCGATCCCCATCCCCGGTTCATCGCGGTAAGCCGTGCGCTGCGGGCACCCGACGGTCGGTTCGCGGGCGTGGTGTTCGCGGCGCTCGACTACGAGGTTTTGCGAAAGTTCTTTCTTTCCCTCAACGTCGGACACAGGGGTGCGGTCGCGCTCTATCGCGACGACGCCACGCTGCTGGTGCGCGAGCCGACTGGCGAAGCGTTCGTCGGCCGGAACATGAGCCAGATCCCGCTGTTCAGCAAGCAACTGCCCGGCGCGCCGGCGGGCACCTATGACGGCATGGGATATTACGACGGCACCATCCGCCGCGTGTTCTACCGCCGGGTCGAAGGAATGCCGCTCCTCGTGACGGTGGCACGGGCCAATGTCGAGTTCCTGGCCGGCTGGACCAACAATGCCTTGTACTACAGTGCGACCGCCGCGATCCTCAATGTCCTGATCGTGGCGTTCGGCGTGGTGCTGGCGCGGCAATGGCGGCTGCGCGAACGTTCGCAACGGATTTTGCGCGAGAGCCTGGAGCAACATTACCTCATCACCGAGAACATGCCGGCGCTGATCCTTCACGTCGGTGCCGACATGCGGGTCCGGTACGCCAACCGCATCGCCCTGGAATGGTACGGGCAGGGCGAGGGCGGATCAGCCGGCCGCGAGGTCGGTGAAATTCTCACCTCCGAGCAGCTCGCCGCGCAGGGGCCCAAGATCGATGCGGTGCTCGCCGGCCAGCCGATGCGCGGCGAGGAGCGCGAGGTGTTTCGGGACGGCAACGAGCGCTGGTGCGACACCGTGCGCGTGCCCGATGTCGGCCAGGACGGCAAGGTGCGCGGCTATTTCGCATTGTCGATCGACATCACCGAGCGTAAGCGCGTCGAGGAGCAGCTCCATCAGATGCAGAAGCTCGAGGCCATCGGGCAACTCGCAGGCGGGATCGCGCATGACACCAACAACATGCTCGCAGCCGTCCTGGGCAATCTCGATCTGCTGCTCGACCTGCTGCCCAAGGGGCAAAGCCAGACCCGAATCCTGGTCGAACGCGCGATCGAGGCCGCGGACCGCGTCGCCGATCTCAATCGCCGGCTGCTGGCATTCGCGCGCAAGCAGGTCTTGCGGCCGCAGATCACCGACGTGAACCAGCTGGTCGGCGGCATGACCGCCATCCTGCGGCGGACGCTCGGCGAGACGATCGAGATCGACCTGCGACAGGACGAGAAGCTGTGGAACTGCCTGATCGATCCGGTGCAGCTGCAGAACGCGGTGCTCAATCTGGCGATCAACGCCCGGGATGCCATGCCAAACGGCGGGCGGCTGGTGATCGAGACGGCGAACGCGGTGCTCGACGGCGCGGATTGCAACGGCGCCGAGACCGTGCCGCCGGGGGACTTCGTCACGATCACGGTGTCGGACATTGGCACCGGCATGCCGGCCGACGTGGTCCGGCGCGCGTTTGAGCCGTTCTTCACGACCAAGGAGGTCGGCAAGGGAAGCGGACTCGGCCTGAGCATGGTCTACGGCTTCGCCCGCCAATCGGGCGGCTTCGTACGGATCGCCAGCAAGGTCGGCCAGGGCACGACGGCGAGGCTTTTTCTGCCGAGTGCGGGGCGCGTCCCAGCGAGCGGGCCGCGCGCCGAGCCGGTCAGACCTGCGGGTCGCGGCGCGGGCGAAACGATCCTGGTGGTCGAGGACAACCCCCTGGTCGGCCAAGCCGCCTCGAACATGCTGTTCTCGCTCGGCTACCGGCCGATCGTTGTCGCCGACGGCCACGCCGCCCAGACCGAGATCGAGCGCTCTTCGGACGTCGCGCTGCTGCTCACCGACCTCGTCCTGCCGAAGGGCATGACGGGCTTCGATGTGGCGCGCCAGGTCCGGCGGCTGCGGCCCAACCTACCGGTGCTGTTCTTCTCGGGCTTCGCCGACACCTCCCCGATCCCGGAGGATTTTCGCGCCGATGCGACCTTGCTGACAAAGCCGTTCCGGGTCACGCAATTGTCCGAAGCGATCGCCGGCTCGCTCAGCCGGGCCCGGGCGCAATGAGCTTCGCGATGGCGGATCGCTTCGCCATCCGGGCTAGCGCATGTCCCGGCGAAGCGGACCCGGTTCGCCGATCAAGGACATGCGCCACTTAGCGAATCTAGAGCGCATCCCTTCTCGGGCGTATCGACAAGTGGTTCAGAATGAGCGGGATGCGCTCTGGTTTCCCCGGGTGCAATTGACGACGAGGATTGGTCATGTGTCGCAACATCAGGACGCTGCACAATTTCAAACCGCCGGCGACGGAGGACGAGATCCGGGCCTCCGCCCTGCAGTTCGTCCGCAAGCTGAGCGGATTCACCCGGCCCTCCAAGGCCAACGAGGCCGCTTTCGGCCGGGCGGTGGATCAGGTCGCCGCCGCCGCGCACGAGCTGCTCAGTTCGCTGGTGGCGAACGCCCCGCCGCGCGATCGTGAGGTCGAGGCCGCCAAGGCCAAGGCCCGGTCGGCCGACCGCTTCGGCTCCTCAGCGGCACGACGCGGCACGTAGACCAGACGAGTCTCAGATCGTTCGATGCGCGGCATCGGGCTGCATCGCCGCCACTGTGGTGACGTTGGCCGCGAACCGTCGGCATCGCGCGCCAATCGCGCGCCAGCCCGACGTTGACCGAATAATTTTGACATGTCAATATTGTGGCTCCAGGACGACCTCAGGACGACCACGACAACGACGTCGCACCGAGGAAACGACAGGAGCCCACCATGAGCGAGCCCGCTCCGTGCGCTGATACCATTCCGACGATCGCACACGACCCGTTCTCGATCCCGTTTCTCCACGATCCCTATCCGCACTACGAGCGCATGCGCGAAGCCGGCCCGGTCGTCTGGCTCTCGCAATATCAATGCTACGCGGTGGCCCGGCACGATGAAGTGCAGAAAGTTCTCGGCGACTGGGAGACGTTCAGTTCCGCAGCCGGTGTCGGCCTTGCGAACTTCAACAAGGAGAAGCCGTGGCGTCCTCCGAGCCTCGTGCTCGAGGCCGATCCGCCCTTGCACACGCGCACCCGCACGGTGCTGACCCGGGTGCTGTCACCGGGCAACATCCGCAAACTGCGCGGCGAGTTCGAGCGGGAAGCCGAAAATCTCATCGATCGCATCGTGGCGATGGGTCGTTTCGACGCCGTCAAGGATTTCGCCGAGCCTTATCCGGTCCAGGTGTTTCCCGACGCGCTCGGTCTGCCGAAACAGGGGCGCGAGAATCTCCTGCCCTACGGCAGCATGGTGTTCAATTCGCTCGGACCGCGCAATGCCTTGACGCAAGCCGCCTTTGCCAATGCGGCCGCGGTGAGCGGCTGGATCATGGAGAACTGCGCGCGCGACAGGCTCAGCCGCGATGGCCTCGGCGCACAGATCTATGCGGCCGTCGACAGTGGCGAACTCTCGGAGCAGGAAGCGCCCATGCTGGTGCGCTCGTTCCTGTCGGCAGGGGTCGATACCACAGTGAATGCCCTGGGCAACACGCTGTGGTGTCTGGCGACATTCCCGGACCAATGGCGGAAGCTGCGGCAAAACCCTTCGCTGGCGCGGAACGCCTTCGAGGAAGCTTTGCGCTACGAGGGTCCCGCCCAGGTCTTCTTCCGCACCACGGTTCGCAACACCACGATCGGTGGCCGACCGATCGGGCGAAACGAGAAAATTGCCGCGTTCATGGGCTCGGCCAATCGCGACCCGCGCCGCTGGCCGAACCCCGATACGTTCGACATCGAGCGCCGCGCCACGGGACACATGACCCTCGGCACCGGCATTCACGGCTGCGTCGGGCAGGCCGTCGCCCGGCTCGAGGGCGAGGCCGTGTTCGGTGCCTTGGTGCGCAAGGTCGCATCGATCGAGCTGACCGCCGAGCCCACCCGCCACTACAACAACGTGCTGCGCAGCTTCGAAACCCTGCCGGTGCGGGTCGCTCCGGCCTGAGCGCGGCCCGCATGTCGAGGATCCTCTCGATCGTCCTGGATTCGACCGCCGTCGAGCGGCGCGCCGAGAGCCGGCTGTCGTGCCAGATCCCAATTACCGATGCGCAACCAATGCGCTCGACGGGCTTGTGGTGCGCCTGCCGGAGAGGCAGATATGACCCCCGCAGACCGCACAGGCCACAACGGAAGCATGGTCGCAAAACGCCGCCCCCGGACGGTCGATGGACCGGATGACGACCGGCGCTCCCCGAACGCCCTCGATCTCGGCAACTACATTCCGGCCTATCTGACCTTTCTGGCCAACAAGCTCTCGAGCGGCGCCTCGGCGATCTACCGGCGCAGGTTCGGGGTCGGGATCGTGGATTGGCGCATCATGGCGCTGCTCGCCATCGAGCCCTGGATCGTCGCCGGCCGCATCTGCGAGGTCATCGGCCTCGACCGGGCGGCGGTCAGCCGCAGCGTGCGATTTATGGTGCAGCACGGCATCGTCGAGACGCGGTTCCAGAACGGCAATGAGCGCCGGCAGTTCGTTGCGCTGACCCGCAAGGGGCTACGACTGCACGACCGGATCGTGAAGGTCGCGCTCGCCCGGGAGCAACAGCTGCTCGAAGGTTTTTCCAATCAGGAGCGCACTACGGCGATCAAGCTTCTGGCGCGCATGCATGCGCAATTGCCGAAGGTCGGCGGGTAGCCCAAGGCCGACGAGCCGAGGATGGCCGGTGGCTCGCCCGCGGGGCGGGATACGCCGGCTGGCCGCGCTGTCTGCCGGCCGACCCGGACAGTGGCCCCTACGGTGCGCCGGTCGCATGCCGTGCCAGCGCCGAAAGCCCCGCCGCCAGGGCGGCGACCGCCTGCTGGAGCTCGCCGCCGAGCTGATGCCGGGCCGCGATCCACGCCGGATCGTTGTAGCTGAGGCGGACCGTGCCGTCCGCGCCTTGCCAGATCAGCGCCTTGAGCGGCAGATCGATCCCGACGGTCTGCGCCGCCTGCATCAGTGGCGTTCCGGCCGCAGGATTGCCGAACACGACGACCGTGGTCGGCCGCAGCGGAAGCCCGACGCCGGCGGCGCCTCCGGCATGATCGATGCATGCGAACAGGGTGATCCCCTTGGCGGCGAGCGCCGCCGTCAGGCGTTCGAGGGTCGTAGCAAAATCGTGAGCGCTGTTGAGCGTGAAGAGTCCGTTCTCGTCCATCGCAATGGTCTCCGTCACCGCGGCTTGCGGCCGCTCAGGACTGACCCGGCTGGCGCGCTTTCAGGCCGAGTGGAGACCGGCCGGCCGCCCGGAAAACGGGTCAGATCTTAAGTCTAGGGCGCATTCGGACGCAAAACCGGTGTCCACATTTGCCGAATGCGCCCTGGCGGCCGAGAATACCATCCTGGCCTGCGGTCCGGTACGGTCCGTCGCCGGCCGCTGGGCGCGGGGCACAGACCACCACGACCGCCACCACCACCTGGGATCACACGACTGGCGCGGGTCCGGAAGGATGGATACCGGATCTCCGCAGGACAAGCGACATACCGGGGAGCTATGCGGTCCATGGCTACGGCCGGATCGAATTCGGTTACGGGTTCTATCCGACAAGATCCTATTCTCGAATCGAGCGCTATGATGAGTTCGTCTCCGAGCAGGAGGCCCAGCCGTTACCTTACGGCAAGTACTGGATCTGCAAGCCACACGGAGAGCCGCGGCGATGCTTTTTCGCGCGACCGCCCAATTCCTGACGTCGCTCGCTGACCCGAAGGGGATCGGCGGGCCGGCCGCGGAGCCGATCCGGTGAAGGCGTCGCGCGATCTCGCCCGTCTGCTCGAAATCATGGCCGCGCTGCGCACGCCCGGGTCGGGCTGCCCGTGGGACCTCGAGCAGACGTTCGCCACCATCGCTCCCTACACCATCGAGGAGGCCTACGAGGTCAACGAGGCGATCGCACGCGGCGATCTCGGCGACCTTTGCGACGAGCTCGGCGACCTGCTGCTGCAGGTCGTGTTCCACGCCCGCATGGCCGAGGAGTGCGGCGCGTTCGATTTCGGCGACGTGGTCCAGGCCATCACCGAAAAGCTCCTGCGCCGCCATCCGCATGTGTTCGGCGAGGCGCGCCGGATTCCGGTTGAGGCCGTGAATACCCTGTGGGAGCGCGTCAAGGCGGACGAGAAGGCGATCCGGGCGGCAGCGCGAGGCGAGACGGAGCCGTCCGGCGGCGTCCTTGCGGGCGTGCCCGCCGGGCTGCCGGCCCTGCTGCGCGCGGGAAAACTGCAGGCGAAGGCCGCCAGGGTCGGGTTCGACTGGAACGATCCGCGCGCGGTGCTCGCCAAGATCCGCGAGGAGGTCGACGAGGTCGAGGCGGCGATCGAGTCGGAGCCCGCCGATCGGGTCGCCGCCGAAATCGGCGACCTGCTGTTCGCCGTGGTCAATCTGGCGCGGCACGTGGGTGCCGATCCGGAGCAGGCATTGCGATCGGCCAACGTCAAGTTCGAGCGCCGCTTCGCCGCGATCGAGCAGGCGCTCGGCCAACGCGGCAAGACCGCCTCCGATGCCACCCTGGCCGAAATGGATGCGCTGTGGGACGCCGCCAAGGCGGCGGAGATCACCCCGGAGGCTTAGGGCGCATTCAGCAAGAGTGGACACCGGTTTTGCGTCCGAATGCGCCCTAAATTTGAGATCTGGCGCGCTTTCCGGGCGGCCGACCGGTCTCCAATCGGCCTGAAAGCGCGCTAGGCCGCCCGTGCTCAGGACGGGACCGCCGCGTCGGGCGGCCCGTCGTCCGTTGCAAACTTTCGCCGCAGCATCGCAGCCTTGGCAGGGTCGAGGCGCACCGTGACGGCGAGCCGGCCATCCTCGCGCACCGACCGGGACATGACCTCGGCATGGCGATGAAGCCAGCTCAGGCCGGCCCCGTCGGCCGCATCGAGCACGAGTTCGATCACCACGCGGTGCTGCACCACGCGGCCTTCGATCGCCGCCATCAGGGCATCGAAGCCCTCCCCGGTCGCCGCCGAAACGAGCAGTGGGTGGCGCTCGGGCTCGCACCGCTCGACCCGGTTCACGAGTGCCATCCGCTGCGCATCGTCGAGCAGATCGATCTTGTTCCACACTTCGATCAGCCGCCCGCGGTCCTCGGGGTCGATGTCGAGCTCGCGCAGCACCGTCGCGACATCATGGGCCTGGGCGTCGGCCTCGCCGTGTGACACGTCACGGACGTGCAGGATGACGTCCGCTTCGATCACCTCTTCGAGGGTGGCCCGGAACGCTGCGACCAGCATGGTCGGAAGGTCGGAGATGAAGCCGACGGTGTCCGACACGATGATCCGGCTGCCGTGCGGCAGGGCCACGGCCCGCAAGGTCGGATCGAGGGTTGCGAACAGCATGTCGGCCTCGAGCACCTGCGCCCGCGTCAGCCGATTGAAGATGCTGGACTTGCCCGCATTGGTGTAGCCGACCAGGGCGACGATCGGATACGGCACGCGCTTGCGTCCGGCACGGTGCAGCCGGCGGGTCTTCTTGACCCGCTCGAGCTCGGCCTCGATGCGGGCGATTCGCTCGCCGATCACCCGCCGGTCGGCCTCGAGCTGGGTCTCGCCGGGGCCGCCGAGAAACCCGAACCCGCCGCGCTGCCGCTCGAGATGCGTCCACGACCGCACCAGCCGGCTCTTCTGATAGGTGAGGTGGGCATGCTCGACCTGCAACGCGCCCTCGCGGGTGTGCGCCCGGCGCCCAAAAATCTCGAGGATCAGCCCGGTGCGGTCCAGCACCTTGGCGCCCCAGGCGGTCTCGAGGTTGCGCTGCTGGACCGGCGAGATGACACAGTCCATGATCACCAGATCGGTGGGCAAGTCTTTGAGAATGCCAGAGATCTCTTCGACCTTGCCCTTCCCCAGATAGGTCGCCGGACGGATGCCGGCCAGCGGCACGGTGCTGGCCCGGACAACGTCGAGGTCGATCGCCCGCGCCAGCCCGACCGCCTCGTCGAGACGTGCGGCCGGCGAGCGCTCGGCGGCATCCGCCGGCGCATTCCGGCGGCCGCCCGCCGGCATGCGCAGATAGGGCTCGATGACCATCGCACGCCCGTTCCCCGAGCCGCTGTCAGTGCGGGTCGGTTGACCGGCATCGATATCGCGGCGGCGTGGCTCCAATCAGGCCTTGTCCCCGGCTGACGCAGCCTCCTCAGCACCCTCGAACAACGTGATCGGGTGCCCCGGCATAATGGTGGAGATGGCATGCTTGTAGACGAGCTGCGAATGGCCGTCACGCCTCAGCAGCACGCAAAAATTGTCGAACCAGGTGACCACGCCCTGCAATTTCACTCCGTTCACCAGGAAGATCGTGAGCGGGGTTTTGCTCCTTCGGCCGTGATTGAGAAAGGTATCTTGCAGGTTTTGTGACCGATCGGCTGCCATTGCCGCTGTTCCGTTGTTTTTGCCCGCAGGCCCCGGCCCCGCGAGTCGTCTTGGTTCCTGTCGCTTGGCCGCCTCGCCTTCGACGCTCGCGAGGAACTGGCAGCTCTATTAGATTGTACGATCCGGTGCGGCGCAAGCCCAAGCTGGCGCGGCCGCGCCAGTGCGCGCCGGCCCACGCCGGAGCTGCCGGCTCGACCGGTGCCGTCAGGTGAGCTCCGCATGTCCGTAAAAGCCGCGCCGAAGCGCAGCCGCGACGAGACCGGGCGCACCGTTCCCGATCGGCCGTCCGTCGATGCGCACGACCGGCGTCACCGCCTGGCTCGCCGAGGTCACGAAGGCCTCACGCGCGGCGTAGGCCTCCTCGACCGTGAAGCCGCGCTCCTCCAGCTTGAGCCCCTCCGCGGCGATGACGCCGAGCAGCACGGTCCGGGTGATGCCTCGCAGGATGCCATGGTCGGCAGGTCGCGTGACGACGCGGCCGTCGCGGGTCACGATCCAGGCATTGGTCGATGAACCTTCGGTGACTAAGCCTTCGGCATCGACGAACCAGGCCTCCCTGGCGCCGGCCTCGCGGGCCGCCTGTTTGGCGAGCACGTTCGGCAGCAGCGACACCGATTTGATGTCGACCCGCGGCCACCGGTTCTCCGCAACCGTGATGACCGATATGCCGTGCTCGGCGGCGTCTTCGCGGCGGGCGCGGCTGAGGCTGCGCGCGGTGGCGACGACACTCGGCCTGGTGTCGGACGGCGGAAAGGCATGGTCCCGCGGCGCCACGCCGCGCGTGACCTGCAGGTAGACGATGCCGTCCCGCACCCGGTTGCGCCTCACGGTTTCGCGCAGCACCATTCCGATCGCGGCCCG
>Ga0187771_10002847_pt1 | contig 12001 bp, 12 predicted proteins | sample 0116_SJ02_MP15_1_FD_133139 | JGI IMG/M metagenome (GOLD analysis project Ga0187771, IMG submission 133139) | Tropical peat soil microbial communities from peatlands in Department of Meta, Colombia - 0116_SJ02_MP15_10_MG | ecosystem: Environmental > Terrestrial > Soil > Wetlands > Peat | place... | reverse complement strand
TTGGTATTGTCCCTCAAGGGCGGCTTGAACGGCTCGGCGTCGTAAAGGTAGCAGAGCACAATGGCGGCTCTCCTGCCGCTGGTCAAGGACATTCGCAGCTCGTCCATGTGCCTGATTAGCCTGCCGAACGAATCGAACCTGCTTCTCTTTACGCTCCTGACCTCATTCGATGACGGGAGCGTGATCAGGGGCGTCTTTACCTCGATGTAGGTGTCGCCGACGAGAAAGTCAATCCTTGACTTTCCTAATTTCACCTCGCGCCTGACGGGACCCGCGGCCATTTTCGAGAGTGCTCCGCCCTTCAGAAAGTATTCGAGATACCTATTGGCCGCAGTCTGGTTGATGCCCACCCAGGACTCGTTTCTCGCAGAAGTGGATATGGCTTCCACTGTGTGTCGCGTCTTCCTCTTGCTGTTGTGAGATGTCGAATACAGGCAGGGGAGACCGGCTACATCCAAGTCGCCCAGGCGGCCAGTCGTAGGGCAGTGGCAGCGCAGCTCCCTGTCACCGGCGCTCACCAGCATGATGAAGCGATTTGGCCTGGATAATATCCTGCCCTTCCTGAGAGGCACAGGGAACCCATAGAAGGTCCTCCCGCCCTCTCTCGAATGAACGCCCATGGGTGTCGCAGCTCTTTAGCCTATGACGAGGAGCTCCTCTTGGGGCTTCGAGAGCTCGACATATCCACTCGAAGTGACCAGCACGTCCTGCTCTAGATTGCATGTTCCTTTCTTTCCCTCGACGGTGGGCTCTATGGCGAAGGCCATGTTCTTCTGTACTCGCATACTTGGGGCGTCACCGTATCGCCAAGGCCAGCGTGGACCCAACAGGGGCCCAAGCTCGTGGGTGCTCCTTCCGAGGGGATGGCCGGTGGCATGCATGAATTCCGGGTACCCACCCGAGACGACCTTTCGCCTGGCTGCGTAGTCTACGGCGTAGCCGCGTACTCCTGGTTTCAGTTTCGAGAGCGCCGCGTCGCTCGCCGCTCTGGCGGCACCGAACAGCGCCTTGATTTCTGATGGAACAGATTTGCTCCCGACAAAGTAGCAGCGTTGGATGTCACTGCAGTATCCTTCGTGTTTCACGCCGAAGTCGATCTTCAGGAACTGCCCGTTCTTCAGGGTCGATCCGTAGTATCCCTTATGCCCAGCCGGGTCCGAGCCGATGAGTACCGACGGGCAGTGGTCCTCCGCCCAAGCGGGCAGCAAGCCCATCTCACGGACCCTGTCTCTCATGAATCTGTGAATCTGGGCGTCGGTCTTTCCCGGCCTTATCGCTTCACGCTCGGTCGCTGCATAGACTTTCTCGCAGAGTTCAACAGACTTGCGGAGGAGGGTCACCTCTCCGGGGACCAAGACCGTCTTCAGAGCCACTACCAGGTCTTCGGAGGAGACGAACTTCGTCACGTGTTCCTTCAATGCTTTGCGTATGTATGAGCTCATACCCATTGATAGGCCATCGGCGGCGCCGAAGTCGTAGCTGTTGTTGAGGGCTATCTTCTTGGGCCTCCGTTTCGAGACAAGCTCCCTTAGTTTGGGCGCGACCCCTTCGTTGCCGTAGCCGTAGACCGAGTCATAGAACCCCCGTTCCTTGACCGCTTCTACTTCTAGGCTCCCCACGACGGCCTCCCTGGCGCCATCGGCGGAGACAAGGGCTGCGGACCTCCAAGTCAGGTTGCCAAATCTCAGGTCATCGGAGACTGGGTCTTGATTTCCCTCCCGTGTGAAGGTAATCCAGACGTCAATTCCCTGCCTCTGCATCTCGTCGGTTACCAGCTTCATCTTCGCTGAGAGGAACTCCGTCTTCAACGGAAGGCTTTCGACGACCATGGACGGGGGTGCCACTAGCCATGAGTTATCCCTTTATGGGAAAGCCGCCCTCTTGCCAGAGCATGAAAGCAGAGATCGACCCGGCAGAGGTCGCCTTCTTCACCGAACTCCAGAGAATCCTTTCCAGAGGAAGGATCCTTCTTCCAGGGAACCTCTCCAGGATATGTGCGGTGGATGCCGCCTACAGCGGAGATCTCGTCGTCGCGGTAGCGTCTCTCTTTGAGGATGGGACGCCTGCGGAGACGAGCACCTACATCGGAAGGTGCACCTTTCCCTACGTCAGTGGTCTGTTCTTCCTTCGGGAAGGACCTTTCGCGGTAGAAGCGATAAGCGGGCTCAAGTCCAAGCCCCAATTGGTTTGCTTCGACGCCCATGGGGAAGCCCACCCGCGCCTCGCCGGAATGGCCACCATTTGCGGGATGGTTCTCGGAATGCCTAGCGTCGGCATAGCCAAGTCCCTGCTGGTGGGGAAGGTAGTTCAGGCCAGGGAAGGTCTCGACGAGATCACACACGGCGGAAGGAGAGCCGGCTTCCGCGTCCGCACAGACGGGATGACGAGGTACTGGAGCCCCGGCTACTCTGTTGACCTCTCGCAGTTGGAGTCCGTGATATGCACGCATGGTTCTCTGTGCCTCCGGGCCATGGCTGACTCGGACAGAGTGGCGAGGGAGGAATTGAGGGCCGCGACGTCGCCTCAGCCGTAGGCTGGGTACCTGAGCCTCAGGAATCTTCGCATCTCCGACGTGAGCCTGTCGTCCAGCTCTCTCTGGTTCTCAGACAGGTCGACTTTCCCCGGCCTTGTCAGGACGAAGGGCCCCTGAGCGTAGCTCGCCCCCTCCTCCGGGACCACGGTCTCTGAACTGAGCACCGAAACCAGGCTCGCCATTCTCTCGTCTCCGGACACCTGAGCCCCACCCAGCAACCGGAGAATTACATGGGGGGGAAGCTTCCTGAACCCGAAAGGGAAGGCCGTGCGCGGCGCCTTCGGGGCCTCTTCAGTCGGCGCTCCAATAACCGTGGGAAAGGGCTTGAACAGCGAGTCTATCTTGAGCATCCAGGTCCCCTCCGGTCCGGCGACCACGCCGTCATAGAACCCAGACTTCTGAGAGGGAGACATGATGAAATCCCATCCCCTTGGGTTCCTAGAATAGCATTCAAGCAGACGCCTCCTGAGCTTTTCGCCTTCAAGGAACTCCATCGTCTCCGCGAGAACACCCCGCGGTAGAAAGGCGTTGCGTCAGGGCGGCACCCGGGCCCTAGCCGGAGGTCGTTGGGCCTCGGCGACTCATGGATTGGTTTTTCGCTGCGAGCACATCGCGCGCCCAGTTGAGCATGATTTCCTGGTGGGAGATGGAGAGTTCCATGTTCACGCGGGAACCTGCGTGGCCTGTCTCGTACCAGACCACTTTGACCCGTTTCCCGAGAGCCCTGGCCTTCGCCTCGTAGAGTTCGACCTGACGAGGAGGGCATCTGACGTCACTCTTCCCCTGGATGATGAGAAGGGGGGCGGCAAGCTTCTCCACGTAGTTGATGGGGGAAGCGCGCACGTAGCTGTCCATCTTTTCCTTGGGCGTGCCGCCATGGAACGCGACATCGTACCCCCTCATCGCCTCTGGCTCGTCCTCGTACTCGGCGACCCAGTCGGCCACGACGACCCCTCCCATCCCTCCGGCCCAGAGGTCGGGATAGACCCCCATCGCATGGAGTGTGAGGTAGCCCCCGTAGGACCAACCGGTGAGAAGCACCTCGTCCGGCTTTGCGATACCGCTCCGCACCAGCCACTCTCGGGCCGACACCATGTCCTCCACTTCCCAATGCCCGACATCTCCGATTATCTTCTTCTCGAACTCCTTTCCAAAAGTGGTCGATCCCCTGTAGTTGACACTGGCGTAGGCGAAACCGTGGTCGAGCCAGGCCTGACTTCGCGGCGCGAAGGCGTTGAACTGGGCAGCGGTGGGGCCCCCGTGAGTCTCCAGGATAGTGGCGAACGGACCCTTCCCGTCGGGCGTCGCATACCAGCATTGAATCTCCTGGCCATCAGACGACCTGAAGTGGGCGGTCCGCCACGGATGAGACTTCGGGAGGTCGCCTGGAGCGAGCCGTCGACTCGGGGGGGCGGACGAATCCTTCAGGTCAAGGATGAGCAGCTGGGAGGGGTTCACGGAGTCCTGCCAAGACATCAGAATCGAATCGTCGGTAAGAAAGCAGGCGGCGCCGACGGCCCCTTCGGGGTGGCTCACCTTCGAGAGCGAAGCAGTGTTGAGGTCGTAGACCCAGAGCCTAGTGGTCGCCCTGTCGGTCTGGCATAGGAGGACCCTCCCTGCGTCGGGGGACCATCCCATCCCTTCGATGTCGCCCTCGACGCCGCGGACTTCCAAATCCGTTCTCACTCCCCTTCTGGCGTCCCATAGAAGGGGGCGCATCACCCCGCTTCCGTTGCTCGAGGCCAGCATGCGCTGGTCTCCTGCGACTGGGGAGAAATCCGACGGCTCAACCCGACTCGACTCATCAGCGAGCTCGCAGAGCTTCCTGCCGGAGCCAGTGTCAATCGAGATCAGGCTGAAGTCCTGCCCGCCAAATCGCTCGGTCGAAGCAACGACTGATGTCTCGCCGCTGGTGGAGAAGACCGGCCCGAAGGCCGCCTTCTTGCTCCTGTTGATCATTCGTGGTCTCTCTGCGGAACCGCCGGCCGTGTCAATGACGTAGGCGTCGAAGCCGTCGGGGCCAGGAATCGTCACCCCCAGATGAGAGCCCGTGCCGTCCACGAAAGGATCCACCAAGGAGTACTCGGGCAGATCTGGGGTCATGTCCTTCGGGCTCCCGCCTCCCTCGAAGGGGACGCGAACGAGGTGACCGGTCTCGTTCCCCTTCTTGTCGTCCAAATAGTAAATGTGGCGCCCATCGGGGGAAATCATGCCGTAGATTGTCCCTGACGGCCTGTTCGTGGCCTGCCTCAAAGAGTCGGTCCGCAGGTCGTAGGCGTAGAGCTCAGAGATGCCTGACCTGTTGCTGGCCACCAGAACGTGCTCGGGGTTCAATTGAGCGAAGTCGACATCGATGCGAGGTAGACGGAACCTCCTCTTCCAAGGAGAGTCTTCTCCGGGAAGCGTCTTGGTCAACTCGGGGTCCCCTGACCCTGCTCGCTCATCGCTCTTGTGGCCTGCGCCGTCACTCTCTCGGGAAGTTCGGAATAGACCCCCGCCTTGGTCCGGTAGAGCCCCAGCCGAGCGAGCGTCTTCCAGCCACCGTCGAACTTTCTGAGTTGCACGCTCACGACCTCGTCTTCGGGGTTAGACTTGCCGGACCAGACGGCGAAGTTGAGGAATTCGCCTTCCCCCAGCTTCCTGGAGAAGCTGTATCTCGGGCGACTCTTCTCGCTCATGGACCCTTCGGCGTCGACGTCCGTATTTAGGGGTGAATGCAGACTGGAAGAACCGCCTCTGCGGGCCGGTCAAGCAGGATTTGAACCGAAACACAGACTTATATCGCAACATGAGAGAGTCGTCCTTGGTTCGACGCCGACTTGGCTAAGACCACGGGCACGAGTCTGCGGCCGGAAGAGGATAGGGGCTGCCTCTTGCGGCAGACGCAGTCGATATGCCCCTCTTGCAACCGCCTTCTGCCCGCAGCGATCTTCGAGCGCGGAGGAAAGGTGTACATCAGCAAGGACTGCCCTGAGCACGGGAGGGCCGAGGAACTCTACTTCGGTTCGTACGTAACCTACGCCAGATTCTCCAGATACTGGAAGGACGGAAAAGGCGTACTGCCAGCGAATGTCCCCATGGACGCTCCCGCCTGCCCAGCCAATTGCGGGCTCTGCGTGGACCATCTCTCCCACACAGGCCTCTCGAACATCGATGTGACGAACAGGTGCGACCTCACCTGCTGGTACTGCTTCTTCTACGTGAGAAAGGGGCTCGAGGGTGCATACGTGTACGAACCCACTTTGGACCAGATAAGAGAGATGGCCCGCTCACTCAAGGCGGAAAGACCCGTCGCGGGAAACTCGGTCCAAATCACAGGAGGAGAACCGACCTTGCGCACGGACCTGCCCCAGATTGTCAAGATACTGAAGGAGGAGGGGGTCGACCATGTGCAACTGAACACGAACGGAATCAACCTAGCTTTGGATCCCGGGCTGGCCAACAAGCTGAGAGAGGCGGGGGTCTCGAACCTCTACATGAGCTTCGATGGGGTCACTCCGAGGACCAATCCGAAAAACCACTGGGAGGTGCCCTATGCTATCGAGTCATGCAGGAGGGCGGGCCTGGGGGTCGTTCTCGTTCCCACCGTGATCAAGTCCGTTAACGACCACGAACTCGGAGACATCATACGATTTGGGCAGAGGAACATCGATGTGGTCAGAGCGGTCAACTTCCAGCCTGTGTCACTGACGGGGAGGCTGACGAACACCGAACGAAGGAACCTCAGAATCACAATACCGGACTGCCTAGAAAGAATCGAGGAGCAGACGAACGGGATAATCAAGACGGAACACTGGTTCCCCGTGCCGAGCTGTTCGCCACTGACCAACTTCGTGGAGGCTCTCACTAACAGGGCCCAGTACGAGCTCTCCGTGCACTTCGTCTGCGGTGCGGCCACCTATGTCTTCAGCGACTCCGACCGGCAGAGGTTGGTTCCCCTCCCCGAGTTCGTGGACATAGACGGGCTCATGGAGTACCTCGAGGAGAAGCAGGAAGAAATCCAGTCCGGGTCGAATCGCTATGTCGTCGCCTCGAAGGTTCTGGCGAGGATTCGGAGCTTCGTCACGAAGGAGAAGCAGCCCAGAGGCCTGAGCTTCGCGAGGCTCGTCACAGACGCCCTGATAAGGCACGACTACCGAGCCATTGGAGAGTTCCACCGGAAATCCATGCTAATCGGGCTGATGCACTTCCAGGACAAGTTCAACTACGACGTCGAGCGCGTGCAGCGCTGCGACATCCACTACCTCACCCCGGACCAGAGGATCATACCCTTCTGCGCATTCAATGTGTTACCCGAGTTCTATCGGGACAGAATCCAGCAAAAGTACGGGGTCCCCATCGAGCAGTGGGAAGCGAGAGCGGGGAAGAAGTTGGAGACGGAATTGTATTCGGGTACGCTGAGAAGGGGTGGTCATGCACCGGGGTGCGGATGCCCCGCAGGGGGAGCCCTCTCAGGGCGCGAAGCTGCAGCCTGAAGGGTTCCAGGCAGCCGGCTCCAATCCGCGGAGGGAGACTTAACCAGTGGCATAATACGTCCACAGGCCATGGCCTTACTCACAGAGTTGGCGAAGAAACTGATAGACGGAAAGAACTTCGCAAGCGTGGCGACCATCATGCCGGATGGCTCGCCCCAGGTCGCAGTGGTATGGATCGAAAGGGAGGGCGACACCATCGTGATAAACGCCACAACCACCAGGCAGCGATATAGGAACCTGAAAAGGGACCCAAGAGTTGCGCTTTGCATATTCGACATGGCAAATCCCTACTCGACAGTGATGATACGTGGGAAGGCAATCGAAATCACCGAGAAAGACGCCGAGGAGGGAATCGACAGGCTCTCAATGAAGTACCATGGCAGAAAGTACACCAACCACAGCGCCGACCAGCCAAGGGTGATCATCCGAATCAAGCCCGAACGCATCGCGCAGATGGGCTGACCCGCAGCCTGTCGGCCTCTTCGAGAGGCAAGACGAGACTCAAATAAGGAACGAATCCGAAATAGCCGAGAGCTACATGGGACCCTCATCCGAATCGAATTCGTTGGCTGCGCTCGCGAAGGAGTATTGGGAGATGCGCATGGTAGCCGATCCGCTGTACGCCACGGTGCTGGGAGACAGGCGCTACGATGACCGTCTGCAAGACATCACCCCGCAGGGAAGGCTGCGTAGAGAGCGGCAGGTCGCAGCCATCATCAGGCGCTGCACGGAGATTGACGAAAGCTCGCTCTCGGAGGCCGACAAGCTGACCCGGACCGTGCTGTTGGTAGAGGCAAGAGCGATGCTCGACTATTCCAGCTGCGGCTTGGACGATTGGACTGTTGACCCGCTGGGGGGGCCTCAAGTCGAATTCCAGAACACGGAGTCTTACCAGCTGGTCAGAACGCTGGCCGAAGGCAAGGCCATGGCAAAGCGCTGGAATGCCATGGGGGGGTTCCTTGACGACCACATGGCGAACCTCGGGCGCGGAGCCGCGAAAGGCAAATTCGCCGCGAGAATCTGCGTGGAGAAGACAATCGAAGAGCTTCGGGACTTGCTCGCAAGACAGACGAAAGAGTGGCCCTTCTTGCGCCCCCTGGCGCAGCCGCATGAAGACTGGCCCGAAAGAGATGTCCGGGCGTTCAATAAGGGGCTGACCGAAGCCACGAAGGCATCAATCGGGCCCGCTTTCGCCCGATACCTCAAGTTCCTGAAGTCGGAAGTGCTCCCAGGGGCGCGCCCTCAGGAGCGTCCGGGAATAATGCATGTCCCGGGGGGCCCGGACGCGTACGCCAGACTGACCAAGGTGCACACCTCGCTTGACCTGCCGGTGGATGGGTTCCATCGGACAGGATTGCGGGAAGTGGAAAGGATCAACGGAGAGATGGAGAAGCTAGGGGAGAAGGTCTTCGGGACGCGCGACAGGCCCCGGATTCTCGAGCGGCTGCGTACTGATAGGTCACTGTACTTCAGCAGTCGAGACGAAGTGGCCGCCAAGGCTGAAGACGCCCTCTCCAGGGCCAAGGCTGCGATCCCCAAGTGGTTTGGCAGGCTCCCGGAGGCCGACTGCGTGGTCGTGCGAATGGAAGAGCACGAGGAGAAGCACTCAACACTCGCCTACTACCGCCAGTCCGCGGCCGATGGGTCGCGCCCAGGTAGCTACTACATCAACACGTCCTCCCCCGAGACCCGGCCCAGATACGAGGCGGAAGCGTTGGCTTACCACGAGTCTGTGCCGGGACACCACCTTCAGATAGCGATAGCGCAAGAACTCGAAGGCCTTCCCGACTTCCGAAGGTACAGCGGAGTGACAGCCTTCGTGGAAGGGTGGGGCCTCTACACCGAAGGTCTTGCGGACGAGATGGGACTGTATTCATCTGACTTGGACAGGATTGGCCGCCTGTCGTATGACTCCTGGAGAGCGTGCCGACTCGTGGTCGACACCGGGATGCATGCGAAGGGCTGGTCACGTGAGCAGGCCATAGACTTCATGATGAAAAACTCGGCGCTGGCGAAGAACAACATAGTGAATGAAGTGGACAGGTACATCACGTGGCCTGGGCAGGCGCTCGCCTACAAGACGGGACAACTGGAGATAATGCGCCTCAGGCGGAGGGCAGAGAAGAGGCTCGGCAAGAAGTTCGACATACGCGCGTTTCACGATGCCGTGCTCGGGAGCGGCGCGGTGCCTCTGGAAGCACTGAGGAAGATAGTGGGCGCGTGGACAGAGAGCCGTCTATAAGGCTGCGAGGCGGGATATTCCTTTATCCGTAGGGTGAGGGGAGAATGGGTGTACTACCATGAGCAAGAGGACTATCACGCAGACGTACTTCTACGATGCCGCCCCAGGGACGGTGTTCCGGGCCCTTACCGAGCCAAAACAGCTCACGGGGTGGTTCTTGGATTCTGCGAGGATCAAACCGGTCGAAGGCAGCGGCTATACATTTGCCTGGAAGGGCTACCCGAACCAGAAGGGCGAAGTAAAGAAGGTCGTCACCGATCGCCTCCTAGTCCTGTCGTGGCCCAACAAAGTCAAGGGAAAAGTTCTCTTGACTGAAGCACGCTTCACCCTGAAAAAGAATGGACGCGGTACCTTGCTCACAGTAAGGCATACGGGCTTCGGAGAGGGGGACGACTGGATCTGGCTGTATGGGGCAGTCCAGTCGGGATGGGCATACTTCCTGACCAACCTGAAGTCTGTTCTGTCTCAGGGACTGGACCTGCGCTCCGAACACGACCAGCCTTGAACCGTGGCCGAAGGGACGGAGCCGGCTAGGTCTTCAGCTCTCCGTATCGGAAACAAGTCGTGATATGGTCGTTTACCATTCCGGTTGCCTGCATGTGCGCGTAGCAGATGGTGGGGCCGACGAACTTGAATCCCCGGGATAACAGGTCCCTGCTCATCTCCTCTGCCTCCCTTGTCTTTGCGGGAATCTGATTCAGGCTGTGCCACCTGTTGACCCTGGGTCGGCCTCCTGCGAACCTCCAGATGTAGGAGTCGAAGCTCCCGAACTCCCGCTGAACTGACAGGAACGCCCTCGCGTTGGTGACCGCGGCCCAGACCTTCAGTCTGTTCCGGACTATGCCCGGGTCAGACAAGAGCCTTCTCACCTTCCTCCCGTCGTACCTGGCAATCTGCTCTGGGTCGAAACCTTCGAAGGCTCTTCTGAAGTTCTCCCTCTTCTTCAGAATGGTTCCCCAGCTCAACCCCGCCTGCATTCCCTCTAGGACTAGGAACTCGAAGAGCCTCTTGTCGTCGTGGAGAGGTACTCCCCACTCTGTGTCATGGTAGGCGAGGTACAAGGGGTCGTCCGGCGGCACCCAGCCACATCTGGATTTCTCCTGCACTTTCGCATCCCTGGCGACTCTTAGGCCCTGTTGGGCTTGAGCTGCATCCACTTGATGCTACATCCGAATGGTCTGGTGTCGGGGGTCCTCACTTCGTGAGACGAGGTCAGGTCGGACAGGGCGTTCCTGAGGTCGTGAGCGGTCACCTTGTTGGGGTCCCTCGAATCGTCTATCCTCCCCCTGTACCGAAGAACCCTCTTGGCGTCGAATGCGAATACGTGCGGTGTGCAAACGGCGCCGTAGGCTTCGACGACCTTCTGCGACTGGTCCCTGAGGTAGGGGAAGTTGAAGGCCTTTTCCTTTGCCCGCTTCACCATCTCGGGGAAACTGTCCTCAGGATAGGCCTGTTCGTCGTTAGAGTTGATCGCGATGAATTGGACGCCTTTCCCCGCGTACTCGCCCTGGATGGCAACCATCCTCTCCTCGTAGTCCTTTACGTATGGACAGTGGTTGCAGGAGAAGATGACGACGAGGACGGGCTTGCCAGAGAAGGCTGCCAGAGTGTAGCTGCGGCCGTCTACCCCCGGCAGGTCGAAGTCCGGGGCGTGTTGTCCGAGTTCGAGCATAGGAGAGAGTGCTCAAGGGGTTGGATTAAAGCTTAGAGCGGGTCCTGGCGGCCAGTTCGAGATTCGCTCGAAGGAAGACTGTGAGAGGATTTTGAGTCCGAGGTAATGCGGGCGCGACAAGATGTCTTATGACGGCGGACCCCCACGGTGATTGCCTATGAGCCTCCAGGAAATAGTAGTCATGATTCACAATGGTGAGTACGGCAGGGCCATGGCGTCGTTGGAAACCGAGGCCGCGGACGAGCGCAAGACCCCTGCGGAGAGGGCCGAGTGCTGCAGATGGCTGGCCGAGTGCAACCAGCGGCTTGAGGATTTCGAGGCGAGCGGCGACTGGTACCTCGAAGCCGTGAAGGTGGTACTTTCGCAACACGTCGACCAGAGGACGAAAGCCAATCAGGCTCTCCCGCTTTGCGAGAGGGCACTGGAGTGCTACAAGCAGGGTGGGGATTCCGCCGACGTCCTGGTAGCAGCCCGAGTCAGGCAGCACTTGTTAGGGCTCGTGAAGTAAGGGCCGACTTCACGACGGAGCGGCTGCTGCAGACCCGCCAAGTTGAATAAGGAACTGGAAACCAGCGAAGCTGTGAACTTGCCTGGATGGGGCCTGGAGCAGACCGCCAGTGCTTGACATCGCGCTCCAAGTCAGCTTCGAATCCGTGTCGGCAGATGCAACGCTGCTTGCGTCGGTGGCAATCATACTGGGCACTGTCTTCGTGATCATTGAGATGAGAGACAACAAGAGGATGGTTGAAGCATCTTTGAGACAGGCGAACACCGCGGCGCTGCAGCTCAAGCAAAATTACGAAATATCCACGGTGGATCTCATAACCAAGATCTACGATTTCGCGAACAGCTTGGAGGTCCAGAGGTCTTGGTTCATAGTGCTCAACGCGAAGATAGCGTCCTATGAAGACTTCGAGAGACTTCCCGAAGAGAAGCAGTTGGCATTCCACCAGATTGCTTCACTCTTCGAGTCGGTAGGACTCCTAGTGGACAAAGGCTACGTAAAGGAAGATCTGGTTGATGACATGTTTGCCACTGGGCTGGCCTGGCAGGCGTTGGAGCCCTTCGTGAAGGGGATG
>Ga0187771_10002846_pt1 | contig 12003 bp, 12 predicted proteins | sample 0116_SJ02_MP15_1_FD_133139 | JGI IMG/M metagenome (GOLD analysis project Ga0187771, IMG submission 133139) | Tropical peat soil microbial communities from peatlands in Department of Meta, Colombia - 0116_SJ02_MP15_10_MG | ecosystem: Environmental > Terrestrial > Soil > Wetlands > Peat | place... | reverse complement strand
TATAGTTGCTATTACTGGTTTGCCAGAATCCATGGCTTCTTTAACTGATAGTTTGAAGGCTTGTGAATGTAGCTCCATGGGTCCTATTTCATCGATTATGATTATGTCGGCGGTTCTTGCAGCATCTCGTATCGCCTTTGCGCCAGTGTCCTCTAAATCGCGTAAGTTTACCCCGTATTTGCCTATTCTTGGCCCGTTCGGCTGGTTCACGTGCGCCAGCCAGCCTTGTTTGCCTGTGAAAACGTCTTGAATCAAAAAGCCCACACGTGCCTCGCCTTCTCTTTGTTCTTTGGTGGTCATACCGCCTATTTTGATGCCTCTGGCTTTGAGCACTTCCGTCACTCGCATTATTGTAGTTGTTTTGCCCGTGCCTGGCATGCCTGTGATGAGTGTAATGGGTTTTTGCATAAACGATTATATGACGTGACGGTGTTAAACGTCTTTTGTGGTCCCATGTGCATGAGTTTCCAGTTGAATTGGTGACTGAGGGTAAAGTGAAGATTTGGATACCCAAGAGTGAAAAGGCTTTGCCTTCGCATCTACCCGTTTTTTATAATCCTGTTATGGAACTGAATCGAGACATGGCTGTTTTGGCTTTGCAGGTTTTCCAACGGCTCAGTGGGCGCGAAGTAGACGCCAGTGAACCTTTAGCCGGGTGCGGCGTTCGAGGCGTCAGATTTGCTGTTGAGGTCGAAGGTATCAAACACGTTTTTTTGAATGACATTAACACAAAGGCTGTTGCACTTGCGCGGAAGAACGCTAAAGAGAACGGCGTGGAAAAGCTTGTTAGTACTGAGAATTTGGATGCCAATCTTTTCTTGTGTCATCATGCTGCTCCGCGTAAGCGTTTCGATTATGTGGATGTTGACCCGTTTGGTTCACCAGTGCCTTATTTAGACAGCACGGTTCGTGCGGTGCGTGATGGTGGCATGATTGCGTTGACAGCGACTGACATGGCACCGTTGTGCGGCGTACATCCAAGGGCCTGTGTACGTAAGTATGGCGGAAAGCCGTTGAGAACCGAGTACTGTCACGAATTGGCTCTGAGGCTTTTAGCAGGAAGCCTAGCGGCCACGGCGGCTAGACACGATATAGGCGTAAGGATAGTCTTTTGTCACAGCACCGACCATTACATCCGTGTTTATGCGATTGCTGAGTATGGTGCTCAGAAAGCCGATAGCGGCCTTAGGAGAATAGGCTATGTGTTACATTGTTTCAACTGCTTTCACCGAGAAGCATTAAAAGGATTATTCACGTCGCCTAAGCAGGAGTGCCCCGAATGTCACAGCAGATTAAGTGTGGCGGGACCGCTGTGGCTTGAAGAAATTTTCGACAAAGGTTTTATCACAAATATGCAGAGAGAACTCCCAAAGGAAAAGATGAAACAAGAAAAGAAAATCAGCAAACTGCTGTTCTTAACAGAAAACGAGGCTGAAGCACCCGCCTTGTATTACGTGATTGACAAAATATGCGACAAATATGGACTACCAGCACCGTCAACAGTGAACATCATCGAACAACTCGAAAAGGCAAGCTACACAGCAGCCTCAACGCATTTTCACAGGAGAGGAATAAAAACAAATGCTACAGCAAAAGCCATAAAAGAAATTATAATGAAAGAAGTGGAGCTTATTAAAACGCGTGCGACAGAACACACCAACGCAGATGAGTCAAGGCGGGAGCGCAACTGATTTGATTCCCAGCCTCTTTTGAATCTCCCGCGCCAAGATTTCTGCATCTCCAACCCGAAAATTGTCCGTAACCACCAACTTCGGCTTACTCTCAGCCACGTACTGAAGCAGACCGTTAAAATCAGAATGGTCACTCAGAGCCAAAATAAACTCTTTCTTTCCAACTTGCCTACACGCAGATGCAAATTCCCAGCCGCTGACGCACACGCGAAAGGCATCTTGACCCGCATGCCGCAGAGAACTCATATGATAAAAAGCTACACAAGGTCCACCCTCATCCAAAACACTTTTACCCTGCTCACTCGTGGACAGCAGAAACCTACCCAGATGCATCCCGTAGCGCTCACAAATTTTAGAAACATGAAAAACCTTTTCGGGCGCAATAAAAGGCGCATTCACGTGTGCGTTATGCAGGATCTGCATAGTTTCCTGTAGTTTGCCATGATAGCTGAACACGTAGACGGGACCCTGCTTCAAGCCTGTTTCGACTAATGAAACAAATAAATCCTCGATGTTTTCATCAAATTTTCTCACACGATTCGGGTTTCCATAAGTAGCCTCAATGACTATAATATCACTTTCCAATATAGGAGTGTCACGGATGCGAAAATCACCCGTGTAAAGAATCCTTGTTCCTTCAGCATCCTTCACAAGCACTTGCGCCGCGCCTAAAATATGATTTGCAAAATGCAAATGCAAAGTGTCATCTTCAAAAGCTACGGCTTCATCATAATTCGGCGTCTTCACGTTTCCCATCATTAAAAATAGCGGTCCCATCATTGCGTCAATTAAATCCTTGGTCGCAGGTGTCATGACCAGACTATCACAATGCATTAAACTCTGCCGCAAACCCAGCATGTGGTCGGAATGTGCATGAGTAACCACTCGTACAGGTCGGTTCTCGTCGAAAGCGTCGCAGGCTACGTGCCTGCCAAGAAATACTGCACCTCTCTCTGTGACACCTGCCTTTGAAAACACAATCGACGCCCACGATAATAAGGGCAGAAACAGTTTTAAATAGTTTACAAAAAAGTGTGGAGGCAAGCCTGCTCAAAGCCTCTCTGGCATTGCTATGTCATTCGTTGACATATATGCTTGATCTACAACTTGTATGTGTAAGAATATGAAATGCGTTTGTTAAGATTTTTTGTATGTTTCCAGTCTTTGGACTAGTTCTTTCGGAATGTTGATGGCGTGTCCAAATTTCTTGTCGGCGACAACAACGACGACGTAGCCTTCAGCGATAAGTCGTTCAGATTTCTTGTTAAATATTGTGAAACCGTATCTTACAGCTTTATCTTTGACTTCTTCTACGGTTAAGCTGACTTCAAGTGTGTCGCCATATTTTGCTGGTGCTTTGAACTTGCAGAGTGCTTCTACTCTGGGGAGCCAGATGTCGTATTTTTGTCGGATTTCGTCGAAGGAAAGCCCCAGTTGCGTGTACATTTCTTCTTCTGCTTTTTCAAAGATTCGAAAGTAGTTTGAGAAGTGCACTACTTGTGCTGCGTCTGTGTCAACCCAGCTTACGTCGTATGTTGTTTTGAACGGTGGCATGATTTTTTCGCCTTTAAGAATCTGAGCGTTTACGCTTTATTCCTTTTTGTAGACGTAAATCGTGTGTGAAGGATAACTGAGTTGTGGGTTTTCGCAGAAATTCTCGATTTTTGCTGGTTTCCATCCCAGAATTTCGTAATCGTGTGAAACTACTCTTGCACCGGTTTTGAGTTCTGTTTCTAGTTTTGGTTTTACTTTTTCGTTGGCGCTGGTAGTGAGATAGAGATAAATCACATCTGCTGTGCGAAGGTCTATTGAGAACATGTCGCTTTGTATTATGGTGGCGCGGTTTTCGAGTCCTAGTTCGCGAATGCTTGTGCAGGCTTTTTTGACCAGATCATCTCTTAGTTCGACGCCTGTTGCTCTGGCGCCGAAGTCTTTGGCTGCCATGATTACTGTTCTTCCGTCGCCGGCGCCCATGTCAAAGAAGTTTTCGTTTTGTTTTAGTTGTGCGAGTTCCAGCATGTGGCGGACAACAGGAAGCGGTGATGCAACAAACGGGGCGATAAACATTCTGGATCCCCTTAAGCTTAATGGTTAAAATATTAGTTTCGATTTCTTAAGGTTTTCTAGCGCGCTTTACGCCACGTAGGTGTTTTTCTTGTTAACTGGGTTTTTGGCTTCGCCGCATTTTATGCAGCTTTGTTGGCAGGCATCGAGGTATTTTTCTTCATCGTTGTTCAGCGCTTCTACGGCTTTTTTGCAGAGTTCGCTTTGTTCTTGGCAGCCTGATTCTTTGCAGAGGTTAGAAATGAGTAAGCAGCATTCTTTCACGTCTTTTTTCTCCAGCGCCACACGGTTGCTTCTTAAGAGCATGCATAATTCTCTTGCCAGCACGCATGTCCTGACGTATTTGAAGCGACTGATTGTTTGTTCGCGAAGTTTTCGTCGGCTTACTTCCAAGTTCTATGTTTCCCCGCAGTAGTTCTAAACACGGAGGGCTTTATAGTTTTGTGAATCAATTTTCAGCATACGACTTCGTTCTGTGTGGGTAAACTCACTCTGCGCATCCTTGAATCCCGTTACAGTATGCTTCAAATTCTCAACTGAACCGTTTACCTAGTGCGCGCTGTGCAGGAAGAGTAGTCCTGTGGAAAAACCCGCGTGCCATCCTATTCGGCGATTTGAGCTCTTTTCAATGCGTACCATGCAATCAGGTTGAACACTAGGATATAAATTACGGCGACCACGATCGATCTAGTGATCGTCGTGGAAAGTGGTTCAGAACCTACCAGGCTGTACGTTCTTTCGCGAAGAGTTATTTTGTAATACGTCACAGTTTGGTTGGGGTGAAGAATATAATTGACTAAGTTTGCGCCGATTCCGTCCGTTCCTGTCGAAGTGGAGTTAAGCGACACTATGCGAGTTTGATTTGCTGGGATTGCACCGAGCGTCGCTGTGGCTCCGTTCCCCGGGGCGTATGTTAGAATCCAAGCTTGGCTCGGAAATACTGCGAATATTCCTGAAGCAATGTTTATTCCCAGCCAGATACCTATGCCTAAAAGCGCCGCAAGCATTGAGCTTTTTGACGCTGAACCGATTGCCATGACTATTCCCATCCACACGAGGGTGCTTAGGAGGCTTCCGAGTAAAGTAACAGAGAGTAGGTATAGGTTGTTTTGTGGGCCGTATACTATCGAGCCTCCTATGGCAATATAGATTATCAACAGGGCGAATGCTCCGAGTATTGTGAGAAATGCGGCGAAGACTTTTCCTAAGTACACTGCGGTTCTCGACACAGGTTTGGTTAGCAAGGGTAATATTGATCCGCTTTCAAATTCCCCTGAAATGCTGTTCATGACTGAAACGAGTGCGAATAGGAAAAAGCCGATGCTGCCGATGCCTACGCCAGTTGTTACTACGTAGTTGGGGTCGGCTACTGTGGGCGTGTTGTTCACGTAATTTAAGATAGGACTCAGAAATAGCACTAAAGTGGCGAAGGCGAACGCCAAGATAAGTACACCTAGGAATTTTTTCTTTCTGATGTTCCAGATGAGCTCGTACCTAACGATTGCAAGAAAATTGGTTCTCCATCTTACGCCAGCTGGTTTCTTGGTCATTGTTTTACACCTTGTTCTTCTCCGGATTTGCCGATGAGCTGCACGAAGATATCCTCGAGGCTGTGGCCAGTCAAGTTCATGGACACAATCGTGCCCCCTGAGTTAGTTATGGTTTCCGAGACTTGAGGTCTAACGTCTTTCCCTGTGCTAATTGTCAAACTGAGCTTGTTGTTCTCAGTTTTCATCTCTTCTATGAATGGCAGTTTCTTCAAGCTTCCAACTATCGTCGGCGTCAGCTTAGCCACCTCGATTATAAGTACAGATGGAGCCCTGTTCTTGCTGGAGACGTTTTCGATAGTGTCCGAAACAAGGGCAACGCCTTTGTTAATAATAGTAACATGACTACATACCTGCTCTACTTCAAATAGCAGATGTGAAGAAAGAAAAACCGTTATGCCTCCCTTAGCAATGTTCTTGATTAAATCCCGGACTTCAACCATTCCAACGGGATCCAATCCTAAACTAGGTTCATCCATTATTACTAGCTCAGGATCGTTTAACAACGCTTGGGCGATGCCTAGACGTTGCTGCATCCCCTTGCTATATTTGCCGATAAGGTCGTTTTCTCTTCCCTTGAGCCCAGACATTTCGAACAGCTTAGGAATTTGGTCTCTGCGTTGCTGTTGGGTCATGCCGTACATTCTTCCGTAAATGTCCAAGAGCTCCTGCGCCTTGAGATGCTTTGGAAACTTTGGCAATTCTGGCATGAAGCCGAACTTAAGCCTCACGTTCGGTTTGTCGCCGGAAACCTCTTGACCGAAGATTCGGGCAGTTCCTCCATCTGGTCTCAATAAACCGACAAGGATCTTTATCGTCGTGGTTTTTCCAGCGCCATTCGGACCCAAAAATCCATGTATGCTGTTAGCGCCTACCTTGAGGCTGAGCTTATTAACGGCCGTCAATTGCCCATACCTCTTAGTCAAATCCACAGTCTCAATCGCTGAGTCCATACCAAATCAACCATTATTCGTATGACATATGAACCTTAGTATTATAAGAGAGGCACATCAAGTCAAATATAAAGTTTCTACCAAACGTGTGCCATACCATCTTAATAGGGCTAAATGGATTGTAACGACGCTTACCACTGAAATAGCCAAGGGGGCTTTAGCTATTTGAATCTTTTTTTGAGTGCTTTTCTCTCTACATCTAGCACCAGTTCGTAAAAATGGTCGGTTTGGGTTGGTTCTTGTTTGAGCACTTTTTCTACGTCAGCGGGTTTTACTCTTCGCGCTGACAGGGTGATCGCCGCGGTTTTTCCATACTTAGAAAGCAATTTTGCGGTGTCTCTAGCATACATTCGCATCTCTTCTTCCTTTTTTGTCAGTTTTTCACCCTTTTTATCTATCAGTGATTGAACTTGCTCCTCCTCGAAGCGCAGTATTCCGAGCGCCGGTGAACCGCATTTTGGGCACATAGGCTTGTCAGGTAAATCTTTTATGCGAATCATCTCGGAGTAATCCCAATTGTTTGTGCAGACGAATGTGCGTACCTCGTTTAACAGCCTCGCTTTTGCAGACTCCACTAGCAACATTCGCATCTTTTCCGATGGAATTAAATCCGTCTTCATACTGACCCGTTCAAGCCCAACGCGTGCAACAGGTGTCGCCACGCCGCCATTGTCTATTTTCCTAACTTCAATCTCGCCCTTTCTGAGCATCTCGATAATCTGTATTGCTTTCTCCATATCCAGATCTTTAGTGAAGGTCTCCTTAAGCGCCTCCTCGTAAATAGCCGTATCCTCAAAACTCTGCAACAGGCTCCGAAGGCTAACGTTGCTGAAATCAACCCACCTCTTCAGGGCGCCAAACCTTCTCGCCACATGAATCATCCTACGCTTAAACATACCAGTTTTCACAGTCGCACGCGTCAACTGCTCCCGAATCTCAGAATCAGACATCTTTTCAAGCTCATTAGACAGGTTACTTAATCCTTCAGCCTTCAGCGTGCCCATCGTCTGGAAAAATATCCGATAAGGATCGTGTTGCACAGCCACAGAATAACCCGTGCGCTCCGAAATCAGATGCCCCAACAACTGCGCAACCGCACGATTGGCTAAGGAACCAAAATTCGCATGCAAAATCACAAACTCCTCCCAATCTTCAAGAACTAGGCGTCTATCCGTCGGAGCAGGAAAACCCTTGTTCACGTGGTCAAAAGTCTCCTGCAAGGCACGCGCGATTGTTTCTTTATCAGCAGGATATTTGTCAGCAAGCAGAGCGGCGACCTCTCGCGGTGATTCTCCATTCTTCATGTGCTCTTCTGCAAATCCCCTTATCCGCCCTACTTCCTGAGACACGTCGAAAGGTACGGGGATCTCCTCACCAATCCAACTTGGAATAGCACCAGAAGGGTCTTGAACGGGTTTTACGTGAATCTTATCCCCATAGACGTGAACAATATTCCAAGGGCTCCCACGAATAACAAACTTGACGCCAGGCTTGGCAAACTCGGCCACAAACGCTTCGTCTAACACGCCCACTGCTGAATTTGTTGAATCGTCGATAACCAAATATTGCTTTTCAACAGGGATCATGGATAAATTGTCAAAATAGTACTCGTACAACGGTTGAGTACGCCTCGGCTTCAATGCCAACTGATCCTCAAAAGAAACCCAGGCCAGCCTCGGAAAACGACTATGCATGTACGAAAAAACTTTGGCGATATCCTCTTCTGTTAGGTCTTTATAAGGATAAGCCCTTTTGAACAATTCGTTGACTTCGTAAAACGTCAAGCGTCTCTGCTTCATCAACATCCCTGCAATCTGGTGGGCCAAAACATCGTAAGGCTTCTGAGGAATCTGCACGGGCTCGAGCTCTTCGTTCGGCGCCATACGTGCTATTACGAGTGCTTCAAGTGTGTCATCCGAATCCATGGTAATTATAATCCCATTGGCAACACGACCCACGCGGTGTCCGCTTCTGCCTACGCGCTGAATCAATCGTGTGACTTGCCTTGGGCTCATGTACTGAATAACCAAGTCAATGCGACCAATGTCGATACCTAACTCCAAAGAACTAGTTGCAACCAAGCCCTTCAAGGCGCCCTCTTTCAACCCTCTTTCAGCAGCGATACGAGAGGGCTTAGCCAACGAACCGTGATGAATAGAGACCGGAAAATCCACATCCCACACTTTGAACCTGCTGGCTAGCACTTCGGAAATCGTTCGTGTGTTCGTGAACAAAATCACCGATCTATGCTTCTCAATATAGTCACGAATGATACGCAACCGCGCAGCAACCTCTGGGTGCGTGTAAAGCTGTGACGCTAATTCATAATCTTGCGAGGTCGGCTGCGGAAACAAAATCTGTAGTTTTATCATCCTAGCCACGGGCACTCGCACGATCTCCACGGGTCTGCCGTTACCGACCAAGAATTGAGCCACTTCTTGCGGACTGCCAATTGTGGCTGATAGACCTATAAGTTGAAACTCCTCGTGAGTGATGAGCCTCAGTCTTTCTAGTGCAAGTGACAGTTGACTGCCCCTTTTGCTGTCAGCCATCTCGTGCACTTCATCGATAATTACCCATCTCACTTGCTGCAAATGCTGTCGCAAGAGCCAACCAGAGAGAATCGCCTGCAGAGTCTCGGGTGTGGTGATGAGTACGTCCGGCGGACTGCGTGTCTGTCTTGTCCGCTCTCTTTGTTCAGTATCTCCATGTCTCACAGCCAGTCTTATATCGAGATTGTTGCACCACCATTCCAAGCGCTCCAATAGGTCACGGTTAAGGGCACGCAGAGGAGTGACGTAAAGAACTTTGATGCCGTGACCACGGTCAGGCATCTGGATAAGCATGTTGAAAACAGGAAGAATCGCTGCCTCGGTTTTTCCCGTTGCCGTGGGAGAGATTAGGAGAACGTTTTTTCCGTCAAGAATCTTCGGAATAGTCTCTGCCTGAGGCTCGGTAGGCTTCAAGAATGCCTTCTGCTCGACAAGTCTCCGAATAGGCTTCACAAGTAAATCAAAAGCGGTCTTTTCCTTTTCACTCAACTAGTTTTGCCTCAAGTGGCATGCATTATTGGCAACAGCCTGAGTAAAAGCGTTTTGGAAACACTCTTTTCCACGCTGTTTTTGGCATGAAAAATCTCTTTGCACATTTTATGTTCGTTATTGATAAATCCATGTTGATTTGCACGGTCCCATTATTGGTTATTGATGGTTACTTTACATGCAGGAACTTTAATTCGTGCTGCTTCTCTGTACATTTTTACAGGTTCTTGTCAATTTTTTCTGTTTTTGTGATTCATGGACTATCATAAATTTTTTATTCGGAGTTGTATAAACAATGATGCTGCAAGTTAATGGAGGGAAATGAATGCCTAAATGTCCTAAGTGCGGGGCCGAATCTCGCAACCCCACCAAGACTTGGAAGATGGCTGGACGCCCAGATAGCCAAGGCAAGAGAATGCAGCTGGAAATCGGTCTCTTCAACTGTCAAGGCTGCCACAAACCATTCCGCGTCGTCCTAAACAAGAAGAAGATTTAAGAAAAAACACATCACCTTCGCTCTCTCCTCCTTTTTTATTTTTTCGGCTTCAAGCGTTAGGTTTTTAATTATCGGTTCTAATTGTTGTCAAGGCGAAGCTTGAATGACTAGCAGCTCAAAGCTTAGAAAACTGTTCAGAAACGAGTGGGTACGAACAGGTATTATGCTTGCGATCGTCCTAATCGCTTTCTTTTCCCTCTGGTTCGGCATAAGATACACTTTAGACACCGATTATCCACTACTCGCTGTCGCCTCTGGAAGTATGGAACATACCTTGAATATTGGAGACTTGATTATTGTTCATGGCGTGTCAAACTTCTCACAAATTTATACGCATTATGGTAACGGCGACATCATAGTCTTCCACACATACGAGCCAGGCGGGCCAAATATTAAACTCGGGGACGGGTCTGATGAGCTTATCGTTCATCGCGCCATAAACAAGACTCTCAGGTTTGACAGTTACTCTGGAAAGGAAGTTTTGTTCTTTACTACAAAAGGTGATAATAACCCGGTGGCTGATCCGGGAACAATCCTCACAGAACAAGGTGTGCCTGAATACTACGTAGTTGGAATAGTTATTGGTTCAGTTCCCTACGTCGGCAATATTCCACTATTCATTCGGACGCCTACAGGTATTGAAACTATCTTAGTTCTAATAATTCTAGTAATCTGTGCAGAGTTTGTTTATTCAGCCTATAAAGAGAAACGAAAGCCTCCGGCATAAATACAGCCTTAGCTATTAGCGCTTTCTTGTTTGTTTTCTTTGTCTCTTTTTGGCCGTCGTACTCATTTCAACCTCGTGGGCTCCATAAAGCCGCAGCATTTACATCACGCTATGCATTGGAAGTCGAAGATTCTAGTATGACGCCGTGCAATTAGGTGAAAGGGCTAAATCTTTGGACACTAGCTTTCACTATTGATGGTTTTTCACGTCAGCTGAAGAAGGCATTGGAAAGTTCAAAATAGCGCGCGCGGACCATTTCACGATGATGTTCATGAACCCAATTTAGTCCTTGCCTCGGGCGGCAGAACCGCCATGGACGTCGAATCGATAAAAATCATCGAGAGTTTCGAAGGCGCGAAGTTGACTACGGTCTCATGGGATTATGCGCGCGCTAATTTAGGTTTGGGTGTCAAGAGTGAACAAGAATACAGCGTTTTATCTGGGCGACTAGACATTTGGGGTTTATAAGGCTTTATAAGCAAGAAGGTTGTAACTTGTGTGCTTATCTGATGAGGTGCAATTTGTTGCCGAAAGTGAAGGCGACTGTGAACATCGAGAATGTGGTTGCTTCTGCGACGCTGAAACAGAGGGTTGACCTGAATGCAGTTGTGAAGGGTTATCCTGGTGTTGAGTATCGTCCGGAACAGTTTCCGGGTTTGGTGTTTAGGCTTAAGCGGCCTAAGACTGCGACTTTGATTTTTAATTCTGGCAAGATGGTTTGTACGGGTGCGAAGTCTGAGAAGGAGGCGCGTAGGGCTGTTATGCGGGTTATTAAGGAGTTGAAGAAGAGCGGGATTATTATAATTAGCAAGCCGGAGTTGAAGATTCAGAACATTGTTGCCTCTGCGAGCCTTAGTGGGATTATTGATTTGGAGAAAGCCGCGTTTGTCTTGGGGCGTACGATGTACGAGCCGGAGCAGTTTCCTGGGCTTATTTATCGTATGGATGAGCCTAAAGTGGTGATTCTACTGTTTGCTAGCGGTAAACTTGTGTGCACTGGAGCCAAGCGAGAGCAGGATGTTTATGAGGCTGTTAACCGGCTTCATGAGCGTTTGGAGAAGGAAGAGTTAATCTTCTATCAATGATTTTTCTGTTATTTCTTTTTTACTTGTTTTCTTATCGTTTTCAATTGTTCGTCGGTGATTGCGCCGATTTCGTACAGTTTGTCTGCGGCTTCGCTTGCGTCGAGTAGATAGTGCAGTGTGACGTTGCGGTTGGAGAGTTTTTCTTTTCCGCCTTCTTCTCTGTTCACTAAAACAACGGCTTCGTCCACTATGCCGCCTTCTGCACGTATGGCTGTGACCGCCTGTATTAGAGATTTTCCAGTGGTTATCAAGTCGTCAACGATTAGCACGCGGTTGCCTGGCATGAGGATTCCTTCGACGCGTCTCTCTCTTCCGTGCGTTTTGACCTGTGGTCGTGTGTAGAGGAAGGGTTTCTTGAAGTTATAGGCGACTACCGAAGCGAACGCCATTCCTGCTGTT